>Ga0105246_10002054_pt1 | contig 12140 bp, 7 predicted proteins | sample KBSM64metaG_FD_99694 | JGI IMG/M metagenome (GOLD analysis project Ga0105246, IMG submission 99694) | Miscanthus rhizosphere microbial communities from Kellogg Biological Station, Michigan, USA - KBS M6-4 metaG | ecosystem: Host-associated > Plants > Roots > Rhizosphere > Soil | place: Michigan...
GAAGACCTGGTCCGTGGCGGGGCTGGCCGGGAAGTGGTCGCCGTCAGTCAGGGTCACCGACTGGGCCACCCACTCCTGAGAGCCGTTGCGCTTGTAGAAGCCGGGGGCGTTGCTGCCGTCCTGGGCGGTGAGCTGGAACCAGTCGTTCTCTTCGATGTCGTTCTTGGGCAGTTCTTCCTTCTGCCCGTACGTGTCCGCGGTGAGGAAGTCCCACTCGGTGCCGTCGAACTTGTAGACGCTGTTGCGCGGGTGGCCGTCGTGGGCGGTGGTGAGGAGGAAGTAGTCGCCGCTGGACGGTGAACCGGGGAGGGCCGCACCGCTGGCGATGGTGACGTCCTGGTCCATGGTCCAGTCGCTGCCGTTGAACTTGTAGATGCCGTCGTTGCCGCCGGTGCCGCCGTTGGTCCTGACGTAGGCGAGGTCGTCCTTGGACGGGCCGGGAAGTTCCGCGCCGCTCTCTACCGTCTTCCATTCGCTGCCGGTCCAGCGCCGCACCACGTCGTTGGTATCGCCGCCGGTCAGGGCGGCTGTGAGGACCAGGCCCGTGCCGGTGATGGTCGCGGTGCCCGTGACGGCCCGGTTGGTGATGTCCACCTTGTTCACGGCCACGCCGGCCCCGATTCCAACACTCGCGTCAGCGGCGCTGTCGCCCTTGGCGTTGGCCAGGACGTCGGTGTTGGCCAGGCTCTTGAGGGTGACGATCCCGCCGGAACTGATGGTGATCCCGTTGGCGAACCAGGCCCGCGAGGTGGTCTCCACGACGTTGATGGCGATCGCGCCGGCAATCGAGACCGAGCTTCCGCCGTCTTCGTTGCTGGCGGCCTTCGGGGTGGAACCCGTGCTGGAGGTCTTCCCGGTTTCGGCGGACTGCGTGTTCTTGGCCTGTCCGAGGTTGTCGTCGGCCTTTTTGTTGACGTCCTTGCCGCCGCCGCTGCTTCCTTCGCTCGGCGAGGCGCCCTTCGCGGAGGCCTCTGCCGTGCTGCTGGTTTCGGAAGTCCCGGTGGCCTTGAAGCTGACGGCGCCGCCGGCCGTGATGCTGCGGGCACTGCCTGAATCGACGTCGTTGTCGATGATGGCCAGTGCGAGGGATACGCCGATGCCGGCGGTGCTGCCCACCTTGGTGTCGCCCTTGGCGGTGGTGGTGGCCTTGACGGTCTGGGTGGCTTGGGCGTCCACTGCGCCGCCGGCGGTGAGGGCCGTGGCGCTGGCGCCTAGCGAGGCGCTGCTGAGAATGTTGGCGATGGTGATCGCGATTGCCGGGGTGATGCTGACTGTTCCGCCCGCTGATCCGCTTTCGGCTGTGGTGGTCAGGGTATGCGCGGTGGTTCCTGCGATGGTGACGCTTCCGGCTCCGGTCAGCGGGGGCCCGCGCGTCGGGTCTCCCACCTGGTCGATTCCCGAGTACACCGTGTCGTTGACGAGGTTCAGTGCGAAGGCCGCGCCGATGCCCACCGTGCCGCTGCCGGACTGGCTTGCCTTGGCCTTGGCGTTGGAGGTGGAGGTGGAGCTGGCCCCCATGGCGACGGCTCCGCCGCCCACGATCGCCACGCCCGGGGAGGCCGGGGCCTGCGGGGCCGGCGTCGGGTCGGCATGGACGGTGGCGAGCGTGTCCTGGTCGATGATGTTCAGCGCGAAGGCTCCCGCGATGCCCAGGTTGCCGCTGCTGCCCGAAGCACCGGCTTTGGCGTCCGCTTCGAAGGCGTGCACCGCGTCCGTCCCGCCGGCCAGCGGCCGCATGCCCGCGGTGAGGTTCAGGCCGCCCGCCGTGACAGCGGTCCCGACGCCGATGCTCGCCTCGTTCCGCAGGATCACCTTGTTGATGGCCAGGCCGGCGCCGATGGTCACCGAGCTGCCGTTGCTCGCCGAGCCGTCGGCGATGGCCTTGGCGTCGGTGTTGTTGAGCGCCTTGAACGTGACCGCCCCGGCGGCGATGACCACGATGGCCGGCTGGCCGGCCGCCGCGGCGGCGAGCGCCGTCGTCGTCGACGTCACCAGGTTCAGGGCGATCGCGGCGGCGACCGTCACGGTGGTCCCGTCCTCGTTCTTGGCGGCCGGGGTGCTGGTTCCGTTCGAGTTGGTGGAGGTGGACTTGGAATCGGCGAAGCCGAGCTGCGCGTCGGACTTTTGCTTGCTGTCCTTGTTGGAGGAGTCCTTGCCGCCGGCGCTCTGGCCGCCCTCGGCGCCCGCCGCGCTGGCGGTTGCCGTGGTGGCCGTGGTGGAGGTGCCGTCCGCCTCCATCGTGATCAGGCCGCCGGAGGTGGTGTTCCGGTAGAGCGAGGAATCCACCAGGTGCTCAGCGGAGGTGAGGGCGAAGGAGATCGCGGCACCGAGGGTGGCTCCGGCGCCGGCGGTGGTGGCGCCGAGGGCCTTGGTCTCAACAGTTGCGGTCTGGTCGGCCTTGCCGGTGATGTTGCCGGTGGTGGTGAGGGCGGCGCCGCGCCTCACGGACGCGCTGGTGGAAACGTTCGAGATGGTGATGCCGACGACGCCGGTGAGGACGGCCGCGCTGCCGCCGGCCGCGCCGCCGCTCGCCTCCGTGGTGGCGGCGTCGGTGGTGGTGGCGTTCATCGCCAGCTTCTTCGCGGCAGTGAGGATGGCGTTGACGGCCAGCCCGGCCTCCACCACGTTGTTGATGATGTTGATGGCAACGGAGGCACCGATGCCCACCGAGCCGCCGCCGTTCTGCTTGGCCTTGGCCTTCGCCTTGTTTTCGTGGTTTGCCTTGGCCGTCTGGGTGAGGTCCGAGCCGTTGAGGTTGGCGCCGGCGCCTCGGACGTTGGCCAGGGTGGTGGCGGTGATGATGTTCAGGGCCAGCGATCCGGCCACTCCGACGCTGGCGTCCCCGCCGGCGCCGGAGGTGGAGTCCGCCGAGAAGGTGTTCTTGCCGGAGCCCGGGCCGAAGGCTTCGAGCACCACACCGCCGGCGTTCAGGATGGCGCCGCCGGCCAGGTAGGCCTCGGTCAGCAGGGTGACCACGTTGATGCCGACCGCGACGCCGACGCCCAGTCCGCTGCCGGAGGTGGTGCTGCCGTCCGCGGCGGCCGTGGCGCCGTTGCTGGAGCCTGCGTGGATCCGCTGCACCCCGGTGGTGTTGACCCTGGAGCCGGAGATGTAGGCGCCGGTGCTGCTGTGCAGGACGTTGACGGAGAGGGCGCCGGCGATGCCGATGTTGCCGTCGGCGGTGTTGGCCTGGCCGTTGCCGCGGTCTGCCGAGTTGGGGTCCTTGTCGTTCTGGGTGGAGCCTTCGACGCCTGCCTTTGTCGTGGAGGTGTTGGCACCCTCCGAGTCGGCGGTGATGTCGAGCTTGGCGGCCGTGGTCGGGGCGGCGCTGGTGGAGTCGATGAAGGCAGTGGTGGTCTGGTCCAGGTTCGCGACGGCGATGCCGGCACCGGAGTTGGCGTCGCTGGCGTCGCCGGTGGCGGTGAGCGTCGCGTGGTTGACGGCGGCGAGGGCAAGGTCCCCGATTACCTCGAGGTGCGCGGTGCCGGTCACCTTGGTGATGGTCTTGGCGGTCACGGTCAGGATGGCGACGGCGGCGTCGAAGGTGCTGGTGCCGGAGGAGTCGGCTTCGCCTTCGTCCTTGCCGGCGGAACCGGGGGTGGCTCCGGCGTCGACCGTTGAGGTGGACGTCATGGTGACGTTGGAGCCGGCGGTGACCACGGCGCTTCCGCCCACTGTGACCGCGGCGTCGGAGGAAATGATGGCCAGGTCGCCGTAGTCCTTGTTCAGCGTCACGGGGCCCACGGTGGAGGTGGCCGACATGACCACTGCCCCGGCCGCTGCCAGGTGCGCGTTGCCGGTGACCTTGACCGCTGCCTTGGAATCGACATTGATGGCGTAGGCGGCGAAGTGGCTCGCGTCCGGGACGATGCTCGACGCGGCGGTGAGGTTGAGGTTGTTGGCGCTGATATTTCCGCCGTTGATGTTGACGGCGACGTCGGTGCAGTGCGTCGCCAGGGCCACGAGGCAGCCGAGGACGGGTCCGCCCGTCACAGAGTCGGCCGCCTCAAGGGTGACGTCGCCGGTGGTGGTGATGTCGGCGTCGTCGGCCACCTCGATGAGTTCCATCTGAACCAGCAGCCAGGCGGCCATCAGGGCGATGCTGCCGGAGATGGTGATCTTGTCCTTGCCGGCGCCGCCCTTGATGGTCAGCGAGGTGGTGGGTGCGGCGAATGCCACAGTCTCGAACGTAGCGCCGCTCAGTTCCAGCAGGCCGCCGCCGTTGAGGGTGAGGGTGGCGACGTCGTCCCCACCGGTCAGTTCGTAGATCGCGTTGCTGGCGTCGCCCGAGGCGATCGGTTCGATGTTCAGGTAATTGATCACGGTCGCATCCAGCCACAGGGTGCCCGAATGCGGGTCGGCCGCAACGGAGCGGCTGCTGGCGGTGGTGCCCGCCGTGACCAGTGTGTCGAAGCCGGCGGCGCCGTCGAAGGTCACCGTGATGGCCGGGTTGTTCGTTCCCCGGTCGACGGTGAAGGTGTCGTCGCCGGCGGTGCCGGTGACCCTGATTGCGTTGATGCCGGCGAGGCTGCGGGTCTCCCCCGCGAAGGTCGCCGTGCCGTCAGCGTTGAATACCAGGGCGGCCGAAGTGCCGGTCATGGCGAGGACCCAGGTGGAGGGTGCCGCTTCCGGGGCCGGCGCGGGTGCTGATGCTTGCCCGATCACGGCGGTCGGAATCACGGCGGTCGAAGCAGGATCCGAAGCCGGAGCCGGTTCCGAAGGCGATTCTGCCCCCGAAGGGAACTCTGCCGTCACGGGGGCTCCGGCCGCGGAAGCCGGTGAGGGGATGGATTCGGTGGACACATCGGCTTCGGCGGCCGGAGCGGTCTCGGGTTCCGGGGCGGGCTCCGGTTCGGCTGCGGGTGCAGGTGCCGGTTCGGCTGCGGGTGCGGGCTCCGGTTCGGCTGCAGGTGCCGGTTCGGCTGTGGGTTCGGCGGCTGGCTCGGCAGCAGGTGCCGGGTACATCCGCTCGGGGCTGTTGAAGCGCCGCTCCCCCGGGCTGAGCGTGCGGGTCATCAGATCGGTTCCGCCCTCGACGTCGGCGAATCCGGCGATGTGCCCGTACTCGTGCGCGAGGACGGTCAGCAGGTCCATGGTTCCGGGAGCCGGCGCGTCCGTCGTGGCGGACCAGCCCCAGCCGGCCGCCGTCGGGTCCACCGCGATGCTGTTCCCGGAGGTGATGGCGAGCGCGTCGCCGGGCAGTTCCTGGAGGAAGACCGAGGCGCCACTGACGTTCCAGCCCGGCCATTGGGCCGCCGCGGAGCCTTGCACCGCGGCCAGCTCTGCCGCCGAGATCGTGACGCCGGACTGGGCCCCCGCGGTGTACGCGGCGTCCTGGTGCTCGCCCTCGAACAACACGAACTCCCCGAGGCCCTGGGAGCGCGAAAGGCCCCCTGCAGAAGCGGCAGCGGCCGGAATTGCGGAGGGAAGATTGAACGCAACCACCATGCAAAGCGTCACCGCAGCGGAGACTATCCGCCGCAGGGCCGGCCCCAGCACAGTCCATGTCATCGCGTGCATCCTCGCGGACGTAAACCCCCAAAATGCGCCTGCCTCCAGACAACGCTGCCTGGTGTCGGGCGCGCGCGGCCCCTCCCAGCGAGACCACGACATTCACGCTCTCCGGAACGCCCCAGAGGCTCCGTCCGGACCGGATGCGGGCCAATCAAACGACCCAAGCGGGAGGTTATTCCTGTGCGGATTTTTAAGTCAATACCCTTTAGGAATTCCCCGGCGCGTCGTCGCCGCGACACGCCGATGTTATTCGTTTCAAAAAATCAGACTTCATTCCCGAAAGCCGACCGCGAGTAGGCTTGGAACCGCACCCGATGACAGGAGACTGACGTGGCCGGCACGACGCTGAACGGAACGGCTGTCGCCGAAGTGATGGCCGAACTGGCCGCCCTCGAGGACCCAAAAGCCCGCGAGGTCAACGAACGGCACGGCGACGACCACGGCGTGAACCTCGGAAAGCTGCGCGCGGTTGCGAAGCGTCTGAAGATCCAGCAGGACCTCGCCCTGGAGCTGTGGGCCACGGACGACACCGCCGCGAAGCTGCTGGCGCTGCTCATCTGCCGGCCTAAGGCGTTCAGGCCCGATGAACTGGACACCATGCTGCGGCAGGCCCGCACCCCGAAGGTGCACGACTGGCTGGTGAACTACGTGGTGAAGAAGAGCCCGTATGCCGAGGAGCTGCGGCAGGCCTGGCTTGCCGATCCGGATCCGGTGACCGCGAGCGCCGGCTGGGCACTTACCAGCGAACGCGTCGTCAGGAAGCCCGAGGGCCTGGACCTTCCCGGGCTGCTGGACACCATCGAAGCGCAGATGAAGGACGCCCCGGACCGCCTGCAGTGGGCGATGAACGAATGCCTGGCCCGGATAGGGATCGAGCACGCAGGCTACCGTGCCCGCGCCATCAGCATCGGCGAGCGCCTCGAGGTCCTGAAGGATTACCCGACGCCGCCGGGCTGCACCTCTCCGTTCGCCCCTGCTTGGATCAACGAAATGGTGCGGCGGCAGGGCACGTAATCACTAGGATGTCCGGCATGGGAACCATCGAATCCGTAACCATCGAGGTCGCCGACACCGCGGCGGCAGAAGCCTTCTACACGGCCGCCTTCGGGCTGGGCGGCAGGGTGCGGGTGCGGGTGTCGCAGTCGCCGACTAGCGGCTTCCGAGGGTTCACGATGTCGCTTGTCGTGCCCCAGCCGGCCACCGTAAACGCCTTCATCGACAGTGCTTTCGACGCGGGCGCGACAGAGGTCAAACCGGCGGCGAAGTCGCTGTGGGGATACGGCGGGGTCGTCCAGGCCCCGGACGGCACGATCTGGACGGTCGCGTCTTCATCGAAGAAGGACACCGGCCCGGCCGCGCGGGAGGTCGAAGCGATCGTGCTCCAGCTGGGGGTCACCGACGTGGCCGCAAGCAAACAGTTCTACCTCGACCACGGCCTCACAGTGGCCAAGAGCTTCGGATCCAGGTACGTCGAGCTGGACACGGGCCCCATTAGGCTGACGCTCAACAAACGCGGCTCGCTCGCCAAGACCGCCGGCGTCTCACCGGACGGCACCGGCTCGCACAGGCTCCTGATCGGCGGCGACGCAGGCGCCTTGACGGACCCGGACGGATTCGCCTGGGAATAGCCGCGTTCTTTGCTCAGTGGATGAGTTTTCCGTCGGCGTCCCGCGGCCGCACCGGATGCCCGCTGAGGATTGAGATGCGGTTGAAGGCATTGATCGTCACCGCAACCCACTCGGCCGCGACGAAAGCCTCCTCGCCAAGGATGTTGCGGGCTGCCGCCAGCTCGGCCCGGCTTTCTCCGGTCAGCGGCAGCTTGGTGGCCGCTTCCGTGATCGAGAGGACGGCCGCCTCGCGATCGGCATACGCATCGGTCTCCCGCCAGGCCGGTAAGAGGTCCAGCTTCTGCTGCGCAATTCCGGCGTGCCGGGCCTGCCGGGAATGCAGGTCCAGGCAGAAGGCGCAGCCGTTGATCTGGGAGGACCGCACCTTGATGAATTCCACTTCCTGGGGGCTGAGCCCGCGCTGCAACACCGCCTTGCTGATCGTAGCCGCGTAGGCCTCCGCGGCGTCCCAGGCTTCGGGCATGACTTTGTCCAGGAAGGGGCGCGTATCCATACCCTCGAGAATAGTCGGGAGTCCAAGGCCGGGCGTCGCCGCCTGCCGGGAGTGGAAGAAGAAAAAGGGTGGGCCCTGTGGGGCTCGAACCCACGACCCACGGATTAAAAGTCCGATGCTCTACCAACTGAGCTAAAGGCCCCTGCCGGCAGCGAACCGCCGGCCCAGTCCATTTCTGGACGATAAATACTCTACCGCACACCACAGGAGGCCATGACACCACGGCGGGCGCCGCCGTCGGGCACTTGGAAGGCGGCCGCCGCACGCCCTTCCTGACCCTTTTTGGCCGCGAAACGACGACGGCGCGGGGTTCCCGGCGGCGTGTCGGGACACTGCCGGCGCGAAAGAAGGTCAGGACGGAGCACCCGGAACAACAAACCGAGGCGCCAGGCCGCACAAACCGGGGCGCCCACCCCGAAACCAACCATCCCATGAGTGCACGAGCGAAAACACAGGAGTAGCGTTGGGGCATGAGCGATCCAGCAGCCTCCAACGGTTCCAACGGAGCACCCAGGCACCACAAGCCCAAGCCGTTCGCGCCCATTGACTTTGAGCCCTTCGCGGGCGGGGCGGACCCGGCGAGGGTCTCGGAGGCTGCACACCTGGCGGCACAAGCCCTGGTGCGGCGCGGCCGGGACAGCGACGATCCCAAGGTCACCAAACGGCTGGTCAAGCTCGCGGACGAACAAGGCCTGGACGCCATCGCCGAAATGTGGGCCGAAAGCCCGGCCCGTTCCCTTCCCGGTGCGCTGTGGAGGCTGTACGCCCTCCGCGCCGCCACGATGCAGAATTCCGAGCGGATCTCCGTCTACTTCAAGGCCGGCAGGGACACGGCGCAGGTTTCGCACGTCGTGGCAGGGGCCGCGGAGCCGCCGGGAGCGGACGAGATGAAGCAGATGGCGGACGCCATTCTTTCGGGCGCGTTCGACGGCGATTTCGACGTCGCGCTGGAACGTTCCGCCGCGTTCTGCCGAGTCGTAGCGCTGGGCCAGGCGACCATCGCGGACAGCGCGGAGCACGCCAGTGAAAGCCACGCCAGCAAGCTCACCCGGAGCTCGCACCAGCTCGTGAAGACGGCGGAGGACCTCGAGCACGCGGCCAACGCCTGGCGGCTGGGCGAACTGGACTGAGCCGCAAGGCCGACCCCGCGCTGCCACCCCAACGCGAATCTGTCAATGTTGACTTCGCTTGGACGAGGTATGAGACTGAAACTGGTGTCGAACCGCGAAACCCCCGGGCTTCAACTTATAGCCGCTTCGAGCGGCCTACCGCCGAGAGGCGTATCCGGTTCGGCACCATTTTCATGCCCTCTTCGCGGCCGCCGGCGCCTGCTGGCCTGAGGGCACCCCGAAGCCGGGCCTCCGGGCTCAGGCACCCGGTCCGGGGCGCAGCTTGGACTGCCGTAAAGTTGGTGTCTGTGAACGTTCCCGCGTCAAGTCATGCGAGCCTCGTTGCCGCACACCCCGCCGGCTCCGCAGAACGGACACCACTGTGAAGCTGCGCCTCTTTCCCCAGGAGCCCGCGGGGCTGAGGCTCCTGTCCCAGATGGCCCGCAAGATCCTGGAGGCAACCGGAACCCTTTCGGAAATCCTCGGGGCCCCCGTCACGGAGCATGGGCGGCTCGTCGAGGAGCTGCACGGGCACGAATCGAAATCCACGGAGCTGCACTTCGCGCTGCTCACCCACATGCGCACCAGCTTCATCAACCCGCTCCCCCGCGAAGACATGTATGCCCTCTCCCGCTTCCTCAACGAGGCCATGGAGAAGCTGGACGCCGCCGGAGAGCTGGTCGCACTGTACAAACTGGACCGGCTGCCCAAGCGCGCGGCGGACCAGTTGGAGATCATCAGCAGGCAGGCCGAGCTCACGGTCGAAGCCATGGGCCGGCTGGACGACCTGGACGAACTCGAGGACTACTGGATCGAAATCCTGCGCCTGGCCAAGCGTGCCGAGCGCAGCCACCGGATCTGGGTGGCCGAAATGTACCGCGACATGAAGGCCGCGCAATACGCCCGCCACCGGGACATCGCAAACCAGCTGGTGGATGTCACCAAGGTCATGCGCAGGGTGGCCACCCAGGTAGGCAGCATCATCGTCAAGGAAGCCTGACGTGGCGATCGGCTTTTTCGTCGTCGTCCTGGTGCTGGCTGGCTGTTTCGCTTTCCTCAACGGCTTCCGCGACGTCTCCACCGCCGTCGCACTGTCCGTGCGGACCCGGGCGCTGACCGCCTCGGTGGCGGTCCTGCTGGCTGCCGTCTTCAACTTTGCCGGTGCCATGCTGAGCGGCGGCTTCGCGCTGCTATCCAGCCAGAGCCTGCTCGACCTGCCCGACGGCGTCAGCGGGCTGGCCATCCTGGCCTCCGCCCTGGCCGCGGCCATCCTGTGGGGCGTTTACGCGTGGTGGCGCGGCATCCCATTGTCCTCCACGCACGCCCTGGTGGGCGGCTTCGCCGGCGCCGGCGCTGCCGGCATCCTGGTGGGCGGGCACGCGATCGGTGGCGTGGACAACGCGCTGCTGTTCCAGGTGGTCCTGCCGCTCGTGCTGTCCCCCGCGATCGCCTTCGGCGCGGCCTACCTGCTGGTGTGGCCGGCCACCTGGGCCGCCCGCTTCACCCAACCGGACGTGGTGCACAGCCGTTTCCGGCGGGCCGAGGCGGTTTCAGCCGCCGCCGTCGCCTTCGGCCACGGCCTGCAGGACGGCCAGCGCACCATTTCGGTGCTGCTGCTGGCGGGAGTGGCGGCGGGACTGCACGACGGCGGGGAGTTGCCTTTGTGGCCGGTGGTGCTGACCGCCGTGCTGCTGACCGCCGGGACGCTGTTCGGCGGCTGGCGTATTTCGCACACCCTGGGCCACAAGCTGATCCGGATCGATCCGCTGCGCGGTTTCGTGGCGCAGAGCCTGAGCTCGCTGATGCTTTTCATCGGCGCGATCGGCCTGCACCTGCCGCTGTCCACCACGCACACCCTCACGTCCGCGGTGCTCGGCGCGGGGACGAACCAGAACTTCTCGGTCACCCACCGGCCCATGGTGCTGCGGATCCTGGGCTTCTGGCTGCTCACCCCGATAGTGACGGCGGCGCTTGCCTTCGTCCTTGAGCTGGCGTTCTCGCCCCTCTCCAAACTCTGAAACCGGCCAAACTCTGAAACCGAACAGGCCCTGAAGCGGGCCCGCTGCTAGCGCGCGAGCTCGGTTTCCGTCTCCAGCCAGCCGAGCTTGTCCGGGTTCCGCATGGCGAAGATCCTGGCGATCCTGCCGTCCTCCACCACCACGCTGATGAGTGACGGGCCGCCTGCCTCGTCGTCGATCCGGATGCCGAGGGCGCCGTTGAGCCAGAGCAGGGCGGTTTTCGGGTTGAGCGCCGCCTGCGGGAAGGACCGCAGCAGGTTGGTCACCTTCTTGGCACCGTAGACCGGCACCCGCACGGCCTGCGCCACTCCGCCGCCGTCCGCTACGAGGACGACGTCGGGGGCCAGGACGTCCATCAGCCCCTGCACATCCCCGGTGGTGACCGCCGCCAGGAAGCGTTCGACGACGATCTGCTGCTCGGTGCGCTCCACCTGCATGCGGGGGCGCCGGGCTGCGACGTGGGAACGCGCGCGGCTGCTGATCTGGCGTACGGCCGCCGGCGACTTGTCCACGGCCTCGGCGATCTCATCGTAGGGTGCGTCGAAAACCTCTCGCAGGACGAAGACCGCCCGCTCCACCGGAGTCAAAGACTCGAGCACCGTGAGCATTGCGATCGAGACGCTCTCGGCCAATTCGACGTCCTCGGCGACATCCGGCACGGTGAGCAAAGGCTCCGGCAGCCACTCTCCGACGTACTCTTCCCGCCGCCGGGACAGCGTGCGCAACCGGTTGAGTGCCTGGCGCGTGACGATGCGGACGCAATAGGCCCGCGGGTCGCGCACCTCCGAGCGGGCTTCGGCCCCCAGGCCGGCCCACCGGAGCCAGGCCTCCTGCACCACGTCTTCGGCATCTGCGGCGGAGCCGAGCATTTCGTAGGCTACCGTGAAGAGCAGGCTGCGATGGGTGACGAAAAGGTCCAAGCTGTCGGTGGCGCCGGAGCTACTCATGCCCGCCACGCTACCGCGCGCCGCTTGGTGCCGCGAGCGGCTTCAAGCCACAGGCATCCGCGAAACCCTCGGACTCAATGCCGAGGGCGACGTTGCCGCGGGTCGTGAGGTTGGCATAGCCGATGACGCTGGTCAGCTCAACCAGGGCCGCTGCGCCGAGGTGCTCCAGCAGCCGGGCAGCGAGCTCGTCAGTGACCGTTACGGGAGTAGTGCTCATCGCTTCGGCATATTCCAGCACGTCCCGCTCCAGGGGCGTGAAAACCCCGGAATCACGCCAGCGCGGGATCTGCTGTGCCTTTTCCAGGTCGAGGCCGTGGTTGTGGGCCATGAAGTAGTTGAAGTCCAGGCACCACGTGCAACCGATGAGTGAGGCCACGGCCATGTGCGCGTAGGACTTCAGCGACTCGTCACAGCTGTTCCACTTCTGCAGC
>Ga0105246_10002061_pt1 | contig 12099 bp, 12 predicted proteins | sample KBSM64metaG_FD_99694 | JGI IMG/M metagenome (GOLD analysis project Ga0105246, IMG submission 99694) | Miscanthus rhizosphere microbial communities from Kellogg Biological Station, Michigan, USA - KBS M6-4 metaG | ecosystem: Host-associated > Plants > Roots > Rhizosphere > Soil | place...
AGCCTAGGCGAGGTGCCGAGTGGTGGGGCAAGAGCGTTTTGCTTACTTTTGCGCTTTTCAAAAGTGAGCCGCCGTCAGGGCGGAACCCTAAGTGGCCGTTACCTGAATAATGGATATGTACTCGTTCCAATCCAGCATCCCGGCCAGCCCCGAGGCCGCCATCGGGGGCAAGCCCCCTCCCACAGTTGGCTCTCCATACCCCTAGACCAACCGCGCACGCCGAGCCTTGAGCCCCGCCACCAGCGACGGCGCCAGCGCCACCATCGCCGAGCCCATCACCACCACCAACGCGCCAAAATACCCCAACGCGTTGATCGCTTCGGCCTGCACAAACTCCGGCCACAACCACGCCGCCAGTGCCACCGCCACAAAGGTCACCAATGGCGTCAGGGCCAGGGTCGCACTGACCCGCGACGCCTCCCAATGCGCCAGCGCCTCGGCAAAGGCGCCGTAGGCCACCAGAGTATTCATGCAACACGCCAGCAGCAGCCAGCCTTGCAGCGGGCTCAGTTGCAGCGCCTCCAACGGGTGCGCCCAGGGCGTCAGCAATACGGCACATGAGAGGTAGATCACCATCATCACCTGCAGCGAATTCCACACCGTCAGCAACTGCTTCTGCCCCAAGGCGTAAAACATCCAGATGGTGGTCGCCAGCAGCACCGTCAGCACCCCGGCGGTGTAAGTGCCCATCGATGTCAGCAGTTCCACCAGACGCTGGTTGAAAAACAGCCCGAAGCCGATGATCAACACCACCAACCCCACGCCCTGCCCAAGGCTGAAACGCTCCTTGAACACAAACACACTGGCGATCATCAGGAAAATCGGCCCCATCTGCACCACCAGTTGCGCGGTACCGGGGCTCAGCATCTTCAAACCCACCAGATACAACACGTAATTGCCCACCAGCCCGCACACGGCCATCGCCACCAGCCAGCCGCCCCTGGGGCCAAGTACCCGGCGGCTGGGCAAGCGCCGCGTGAACGCCAGGTATATGAACAGGCAACTGCCCGCGACGATCAGGCGAAACCAGGTCACCGTGATCGGGTCCATCACCTGCAGCACCTGTTTGAGCTTGATCGGCAGAATGCCCCAGAGCAGCGCAGTCAACAGGGTCAGGAGAAAACCGTAGACCCAGCGGCCCGAAGAGATGTGCATGAGTGCCCCAGATGCCAGAGGAAGTGGAACCGGCATTCTAGGGGCATGCGGTGCGCTTTGGGTATCACGCTGTGTTCATCAGGGCACGCCCATCACCAGTACCCCGCTGCCGCTGATGACGCCGGCCGCTGGCAGCGAGCCGGCTCGACGTACCAGGGAAAACGTCACGTCATCGGCGCCCGTGCTGTTGGTGATGCGGGTCAGGAACGAACCGTTGACAGGTACGGCGGCCCCGTTACGCACCAGGGCCGTGCCCACATCGGCATTGGTCATCAGCAGCAGGCGCGAATCGAACCCGGTGCGGGTGCCTTTGTACGTGATGGTGATGGGTGTATTAATACCGCCGTCCGGGCAGGAATAGGTAAGCCTGCGATTGCTGACGATGGACGTTGTCAGCGGGTCGGTGCCTATCCCCCGCTGGTGCACATTGCCAAAATTGATCTCGATGGGAATGTTGTTGTTGATCGTGCAGGTTGATGGGGAAATATCGAAGTTGTTGGCGGCGGTGTAGGTGAGGGTCAGCTGCGGTCGGCTGGCGTCCCAATTGTTCGAACTGGTAAGACGCAAAAGCCCCAAATTGTCGCCTGCCCGAATACTGATCGGATTGGACGGAAAGTTACGTACCAATATGTACGGGGTGATATTGATCGGGTAAGCCACCCCGTTGTTGGGCATGGTCGCTACTCTCAAGCCAGAGAGCACCGGGGTATTGTAGAACGACCCATTGATGCGCAAGCCAGTCCCTTGGCCGCTGAATTTCGGCCCGGGCGTCCAAGGTGTGCCTGACGCGTTCCCGGTAGCCCAGTAGTCCTCTCCCCACGCTGGGCCCTGCCCTGGAGAGTACCGACATTCCAGACGCGCCCCTTCCATCATGATCCGGGTACGGTCTGCACTCAGCGTCACCGTGACCGGAACCTGCATGTTGGGATTGCCGGTAATCCACCCGCCGCCATTAATGCGGCAATCAACGGCAATTGCCGTCATGCTCACACTCGTCAGGGCAAGCACCACCATGACGCCAAATAGTCGTTTCATCTTGAACTCTCTCGAACATCTGAAAAAAAGTGCGTATCCCCTGTGCGAGCGGGCGTGGTCTTATGCATCAGGGCACTCCCATCACCAGCACACCGCTCCCGCTGACGGCCCCGGCGGCCGGCAGCGACCCGTTGCGTCGAACGAGAGCAAACGTCACATCGTCCCCGCCTGTGCTGTTGCTGATATGTGTCAGGAACGAACCGTTCACAGGTACCGCTGAACCCGCACGGACGAGAGCCGTGCCCACGTCCGGATTGTTCATCTGCAACACACGTGAATCGAACGACGACGGGCTGCCTTTGTAGGTGATGGTGATGGGTGTACTGATACCGCCTTGCGGGCAGGAATACGTGAGCCTGCGGTTGCTGACGATGGATGTTGTCAGCGGGTCAGTCCCGATTGCTCGCTGGTTGACGGTACCGAAGTTGATCTCGATCGGATTGTTGTTATTGATCGTGCAGGTGGATGGAGAGATGCCGAAGTTATTCGCGGCCGTGTACGTGAGCACCAGCCGTGTACTTCCCGAACTGTAATTATTGGTCTGCTGGAGGTTCAACGCGCCCAGGGTATCCCCTATCCGAACCTCGATAGGATTGCTCGGATCGTTACGCAGCAAAATGTAGGGGGCTATATTGATGGGATACCCCCCACCGTTGTTTGGCATGGTCGCGATCCGAATATCGAACGGCACCGGGGTGTTATAAAACGCGCCGTTGATACGTAAGCCGGTACCCTGCCGGGTAAACTTCGGGCCGGGCACCCAAGGGGGGCCGGCCTGTGCAGAGGTACCCCAAAAGTCTATGCGTGTAGGGTGGGCGGGCGAAGGAGTGAATCGGCACTCCAACCATGCACCTTCAAGGATCAGGCGGGTGCTGTCCGAGCCTACTCGGACGGTGACAGGGACCTGCAGGTTGAGAATCCCACCGTCGCCAACGTATTGCCACCCACCGCCATTAACGCGGCAATCAGCCGCTCGAACGGTCGTGGCCACACTCAGCAGGACAAGAAGCACCATAGCGCCATAAAGTCGTTTCATTTTAATCTCTCGTTGCTCTGCTCTCCCCAGCCAAAGCCTATGGATAGTCCAGCGTAAAAGTTGAGGTCACCGTGTAGGCACCGTGCCCGATGGTTTGATCCTTGATGGCGGTCGGCTCGCCCTGCACGTACGCCTTGAGTTCGATGGCATTGCTGCCGTCGCTCAACACCTGTTTGTCGCTGACGGTATTCAAGGGCAAGGGTTTGTCGCTCAGGGTTTCCATGCCGACGCCAATGCCCGAGGCGCCGCTGCCACCGTCCAGCGCGAGCAAGCCGCGAAGCTCTCTGTTCTCCGTGCCGCCGAAGGTGATGGTCACCGAATTGCCGATCGTGGTATCGCAGTCTTCCAGGTGCAGCTTGAAACGCTTTCCCACCGAGCGCGTGTTGATATAAAGGTACTTGCTGGTGAGGTCCCAGAGTTCCAGCGTGATGGCCTCGTCGCCGGGGCGCAGGGTGCAGGCCTCTTCAACCAGATTGCCTTTGAAACGCAGATTGTCCGCCGCCTGCCCCACGGGGGTCAGGCCGACGGCGAGCAGAACGGCCAGGCCTGCCTGTTGAACCCTTTGATATCGCATCGATTCAGCTCCTACTGGTATTCGGCCAACAACGTGGCCACCGCCGTGAACCTGGCGGGAGGCAACGTTGCTCCGGGCTGTTGCACCGGCACGACCTCAAGGGTCGGCGGTGACGACAAGGTGATGTCCATGGGCGTATTGAGTGCAAATGGCAGGCTGTTCTGAAAAACCCGGATGCCCAGCGCCGGCACGCTGGTCTGCACCGCTGAACCGTCGAACGCCGTGGGCGTGCCGTTGACGCTCAGCTTCAATGCCCACGGCAGGGTGTCGGCGCCGCAATTGATGACGTAGCCGACCCCTCTGCGATACCTCACCCCATCGACGCGTTTTACCCCGACATCGCCAAAGTCGATCTCGATGGTGTTGCCCGCATCGATCGTGCAGGGAGGCGGTTCGTTCAGCGTTCCGCTGAACGTCAAGTTGGCCGACGCGCCACTGCACAGGCCGATGGCACACAGGGCGAGTAGCGCTCGCGGCTGCCAAGCTGTCATGGGTCGTTCCTCTCTTTATCGGTAACCGTCATTGGTAATCGACCACCAGGGTCGCAGTTGCGTCGAAGACCCCGCCGGTCAGCTGGCTGCCCGCACGTTTGACCGGCACCGCCTGCACCACGGGAAAATTGGGGTAGGTAAAATTCACCGCGGTATTGAGCGGCCAGTCAGCGCCATTCACGAACAGCCGCACGCCCAGGTCCGCCTTGCGGGTGGCGAGCGCGCGGTTGTCAAACGCCGCCGCCGTGCCCTTGAGCTCCAGGCTCAACGCATTGTTGAAAGGCGAATTGCAGGTGACGGTATACGGGACCCCTCGCCGGTAATTGACCCCATCGACCCGTGACGTCAGCAGGTCGTTGCCGAACGGTACGTCGAGCGTGCTGCCACCGTTGATGACGCACGGCGGGGGCGCGATGATCACCGCGCGAATGGTCAAATTGGTGTCGGCCTGCAGGCCCTGGCTGACCACCAGCAATACGCCGGTGGCGATCAAGCCGATTGATTTAGCCATCGTTGCCCCCTTACTCATAAGTGAGCCTGAAATCCACCACGGCCCTGAATGCCCCGCTGGTCAACGGCGCAGCGGTGCGCGTGGGCCGTACATGCCAGGTCTGGGTATTGCGGCCCACGGGCAAAAACAGCGGCTGGCCCCTTGAGCCCAACTGCACGTCGCGGCCGAGGGCATCGGTCAGCTGCAGGCCCATGCCGGTAATGCCCTGCACTCTGACCAGGCGTGGATCGTCGGCATCGGCCGGCGCCTCGAACGTGACCGACAGCACCGGCTGGTAAGCGCTCCAGGTCAGGTTGCCCGTACGCTCATTGCGTATACGACCGGCGGTGCGCAGGCAGTCGGTGAAGCGCAGTTGAAACGCCTTGGGCGTCGCCTGGTCACCGGGCCGTTGCAACTGGCTGGTCGACACGGACTCCAGATCGACGGTCTGGTGCAGCGAGGTCATTTCCAGGCTGCACGGCGACTCATGCATGGACCCGAGCACATTGAGCATGCCGCTCATGCCTTCGACATCCTCCTCGTCCGCGGCCTGTGCGCCCATGGCCAAGGCCCATAACAGGCCGCCCAGCACTTTCACTTTTTGCGACGTCATGACGTTCTCCCGCACCATTACTCGTTCGCCGGCGCGGCCTGCCGGTTCACTGTGCAAGTGTCCCCCGTGCAGGTGAAGGCCAGGAGCGGGCGACCGCCGTAGTCGTTCACATAGGCCAGATAGGGGCTGGTGCCCAACGCCTTGGCGGTGGTCCCCAAGGCCAGGGTGCCTTTGGGGGGAACCATCAGTGGCACAAAACCCGGTACGGTTTTGCCGTCCTTGCTGTCACGTGCATCCACCAGCGTCACGTAATACGGCGTAGGGTTATTCACCCGGTATTGATCGCCTTCACGGGTCAGGGTCAGTTTTTCCTGCCACGGGTTGGACAAGTCCTGTTGGCTCGGCTCGATGGCCTGCGGGCGGTAGAACAACTTGATGCGGGTCTGCAGTGCGATCTGCAGGGTGTTGGACTTATCGCTGCGCGGTGGAATTTCCCTCAAGTTGAAGTAGTAGACCGTCTCCCGATCCTGCGGCAGCGCCTTGGCCGCCGGCAACGCCTGGACCTTCACCTGGCTTTGTTTACCCGGCTCCAGGCGTTGGACCGGTGGCAGCACAATCAACGGCGAGGTGATTTTCTTGCCGGTTTCATCCTCGATCCAGCCCTGGGCCAGATAGGGCAACTGGGTATTGTTGTTGGTGATATTCACGCTGGTGGCGTCTTTGCCACCGTCGAAAATCACACGGGTACGGTCCAGGCCCACGGCAGCGTTGGCGTTCTGGCTCAAGGCCAGGGCCAACAGCGCGAAGGCTGGGAAGAGGCGACGTGTAGTGGGCATCATGAGGCTGTGTTCTCCGTATCGATAGGCGTGCCGGACAGCCCGGCGGGCTCGGGCAGGGATGGATCGGCGGCTACCGGCTGGCAGCGCAGTTGCAGGGCATCGGTCAAACCATCGGCAGGCAAGGTGGCCGGCAGCGTGAGCAGGCACCGCGCGTCCCCGCCCCAACTGACGGTCATCTGCTCGCCGGCCTGAATGCCGCTCAGGTAGACCTCGCCGCCGTCATTCACGATGCCGGTGTCTTGTTGCTTGAGGTTCTGCACCGTGGCGCCGAAGGGCGGCGAACTGCCATCCGCCAGGCGCAGCACCGCCATGGCCTTTTCACCGGCAATCACATCCAGCGAGCGATAACCGATCGCGCCTTCGGTGAGGGTCAATTGCGTGACGGATTGAGTGGCTTCGACATTGCTCGGCAAGCGCTCCAGATCGACACTGGCGGCAGTGCGCTGATAGCTGCTGATGTCCGAGATCACGGCTTTGCCGAAGGCATTGCTGCGGGTCGGCGCGCCATAACCGCGCACCGGCACATCAGGCACACCGGCGGTGTCGACCATCAGGCGGGTGCCGCCTGTACTGGTGGTTCGATGGAGCGCCGCCCCCTGGGCCGTGAGCGTGGCACCGCCGCGCGCGGAGACGCCGAGGCTGCTCGAACCGCCTTGCTGCCTGCTGGCGCTCACATCGAGGTCGACGTTGTCGCCCATATGGCTCAGGTATCCGCTGGCGGAGGTGTCGCTGGCACTGAGCTGGTAGCTGTTGCGCTCATCGAGGCGATCGCTGTAGCGCGAGGTAAAGCCGTTTTTGCCGGCGGCTCGATTGGCGTCCAGCGACAGCGTGCCGGTACGCCCCAGCGGCAGGCTGACCGTCAGCGCCATGCCATTGTCCTTGTAGTTATATTCCTGGGTGCGGTACATGTTCAGGGACAGGCTCATGTTCTTGACCGTGCCCACATTGAAGTAGCGCGACAGCGACACGTTCCAGCGGTGCGTGTCCGGCCGGTCCCAGTAGGTTTGCTTGTTGTAGCTGGCGTAGACGGTGGCGCCCAGGTCACGAAACTGCTTGTTGACCGTCACCGTGTACAGCGCCTTGCTGCCGCCGATAGGCTTCCAACCCTCGTTGGGGTCGCGATAATCCCCTCGCCCGCCGAGTTCGCCGTTCAACCCGTAATGCCGGGCATCCAGGTACTCACTCATGCTCAGGAAGTTCTTCTCGGAAAAGCGGTAGCCGGCGAAGGTCACCTGGCTGTCGTACTCTTCGAAGTTCTTCGAATATTGAAGACGGTAGGATTTACCCGAGAGCGTCTCGTTCCATACGTTGGCACGCGACTGCGTGACATCCAGCGAGACGGCGCCGAACGCCAGCAAGTCCCGCCCGGCGCCCACGGATAACGCCCGATAGTTGTTATCGGTGATACCGCCACCGAACAACGACCAGCCATTGCTCACGCCCCAGGAAAACTCTCCGGTACCGAAGACGGCACCATCGGAGCCCGTCTGAAGGTTGGACGGTCGCCCGCTTGCCAGTTTGTAACGGACCTGGCCCGGGCGCGTCAGGTAAGGCACACCGGCGGTATTGAGTTGGAAGGTATGCACCGAACCGTCCTGTTCTTCCACCCGCACATCCAGCTTGCCGGTTACCGCATCATTGAGGTCCTGAATGCGAAAGGGACCGGCCGCAACCAGGGTTTCGTAGAGCACACGGCCCTGCTGGCTGACAATGACTTTGGCGTTGGTCCTGGCCACACCGACCACTTCCGGCGCGTAACCGCGCAAGTTGGGGGGCAGTTGGCTTTGATCCGAGTTGAGCGCGGCGCCGGTAAAGCGGAAGCTGTCGAACAGGTCCGAATACAGATAGTTCTCACCCACCACCAGGCGCGCCTGCAACGCCGGAATGGCGCGATACGCGTAGTAGCGGCTCCACTCCAGCTTTTGCGGGCCGGCGGCCTCCTGCCGGCCCTTCTCCACGCGCCCCTGCCAATCCGCCCTGAGCCGCCAGGCACCGGCATTGGCGCCCACGGTGCCATTGCCGCTGAGGTTTTGCCGCCGGCCATCGTTGCGCTGGTAATTGGACTGCGCCGTCAGGCTGTAGTCCACCAGCAGCCCCGGTACCCCTTCATCCCATCGGGAAGGCGGGTCCCAATTGATAGCGTTGTATTCAAGGTAGGCCTGGGGCACGTTGATGCTCAGGGTCGAGGTGGCCAAATCACCCCTGACCTCCATGCCGGGCAAGCTGGTTATATCCAGGCACTCGCCGTCCTTCCACCACAGCCGTTGGCCGGCTGCGGACACTTTCAGCCCCAGTTGTTCGACCAGACTGCTCGACAAACAGGCCTGGCTGCCCTTGGGGTCGTTATCGGGGGGATAGAACGCCACCGATTGCTCAGCAATAGGCTGGGCATTGAGGTGCACGGCCATCGAGTAAGTGCCCGGCAGAATGAATCCACTGCGCGCAAATTGGGACAAGTCAATATTGGCGCGATCGCTCAGGTCGAGAACGTCGGTATTGAACTCGATATCCCCAGCGCCCATCGCCGTGCCTGCCAGTGACATCAACCCGCCGAACAGCCCGGGACGCAGCGTTTTTTTGATCTTCGACGTATTCAACATGCAAGCCTGTCCATCACTGTTCAAAAGTATTCCAACTTGAACCGCACTGCGGCACTGTGAGCCCCGACCACCAATGGCAAGCCGTTGCCGACCAGGAAAAACCGGTAGTTGAGTGTCATGTCACCTTCGGCCAGCGGGACCGGCGCCATGCGTTGCCCCGGCAGGCTCTCCTGGCCGGCGGCGTCGATGATGTGCAAGGCCACCCCCTGGGAGTCGCCAGACACTGCGAAGGAGAGCCCTGCCCTGTCGGTGGGGCCTTCGAACGTCACGCGCATATGCTCCCAATCCGGCAGGCTTGCACCTGGGCGCGAAGGGTCCGGGCGGCTCAACGAGCAATTGACCAGACGCAGTTGAAAGGGATGGTCTTCGCCCCGCGTGTTGCGCAACAGCCGACCCACCGGCTCGGGCGGCATCTCGATGGTTTGATCGATACTGGCAAGCTCCAGCCCGCAGGCGGAATCAACCACTTCCCCTCCCAGCAGCACGACCCCATCGCCTTGCGCAGTCGCCTGGGCGACGGCACAAGGGCTGATGAGTGTCGTTAATGAAGAGGCGATAGCCAGACGTATGAATGTGTTCACCTGGATCTCCCGTCAGCGTCCCCCCGCCACACCGGGTGGCGGGGGTGAAACTTACTGATAAGCCAAAGTGAAATTGGTGACCGCGCTGAAGTCGCCGGGAACGATATCCCCAGTGGCGGCGCCTTGGACGTAAGCACCGAATTCCAGCGTGTTATCCCCCACGCTGATGACTTGCGGGGCGGTAGGAACACCCAACTTAATCAGGGCACCGCCATGGGTCATCATGATGCCCAGGTTGCCTGCACCGCCGACCGTACCGATGGCACCGGGCACTACCGTGGAGGGCGCGCCGGTGAAGGTCGTGGTGACGGTGTTGTCAGTGAGGCCGGCCAGGTCGCAACCTTCCAGTTCGATCAGCACGCGTCGAGCTTCCGATTTGCCACCCGCTTGCAACTGATGCTTTGCAATCGCACCCAGGCGAACGGTTTGGTCGACGGAATCAGGCTTGATTGAGCAGGCACCCGAGTGGACCGACCCGATAAACGTCACCGTTCCATCCGCCGCGTGCGCCATCGACATCGAACCCGCCAGCAGACCGACAGACAACAGCACAGTTTTCATTTTGGTTTTCATCTACAGATTCCCACTTACAAGTGTCATTAAGGAGCCTTGCCACCGATCGGCGCAGGGCTGATTGAAAGAGCCGTTTGACCTGTGCATCGAGAGGAATTCCTGAAGTGCTTTTCCAACTTTTTGTATTGCATTTCAGGATCACGCTCAACGCCGGACAAGTATCCATTTCACACTTGAAGTCGTAAGCCAGCTCTTTCCCTTAATGACGTAGCCCTTGTACATCAAGGCTTGCAGGAAAATTATGGCCTTTTGCCAAAACTTTAAAAACAGCTGAAGGAATAGGACTACATCCAAGTTAGATGAGAATTATTTAACACCGGATAGAACTGTAAGAATAAAGCTACACGCACTTTAAAACAATGAACTTCACAGCGGTTTTGCAACTAACTATTTGACCGGCGAGCCGAGAGTTCCCTGAACGACAGATACAAAAAAGGGGGAGCAAAGCTCCCCCTGTCAGCGTGTGTTGCAAGGTCGAGCAAGGCCTAACGCACGGCCTCAAACAACCCGGTTGCGCCCATTCCGCCGCCCACGCACATGGTGACGATGCCGTAACGCAGGTTGCGCCGCTGCAACTCGCGCACCAGGTGTCCCACCTGCCGCGAGCCGGTCATGCCGAACGGGTGGCCGATGGAGATCGAACCGCCGTTGACGTTGTATCTGGCGTTGTCGATGTGCAGGCGGTTACGCGCATACAGGCACTGCGAGGCAAACGCTTCGTTGAGCTCCCACAGGTCGATATCCGCTACCTGCAAGCCTTTGGCCTTGAGCAGCCTGGGCACCGAGAACACCGGACCGATGCCCATCTCGTCCGGCTCGCAACCGGCCACGGTAAAACCGCGAAAGAACGCCTTGGGCTTGAGCCCCAGCGCCAGGGCTTTTTCCAGGCTCATCACCAGGGTCATCGAGGCGCCGTCGGACAACTGCGACGAATTACCCGCCGTCACCGAACCGTCTTCGGCAAACACCGGCTTCAAGCCACTGAGGCTGGCCAGGGTGGTGTCGGGGCGGTTGCAGTCGTCGCGGTCGACCACGCCATCGAGCACCTGCACTTCACCGGTATTCTTGTCTTCAACCTTGTACTTGACCGCCATCGGCACGATTTCATCGTTGAACAACCCATCCGCCTGCGCCTGCGCGGTGCGCTGCTGGCTTTGCAGGGCGTACAGGTCCTGATCCTCGCGGCTGACGTTATAGCGACGCGCAACGATTTCGGCGGTCTGGCCCATGGGGAAATAAATGCCGGGTACCTGCTCCTTGAGCAGCGGGTTGATCAGGTGGTCGGTGTTGACGCTTTTCATGGTCAGGCTGATGGACTCCACGCCGCCGGCGACAATGATGTCGCTGCAACCCGAAGCGATCTGGTTGGCGGCAATGGCAATCGCCTGCAGGCCTGACGAGCAGAAACGGTTGAGGGTCATGCCTGCGGTACCGGTGCCCAATTGCGAGAGCACCGCCACGTTGCGCCCGATGTTGTAGCCCTGGGCGCCCTCGTTGGAACCGGCACCGACAATGCAGTCCTCCACCGTGGCCGGGTCGATGCCGGTGCGGGCCAGCAGCGCGTTGACGCAATGGGCCGCCATGTCATCGGGCCGGGTCTGGTTGAACTTGCCGCGAAAGGACTTGGCCAGGCCGGTTCGCACACTGTCGACAATCACTACTTCACGCATGGGGCTACCTCGATCTTGTGGTTGTGGATCGAGAATAAAGCCGGGCCCGGCTGCCCGCGATGATCATTCACTGCATGGATGCGAAAGCATGGAGGCCTGTGTGAGTTCTACCTGATGCGCAGAGATTCAATGTGGGAGGGGGCTTGCCCCCGATAGCAGGCTGTCAGTCGATGCAGTTGCAACTGACCCACCGCCATCGGGGGCAAGCCCCCTCCCACAGGTGGACCGAGTCAGGCTCAGGCTATTTCTTCCTGTCGTGCTTGTCGGTTTCGGCGAATACAGTCTATCCAGTGTGCACAAATCAAATGTGGGAGGGAGCTTGCCCCCGATAGCAGGCTGTCAGTCAATGCAGTTGCAACTGACCCACCACCATCGGGGGCAAGCCCCCTCCCACAGGTGGACCGAGTCAGGCTCAGGCTATTTCTTCCTGTCGTGCTTGTCGGTTTCTGCGAATACAGTCTATCCAGTGTGCACAAATCAAATGTGGGAGGGGGCTTGCCCC
>Ga0105246_10002066_pt1 | contig 12092 bp, 8 predicted proteins | sample KBSM64metaG_FD_99694 | JGI IMG/M metagenome (GOLD analysis project Ga0105246, IMG submission 99694) | Miscanthus rhizosphere microbial communities from Kellogg Biological Station, Michigan, USA - KBS M6-4 metaG | ecosystem: Host-associated > Plants > Roots > Rhizosphere > Soil | place: Michigan...
GCCATCGACCGCATAGTCGCCGCCGAGGTCGTACGCCGGAACCAGGCCGATGTCGTGCAGGATCGAGGACACGTACAGGATCTCGGCATCGAACTCGAGCCCGTCGTGCCGCGCCAGGTCCACGGCCCAGGCGTAGCACCGGACCGAGTGGTTCACGAGGGCGGGAGGGGCAGCGTCCGCGATGAGCTCGCGGGCTCGCCGCGCGAGCGCGGAATCGGGGACGGGCATCCCGAGCCGGGAGAGTGCCTCGTCCACGACCTGGTCCAGGCTCCTAGCCCTCGACGCGGAGCGACTTCTCGACGCCGTGCTCGCCGAGGTCCACGAGGAAGCCCCGCAGAACGCCCATCGACGACTCGGAGCCGGCGTTCACGCACAGGGTCTCCTTGATCTTCCGCTCGCCGCCGGATTCATGGATGTGGCCGTGCACGCCGAGCACTGGTCGGAACTGCTCGATCGCAGCGCGCACTCCGGTCGAGCCCACCGGGCCACGAATGAGGTCTCCGGCGGACACCGTCGGGCGAAGGTCCGGCGAGAGCAGGGGAGCCGTGTCGAGGCCCGAGTCGTATGGCGGCACGTGGGTCATCATGACGGTCTTCCGTGGGTCGCGAACGCCCTTGAGCAGCACTGACAGGCGGTCGAGGAACTCCTCCTCGGGCAGCTCGCGAGGGGTGGACCAGGGCGTCGGCGACGACCAGCCCATGCTCACCAGCTGGTGCCAGGGCGTGAGGTCGACAACCTGCTCGTTGACGTTCTGGCAGTAGGTGGACTCGGCGAGGATCGGGTCGATATCGAACTCGTCGTCGTTGCCGGGCATCAGGTAGACCGGTATGCCCGACCCCTCGAGCCGCTCGGAGGCGAGTGCCAGCCACTCACGCAAGCGGCCGATCATTCGCTCCCGGAAGTGCTGCTTGACCAGGTCCGGGTTCTCCTCCATCTCGCGGCGCTCGGCCTCGGTGACGCGGACGGCGTAGTAGCCGAGGTCGGCGATCGAGCGCTCCAGGTCGACGAGCTCCCGCTCGTTTCGCGCGAGCCTGCGCTGGCCGAGCACCGTCGCATTCCAGACCTCGCCGCCATGGTTGCCCTGCACGACCGCGACGAGCGCCTTGCCGGTCAGGTCGCCGGCGATGAGTGCCGCATCGGCCTTGTAGACGTTCGCCTTCATCGCGTTGAGGAACTTGCGCCAGGTGCGCTCCGACGCGTGGATATCGCTGCAGATGTACAGCCGGAAGGGCTTGGCCATGGCGCGTCCGAGGCTAGCCGGTCGAGGCCGAGTCCAGCGCGATCGGCGGCCAGCGGTCCGACCACGGCCGTGCGGTCTCGAGCTGGCCGGCCAGCCGGAAGAGGGTCGCCTCGTCGCCGTAGCGGGCGGTCGCCAGGACCCCGATTGGCAGGCCGTCGGCGGACCAGTGGAGCGGCAGCGACATCGACGGGCAGCCGCTGATGTTCGCCCATGGATTGAACGGATTGAATCCGGAGTCCATCTGCTGCCAGCCGAGGGCGCTGCCGGACGACTGGTTGAGCACGCCGAGCTTCTCGGGCGGTCGCGCCAGGGTCGGCGTCAACCAGATGTCGTGGTCGTTGAAGAACGCACCCATCGATCGGCTCGCCACTCCGAAGGCCGCGAGCGCCTCGAACAGGTCCCGCGCCGTCAGCGAGCGCCCATGCTCGACGAGCTCCCACGTCGTGATCTCGAGCTCGTCCCGCTCGAGCGGCCGGCCAAGGAGCCGCTCGCAATCGAGGGCGTCCTCGAAGTTCCCGGCGGCCCACACCGCGAGCAGCGGGCCGATGATCACCTCGCCATCGAGTGTCGGGGCCGCTTCTGTCACGTCGTGGCCAAGGTCGTCGAGGAGCTCTGCGGCGGACCGCACGGCGGCGACGCACTCCGGGTCGATCGTCGTTTCGATCGACGGCGTCGCGGTCCAACCGATCCGCAGCCGTCCTGGCGGGCGCCCGGCCTCCTCGAGGAAGGGCCGCACTGGCGCGGGTGGAAAGAACGGGTCGCCCGGCTCGGGTCCTGCGGCGATGTCCAGCAGCGCCGCGTTGTCGCGGACGCTGCGGGCCATCGCGTGGCGGACCGCGAGGTTCCCGATCGAGTCGCCGCCCGGCGCGCTCGAGACTCGGCCGCGAGACGGTTTGAACCCGAACACGCCGCAGCATGACGCCGGGATCCGCAGCGAGCCGGCGCCGTCGCCGCCACTCGCGATCGAGGTGAGACCCGCGGCAATCGCGGCCGCCGACCCTCCGGAAGAGCCGCCGGTCGTTCGATCGAGGGCCCACGGATTGCGGGTCGGCCCGAACAGCACCGGCTCGGTCGTCGAGTGATTGCCGAACTCGGGGGTATTCGTCCGGCCCACGATCACCAGGCCGGCCAGCCGGTAGCGGGTGATGAGCGGGCTGTCTGCGGTCGGGACGAAGTCGCGCATGGCGCGCGAGCCGTTCGTCTGGCGCACGCCGGCCTGTGCGCAGCCGAGGTCCTTGACCAGGAAGGGCACGCCGGAGAGGGGCCCGGGCGGGAGCGGCCTCGCGGCGGCCTCGCGCGCCGACTCGTACATCGGGGTGACCACCGAGTTCAGCTGGGGATCGACGCGCACGATCCGCTGGATCGCCGCCTCGACGAGCTCGAGCGCGGAGACCTCACGGCGCCGCACCAGGTCCGCCTGCGCGATCGCGTCGAGCTGCCAGAGCTCGGTCATCCGGCCTCCAGCGCCGGATCCTCGTGGACCGGCTCGCCCTCGACGAGCGTGAGCAGCACGCGTGCATCGCCCAGGCGATTCGTCGGCTCGCGGGCGACGTCGCGATCCAGGACCACGAGATCGGCCAGCTTGCCGACCTCGATGGAGCCCGTGGAGTCATCGCGGTGGTTCGCCCAGGCCGAGCCCATCGTGAATGCCCGAAGTGCCGTCTCGAGGTCGATGGCCTCGTCCGGCAGGAACGGCGGACGGCCACGTTCCTCCGGGGAGATTCGCGTCACGGCGACCTCGACCTCGGCCATGACGTTCGGCGTGCTGACCGTCCAGTCACTCCCGCCCACGAGGCGCGCGCCGGCGCGATGCATGCTCGCGATGGGGTATTGGAGGGCGGCGCGTTCGGGCGCCAGGAAGGGCAGTGTGAGATCGGTCATCTGGTCGTCGTTGCACGCCCAGTAGGGCTGGATGTTGGCGGCGGCGCCGAGCTCGCGGAAGCGCGGCCAGTCGGCCGGGTCGACGACCTGCAGGTGGGCGAGGTGGGGGCGCATGTCGGTCATGCCATTCGCTCGCCGCGCCGATTCGACGGCGTCGAGCGCCTGGCGCACAGCCCGGTCGCCGAGGGTGTGGAAGTGGACCTGGAAGCCGAGGGCGTCGAGCTTTGTCACGAAGCCCCTGAGCCGCTCGGGATCGACGAAATCGATACCGCGACCGCCGGTCGAGTGACCCTCGCCGTCGAGGTACGGCTCGAGCATTGATGCGGTGTAGTTCTCGGCAACCCCGTCGGTCATGATCTTGATCGTCCCGGCTTCGAGCCGGCCGACCCTCGAGCTCGCACGGCCCTCGACAAAGCCCTCGATCTGCTCCTCGCCCTGGTTGCGCTCCCACCACTGGCACGCAACCACCCTGGCGGTGAGGCGACCCGATTCGGCGAAGCGGCGGTAGCCGGCAAGCCACGGCGGCGTGACCCACGCGTCCTGCCAGGCCGTGATCCCGAGGCGATGCATGTAGGCCTGCGCCAGGTCCAGCCCGTCGGCGATCTCGTCGATCGTCGGCTCGGGTACGAAGCGGTGGACAAGCTCCACGGCGCCTTCGTGGAGCGTCCCGTTCGGCGAGCCATCTGGATCTCGCTCGATGCGCCCGTCCGGCGGGTCCGGCGTCTCCGCCGTCACGCCCGCAAGCTCGAGCGCCCTGGTGTTCACCCAGGCGCCATGGCCATCACGGTTGATGAACAGCGCCGGCCGACCGGACACCGCCGCGTCGAGGTCCAGCCGGGATGGCGTGCCGCCCGGAAATGCCGCCATGTACCAGCCACTGCCGAGGATCCACTCGAGATCGGGGTGCGCGTCCGCGTACGAGCGGATCGCGTCGATGTAGACCTCCGGTGTCGGCGTCAGGTCGTGGAGCGGACAGCGCAGCAGGTCGACGCCGGCCATGACCGGGTGGCAGTGCGCGTCGATGAACCCCGGAAGGAGCGTCCGGCCGCGGAGCTCCACGCGCCGGGTCCGAGAGCCGGCGAGTCGACTGACGTCGTGCTCATCTCCGACGGCGAGAATCCGCCCGGCACCCACGGCCACGGCGCTTGCGGACGGCCGCGCGGGATCCATGGTCATGACCGGTCCGCCGACCAGGACGAGGTCGGCCGATCGTGCTTCTCCGCTCACGTGGCGGTCGCCCGCGCCGGTCCCGCCGGGGAGCGAGGCCCACCCGGCGGGTTCCCAAGCTTCAGTCCGGCGGCAGCATCCGGTACATGAGCTGCGTCTCGACCCCGCGTTGCCGGTTGCGGATTGCCTGGATCACGTACCACACGACTCCGATCAGCGCGATCACGATGGCGAAGGAGATTCCTGTCGCGTTCAGGTAGTCGAACGGGCTGGCCTCCGCGCCGGTCACGTTCTGGAGAATCGGATTGATCGCGGCGAACCAGTACAGAACGACGGTGAAGACAAGCCACACCGCCCCGATCCACGGGAGCAATCGGATGAACGGCGCGTCCTTGACGAGGTCGGGACGCGTGAACCGAGCGAGCACGGCATTCACCCCGGGCAGGATCCAGCTGAGCCCCGACGCGACGATCGTGAACCACGCCGACGCGACGAGGTTCAGCTTCCCGTCCAGGTTCGGGTCGGCGTTGGGCGCCAGGAAGCCGAGGCCGATCGCCTTGAGGATCGAAAAGTTGGAGAACAGCAGGAGGATGACCGCCATCCCGAGCGCGAAGAGGATCGCGTTTGCCGGGGCTCGGAGCCGCTCGGAGATCGAGCCCATCCACTCCGGGACCTGGCGATCGAGGCTCCAGGCAAGCGCGACGCGGCTGATGAAGATCACGTAGACCGGCATCAGCAGGAACGGGAACAGGGTCGATGCCGCACCGACGGTGGCCCAGATCGGCCACAGGTCGGGCCTGGTGATGGTTCCGACGAGCTGGAAGTAGTTGAACTGCCCCATTGGCGTCGCCGGATCGCTGATGTAGCCCCACGCCGCGCCGGTCCAGCCGATCTGACCATCGAGCCCGAGCTTGCGGGCGAGGATGTCCGGATAGATCGAGTTCATCAGCACCGCCATGGCCAGGGCGCCGAGGACGGCGATGAGGATGCCGCGGGTGACGTTGCCGCGGACCTCGCCGCTGATGTAGGCGGAGTACTGGAAGCCGATGAACTGGAAGAGCATCACGCTCGCGAGCGCCATCAACGGCCAGCCGCCCTCGATCGGTCCGAACGAGAAGGAATCGCCGGTGAGGCCGGCATCGGTCGCAGCCTTGGCAAGCTGGTCCACCGTCACGCCGTCCGCGTACTTCGGAAGGTTCGCCGCGAACTGCCCCGCGTCGAAGAAGATCAGGCCAAAGAGCGCCATCAGCGCCCAGCCGGCGATGCCCAGGATCGTCAGCCAGGTGACGATGCGATGGAACGTCTTCGTCGGCTGCAGGACGACCCAGCCGACAAGGGCGATCACGACGAGGCCCGAGATCATGCCCGGGATGCCGATGATCTGGCCGCTGGTGCCGTCGGTGAACCATGCGTTGGCGTTGTTGAAGAAGTCGCTGCCGGTCCCGATGCCGACGATCCTGCCTTCCATCTGGATGCCGCGCAGGGTCAGCACGGTTTCGAACTGGAGCAGGGCGATCGACGCGAAGACGAGCAGCCAGCTCTCCATCCAACCGAGGAATGGGCCGATTCTCGGCACGATCCGGCTGGTGAAGACGTAGTCGCCGCCGGAACGGGGCATGACGGTCGTCAGCGAGGCGAAGATCAGGGCCAGCAGCACACACGCCGTGCCGACGATGAACGCGGTCCACGACCAGTTGAGGAACGGCCCGACGACCACGATCGGGACGCCTGCCAGCACCGCGATGGTCCACGCGCCGCCAAGGGTGCCGCCGATGAACGCCGCGGTATTGAAGAACAGCGCGTTGGTGACGCTGACCTCGCGGACCAGGCCCGAGGATTGGCGCGTGAACAGCGTCTTGCCGCCACCTTCGTCCATGCGACCCTCGCCTCCTCCAGAGGAGTCCGTTGCCGTCACAACGCAGGGGACGCGGGACACAGCACGGACCCGACTCGAGGCGCCACTATACTGCGGCGGCCATGGCCTCAAACCCCCTTCTCGGACAGCCCGAGGAGGTCGGAGGGGCGGCCCCGATGCCGACCCTCGAGGACCCGCTCGCCGAGGCGCTGCGCCTCATCGAGCTCGCCGGCCAGCGGAACCTCCAGGTGCGGCTCATGGGCGGTCTGGCGTTCCATGCTCGGGTGCCGGATTGGCGGGCGAGCGTGGGTCGCGAGGGACGCGACATCGATCTTGCGACCCGGAGCAGTGACCGGCGCGGCCTGTCCGACCTCCTCGTCGCGTCCGGTTACCTCGCTGACAGGCAATACAACGCGCTCTACGGGCACAAGCAGCTGTACTTCGTGGATGCGTCGCGTGGACGGCCGGTCGACGTCCTGGTCGACAGGCTCGAGATGTGCCACACGTTCGAGTTCGCCGATCGCCTCGCGGCTGATGCGCCCACGCTGCCGCTGGCCGAGCTGCTCCTCTCGAAGCTCCAGATCGCGAAGGTCAACCGCAAGGACATTCTCGACGTCCTGGCGGTCCTCAGCGAGTACCCGATCGGCGCCATTGACCAGAGCGCGATCAACGTCGCTCGCATCACGGGGCTGACCTCGAACGACTGGGGCTGGTGGCGGACGGTGACGGGCAATCTGCAGCGCATCCGGCGGTTCGTCGATGACGAGGTCCAGCCGGGCGAGCTCGCCTTCGGGCGCGTGCCGCGGGAGGATGCTGCCGCGCAGGTCGACGCGCTCCTCCAGGCGATCGATGCGGCGCCGAAGTCGACACGGTGGAAGCTGCGCGACCGAGTCGGGGAACGGATCCAGTGGTACCAGGAGCCCGAGGAGGTCGGGCACGGGCGTTGACGCCCGAGGGCACCAGCGGCGCTAGAGCTTGATGACCCCGAGGACGTTGATCAGGACCGCGAGGACCGCGAGGATCGCCACCATCAGGCTGGCGGTGAGCAGGATCCGGCGAACGTCGCGGGCGACGTAGGCGTATTCGTGGGACATGCGCACGGACAGGGGTGCGTTGATGTCCCCGCGCGCCGCGAGGGGCTCTCGACTCTCGGCGCGACCCGCCTGGCGGCGCAGCGACGCGGCGATGGCGGCACGCTCCTTGGCCGTCGCCTCCGCCTCGAGCTGCGCGGCGCGCTCGATCTCGGCCTCGCTCAGACTCGAGGAGCTGCGCAGGGGCATGTCGTCGAACGACTCGAACGAGGCCTCGACGTCGATCGGCGGGCTTGTCGGAAGGGCGCGCTCCGGAGCGCTCGTCGACGTCCCGGTGGGTCGCGCAGGCCGCTTGGCGGACGCGCGCGAGGCCGTTCGATTCGGGTAGCGGGTGCGTTTCGCCATGGCCGCGGAGGGTAGCACGGGGCCACCCGGCCTCCGGCGATGTGCCGTGGCGAATGACCCGGCGCTAGACTCGATCCACCCGCCCAGGAGGCCGTCCTGATCGACATCGACGCGCTCGTCTCGGCCAACATCGCGCCGATCATCGGCGGGCTCGTCATCGTCGTTCTGGCGCTGGCGTTCGCGGTCGTCGGGCTGATTCGCCGGGTCAGGAAGCTCGGCGCCAGGCTGGAGAGCCTGACGCAGGGCGGTGACGAGTCCTCGCTCGAGGCGGTGCTCGGCTCGCACCTGGAACGCGTCAACCGGGTCGTCAGTGACGTCGACGTCGTCGCATCGCGGACCGCCGTCTTGGAGCGCGACGTCCAGGGCGCCTTCGGGCGCGTCGGGTTTGTGCGCTTCAACCCGTTCGAGGACACGGGCGGCAACCAGAGCTTCGCGCTGGCCATGCTCGACGGTCGCGGCGACGGCTTCGTGGTCAGCAGCCTCCATGCCCGGGCGGGGACGCGTGTCTACGCCAAGGCGATCGCGGCTGGTTCGTCCGAGGCGGCGCTGTCCGACGAGGAGGCCGAGGCGCTCAAGCAGGCGCTCGCGAAGCCGGTCCCGGGCAGCCCGAGCTGACGATGTCGCGCGGGGCGGGCGTCGTGCCAGGGGAGCTGTCACGGGCCTCCGGCAGGCTGTTCGCATGCCCCCGCACCAGGAAGTCTCGGAACCCGTGATCAGGACGCGTCGGCGCGGGCGGATCCGGCCGCTCGAGCAGATCCCGGTCTGGCACGGTTTCGAGACGCTCGCCGCGCCCGGCGGGGCAGGGGAGGAGGCGCCCGCGGCCGAGTCCACTGGGCTCGACGCGCTCCTCGCGGGCCTCAACGGCGAGCAGCGCAAGGCCGTCACCCACGGCGACGGCCCGCTCCTGGTCGTCGCAGGCGCGGGCACCGGCAAGACGCAGGTCATCACGCGCCGCATCGCGTGGCTGATTGCAACCCGCCGCGCAAAACCGTCCGAGATCCTCGCGCTCACGTTCACGGACAAGGCCGCCGAGGAGATGCAGCTCCGTGTCGACCAGCTCGTGCCGTATGGCTATGCGGACACCGCGATCTCCACCTTCCATGCCTTCGGCGACCGGCTGATCCGCGAGTTCGCGTTCGAGCTCGGGCTTACGCCCGACGTGCGCGTCCTGTCCCGCCCCGAGGTCGTCGTGTTCCTGCGGGAGCGGCTGTTCGATCTCGAGCTGGACGAGTACCGGCCGCTCGGCGACCCGACGCGGTTTCTCGGAGCCCTCGCCTCGCTGTTCGCGCGGTGTCGCGACGAGGACGTCTCGCCGGACGCCTACCTCGCCCACGCGACCGCGCTCGCGACTCGCGCCGCGGAGCTCGACGCAAGCGTGGCGACCGCGGTCGAGGTCGGGGAGGAGGAGCGGGAGGAAGCCGCGGCGGCCGGCGAGCACGCCCGGCGGCAGGGCGAGCTCGCACGTGCCTACGCGAGCTACACGACGCTCCTGCGCGAGCATGGGGCGATCGACTTCGGCGACCAGGTCGCCCTGGCACTCCAGCTCCTGCGCGAGTCGGCCGCGGCGCGGGAGACGCTCCAGGCGCGGTACCGCTACATCCTGGTCGACGAGTTCCAGGACACGAACCGCGCCCAGTCCGAGCTGGTGGCGCTGCTTGCCGAGCCGCATCGGAACGTCACCGTCGTCGGCGACGACGACCAGTCGATCTACCGCTTCCGTGGGGCCGCGATCAGCAACATCCTCGAGTTCCGCGACCGCTACCAGGGCGCGAGGACCGTCGTGCTTCGCCGCAACTACCGGTCCCTCGCCCCGATCCTCGACGGCGCCCATCGGCTCGTTCGATTCAACGATCCGGACCGGCTCGAGGTGCGGGTCGGGATCTCCAAGCGGCTGCTCGCCCAACGGGTGGAGCGCAATGCGGCGCCGCTTCGCCACCATGCGTTCGCGACGGTCGGCGAGGAGGCGGACTGGATCGCCGCGGAGATCGCGCGTCGCGTCGAGTCGGGGTCCCGGCCACGTGACCATGCGGTCCTCGTGCGCGCGAACGCGGACGCGGACGCCGTGGTCCGCTCGCTCAACGCGGCGGGCCTGCCGTGGCGCTTCTCGGGCACCTCCGGCCTGTACTCGCGGCCGGAGGTCCGCCTCCTGCTGGCGCTCCTCCGGGTCGTGGCCGACCCGGGCTCGAGCGTGGACGTGTACGCGATTGCCGCCTCGGACCGGTACGCGATCCCGGCCGGCGATCTCGCCGACCTGGCCGGGTCGGCTCGACGCCGCCATCGCTCGCTCTTCGAGGTCCTCGAGGAGCTGGAGTCGCAGCCGGGCCTCCTGCGCCTGTCACAGCCGGGTCGTGCAGCGGTCGCGCGCCTGACGGGCGACCTGCGGCGCTATCGCGAGCTGGCCCAGCGCCGTCCGGCGGGCGAGGTCCTGTATGCGTTCATGCGCGACTCCGGCTGGCTCGCCCAGCTCGCGGGTGCGACCACCGTCGCAGCCGAGGAGCAGCTGGCGAACGTCGGCCGCTTCTTCGACATCATCAGGACCCAGTCCGCGCTGCTCGCCGATGACCGGGCCGTGTTCCTGGCCCGCCACCTGTCGACCCTGATCGAAGCCGGCGATGATCCGGCGACTGCCGATCCCGACCCCGACGTCGACGCGGTCCACGTCATGACGGTGCACAAGGCGAAGGGCCTCGAGTTCCCCGTCGTGTTCCTGCCCGGACTCGTCGCCGATCGCTTCCCGGCGCGCTCGCGGCGCGAGCCGCTGCCGATGCCGATCGAGCTCGTCGACGAGGTCCTGCCCGAGGGGGACGGGCACCTCCAGGAGGAGCGGCGGCTGTTCTACGTGGCGATGACACGGGCGCGCGACGAGCTCGTCCTCAGCCACGCCGCCGAGTCGCCGTCCGGCCGGGGGCGGCGCGTGTCCCAGTTCGTGATCGAGGCGCTGGACCTGCCGACTGCCGGGTTCCGCGGCGAATCCTTCCCGTCGACCACGCACACCTCGGGGCCGCTGCAGCGGATCGCGGCCGCCGAGACGCCGGCCGAGCCGCCCGAGGCGGAGCGGCTGCCGGTCGAGGGACCGCTCACCCTGAGCCACTCCGCGATCGACGCCTACCTCACCTGCCCGCTCCGATACAAGTACAGCCAGGTCGTTCGCGTCCCGACGACCCCGCACCACTCGATGGTGTACGGGGCGGCGCTGCACCAGGCGGTGCAGGAGTTCCACCGCTCCCAGGTCCGCGGCCGGCCGCTCACCGAGCCCGAGCTCATCGAGGTGTTCGAGAAGGCGTGGTCGAACGAGGGCTTCGTGTCACGCGAGCACGAGCTGGCGCGCCTGGAGGCCGGCCGCGAGGCGCTCCGCCGGTTCCGCGAGTCGCAGCTCCAGCCGGAGGCAGTGGTCCCGGCCTGGGTGGAGCGGGAGTTCGCCTTCGCCCTCGACGGCGATCGGATCCGTGGGCGCTTCGACCGGGTGGACATCGTTGCGCTCGCGGAGCCATCGGCGTCGGTCGTCGGCGGCGTTCGCGATGTCGCCGACGCGCCGACGCTCCTGCGGGCCGACGTCGTCGAGCCGATGCTGGAGCTCCTCGGTCCCGAAGCCGTGACCATCACGGACTACAAGACGAGCGACGTCCGCGACCCCGCCATCGCGCGGCAGCGGGCGCGAGATTCGCTCCAGCTGCAGATCTACGCGATGGCCTACGAGGCCATGACGGGCCGGCTGCCGGATGCGGTCCAGCTGCATTTCCTCGACTCCGGGCTCGTCGGGCGCGCGGAGGTCGAGCCGGGGAGGCTCGAGAAGGCACGCGCGAAAATCGCCGCCGCCGCAGCGGGGATCCGCGCCCGGGATTACACGCCCCGGCCGAGCGCCATGACCTGCAGCTACTGTCCGTTCCGGGACATCTGTCCGTCGAGCGTGGCGGGCTGAGGGGCGAGTGACCCAGGCCACGCTCGCCGTCGCGGCGATCACGCTCGATTTCGGCAACACCCTCGTCCGTGTCGACCGGCCGGGGCTGTGGGACGTCGTGGACGCGACCGCGGTCCAGCTCGCGGGCAAGCGCATCGTTGACGACCAGGCGGCGTTCGTCAGGACGTGGGCGGAGGAGCGCGACCGCCAGTTCCGCGAGGAGGTCCCCGAGTTCCGCGAGGTCGACATCCCGCAGCGGGCCGTGCGCGTGCTCGCTCGGCTCCGGGGCATGGCCGCGCCGCCTCCGGAGGATCGTTGGGACGATCGCGTGGCCGCGGAGCACATCGAGGCCGGTGAGATCGAGAGCGTCGTGGACGCGTACAGCGGCGCCTTCGTCGCCCGGATGTCGCCGGTTGCGGATGCGGACAGCACCCTGGAACGGCTCGCGCGGCGGGGCTTCGCGCTGGCGATCCTGTCGAACTGGCCGCTCGCGCTCACCATCGATCGGTTTGCCGAGGCGCACGACTGGCCCCGGTGGCTGCGCGCGATCGTGGTCTCCCAGCGCGTCGGGACGATCAAGCCGCACCCGATGATCTTCCGCGCCGCCGAGGACGC
>Ga0105246_10002067_pt1 | contig 12091 bp, 12 predicted proteins | sample KBSM64metaG_FD_99694 | JGI IMG/M metagenome (GOLD analysis project Ga0105246, IMG submission 99694) | Miscanthus rhizosphere microbial communities from Kellogg Biological Station, Michigan, USA - KBS M6-4 metaG | ecosystem: Host-associated > Plants > Roots > Rhizosphere > Soil | place...
AGGGAGCGGCTGGGGATGTCGATGCGGATGATGTCGCCGTCCTCCACCAGGGCGATGGTGCCACCGGAGGCGGCCTCCGGCGAGATGTGCCCGATCGACAGGCCCGAAGTACCGCCGGAGAAGCGGCCGTCCGTGATGAGGGCGCACTTCTTGCCCAGGCCACGGCCCTTGAGGAACGACGTCGGGTAGAGCATTTCCTGCATGCCCGGGCCGCCCTTGGGGCCCTCGTAGCGGATGACCACCACGTCGCCTTCCTTGACGGTCTTGTTCAGGATCTTTTCCACGGCCTCGTCCTGGGATTCGCAGACCACTGCCGGGCCCTCGAAGGTCCAGATGGACTCGTCCACGCCGGCGGTCTTCACCACGGCGCCGTCCAGGGCCACGTTGCCGCGCAGCACGGCCAGGCCGCCGTCCTTGGAGTAGGCGTGCTCCACGGAGCGGATGCAGCCGCCCTCGGCGTCGGTGTCCAGGGAGGTCCACTCGTTCGACTGGGAGAACGCGGTGGAGGAGCGGACGCCGCCGGGAGCCGCGTGCCACAGGGCCTGCGCTTCCTCGGTGGCCTTGCCGCCCCGGATGTCCCAGTCGTCCAGCCAGCCGTCCAGGTCGGAGGAGTGCACGGAGTGGACGTCCTTGTGCAGGAGGCCCCCGCGGTTCAGTTCGCCCAGCAGGGCGGGAATGCCGCCGGCGCGGTGCACGTCCTCCATGTAGTAGGTCTTGTCCTTGGCCACGTTCGGAGCCACCTTGGCCAGGCAGGGCACCTGGCGGGACTTGGCGTCCATCTCGGCCAGGCCGTAGTCCACGCCGGCCTCCTGGGCCGCGGCCAGCAGGTGGAGGATGGTGTTGGTGGAGCCGCCCATCGAGATGTCCAGGGCCATGGCGTTGTCAAAGGCCTTGGCGGTGGCGATGGAGCGGGGCAGCACGGAGGCGTCGTCGCCGTCGTAGTAGCGCTTCACCAGCTCGACGACGGTGGAACCGGCCTTCTCGTACAGGGCCTTGCGCGCGGTGTGGGTCGCCAGCACGGAGCCGTTGCCCGGCAGCGAGAGGCCGATGGCCTCGGTGAGGCAGTTCATGGAGTTGGCGGTGAACATGCCGGAGCAGGAACCGCAGGTGGGACAGGCGTTTTCTTCGATGAGGTTGATGTCTGCATCGGAGATGGACTCATCCACGGCGTCGGCGATCGCGTTCACCAGGTCCAGGGAGCGCACGGAGCCGTCGGTCAGGGTCACGCGGCCGGCTTCCATGGGGCCGCCGGAAACGAACACGGTGGGGATGTTCAGGCGCAGGGCGGCCATGAGCATGCCGGGGGTGATCTTGTCGCAGTTGGAGATGCAGACCAGGGCGTCGGCGCAGTGTGCGTTGGCCATGTACTCCACGGAGTCGGCGATCAGGTCGCGGGACGGCAGCGAGTAGAGCATGCCGCCGTGGCCCATGGCGATGCCGTCGTCCACGGCAATGGTGTTGAACTCGCGCGGCACGGCACCCGCGGCGAGAATCGCGTCGGAGACGATCCGGCCCACGGGGGCCAGGTGGGTGTGGCCGGGGACGAATTCGGTGAAGGAGTTGGCAACGGCGATGATCGGCTTGCCGATGTCCGAGTTGGCGACGCCGGAGGCGCGCAGCAGTGCGCGGGCTCCGGCCATGTTGCGGCCGTGGGTGACAGTGCGTGAACGGTATGCAGGCATGTTCCCCAGTCTCTCGCGCGAATAACCCGGGCACCAAGACGGCGTCAATACTGGTAGTGGCAGTACTAGAGTTGCTTCCTGAGCAATGCGGGCGAGAGGAGGCAGATGTGGCGGAAACCGAAGCGTGGCGCAAGGAACTCGGAAGCTTCCTGACCGCGCGTCGTCGCCAGGCGGTGCGCAGCGCCTACGGGCTTCCGCAGGCGGCCCGGGGCAAGGACGTAGGACTGCGGCGCGAGGAGGTGGCGTTCCTGGCCGCCATTTCGGTCACCTGGTACACCTGGCTGGAGCAGGGCCGCAAGGTCAATCCCTCCCGCGAGGTTCTGGCCTCGCTGGCCACCGTGCTGCGCCTGGATGCAGCGGGGGAGCGGTACCTGTTCACGCCCTTCGGCTATGCGGTGCCGGCTCCCGGCCCGGGCACCGCAGAGACCACCGAGCACGTGCAGCGGCTCCTCGATGCCATCGATCCCAACCCGGCGCTGGCCCTGGAAGGCAATTGGGACATCGTGGCGTGGAACCAGGCATACAGTGCCTTGTTCCCCAGGGTGCTGGAGGTCTCCGGCCCGGAGCGGAACCTGTTGAAGCTCGTCTTCACGGACCCGGCGGTCCGGGCGCTCCTGCCCGACTGGGAACAGACCAGCGCCCAGTTCCTGGCCGAGTTTCGGGCCGAGACGGGATCCCGCATCCAGGACGCCCGGAAAGCCAGCCTGGTGGCCGGGCTGCTGCAGGCCAGCCCCGAGTTCCGGGCCCAATGGGAGGCCCACGGGATCCGCGGCTTCACGCCCCGCACCCGGTCCTTCAACCGTCCCGGCGGCGGCACCGGGGTCTACGAGCACCACCAGTTGACCCTCGCCGACGCCCCGTCGCTCAAGCTGATCGTCTACACGCCGGCTTCGCCCAACTGACCCGGCTTCGCCCAACTAGCTCGCAATTGTTGTCGTTCTGAGCCCTCAAAACGACAACTAATGCGAGCTAGTTGGGTCAAACCACTGTGTTGGCGAGCGTTCCGATCCCGTCCAGCGTGATTTCCACGTGGTCCCCGGGCTGCACGGCCACGAAGGTGTTGGGCGCGCCGGTCATGATGACGTCACCCGGTTCCAGTGTGAGCCAGCGGGTGACGTACACCAGGCATGCGGCCACCGAGGAGGAAAGGTTGAAGGAACCGGACTTCGCCTTGGTCTCGCCGTTGACGGTCACCGTGGTGGCCACGTTCTCCGGGTCCTCGAGTTCGGTTTCGATCCACGGACCCAGCGGGGTGTAGTTGGTGCCGGCCTTGCCTTGGAACATCTTCTCGTCTGTCTGGTTCTGCTCCACATTGGTGACGTCGTTGACCACCGTGTAGCCCAGCACGTGTTCCAGGGCGTTTTCCAGCGTGAGGTTCTCCGCCCGTTTGCCAATGACGGCGGCCAGTTCGCCTTCGACGTTCACGGTGCCCGCCCCGCGCACCGCCACGATATCGGCGCCCGGTGCTGCGACCGTGTGCACGGATTTGTGCCACGCCTGGATGGGGAGCGGGTGGCTGTTGTTGCCGAGGTTCTGGGCGATGCCCAAGAGCACGGCCGGCCGGACGGGGGCGAGGAGTTCGGCGTCGTCGGCGGAGGTGGAGGCGCCGGTAGGGGCAAGCTCGTCCGCAAAGACGTCCTCGATGTGCTCCCAGCGTTCCCCGCGCAAAACGGCGTGGGCGGGGCCGGAAGGGGTCTGGAGACGGGCGATGCGCATGCGGTTCCTCCTTGGAATTGTCCAGCAACGCTAACACTATGCTGAACTCAGTTCAATATGCTGAACCGAGCGTGAGGCTTGGAGTTAGGGCGCCGGGCGGGGCTGTGGTTGCATGAAGGCATGCCCCCGAAGTTGCTCGAATCCCCGGCCGTGAAGGTCGGCCTATCCATCAGCATCGCCACGGGGCTCTATGGGATTTCCTTCGGCGCCCTCTCGGTGGCGTCCGGCTTCGACTTCTGGCAGACCATGGCGCTGAGCCTGATCATGTTCAGCGGTGGTTCGCAGTTCGCCTTCATTGGCGTAGTGGCCGGCGGCGGTTCCGGCGTCGCGGCCATGACGGCGGCGGCCCTGCTCGGCCTGCGGAATGGCATCTACGGCATGCAGATGAACGCGCTGCTGCTGCCCAAAGGCAAGCTCAAGTACCTCCAGGCCCAGCTGAGCATCGACGAAACCACGGCAACGGCGTCGGGCCAGTCCGAACCGGACGAGCAGCGCCGCGGATTCTGGACCGCCGGAATCGGCATCTACGTCCTGTGGAACCTGTTCACGGCCGTCGGAGCGCTCGCCGGGAACGCGCTGGGCGACCCGAAGCAATGGGGGCTCGACGGCGCTGCTGTCGCCGCCTTCCTCGCCTTGCTCTGGCCCCGGCTGAAGGGCCGCGAGCCGTGGGCGATCGCCGTCGTCTGCGCCGTGGCGACGCTCCTGGCGGTCCCGTTCGTGCCGCCCGGCGTCCCCATCCTGGTGGCGGCAGCGGTGGCCGGGGTCTTCGGCTGGCTCAGCCACGCCCGCAGCGATGAGGGACTGGAGCCCGACATCGACCCCTATGCGCACGGCCGCGGCGACTCCGGCCGCGGCGACTCCCGCCGAGGCGGTCACGGGGAGGGAGCGGAATGAACCTCTGGCCCTGGATCCTTGCTGCCTGCGTCCTGGCGTATGCCACAAAACTGGCCGGCTATTTCGTGCCGCGGAGCCTGCTGAAGAACCCGCGCACCATGCACATCGCGGGCACCATGACCATCGGGCTGCTGGCCTCCCTGACGGTGGTCAACGCCTTTGCCGCGGGGCAGTCCCTTGCCTTCGATGCCCGGGTCGGCGCACTCGTCGCGGCCGCCGTCGCGCTGTGGCTCCGGGCGCCATTCCTGGTGGTGGTCATTGCCGGTGCCGCGGCGGCAGCGGGGCTGCGGCTGCTCGGCTGGGGCTGAGAGTCCGGCCGGGGCTGAGCGGGCCGGCCGCTTCCGCGGCCGGGCCCGGAAGGGCGCCGCTCAGCGGAGGTCGAAGCGGTCCAGTTCCATGACTTTCACCCAGGCCGCCACAAAGTCGCGGACGAACTTCTCCCGCGCATCGCTGCTGGCATAGACCTCGGCCAGCGCCCGGAGCTGGGAGTTGGAGCCGAAGATCAGGTCGACGGCGGTGGCTGTCCATCTCGTCTCGCCGGTGGAGACATCCCGGATCTCGAAGACGCTCTCCTCTGATTCCGAGGCTTTCCACTGGGTGCCCGGCGAGAGCAGGTTGACGAAGAAGTCGTTCGTCAGGAGCCCGGGCCGCCCGGTCAGGACACCGTGCGGCGAACCGCCGAGGTTGGCGCCGAGGGCCCGCATGCCTCCCACAAGCACCGTCATCTCCGGCGCGGAGAGGTCGAGCAGGTACGCCTTGTCGACCAGCAGGGTTTCCGGTTGCAGTTCCTCGCCGGGACGCACGTAGTTTCGGAACCCGTCGGCCCGGGGGGTGAGGTACCGGAAGGATTCGACGTCGGTCTGGTCCTGGGACGCGTCGGCCCTGCCCGGGGTGAACGGCACGGTCACCTCGACGCCGGCGTCCCTGGCGGCTTTCTCCACCGCCGCGCAGCCGCCCAGCACTATGAGGTCGGCCAGCGATACCTTCTTGCCCCCGTTCATTGCGGCATTGAATTCCTGTTGCACCGACTCGATCGCCTGCAGGGTGGTTTCGAGCTGTCCTGCCTGGTTGATCTCCCAGCTGCGCTGGGGCTCCAGCCGGATGCGGGCCCCGTTGGCCCCGCCCCGCCTGTCGGTCTTGCGGTACGTGGACGCGGCTGCCCATGCCGTGTTGACGAGCTCCTGGACGGAGAGTCCCGAGTCCAGGAGCCGGGCCTTGAGGGTAGCGGCGTCCTGTTTGTCGATCAGTTCGTGCTCGACCGCCGGGATCGGGTCCTGCCACAGCTGCGGTTCGGGAACCCACGGGCCGAGCAGGTGCGGTCCCACCGGCCCCAAGTCGCGGTGCAGCAGCTTGTACCAGGCCTTGGCGAAGGCCAGCGCGAACTCGTCGGGGTTTTCCATGAAGCGCCGGGAGATTTGCTCGTAAATCGGGTCGACGCGGAGCGAGAGGTCCGTGGTGAGCATCGTGGGCCGGTGCTTCCGCTGCGGGTCGTGTGCGTCCGGGATGATCTCTTCGGCGTCCTTCGCTACCCACTGATTGGCGCCGGCCGGACTCTTCGTGAGTTCCCACTCGTGCCCGAAGAGGATTTCGAAGAAGCGGTGGCTCCACTGGGTTGGCCGGTCCGTCCAGGTCACCTCCAGCCCCGAGGTGATGGTGTCGCCTGCCTTGCCGGAACCGTAGCTGCTGAGCCATCCCAGGCCCTGGTTCTCCAAGGCGGCAGCCTCCGGCTCCGGGCCGACGTGCTCGTCGGCATCGCCCGCGCCATGGGTCTTCCCGAAGGTGTGCCCGCCGGCGATCAGGGCGACCGTCTCCTCGTCATTCATCGCCATGCGCCTGAACGTCTCCCGGATGAACGCGGCGGCCGCGGCGGGGTCGGGATTGCCCATGGGGCCCTCTGGGTTGACGTAGATCAGGCCCATCTCGGTGGCGCCGACGTTGGGCGCCATCTTGCCCTCGCCGATGTAGCGCTCGTCGCCCAGCCACGTGTCTTCAGGTCCCCAGAAGATCTCCTCGGGCTCCCACACGTCCTCGCGGCCGAAGGCGAATCCGAAGGTCTTGAAGCCCATGGACTCGAGCGCCACATTGCCGGCGAGGACCAGCAGGTCCGCCCAGGAGATCTTCTGGCCGTACTTTTGCTTCACGGGCCACAGCAGCCGCCGGGCCTTGTCGAGGTTGGCGTTGTCGGGCCAGCTGTTGAGCGGCGCGAACCGCTGGCTGCCGTCGCCGGCGCCGCCGCGGCCGTCGCTGACACGGTAGGTGCCGGCCGCGTGCCAGCTCATCCGGATCATTAGCCCGCCGTAGTGGCCGAAGTCCGCGGGCCACCAGTCCTGGGAGGTCGTCAGCACGTCGACGATGTCCTGCTTGAGAGCCTCGACATCGAGATTCCGGAACTCATCCGCGTAACTGAATCCTGACCCGAGCGGATTCCCGGCGGGGTGGTGGGTGTGGAGCACCGAGAGGTCGAGCTGGTTCGGCCACCAGTCGGCATTCGTCCGGGGCCTGTGCCGCTTCGGCTGCGGCGAAGGGATCGCGGGGTTCTCGCTCTCGCTGCCGTGCGATGTCACGCTGTCCGCGGCGGCTTCCTGGGGATCAGACATGTGCTTCCTTCCAAATGGCCGAGGCCGTGGTCGGACTCGGGCAGCCGGTCTAACCCTCCCATTTGAGCACCAACGGGCGGCGAGCTGAACCCCTACGAAGGAGCTGCGTTTGCGGCCTAGAGGAAGACGCCCGGGATGGGGGTCTGCGGCGGCAGCGGCCGGTCGGGGCGCTCGGTGCGGATCGCGTCTTCCACAAGCGCCACCGGCCGTTCCCAGGCCTTCGAGCCGGGTTCCATGGTGTCCACGGAGCCGATCAGCATGGCCACCAGCCGGATCATGTCTTCGATGGTGATGTCCTTGCGCAGCGAGCCCTGCCCCTGGCCTCGCGCCAGCAGGACCGCCATGGAATCGACCAGCCCGCCTGTGATCCCCATCAGCAGGTTGCGCCTCCCGGCGACCGCACCCAGCAGGTTGGCGTCCTCGCTCGCAACCATCACGACGGCGTCGATCACCTTGATGAGCCCTTGTGCGGCGTCCATTCCGGCCAGGGCCTCCTCGGCCACCGGATCCACATGCAGCCTCAATTGGCGGGACAAGGCGGCGAGGACGAGCTGCTGTTTGTCGGCGAAGTTCCTGAAGAGGGTGGCCGGGCCGACGCCGGCGGTGGAAGCGATGGTCTGCAAGGGAACGTCCGGTCCCAGTTCGCGGAAACATTGCCTCGCCGCGGTGATGATCTTGTCCACGTTCCGGGCGGCATCGGCCCGAAGCGGCTTGCGTTCTGGGGGCAGGCTCATGCTGCCCAGATTAGCAACGCGGGCGCCGTGAACATCCGATCTGATGCGGCGGACACTTTTTGTGACATGGCATGCCATGAAAGACTTGGCCCATGTTGCTCGCATTTTCCGTGGCCCCGTCCGGCCAGCCCGCCGAAGGAGCCTCTGCCGCGGCCGACGGCTCCGTGCACGACGCCGTTGCCGAGGCCGTGAAGATCGTCCGGGACTCTGGCCTGCCAAACCGCACCGACTCCATGTTCACCACCATCGAGGGCGAATGGGACGAAGTGTTCGACGTCGTCAGGCGGGCCACCGAGGCCGTGGGCAAGTACGGCAGCCGGGTGTCGCTGGTCATCAAGGCCGACATCCGGCCAGGCTACTCGGGGGAACTCACCGGGAAGGTCGAGCGGCTCGAGGACGCCATCTCCGCCCAGGATTCCTGAGCACGCCTTTTTCCGAGTGGGTTCAGTGCCGCTCGAATACGCCGGTGATCGTGGCGCGCGCCAAGGTGTGGCGGTCCAGCAGCGGCCCGAGCGCCGACGACGGCGTGCCGGCCTTGAGGCCAAGGTCCGCCACGTCGAGGGCATGGACAGCGGCGACGTAGCGGTGTTGTCCGGACCCCCTGGGCGGTGCGGCTCCCAGGTAGTCGGCGGTGCCGCCGTCGTTCTTCAACTGGAAGGCACCGGCGGGAAGCAGCCCGCCGTCCGCAGTGCCGGCGCCCGCCGGCAGGGAGGCCGCCGTGGCGGGAATCCCGACGACGGCCCAGTGCCAGTACCCTAAACGCGCGTCGGGGTCGAAAACGGTGACGGCATAGCCCTTGGTTTCCTCGGGGGCACCGCTCCAGGCCAACCCGGGCGACTCGTCCTTGCCGCCCGATACACCCAGGCGGGCGCTGGTCTGGGCCGGCGGCAGCGCCTGGCCGTCCTTGAAGGATCCGGACTCCACCGTGAAAGCGGGCAGGGATCTTGGGGTCTTGTATGGCAGTGGACTTCCCATGGATCTACTCTTCCACCATGTCGGCGGCCTTCCCAGCCCGCGGCCCGGGTGCCAGACTGGGGGCCATGTTCGAACACAGGATCCAGCACGGCTGGGCAGAGGTCGAAGAATACTTGTCCACCGCCGTCGTGCATCCCGGCCCCGAGCTGTCCCGGGCGCTGCGTTCCGCGGTCGACGCCGGCATGCCGGCCATCGAGGTGGCTCCCAACGCCGGGAAGCTGCTCAAGCTGCTGGTGCAGCTGAGCGGCGCGCGGCGGGTGCTGGAGATCGGCACGCTGGCCGGCTTCAGCACGATCTGGATGGCCCAGGGACTTCCCGACGACGGCCAGCTCGTCACCTGCGAATACCTGCCCCTGCATGCCGAGGTGGCCCGGAAAAACGTGGACGCCGCCGGGGTCGGGCACAAGGTGGACATCCGGGTGGGGCCGGCACTGGACACCTTGCCGCTGCTGGCAGGCGGGGATGCGTTCGACTTCGTCTTCATCGACGCCGACAAGCAGAACGATTCCAATTACCTAGATTGGGCCATCCGGCTCGGCAGGCCCGGCACCGTGATTGTCATGGACAACGTCATCTGGGAGGGCGCCATCCTGGACAACTCCATGGACGAAATCAACGCCCCCGGAATCACGGCTGCCCTGGAGATGATGGGCCAGGACCCGCGGCTCGACGCCACCGCCATCCAGACCGTGGGGACCAAGGGTTGGGACGGCTTCGCGATCGCAAGGGTGGTGTGAAAGTGGCGTTTACCCTGCGGACAGCCACACCCGATGACGCCGAAACCGTCCCGCGCCTGCACCTGGCGGCATGGCGGGAAAGTTATGGGCACCTGCTGCCGGCAGAGTTCTTTGAGACGCGCGAGGCAGCCATGGACGAGCGGATCGAACGCCACAGGGAAGCGCTGGCCGGAAGCTATCAGCCGGTGCTCGCCCACGACGCCGGCGGCGAGTTGGTGGGCATGGCCTTTGCCGCGCCTTCCCGTGACGAAGATGCGCCGTGCGGGCTCGAACTGCAGCTGATCTACGCCCTGCAGCGCGTCCACGGAACAGGCGTGGGGCAGGCATTGCTGGATGCCGTGATCGGCAAGGAGGCGGCGTACCTCTGGGTCCTAGAAGACAATCCCCGTGCCCAGGCCTTCTACCGCCGCAACGGCTTCGCGCCCGACGGCAAGCGCGAGCTCCTCCCGGCCGAGTGGGAGGAACTGCCGGAGATCCGCATGGTGCGTCCCGCCGTCGGAGGGTGAAAAGCCTGGGGTTGCGGTTTGACGGGACCGCGATCGTCTCGGCTGCATCGACATCGGCCTGTGAGAACCTTGCCCGTCTGAACGTGCTGTGCGCTGCTGATCGGGCGCTGAAAGGGAGGACTATCCGTTGCTCCGCCTCGCCGTCGTGAGCACGGCGTTCCCCTCGAAGACCAAACCCCCGCCTCTCACGAACGACTGCCATCCGGCCACGACGTCATGCTCCAGCGCGGCCAGTCGCGCGTCGTCGAGCGGCGCGATCGCGGCTACGAGGGGGGTGCTGTGGACGTACTGCCAGAGAAACTCCGCCGGGGCGGGCAGGGTAACCGTCAACCCCTTCGACCGGACGTCGATGTCGTCGAACCCGGCGTCCGTCGCCAGCGTTCGGATCTGCTCCGGGTCGTAGAGCGAGAACACCGCGCGCATGAACCCCGCCACTTCGGGTGACACGTGCCGCGCGAGCGCCTGCTCGAGGATCGCGAACAGCGGCGGAGTCGGCCCGCCCGTTGCAATGGCGACACGCCCACCGGGCGCAAGGACGCGGCGCATCTCGCGAAGGGCCGACTGTTTGTCCTCGACGAACTGCACCCCGAGCGAACTGACGACGACGTCGAAGGCACCATCGGGCAGCGGCAACGCCGCAGCGTCCCCCTCGTGCCACTCGATCTCGGAACTCTTCGCGCGCGCGATCTCGAGCATGCCTGGGCTGAGGTCGAGGCCGGCCACAGATCCGCTCGGCCCGACCTGTTCGGCGGCGCGGCAGGCCACGACGCCGGTGCCGCATGCGATGTCGAGCACCCGCTCACCGGGGCGCAGATCGGCCTCGTCGAGCAGGGCAGTGGCCCAGGCGGTTCCGATCGTTGGGACGAAGAACCGGTCGTAGTTCTCGACGGGGTTTCCGCCGTGCTGCTTCCACAATTCCGTAATAGTGCTGGTCATCTCAACACACCTCCGATGGCGTTTTCCAGCGACCGATGACACGATTAATCGTGGTGGCTGGCTCCGCTGCTGGCCATGACGGTGAAACCGAAAGACCTGATGAAGACGCCAAGGTTGGTCGGGAGATGAACGAGGGAGCCGGCGCTCCCGTCGAGTCGCTGAACGATGCTCTCGAGCGCATCCGCCTCGAGGGCGCCATCTTCATGCGCTGCGAGTTCACCGAACGGTGGGCGCTGTCCGATCTGGGCGGCCCCGCATTCGCCGCGATGATGCATCCAGGCGCCGAGCGCCTGGTTCTGTTCCACGTCGTGGCATCGGGGCGCTGTTGGGTCTCGGCCAAGGGAGGCGAGCGCATCTGGGCCAGCGCCGGCGAGGTGATCGTGCTCCCGTACGGCGACCAGTTCGTTGTCGGTGGCGAGGAACCGGTCGAGCCGACGTCGGCCATGACCGTCGTTCCCCCGCCGCCATGGAACGGGATGCCGACGCTCCGTTACGGAGGGGGCGGCTCCCAGACGGATATCGTCTGCGGGTGCCTGTACTCCGAGGACCCACTGTTCGCCCCTGACCTGAGGGCTTTTCCGTCCGCCTTCGTCGTACCCGCAACGGACGGTCCTGCGCGGTCGTGGTTCGAGGCCAGTATCTCCTACGCCCTTGAGCAAGCTCCCGGTGGCGGGGGAATTCGCCGGACGAAGCTGCCGGAGATGCTGATCATTGAGGTGTTGCGACTGTATCTGTCAACCGCGCCCGGGGCTGACCGGGGCTGGCTCGCGGCCGTACGTGATCCGGTGCTCGCCCCCGCGATGAAGGCTATCCACGGGCAACCGGGACGCAGGTGGACCGTCGAGGACCTCGCCAGGACGACGGCGGTGTCGCGGTCATCGCTCGACGCTCGCTTCCGCGAGGTACTAGGCCTGTCTCCGATCCGTTACGTAAACGAGTGGCGCATGCGCGTCGCTCAGGACCTGCTCGCCACCACGGAAATGACCGTCGCCGCGATCGCGAGGCGCATCGAGTACGAGTCCGAGGAAGCGTTCAGCCGCGCGTTCAAGCAAGCCAATGGACAGTCGCCGAGTGTGTGGCGGACAGCACGCTCGGACCCGGCCGGTTAGGGACAAGGCAGCACGACGACGTCGCGGTCTTCGGGGCGGATTGGGGTTATGGCTGGCGCCCCCAGGGTTCTCTGGGCGAGCGCGGCGAGCTTGGGTCGGCGGCGGGGACTAGTCTTAGAACCATGACTCACCAAGGACCCTGCTGATGGCACGGCGCGGTCGGTCAGCCCGGCAGGGAAGCAGCCCAGCCCGGCAGGCAAGCAGC
>Ga0105246_10002070_pt1 | contig 12084 bp, 9 predicted proteins | sample KBSM64metaG_FD_99694 | JGI IMG/M metagenome (GOLD analysis project Ga0105246, IMG submission 99694) | Miscanthus rhizosphere microbial communities from Kellogg Biological Station, Michigan, USA - KBS M6-4 metaG | ecosystem: Host-associated > Plants > Roots > Rhizosphere > Soil | place: Michigan...
AGATGAGACCTCCAGGGCAAGCTGCCCGACTGGCACGGTGAACGCAACGCGGAGCTGGACTGGCTGCGATGTACCGTGCTGCCGCCGCTACTGACGAAGCTCTCGGCGAGCGAGGTCGAGGAGTTCTCCACGCAGCTTGCCGCCCGAACTCCGCCGCGCATACTCGCCCGGGCCGAGCGGCACGCAATCTCCGGTTCGACGCGTGTTTGCCATTGGACGGAGACCCTGAGCCCGTCGGTACAACTCGCCTCCACCACACCGCAATTGGCGGGCACACGAGAACGCCGTCGCGAGCGTCGCGACTGTTGGCAATGACACCAACTGAGGGCCGCCGCAACAGCGACACCGGTGCGGGTCCGTCATCGAAGGATCTTGCGAAATGACACGACCGGGTTGCCAGCCCGCGGCGGCGGAGGGTCCCCATTTCCGGAACCGCAAGCAGAAACCGCAGCATTGACCGCAAGCTCAGGAAAATCACGAAATAGCCGCGACCGTATGAGTATTCATAACCGAGCGCCTACAGGAAGATGCAGGCGCGATGGCATCGTCGTCGATCACGAACGCGCCTATATCCATTGGACGAACGTGGACAACGGTCGCGGGTGCGTCGCGATCACGGCCGCCCAGGCACACTGCGTAGCTTCGCCTACGCGATAACATCCGCGCGGGATGAGGGCGACCCGCAGAACACCGAAAAGGGCCAGATCAGGACGCCCGGCCGCCCCACCGATACCAACGTCAAGGCGGCAGCCGTCGGGATTGACTGGCTGTAATCCACCGGTCGCGTATTCCCTTGGCGGCTCGCTGAATACCGGCGATCACGCCCTCGGCAGCGGCGCCACCATCCCGGTGACCACCGCTGCCGTGGCGTCGGCCGCCCAGCTTGCCGAAGTTGTTCGGGTGGATGTTGCGGGATCAGCTTGCCTTTTTGGCTTCGTCAAAGCGATCGCGCACCACCTTCCCCGCCTCGCGTAGGGTCTTGGAGTCGTTGCGCATCTGGAATCCCCGCACGATCTCGATGATCCCCATCACGACCAGCCAGAAGCCGACGACGAGGGTAAGCACAACGATCGAATCCCACGGCCAAACGAGCATGATGACGCCTGCGATCACAGACAAGACGCCAAGAACGACGTACCAACCCCGAGCGGGCAGTTCCTTGTAACTGATCGCCACGGCCACGATCGAGACGCCTTGGACGATAAAGCTGACACCGATCCATATCGACAGCAGCAGAATGGGGGCCGGGTCGCCGAAATTACGGAAGCACAAGAGGGCCAGGATCACTGACACCACGCCGCTTATGAACAGCAGGATCCGCATGCCGGCCGACTCGGGCAGGGTGAAAGCCATCGCCACCCCTGCAAATCCCGACAACAACAGGTAAACGCCGAACAGCGTGGACGCAATAAGGATTGATGTGCCGGGCCATACGAGGATTAGGGCACCCAGGACGACGGTTAGCACGCCCCAAGTCATCGCGAACTTCCACAGCTTGCTTTCGAGTAGAGTTTCCATGACGCTCCTCACGTCTCGTTCAACCTGACCCACACCACGTCAAAAGTGGCCAGAATGTCAGTGACGGCGCGGGTTTACGCCGGACAATTACATGATCGATCGACTCCTTTCCAATGTCGCTGTTGTCGCAGACAACTCAACGCAGCCTCCGGTGTCACCGCGAACACCGTCGCTCTTAACGCAGACAACACACCCCTCGTGTCACGGCGATCGTCGCTGCGCCATCCTCCCCCACACCCCACGTGCGAATGAAACCCGCTGGACATCAGGTGCCCCGAAATGCACGGTGTCCAAGAAAAACGTTGACGATGCCTTGCAGAGCCGCGGGGACGGGTAAGCGACGTGGGCCATCCCTGACGGTCGTGTCCCACGGTGTGTCAAAGGGGAAGCGGCGCAGACTGGTTCACAGCCCGACGTGATGGGCGGGCCGTTCATAGGTCATTCCAGGTGAATGCTGACGCCGACTTAGGTCGCTGCACTAGCAACGATCACCGTGGGCCCCTGTGTCGGTGCGACTAACGTCTGGTCAAAGATCGTGTGCATCGGGACAATGCAGTTCGCTCGCCGAGCGGCGACGATCGGCATGACGGATCGAGAGGCCGCCCGAGGTGCTACGGGGCTCTTCATGAGCGGTTTCAATTTGAGCGCACAGGTGGAGAAGGTCTCTGACACAGCAACAGTCGCTGGTCTCTTGATCCTCGCCCTTTGGAATGAGCGGACCGAGGCTGATTGGAGCGCATGGCATGAGCACAGTGGAGTACCGCGGAGCGAATCAGACCCGCACATTGTTTGGTCAGGTGATGTGGTACGTGGCCGCCACAGCCGGCTTCTTCGCGTTGGGTTCCTACCTCGGCCGTGGCCTCGGCAATGGCTGGGGGTTCGTGTTTTTCATCGTGGCATTCGGGTGCCTGATCGGGATGCAGTTCGCCGCGCGCAGCTCACCTCAGCTGAGCGTCGCGCTCCTGTTCGGGCTGGGCCTGTCACTCGGGTTGGCGATATCGCCCACGGTGGTCTATTACGCCAGTGCGGACCCACAAGCGTTGTGGCAGGCTGGTGGTGCGACGGCGCTGTTCGTCGCCGGCTGCGGCGCCTTCGGCTACGCCACCCGCACGGATCTGTCAGGCGTCGCACGTGTCTGTTTCTGGGCACTGCTTGCGCTCATCATCTTCGGCGTCGTGTTGATCTTCGTGCACATTCCGGCCGGGGCGGTCATCTATTCGATCCTGGGGTTGCTCGTTTTTGCCGGTCTTACCATGGCCGACTTTCAGCGGCTTCGGCGATCGACGGATCTGAATTCTGCCCCGCTCATCGCCGCGTCGATCTTCCTCGACGCGGTAAACGTCTTCCAACTCTTCCTGCCGTTGTTCGGCAGAAGCCAAGATTAGGTTGCCGACGTCGCTAAACGCTCGGCGGCATCGGCTGCTGCGCCGTGCGCACGCTCGACGAACTGGAAACTGCGATGGTGAATCTGCGGCACCGTGACCGGCCTATGTGTGCGTCGTTAGCATCGCGGCCCTCCACTCATCAACAGCGACAATGAGTTTCGGCTACTATGAGACAGCGAGTACTGCCGGTACGTTCTCGATTCGACACAAGCGGTGGCGGACGGTGTTCGGGCGGCAATCAACTACTTCAGGCGAACCGCGCAAGGATCCATCATTTTCCTGCCACACCGGAAACGTTTCGAAAAGCATCTCCCGTTCCTGGTCGGGAAGGTCGTTAAAACAGTCCAACGCACCGCTGACCGTTTGATTCATCAGCTCCGGCGCGCTGACTGCGGCGGTGGCATGGACCGCAGTGCCAGCCGGTCCGGGTCGTCTTCAAGTGTGCTGCGGTCCCAGCCGCCGAGCTCGGCGGCCGCGTCGTAAGTGGTCTGCAAGAACCGGGCGACCGCGTGGTCCGGGTCATCGGCGGTGCGCACGGCCTCGTAGGGCAGCAGGAATTCTTTGATTTCGTGGCTGTAGTACGCGGCGTCTGGTTCAACGCGGTGGGCGGAGAAACCCTCCGGCTCAGGGTATGCGTAAGAGTAGAACGCGCCCTCCTTGCCACCTCCTGGCCAAAAGCCACAGCTGCTGAGCTCCCGTGAGTACCCCTCAACCATCACCCAGTCCGGGCAGTTAGGGGCGCCCCCCGGATGCGTCGGGGCGGGCCGCCCGGAAAATCGTGTACATGCCAAATCCATAGCACCCCAGAAGAATTGGACCGGACTGGCCTTTCCGACGAACGCCGCGCGAAAGTTTGTCATGACCCGGTGCACCTGCACCAGTTGCTGCCAGAACGTGCGCGCCGCATCGGGGTCGTATTCTGCGTGCTGATAGTCCTCAGCAAACGGGATAGCGGGGTCTACCTCGTTGGGCTTATCCACGATGCGCGTTTCGATGTCGAGCCTGTCGAGCGCCGAGAGCGTCTCTCCGTAAAACTCGGCGACAGGTTTGGCCGCCAACGGCACCGCCTCCTGACGACCATCACTCTTCCGGATCGCAAGAACCTGGTTGACGAAGTCGAACTCCACGTCGAACACCGCATCCCAGCATGGAACTGCGCCGGTGGTCAATCCCCGGGGACTGACATACAACGTCACTTGCCACCAGTGATTGATCAGCGGCATGTGAACCATGCGGATCTTGCCGACAATCTGTGTCCACATATGCAAGGTGTCGCGGGTGGCCGTCCATTCGTCCACCATCAGGGACGGCCAGTCGTAGGTGTGCGCGGGGCCGTTCATGTCGTTCCCTCCTCAGTTCGCCGAACGTGCGAATGACAGCCAACCTGATAGCCACTCATTGGCGCATATTCGTGTCGCACCGTGGATCGGAGATGGTCGGCGATGGAGTAATTCGTGCCTGCCATGGACGATTCAAAGCGGCAACGCGAGGCTGTCGACGCCTCAGATCCCGGTTCGCTCGGTGCGTATCGGGGCTGGGTCGGGCACGTGGGGCATCAGGGCATCCGCCGGAATCTGACCGAACCACCCGGCCTGGAAGTCCTCCAGGGCCTGACCCAGTTCGGCTCTAGTGTTCATCACAAAGGGCCCATACGCCGCGACAGGTTCGCGAATGGGCCGGCCACCCAAGATAAGCAGCTCCAAGGCCGGAATATGCGAGTCTTGGTGGTGATCACCGTGGACCTCGAAACAGTCGCCGCGGCCGAACACCACCAACTGACCGTCACGTACCGGTCGCCCCTCGGTACCCACGCGCCCAGCGCCAGCAAGAACGTAGATGAGGGCATTAAAGGACGGATCCCACGGCAATTGCAATCGCGCGCCCGGCAGAACGGTCGTATGGATCAGCGTGATGGGCGTGTGCGTCGACCCCGGGCCCCGGTGGTCACCGACCTCGCCGGCGATCACCCGAACCAACGCGCCCGCATCGGCGGACACCGTCAGCTTCACCGCGGCGGCGTCGATGCCCTGATAGGCCGGCGGGATCATCTTCTGCTTAGCGGGCAGATTCACCCACAACTGCACGCCATGGAACAGGCCGCCCGACATCACCAAGTCCTCCGGCGGCGTCTCGATATGCAGGATCCCCGAACCGGCCGTCATCCATTGGGTGGCTCCGTCCTGGATCATCCCACCGCCGCCATGCGAATCCTGGTGCTGCATGCGACCGTCGATCATGTAGGTCACGGTTTCGAACCCCCGATGTGGATGCCACGGTGTACCTTTGGGCTCACCGGGTGCGTATTGCACCGCGCCCATCTGGTCCATGTGCACGAACGGATCAAGCAGCGCACGTGACACCCCGGCAAAAGCCCGGTGGACCGGAAAGCCTTCGCCTTCAAGGCCGGTTGGCGCCGTGGTCACGCTCAGCACCGGCCGCTCCACAGCATCCCGCGGTGGCCCGTCAAGCCGGGGCAACCGCAAATAGTCGGCCGTTACAGCAGGCATGATCAACTCCCATCAGGTCGGAGGTTCATAACGATCCGGCGCGGACGCCCTTTCGCTTCACGGTTCCAGCCATTGCGGCTTCGATGAACCGTGCGGCGCCAAGATCGTTTGGTATGACTCTTTCGTTCGCGACATGACGACCTGGTCGGTCATTCCCTGGTAGGTGCCGAGCGGAGTTTCCGCAGTGAACAGATCGGGAGCGACATAGGTGTGCTCATCGCTCGATCCGGCCGTAGCCGCGGCATACTCCTTATCGAGAATCCCAAGCGAAAGCAGCCAAAGCACGGTTCGGGTCAGTGACACGACGACTCGATAGCTCCCGCCCTCCGTCGCGCGCCGGCGCAGCGCCTCGAGGATGCCGACCGTTCCGAGCCAGCCCACCACGTTGTCGCAAATGGGAACAATCGCAGGCGATTTCGGGAATGTAGGCGTCCCTTCGATACAGAACACGCCCGATACGGCGGCGCCAATCTCATCGAAGCCGGGACGGTTGCTCCATGGCCCCATGTCGCCATGGAGCACCACCTTGGCATGGATCAGTCCGGGCTTTGTCGCGCACAGTTCTTCGGCGGTAAGACCGTTTCGTTCCAGATAACCCGGGCGCTTGTTGGCGAAGAAGACGTCGGCATCCTTCAGCAGGTTGTCGAACCTAGCGCGATCCTCCTTCGAGCTGTCCAGGATGGTGGACCGCATCCCCACCTGCACATCCCAGGCAAAGGCCTCGACCTCGGTGGCGTTGGGTCGCCAAATGTTAAGCACGTCCGCGCCGTACATGGCGAGATCCCGGCCCATGGCCCCTCCCGCAATCACGTGTCCCATCCCGAACGCGCGAATGCCGTCCAAAGGAGTCTTTCCGTCCTTCCTGAAGGGCATTGGCGCGCTGTCACCGATCTTCTCCACCGTGATCAGTGGCATCGTGGACAGGACTTCGGTGTATTGCGGCTCATTGAGAAACTCTTCGGTGGTTCGCACCATCGCGAGCACGAGACCTTCTTCGGCTGCGGCCGACTCCAAATCATCTGCACGCCACTGCAATATGGCATTCTCGACGGATGCGAGGCTGTCGGTGCACCTTAAGAACTTGAGGGTGTCCGTCTTCGACCGAGGATAGAAGTCCAACGCGACCACGTAGCGGCCATCTCGTGTCTTGTGCAAGATCGGAAGTTCGAGGAACGGGTTACCCGCGAATCCGCCCATCGCGGGAGGACGTCCGTTCATCGTCTCCCATTTTCCTTCAAAGAAACCGCAGAACCGTCGAAGCGCCTTGCGAACGTCGACGTGGATGTTCTGTCCCTCCCCGGTTCTCGCCCGCCATAGGGTTGCCGCGGCGACGGACTTCGTGGCCAGGCCGATCGCGGCCATGGCGCCAAACCGGTGCGGGCTGGGGATGATCGGATCCGCCCCGTAGAACGAAAGGCGTCCTCCGCAGTCCGCGGCGGTTAGGCCGACGTCGCTCAGCACGGCGTTCGTGTTCGCCAGCAGATCGAACTGCGATGAGCTTGCCGGGCTCTTGACGGCCGATTCGAGTGTCTCGGTCAACCGAGTCGCCCCCGCCGTGAGTATGGTGCTCACGCGGTCTCCTTCTGCGTCGAGAGTGCTCTCGCGCCAGTGGTGCGCAGTTGAAGAAGTCGGATGATTATCTCGTTCTCTTCCCGGGCGAGGTCATCGACCGAGTGCCCTCCGGCTTCGCGCATCACACCTTCGACTATGGTTTGCTTGAGTTCGGGAGTCACCTGGGGGTCGCCAAGCGTCTTCATCATTGCCGCAAGCGGGTCCATGAGCTGCTCCATGAAGTGGTTGATGCCGCCCGCTCCCCCGCCCAAATGCCATTGCAGGCTTTGGCCCATCACGCCCCAGCGCAGTCCGGGTCCGTAGCTCACAGCGGTGTCGGCTTCCTCGACGCTGAGCACGTCTTGTTCGATCAGATGAAGCATTTCCCGATAGAGGGCCGCCTGTAGCCGGTTGGCCACGTGTCCGGGCAGTTCTTTGCGTAAATGGATGGGCTTTTTGCCGATTGATGCGTAGAACCGCATCGCTTGCTCGATCGCTTCGGGCGATGTCTTGGTGCCGCCAACCACTTCGACAAGTGGGACGATGTGAGGCGGATTGAAGGGGTGGCCGACGATGACTCGTTCCGGGTGCTTGCAGGCCGATTGAATGACACTTGGCGTTATGCCCGACGAGCTCGAGGCGATAATCGAGTCGAGGGGCGTCGCTTCATCGATGTGCGCGAACAACTTCATCTTGAAGTCAGGTCGCTCGGGGCCGTTTTCCTGGACGAAGTCGGCCGTCGCGAACGCCTGCGTCGAGTCTGTCGTGAAGCTCAGGCGGTCGCGCGATGCGCCCGGCGACAGGCCGATTTCGTCGAGCTGTCCCCACGCCTCGTCGACGTATTTGCGCAAGTTGACCTCCGCATTTGGAGCCGGGTCGGTCGCGACGACGTCCAACCCGCGCGCCAAGTATTGAGCCGCCCAACTGGCGCCGATGACTCCTGTTCCGACCACTGCAATACGACGAATTGGTTTTTCGTATGACACGATGACTCTCCTTCAAGAAATTTCGTAGTATGCGATCCCGGTCAGGTTTCCTTGAGCGACCAGCAGGGCCTTCGGGTCCGATCCATCGAGCTTGGCCGAAAGGACATCGCCTCCGAAGTCGGTGATGAACATCCGGTCGCGCTTTAGATCCAGGGCGATGCCGATTCCTTCCATCAAGTGCGAGAACACGATCTCGGGGGCCGGGCGGCCCTTCGCATCCGAATCCATCGGCGCGCGGTTCACCGTGTTGCCGCGCGGCGGATCGCCCCGGTCGGTCCAATACACAACGCGATTGTTGAGATCGAGATCCAGGTCGATCGGCTCGGGAAGTCCGTCATAAAGAAGTTCGATATCCGATCGATTTGACGCAGTCTGTCCTGTGGGAATTTCGATGCCGGCGCGGAAAACGCGGCCCTTTCCGGCGTTGTCGGGACCTTTTTGCGTCCAGTAGACGTTGCCGCCATCGACATCGACGGCCACGCCCACGCACCACTTCGTGGCATCCGGCCCCGGTCGCGGGTCGCCCTGGCTCGTGTCCACAATGGTCTCGATGTGGGAGCCGTCGAGATTGGCGCGCATTACGCGCATCCCCTCACGGTCGCACCAGTACAGCTTTCGGCTCTTCTTTTCGAGCTGGAGCTGCTTGGGCGTGAACGTGCCGCCCTGGGGCACGATCGTCATTCGATTCCGCCCATCGAGGTCAGCTCGCTCAATGGAGCCGTCGTTCAACTTGGGAACCCCCATATTGGTCCAGTAGATGTGTCCCGCCGCGACATCGAGCGCGATGCCGTCGGGGTATCTGCACTCGGTGACGACGACCTTGCGGTCGGAGCCGTCCGAATTGAGCGAGACGATGCGGTCGTCGCTGAGGTCGAGAAGGATTAGGCGACCCACTGCGGCTTGCTCGCCGGACGCACATTGTGGCACCTGCTTTTGTGAACTGACCATGTGCTTTCACTCCAAGTAATCAGTTGGAATCCGGGCCGAGTGACCGATTCACGCCTGCGCCAGGTAATTCCATCGTTGTGCGCGCCGCCGATGACGTCGATGTGGTCGGTAACAGCGATCTGTAGTGAAGGTTGTACGGTGCGACAGCGGCCCCCACGTCGGTCAAACCTCGATCCGCGACCCCTCGATCAGGGTCCGGTCTTGGGGCAGGCAGAAGGACTCGGCGCCGTCGGTGCTCAGCCTTGACGTTGCGATGAAGAGATTCCTACGCCATGACGACATCGTCGGCTCCGCACCCTTCGTCAGTTCGATCTTCGACAAGAAATACGTAGCGTCATCGATCTCGATCAATCCCTCGGTTTTCGCGGGCTCGGGCGCACGTAACGCGCGAGGGACGTCCGGCGTTTCCATGTATCCGAAACGTGCGGTCACGTGGATGATTCCGTCGTGAGCGGGACCGAGCGAGTCGATCTCGATGCGCTCGGAGTCTGCGACCCGCGGGATCGGCAACGTATCGATGGTGACGATCATGACGTGCTCGTGAAGAACGTGGTTGTGTTCGACGTTTGCTCGCAGAGCCAACGGCGCGGTCTTGTCGGCGCGGTTGAGAAAGACCGCCGTGCCAGGGACACGCAGTAGCCCACGGCGCCTTGACAGTTGATCGACGAATGTCTGCAGTGGCCCCTCTGCGATCTCACGTTTGCGGGTGACGATCGTGCTGCCGCGCTGCCAGGTGATCATGATGATGAACGTCGTCACGGCGATCAACAGCGGTAGCCAGGCGCCGTGGAGGAGCTTCGTCAAGTTCGCGCCCACAAACAGCAGATCAAAACCCAACAGTGCGCCGCCGCCAATGATGATCAGCCACAGCGGCGCCCGCCATCTCTTGCGCGCGATGTAGAGGTACAGCAGTGTCGTTATGGTGATTGTTCCGGTCACAGCCATCCCGTAGGCATAAGCCAGTGCCGCCGAGCTGCGGAACGCGAACACCAGGATCAGGACCGCCACCATCAGCATGCCGTTGATCCATGGCATGTAGACCTGACCGAAGGTGTGCGCCGACGTGTGCACCACCCGTAGCCGCGGGAGATAGCCGAGCTCGACGGCCTGCGACGCCAACGAAAAAGCACCGGTGATCACCGCCTGCGACGCGATGACGGTCGCGGCGGTCGCCAGCAGCACCATGGGCAATCGCGCCCAGCCCGGGGTGAGCAGAAAGAACGGTGCGCTCATCGCGGTCCTGTCGGCGATCACCGACGCACCCTGCCCGAGGTAGTTGAGGGCCAGCGCCGGTAGGACCACGAACAGCCAAGCGCGGGTGATCGCCTTACGGCCGAAGTGGCCCATGTCGGCGTAGAGCGCCTCCGCACCGGTGACCGCGAGCACCACCCCTGCCAACGAGAAGAAGGCCGTCCCAAAGTTCCCTACCATGAACTTCACCGCGTACAGCGGGGATAGCGCTGCCAGTATGTGCGGATGGTCGACGATGCCGTTCACACCGCAGGCCCCGATTGCCACAAACCAGCCGATCATCACCGGCCCGAAAAGGCCTCCCACGGCACCGGTTCCGCGGCGCTGCACCGCGAAAAGCGCAACGATGATGATGGCGGTGATCGGGACGACCCAGTCCTGCAGCCCTGGGTTGATCACCTTCAGGCCCTCTACCGCGGACAACACCGAGATCGCCGGCGTGATCATGCTGTCACCTGAGAACAACGCGGCGCCGAAGATGCCCAGCGTCGTTAGCACCAGTACAGTGCGACCGCTGCGCGCACCCCACCGGCGCACGAGCGCGACGAGCGCCATGATGCCGCCCTCGCCATCGTTGTCGGCACGCATCACGAGCGTCACGTAGGTCAGCGTCACGATGATCATCACCGACCAGAAGATCAGCGAGACGACTCCGTAGACGTTGTCCGTGGTAATCGGCACGGGGTGGGGATCGTCAGGATTGAAGATCGTTTGGAAGGTGTAGATCGGGCTGGTGCCGATATCGCCGAATACGACGCCGAGTGCACCGACCACCAGGGCCAAGCGAACTGTTTGCCTGGCGCCCCGCGCGGGAGCCGGGGAAGTCTCTTCGGACGTAGTGAGCACGGTGAGGCCCCCGATCGGTTCCGGATTTCGTCAAGCTCATTGTTGGTCGGGAAGTCAGCCGAGCCGATGTGTGAGAGAACAACATCGCTGCCACAACGGTGTCGCTCGGCACACCTCAACTGGTTGCAAGCGTGCGGGTTCCGGTCCAAAACGACAGGTTTGCGGTCGTCGCGCGGATGCTCGACGCTCGACCCAGATGCCGTCAGCCGGGCTAAACATGGCCGAATACCGTGTCTTGGTGCGCTTTTCCGAACAACCCGATCACGCGATACGGATGAACGAGCTTGCCGCACAGGCGATCTTGACCCCGAGCGGGCGCGCGAGTGACCGGGCGCTGGTCCCGCGCATAGCGAATCGGATCTGTCGCCTAGTCGGGGGGATTGGGTAGGCGCAGCATGGTTTGCATGGCGATGTAGAGCTCGACAGCGCCCGACGGGTTGTCGACGGATCGTCCGGTGAGGTCTTCGATGCGGCTCAGCCTGTGTCGCACGGTATTGCGGTGACAGAACAGCCGCTTGGCCGCTTCGGCTATCGAGCCCGCGGTGAAATAGGTTTCCAGGGTTTGTAACAACAATTCACGCTCTTCGGCGGCGGTCTTGAGCAGCGGGCCCAGGACGTTGTTCATGACCCGGTAGGACGTTGTCGGGGCGCTGGCGATCAATGCCGGCACCGGGGCGTCATCGAACACGCACAGTTGCGGGTCACCCGGTGTGATGCTGGCCATCGCGATTCGGGCCAGATGCATCGCCTGCGCTGTCTTCTCTAGGCCCTCGTAGACCGGGCTCACCCCGACCCGGGTCGTGACGACCGGCCGCACCATGTCAGCCATGAGTTGCAACGTGTTGGGCGTTCGCAGCGAGACGATGCCGACATGCAGGTCGGGCAGCAACCGCCAGGCCGACCCGATCCCGCGGTCGCGCAGCCGGCTTTCGATATTCGGCAGCGCGTGCCTCGCAAGTGTTGGCGGCTCGGCCGCCACCACCACGAACAAACCCTGATAGGGCAGCCCCAACAGGTCCGCCGCCTCCCACACGGTGGCTGTGTCGGCAACACTGCCGGACACCAGCGCCTCGACGAGGGCCGACCGCTCCT
>Ga0105246_10002071_pt1 | contig 12081 bp, 10 predicted proteins | sample KBSM64metaG_FD_99694 | JGI IMG/M metagenome (GOLD analysis project Ga0105246, IMG submission 99694) | Miscanthus rhizosphere microbial communities from Kellogg Biological Station, Michigan, USA - KBS M6-4 metaG | ecosystem: Host-associated > Plants > Roots > Rhizosphere > Soil | place...
CGATACATGCGCATGTGCGCCTTCGGGATCTGCTCCCACGCAAACACTTCCGACATGCACGGATCGACGCGACGTTCGATGACGAGGCGGTTGGCCTGGCTCGCCTGCATCAGATTGGCGAAATGCGAACCTTGCACGCGCTTTTGGTGCATCCACAAATAGCGCGCGTCGATCGTAAGATTGTAGCCCGTCGTGCCAGCGCAGATGACGACCATGCCGCCACGCTTCACGACCAGCACCGACACCGGAAATGTCGATTCGCCCGGATGCTCGAAAACGAAGTCGACGTTCGTGCCCTTGCCCGTCGTCTCCCAGATCGCGGAGCCGAATTTCCGAGCTTCCTTCATCCAATCGTTGAATTCCGGCGAGTTGACTTTCGGCAGCTGGCCCCAACAATTGAATTTCTTGCGGTTGATGACGCCCTTGGCGCCGAGCTGGCGCACGAAATCGGTTTTGTCGTCGTCGGAAACGACGCCGATGGCGTTGGCGCCTGACGTCGCGCAGAGTTGCACCGCCATCGAACCAAGGCCGCCGGACGCGCCCCAGACGAGAACATTATGACCCGGTCGCAGCACATGCGGACGATGCCCGAACAGCATGCGGTAGGCGGTTGCCAGCACCAGCGTGTAGCAGGCGCTCTCTTCCCATGAGAGATGCTTTGGCCGTTCGAGAAGCTGACGGTCCTGAACGCGGCAGAACTGCGCAAACGATCCATCGGGTGTCTCGTAACCCCAAATGCGCTGGCTCGGCGAAAACATCGGATCGCCGCCGTTGCACTCTTCGTCGTCTCCGTCGTCCTGATTGCAGTGAACGACGACCTCATCGCCGACCTTCCACCGCTTGACCTTCGAGCCGACGGCCCAAACGATGCCCGAGGCATCGGAGCCTGCGATATGGTAGGGTTGCTTGTGGACGTTGAACATCGACACCGGCGTCCCGAGCGATGCCCATACGCCGTTGTAGTTGACGCCTGCCGCCATCACGAGGACGAGGACGTCGTGACTATCGAGTTCCCAGGTCGGAACGACCTCGATCTGCATCGCCGTTTCCGGAAGACCTTCGCGCTCTTTGCGGATCGTCCAGGCATACATATTCTTCGGGACGTGGCCGAGCGGCGGAATCTCCCCGATTTCGTAGAGGTCTTTCTTGACGCCGGCCGCCGACGATAATTGGGCTCCGGCCGTGTCGTTTTTTACTGCCACTTGCTGGCTCGACATTGATCCTGCGTCTCCCGAACATTTTTCGCGACGAGGGGTCATAACGGCCCATCTACTTCGCGTGTCCCCCCGCGCTTACCGCATAGGCTGCAGTATCAAGCACGTTTTTGCGCTGCAATGAAGAAGTTTAAGCCGAGCTTTAACTACGGTTCAATAAGTCCTTAACCGGCGGCGCATATCCTAGGCATCTACAAGATTTGCAAGCGATTTTGCAGCCGCTTGTTCGCCGCATGCCGGCCGATGGGAAAGCCCAATGCAAGACCTGATCTGGCAGCTCAAAGAAACCGACGCATTTACCGTCTATATCACTGCAGCGTTTGCCGCAGCGGTGTTCTGGTTCATTCGTGAGATCGTCGCCGCCCCCGCCCTAGCCCTGTTTGCGGTGCCATTTCTGATGGCTGGGGGCGTTTTCGCGCCCGTCGTTTTCCGCAACCAGATGATTACGCTTTCCTACGACAAGGATGCCAACGTGGCCGCGACGACCGGCGTTGGCGTTCTCGCCGCCCTGATAGCCGTGGTCGTCATGAAATGGCTTTGGGTCCTCGTCAAAGAATGGCGGATCGGAAATAAGAAGATTGCCCCGGTGACGAAACTTAGCCGCCCGGCCCGCTAGCTCGACCTCCCAACACCAAGAACGCCCACCGCCTTCAGCCAGGAAGCGCGGCGAACTGCCGTTTTTGCCTTTCCTCGGCGTTCCGTTACCTTACAAGCCTTCCAGTATGATCGACCTGAGCCAAAAGGCGCCCCTATATGCCGGATACGAAATCTTCAGAGCGCGTCAAAGAAAAAGCTTCGAAGGCCCAGCGCGACAAACCGTGGCTATTCCGGACCTACGCCGGCCATTCGACTGCAGCCAAGTCGAATGAACTTTACAAAAAGAACCTTGGTAAGGGCCAGACCGGCCTCTCGATCGCATTCGATTTGCCGACCCAGACCGGCTACGATTCAGATCACGAGCTGGCGCGCGGGGAAGTCGGTAAAGTCGGCGTGCCGGTCTCTCATATCGGCGATATGCTGACATTGCTCGATGGTATTCCGCTCGAGCAAATGAACACGTCGATGACGATCAACGCGACCGCCGCCTGGCTGTTGTCGCTCTATATCGCCGTTGCCGATCAAACGGGCGCATCGCGCGATAAACTCACCGGCACAATTCAGAACGACATCATCAAGGAATACCTGTCGCGCGGCACTTACGTGTTTCCGCCCGAGCCGTCGCTGCGGCTCATCAAGGACACCATCGTTTTCTCGTTCAAAAACGTGCCTAAGTGGAATCCGACCAACGTCTGCTCCTACCACCTGCAGGAAGCCGGGGCGACACCGGTACAGGAACTCGCCTACGCGCTGGCAACGGCCATCGCAGTGCTCGATACCGTCAAAGCGTCCGGTGAAGTTCCGGCCGCCGAGTTCGGCAGGGTGGTTGGTCGCGTGTCGTTCTTCGTCAATGCAGGCATGCGTTTCATCACTGAGATGTGCAAGATGCGCGCATTCTCCGAACTCTGGGACGAGATCACGCGCGAGCGCTACGGCGTCACGGACGCGAAAAATCGCCTCTTTCGTTATGGCGTGCAGGTCAACTCGCTGGGGCTGACCGAGCCGCAGGCCGAGAACAACGTCTATCGCATCCTGCTCGAAATGCTGGCCGTCACGTTATCGAAAAATGCCCGCGCCCGCGCCGTGCAGTTGCCGGCGTGGAACGAGGCCCTCGGATTACCGCGGCCGTGGGACCAGCAATGGTCGCTCAGGATGCAGCAGATCGTTGCCTACGAGACAGACCTGCTGGAGTACGGCGACATCTTCGACGGCTCCGTCGAGATCGCCCGGAAGGTCGCGGCGCTGAAGGACGAAGCCAAGGCCGAGCTTGAAACGATCGAGAAAATGGGCGGCGCCGTCGCCGCGATCGATTACATGAAGCGGCGCCTCGTCGAGAGCGGCACCGGGCGGCTCTCGCAGATCGAGACCGGCGACATGGTCGTCGTCGGCGTCAACAAGTTCACCGAAACGGAGCCGTCGCCGCTGACCGGCGGCATCGATACGATCATGGTTGTCGATCCTGCGATGGAAGCCGAGCAGGTCGGCAAACTGAAAGCCTGGCGCGAAAACCGCGACGCCAAAAAAGCCGCCGCCGCTCTTGCCGATGTCGAACGGGCCGCCAGGGAGGGCCGCAACATCATGGAGCCGTCGATCGCCGCCGCCAAGGCCGGCGTCACGACCGGCGAGTGGGGCACGGCGCTGCGCAAGATCTTCGGTGAGTACCGCGCTCCGACCGGCGTTGCGCAGGCCGCCGTCGCACGCGACGGGGCTGAGCTCAAGGCCGTCCGGGCATCCGTCGAAACGGTCTCGGACCGGCTCGGGCGCCGCATCAAGTTCCTGGTCGGCAAGCCCGGCCTCGACGGTCATTCAAACGGCGCCGAGCAGATCGCGGTGCGCGCCCGCGACGCCGGCATGGAAGTCGTCTACGAAGGCATCCGCCTGACACCGGCGCAGATCGTGCGCGCCGCCGTCGATGAAGCCGTCCACGTCGTCGGTCTGTCGATCCTTTCGGGCTCGCACGTGCCGCTCGTCAAGGACGTGATAGAGCGCATGCGTAAAGAGGGCCTCGACGATGTGCCGCTCATCGTCGGCGGCATCATTCCGCCCGAAGACGCCAAGACGCTCAAAGCCTTCGGTGTCGCGGCGGTCTACACCCCGAAGGACTTCCAATTGAACGACATCATGGCCGACATCGTGAAGCTCGTGGACCGCCACGCGAAAGCCGCGTAAACGGCGGCACGAACGCGCCATTTGCCTTTGATTTTTCGCAAATTACCAATTTTACCGCGCCCACGTCTCCGAATGTCCGAATAATTTCAAAGCACCGGCGACGTGGACGGGGCAGCGTGATCGCGGTGCCACGAGAACACCGAAAACGCCACTATCCGGGGCGAGATTGCGATCACGTAGTGGGACACGTTAGGGACGGGTCTGATACACGCACCGCAATCAAGGGAGGCGATGCTTGCGCGACGAAACACGGCGGCGGCTCAATCGGGCGATTTGGCTCGAACGCGCGAAGTATATCGGTATCGGGCTCGGGATCCTCTCTGCGATCGGGCTGGCGTTCGGCTATGAAACGCTCGACCTCAAAGTCGACGACAAGGAGGTCGCCGGCGTCGTCAGGGATATAGAGCCGCTCGTCGCCAAAAAAGTTGCCGCTAGCGGAGAAAATGTCATCGTGAAACTCGACGGTGGCCCGGTCATCCGCATCCTGGCTTACAAATCCAGGGGCCTCAAAATCGGCGATAAAATCGAGGTCATGGAGCATCACCACGCCACGGGTCGCGTTACCCACACACTGAAATAGCGATCGCGCGTTGACGCGGCCCACCCCGACGGTATAGATCGCCGCTCGCTCTTTTCGGGCAAAGCCTCAGTGGCGGAACGGTAGACGCGGCAGACTCAAAATCTGCTATTCGCAAGGGTGTGGGGGTTCGAGTCCCTCCTGAGGCACCATAAAATTGCAGCACGCCTTTTGGCGTGCGAAACGCCGAGCAGCTCTGGGTTATTGGAGATGTCGGCGATGACTGTCAGGTCTCCAGGCCATACGGGAAGTTTCGCGCGTGATCGCCCTGCGCGCCCTGGAAGCGGAGCGCTTAACCAAGGCGCTGCGCTGCCGCAGCGCCGAAGTATGAGGCCTGCTCGCCCCTCGTAAGCCTTGGCCGGCAGGCTGCTCAGCGCCCTCGAATACATAAAGCCGCAGCCGTTGGAACACGGATCCTTGCAAGGCGTTGAGGGAGAAGGACACGACAAAAAGGACTACCAAATGAGGACAGCAATCTTAGCAGGCGCCTTTGCTGCTCTATTCGCAGCCGTACCCGCGTTCGCGCAGTCGGCGGCCTACCCCACACCCGATAACAACTTTACGCGCACCGATGACGTCGATCCCTCTGAGGCTCCGTATATGAACGAAGAGCTGGGCCAGCCGTCGGACTCTGAACCTTCGCTGACCGGACCTAACGATGGCATCATCGTCGACGACGGCGGTACCGGCGAAGGCAGTGGCGAGAGTGGTGAAGGCACCGATTTGCCCCCGCCGCCGGATACGCCTCCGCAGCAATGACGCGAGTAGGCTCCCAAATTCGGGAGCTTACTTTTTCGCCAAAACGGCCGACGAATTTCGGCTCCGTCTCGTCAGCGGTTGCTTCTGACCAGAACGTCCATCAGTTCCGCGACCTTGCCGCGTTGTTCCTGCTTGTTGCCGCTCGCGATTGCGTGTTCGACGCAATGGGCAACGTGGTCCCGCAAAATTTCTTCTTCGACTTTGCGCAAGGCAGCGCGAACGGCGGAAATTTGCGTCACAACATCGATGCAATAGCGGTCGTCTTCCAGCATTTTCGAAAGCCCGCGAACCTGACCTTCGATGCGGCTAAGGCGCTTCAGCGCTGAGTGTTTGGCATCCTGCTTCATATGTTGACGCATACCCCTGGAGGGTATAGGTGTCAAGAAAATACCGCTAGGGTTCTGGAGGCAGTGCAAAGTGGTGGTCAAAAATGAAAGCCCGTCGACCGAAACACATTCGTGTTGCGGACACGCCCACAGCCATCAGCCGGCCCCTTCGGAGCCCTCGTCTCGATTGATGGAGAAAGACCCCGTTTGCGGTATGGATGTCGATCCACACACCGCCAAGCATCGGGCCGAGTTCGAGGGCAAGACGTATTATTTCTGCGCCGCTGTATGCCGGCAAAAGTTTCTCAGCCACCCCAAGCAATACATCCTTCGTATCTCAACGGACGCGGTTGCGCCCGAGGGCACCATTTACACGTGCCCAATGCATCCCGAGGTTCGCCAGATCGGACCGGGATCGTGCCCGATCTGTGGCATGGCGCTCGAACCGGAAATGCCGACGGCTGAGCCCACTTCAAATGTCGAACTCGCGGATATGACGCGCCGGTTCTGGTACGGCCTTGCGCTAGCTCTTCCCGTTTTTGCGCTCGAAATGGGAAGTCATCTGGCTGGCTCGCACGCGTGGCTCGGGCAAACAACAAACTGGATCGAGCTGATCCTCGCTACGCCCGTTGTACTTTGGGCTGGCCTGCCGTTTTTTGTCCGCGGTTGGCACTCGGTCGTGTCGCGCAACTTGAACATGTTCACATTGATCGCGATGGGAACCGGCGCCGCTTGGCTCTACAGCGTCGTTGCCACGATCTTCCCAGAACTCTTCCCGGCGACGCTGCGTGCCGGCGATGGCGCAGTACCCGTCTATTTCGAGGCGGCGGCAACAATCGTCGTGCTCGTTTTACTTGGACAAGTCCTCGAACTCAGGGCACGCGAACAGACGGGCGGAGCTGTCCGCGCGCTGCTCGATCTCACACCGAAAATGACGAAACGCCTACGCCCCGACGGCTCGGATGAAGACATTCCAGTCGATGCGGTGGTCGTGGGCGATCAGTTGCGTGTGAGGCCCGGCGAAAAAATTCCCGTCGACGGCGAAGTCGTGCAAGGCCGCAGTTCGGTTGATGAGTCTCTTGTGACGGGAGAAGCGATGCCGGTGACAAAGACGGTGGGAGACCGCGTCATCGGCGGCACGCTCAACGACAGCGGCAGCCTTGTTGTTCGCGCCGACAAGGTCGGCCGCGATACGATGCTGGCCCAAATTGTCAACATGGTCGCACAAGCTCAGCGCAGCCGCGCACCAATCCAGCGGCTCGCCGATCAAGTGTCGGGCTGGTTCGTGCCTCTCGTGATCGCGATCGCCGTCCTCGCCTTCGCCGTCTGGGCTCTTTGGGGCCCGGAACCACGCTTCAGTTACGCGCTGATCGCAGCCGTTTCCGTGCTGATCATTGCATGTCCCTGCGCACTCGGGCTCGCGACGCCGATGTCGATCATGGTCGGTGTCGGCCGCGGCGCCCAAGAGGGCGTTCTGATAAAAAACGCCGAAGCCTTGGAACGCATGGAAAAGGTCGACACGTTGATCGTCGACAAGACCGGAACGCTCACTGAGGGAAAGCCGAAAGTAACCGCCATCTCCAGGCTCGGAGCACTGAGCGAAGATGAAATTTTACGGCTGGCCGCGAGCGTAGAGCGGCACAGTGAGCACCCGCTTGCCCTGGCTATTGTGAAATCGGCCGAAGACCGTGGTCTTGTCCTGGCCGGCGCCGAAGGTTTCAGCTCAGATGCCGGCAGAGGCGCGACGGCAATAGTCGAAAATCAGCGGGTCGCCGTCGGCAACCAATTACTCATGACCTCGGAGAAGGCCGAAATTCAGTCGTTCAACGATAATGCAGAAAAGCTCAGGGCGGCCGGCGCAACGGCGATCTTCGTTGCGGTCGACGGATCGCCGGTTGGCATTCTGGCCATCTCCGATCCAATGAAACGGACAACATCGGCAGCGCTTCAAACGTTGCGACAGGCGGGCATTCGTGTGGTGATGGTCACCGGCGACAACCGCACGACCGCCAACGCCGTTGCGTCGCAACTCGGCATAACCGAAGTCGAGGCCGAAGTTCTCCCCGAAAGCAAAGGCCGCATGGTCGAGAGGCTTAGACACGAGGGCCGGATCGTTGCGATGGCCGGCGACGGGGTCAACGACGCACCGGCGCTGGCGGCTGCCGATGTCGGCATTGCGATGGGCACCGGAACGGACGTTGCCATGGAGAGTGCCGGGATTACCCTTCTCAAAGGCGATTTGCGGGGCATTGTCCGGGCACGCGCACTTTCAGAAGCGACGATGAAGAATATCCGGCAAAATCTGACGTTCGCCTTTGCATACAATGCGGCCGGCATACCGATAGCCGCCGGGCTTCTTTACCCGCAGTTCGGTATAGTCCTGTCGCCAATCATAGCGGCCGCCGCGATGGCGCTGTCCTCGGTGAGCGTCGTCGCCAATGCGCTCCGTCTCCGGCAATCATAATAAGCCGCTCAGCCCGAACGGACATACGTGAGGCCGATGCCGCCGAGCGCGCCGATGAGGACGACAATAATGGGCGGTGCGCGCCAAACGGTGAGAATAACAAACCCCACGAGCGCAATCGCGAAATCCCCCGGCAACTTGACCGAGCTCGTCCAGACCGGATTGTAGAGCGCCGCACCGAGCAATCCGACGACCGCCGCGTTGACGCCGCGCATGACGGCCCGCGCGCTCGCGCGCTTTCGCAACGCGTCCCAGAACGGCAACGTCCCCATGAGGATCAGCAAGCCGGGAAGAAAGATGCCAATCAAGCCGAGTACTGCCCCGAAAAGCCCGTGTGGCGATGGACGCACGACGGCGCCGAGATAAGCTGCGAACGAAAATAGCGGTCCGGGAATCGCCTGTGCCGCGCCATAGCCCGCAAGGAACGCATCGTCGCTTATCCAGCCCGGTGTCACGAACGCTTCGCGCAGCAGCGGCAGTACGACATGGCCTCCGCCGAACACCAGGGCGCCCGATCGATAGAATGCTTCAAACAGCGCTGCGCCCGGCCATAGTCCGAGGCCCCGCAGCACGGGAAGGCCGGCGAGCAGAATAAAGAAAACGGCAAGCGCCAAAAACCCAGTGGTGCGCGACACCGGCACGGCGATATGACCGGTTGCTGGCGGAAGCTCCGCTCGGCAAAGCCATAACCCCGCAACGCCACCCAATGCGATAGCCGCGATCTGCGCGACCGGAGATGTGCTGAACAACAGAATGATCAGCGCCGCCGCGACGGCAATGGAGGCGCGCTCCCGGTCGGGGCACAACACACGCGCCATACCCCAAACGGCTTGTGCGACGATCGCGACCGCCACGAGTTTCAGTCCGTGGATAAGGCCAACGCCGACCGGTCCGCTGAGTAAGGTTGCGCCATAGGCAAAGAGCACGAGCGCGATGGCGGACGGCAGCGTGAAGCCGGTCCATGCCGCGAGGCCGCCCAAATAGCCTGCCCGCATGAGGCCGATGGAAAATCCGACTTGGCTGCTGGCCGGGCCGGGCAGGAATTGGCAGAGCCCGACGAGATCAGCATAGGCGTGTTCGTCGAGCCAGCGGCGGCGCACGACGAACTCCTCCCGGAAATATCCGATGTGCGCGACCGGCCCGCCGAAGCTGGTGAGGCCCAGCTTCAAGAAGGCGAGGAGAACTTCGACTGGAGAGCGTCTCCCACTCTCCTTGGCCGCGGCCGGTTGCGTGACGATCGTCATCAAGCCCTTCTCATTGCGTCGTTCGTGAACCCGAAATCCTGAGCGCGCCCAAGAGACTAGAGAGTAGTTGGCCTTTGGTCGATGGCGGACGGCAATGAGATCGGGGGCGACGCAAGTAACCGATAAATTGATCGGCCCGCGGATTCAAAAATTATAAAGATACATTGACAATGTATCTTTAACGTCCGACATTCGGCTTTGTGCAGCATCGCTCGCTGCCGCAACGATAAGCCGGGATCAGGATCGCAATCCCGGCTTGCGGATGGGGTTCGCGATCAAAGGAGCAGCAATGTCCCAGGTAACCGAAGCTTCAACCGTAAACGAGATCGACGTGCGCCAACTCGTTCCCGCTCAACGGCACGTGAAGATCTTTCAGCTCGTTGATGCGCTGGCGCCGGGAGCGTCGTTCGTTCTCGTCAACGATCACGATCCCAAGCCCCTTTATTATCAGCTCGAAGCCGAACACCCGAAGCAGTTTTCATGGACCTATATCGATAGAGGTCCGACCGTTTGGCGCGTTGCAATCGGCAGACTGCAGAAAGCGGCGTGAGACAAAGCCGTAGGTCCTTCGGCGCCGGCAGATCGATCGCCGGCGCCGCCTCGCAACAAGGAATTTCGCAGTGGCTGGTGTCTCACTGTCCCGATGGACAATGGCCTACTTTGCTTCGGCCCTGCTGGCGCTGGTGGTGGCTGAATGCCTGATGGTGGCGGGCTACGGATATCCTGCCGTGCCCATCGCAGCACCTGAAACGCTCGTGCTGGTTCACGTCGTTGCAATCGGTTGGCTGAGCCTTCTGATGTGCGGCGCACTTTTTCAATTCGTGCCGGTTCTTGTCGCTCGCCCGCTGCACAGCAATTCGTTGCCGTTGCCGACGTTGGGGTGTCTCGTAGCCGGACTCGTCGCGCTGCTTTTCGCCTTCCTTAAAATGGCGGGACAGATCGATCTCGACCTCGCCTACTTTCCGCTTGCGGCAACGCTTCTCGCCGCGGGGTTCACCCTCGTTTTATGGAATCTCGGCCGTACGCTGTGGGCCTCACGACCGCTGACACTACCCGCCCGCTTCGTCGCCGTCGGACTGCTGAGCGTCGGCGCCACGGCTATCCTCGGCATCGCATTTGCACTCATACTTGGCGGAGTAAGCACCAACGCGCATCTCCTCGACGTCGCGGCCCTGGGCCTGCCGATCCACGTGATTGCCGGCCTTGGCGGTTGGCTGACGTTCACGGCCATCGGGGTGAGTTATCGCCTGCTTGCCATGTTCATGCTGGCTCCGGAGCTTGATGGGCCAAGCACACGCGGCGCCCTTTATTTGGGAACGGCGGCGCTTGGGGTCGCCATTGTTGGCGGCGTGGCGACGATTTGCTTCGACGGCAACCTGACAATCACCTTGAGTGCGGCAGGGCTATTGGGACTTTGCGCAATCGCACTTTACGGGCGAGATACCGTGCACCTCTATCGTGCACGCAAGCGGCGCAAGATAGAGCTGAACAGCCGGATGGCGATCTTGGCGCTCGCCAGCCTGGCTGCCAGCGCAATTCTGATTGGCGTGCTTCTTGGCCTCGGCGTACTTGGCCGCCACATCGGGGCTGTCGTCTTTCTCGTCAGCTTCGGATGGCTGTCTGGTCTTGGCCTTTCAAAGCTCTACAAGATCGTCGCGTTCCTGACCTGGCTCGAATGCTATGGGCCCGTCATCGGCAAAACGCCGACACCGCGCGTGCAGGACCTCGTGGTCGAAAGCCGCGCCACCAAATGGTTCGCACTCTATTTTCTTGGCGTCTGGATGGCGACAGTCGCGCTGCTCCTCGATGGCCCGCTCGCATTTCGCGTTTCAACTGGTGCGATGCTGATCGCGACCAGCGGCATCATCGTTCAGCTCGTGAGGTCCCGCAGCCTGATTGACGTGAAGGCCGCACTGCGCTTGCCGGAAGGCGCCCGCAGGCCGCGGTTCCTGTTCTCATCCGCCCAACACGCTTGAAAGGAAGACAGTCATGACGACAACATATGTGGACGTCGATGTACGTCCGATCCTGCGCGCCGGCGGCGAGCCGTTCGAACAAATCATGGAAGCCGTGAATGTGCTGAAACCCGGCGAAGGCCTTCGGCTCTTTGCAACCTTCAAACCGACGCCGCTTCTGCATGTGCTCGGCTCGAAAGGCTTCACGCATGTGGCGAAGGAGCTTGACGGCGGAGAATGGGAAGTCGTGTTCTCGCCCTCCGGAACGCCTCCAACGAATGAGGCTTCGGTCGGTACCGCCGCGCACAACGATACGCTTTGGCCCGAGCCGATAAAGAACCTCGACAACCGCGAGCTCGATCCGCCAGAGCCGATGGTGAAGATTCTTGCAACCGCCGAAACCATGCAACCCGGCGAGGTTTTGGCCGCCTTGCTGCGCCGCGAGCCGCTGTTCCTATTCCCCGAATTGGCAAAGCGCGGACACAGCTGGCGCGGCGGCTTCGAGGCAGATGGCAAAACATACAGGGTGTTGGTGCGGATCGGCATCCCGATGGGGAGCGCCGCATGACCGTGGAAACCACTGAAGATATCGGCGAACGGATCAGGGACGTGCTGCACCTCGTGATCGACCCGGAACTTGGATACAACATCGTCGACCTTGGGCTGATCTACGACGTGGCGGTCGAAGACGGCGGCGTCGCCCACATCACCATGACCACAACGACGCGCGGTTGCCCGGCGACAAGCTATTTATTGGATGGTGCGAGGGCGGCTGC
>Ga0105246_10002074_pt1 | contig 12072 bp, 12 predicted proteins | sample KBSM64metaG_FD_99694 | JGI IMG/M metagenome (GOLD analysis project Ga0105246, IMG submission 99694) | Miscanthus rhizosphere microbial communities from Kellogg Biological Station, Michigan, USA - KBS M6-4 metaG | ecosystem: Host-associated > Plants > Roots > Rhizosphere > Soil | place...
ATGCCGGTACCGGGAATGGCTTCGTTGTTCACGAAGTCGAACAGGACTTTGGCGACCTGCAGGCCACCGACTTGAACGTGTTCAGTCATTGCTTGCCTCACTCTGCGGAGCTTATGCGCTTTTTCAGATTTTCATTATGTAGTGCACGGTTGGGCATACTACATGATGACTTGCGGTTGTGAAAATTAGACTAAATACGTCGTTTAGCGACCCACTTTGGTCGGACGGTCACAGCGGAGAATCGGATGTTCTCAAAAAACTATTGGATTGTTCCAGATAAATATAAAAATGGTACACGATTTGTTTTCGAGCTACCGCGCGTCCACCTTGTAGGAGCGAGCTGGCTCGCGAAAAACCTGAGCGTACCGCTGATGTCAGTTTTTTCGCGTTATCGTTGACGACCTTCGCGAGCAAGCTCGCTCCTACAGGAATCGCACCCGAGGTATTTCGCCATGGATCATCTTGTACTCACAATTATTGCCGCCGACAAACCCGGCCTGGTTGAACGCATCGCGCACACCATCGCCGGCCACGGTGGCAACTGGCTGGAAAGCCGCATGGCTCATATGGCCGGGCAGTTTGCCGGGATTCTGCGCGTCAGCGTTCCTGCAGAGAACCGTCAGGAACTGGTGGGAGCGCTGGAGGATTTATCCACCCACGGCATTCGCGTGCTGGTGGGCGAGGGCAGTTCCGGCCAGGCATCGGCCTCCAAATCGATTGTGATGACCCTGGTGGGCAATGATCGCGCCGGCATCGTGCGGGAGATCACCGCGCTGTTGAGCAAGCAGGGCGTCAACCTGGAGCGCTTGAGCACCGACGTGCGCCCGGCCCCGATGAGCGGCGATCCGCTGTTCAACGCCGAGGCCTTGTTGCAGGTGCCGTCAAGCCTGTCCCTGGAGGCGTTGCAGGCGTCCCTGGAAACCCTGGCAGACGATCTGATGGTGGAATTGCGCAACGATGAATGAGCACCCATGAGGTTATGCATGGAAATCTTGCATGGACCTGTGGATAACCTTTGGGTCAATGTCTGCAAGCCAGGCCGGCTAAGGCTTGCAGAGCTTTGAGCGTTTTTTGATCAGCGTTTGCGCACGCTCAGCCAGATATCCACGCTGTACACCACCAGGCCCGCCCAGATAAAGGCAAAGGCGGTGAGCGTGCTGGGCGCCAGGTGTTCGCCGAACAGCAGCACGGCTTCCAGCAGCACCAGGGTGGGCGCTACATACTGCAAAAAGCCCAGTGCGGTGTAAGGCAGATGCCGCGCGGCGGCGTTGAAACAGACCAGCGGGATCAGCGTCACCGGGCCTGCGGCCACCAGCCACCAGGCCTCGGAGGTGCTCCAGAATTCCAGCTGTGCGCTGTGGGCCGTCGGGTTGAACAGCAACCAGGCGATGGCAATCGGCACCAGCATCCAGGTTTCCACCACCAGCCCCGGCAGGGCTTTGACCGGCGCCTGTTTACGGATCAGCCCGTAGAAGCCAAAGGTCAGCGCCAGTACCAGCGATACCCACGGCAAACTGCCCACTTGCCACACCTGTTGCGCCACACCGACCGCCGCCAGAACCACGGCCACCCATTGCAGGCGGCGCAGGCGTTCGCCGAGCAGCAGCATCCCCAGCAGTACGTTGACCAGCGGGTTGATGTAGTAGCCCAGGCTCGCTTCCAGCATGCGCCCGGTGTTGACCGACCATACATACGTCAGCCAGTTGGCCGCGATCAACGAACCGCTGAGGGCCAGGATCGCCAGGCGCCTGGGGTTGTCGCGCAGTTCGCGAAACCAGCCCGGGTGTTTCCACACCATCAGCAGCAAGCCACCGAACAGTGCCGACCACAGCACGCGATGCACGATGATCTCGGCGGCGGGGACACTGGCAATGGCTTTGAAATAGAGCGGGAACAGGCCCCAGGTGATATAGGCGCTCAGGCCCAGGATGTACCCCTTGCGGGGGTTGGCGGCGTGCATGCGGAATCCTTGCTCAGGCAGCTTACAAAGCGCGATTGTAAGGATATTTTTCCATGCATGGGGCTCCGCTTTGCTTTTATGTGGGAGGGGGCTTGCCCCCGATAGCGGAGTATCAGTCGCCCGATGTATCAGCTGACAGGCCGCCTTCGGGGGCAAGCCCCCTCCCACATAAAGCGCAGCAGTCAGAAGAGTTTCAGTGGCTCTTCGTTGAGGGCCGACAGCTGCTCGCGCAGCGCCAGCACCTGGTCACCCCAATAGCGCTCGCTGCCAAACCACGGGAAGCTGTGGGGAAAGGCCGGGTCGTCCCAGCGCCGCGCCAGCCAGGCGCTGTAATGCATCAGGCGCAGGGCGCGCAAGGGTTCGATCAGGGCCAGTTCACGCGGGTCGAAGTCGTGGAACTCCTGGTAGCCGTCCATCAACTCCGACAGTTGGCCCAGGCATTCCTGGCGATCCCCGGCGAGCATCATCCACAGGTCCTGTACCGCAGGGCCCATGCGACAGTCATCCAGGTCGACGATGTGGAACATCTCGTCGCGGCACATCATGTTGCCGGGGTGGCAGTCGCCGTGCATGCGGATGTTCTTGTGCGGGGTGGCCTTGTAGACCTCTTCCACACGTTTGAGCAGGTCGCGCGCCACGGACTCGTAGGCCGGCAACAGGCTTTTGGGAATGAAGTTGCCTTCGAGCAGGGTGGTCAGGGAATCGTGACCGAAGTTCTTCACGCCCAGGGCTTCGCGGTGTTCGAACGGGCGGGTGGACCCCACCGCGTGCAAGCGACCCAGCAGTTGCCCGAGGCGGTACAGCTGGTCGAGGTTGCCCGGCTCCGGCGCGCGGCCGCCACGGCGTGGAAACAGGGTGAAGCGGAAACCCTGGTGCTCGAACAGGCTTGCGCCGTTGTGGATCAGCGGGGCGACCACCGGCACGTCGCACTCAGCCAGTTCGAAGGTGAAGCGGTGTTCTTCCAGGATCGCTTCGTTGGTCCAGCGCTGGGGCCGGTAGAACTTGGCGATCAGCGGTTCGGAATCTTCGATGCCCACCTGATACACGCGGTTTTCGTAGCTGTTGAGCGCCAAAATGCGCGCATCGCTGAGAAAACCGATGCTTTCGACGGCGTCGAGGACCAGGTCAGGGGTGAGTGTTTCAAACGGGTGGGCCATGCGAACTCCTGCGCGCAGCAGGTCGCCGCGTCCGGCCGGGTATGGTAACCCAGCGGGCTTGAGATAGGGGGCGACTGTGGGATCGCCATCGGGGGCAAGCCCCCTCCCACATTTAACTGTATTCACAAATCAAGTGTGGGAGGGGGCTTGCCCCCGATGAGGCCCTGTCAGGCGCCGACAACCCCACCATCATCGCGCCGAATCGCCAGCACCGACGAACGCGGCTTGCCGTTCGGCAGATGCTCCGGCCACGTCGAGCCGCCGGTTTCGCCAGGGTGCTGAATCCCCACAAACAGGGTTTTCTGATCCGGCGAAAAGCTGATCCCGGTGACTTCACACGCCACCGGCCCGACCATGAAGCGACGAATCTCCCCGGTGCCCGGGTCGGCGCACAGCATCTGGTTGTTGCCCATGCCGGCGAAGTCGCCCGCGTTGCTGTAGTCGCCGTCGGTGAGAATCCACAGGCGCCCGGCCTTGTCGAAACCCAGGCCGTCCGGGCTGTTGAACATGTTTTGCGGGTTGATGTTGGACGAGCCGCCCTTCGGCGAGCCCGCGTGTACGCCGGGGTTGCCGGCGACGACGAACAGGTCCCAGGTGAAGTCCGTGGCACCGTGGTTATCGGCGTCGGCTTTCCAGCGCAGGATCTGGCCGTAGACGTTCTTCTCACGCGGGTTGGGCCCGCCCACCGGCTGGCCGTCTTCGCCGCGCTTGGCGTTGTTGGTGAGGGTGCAGTAGACCTGGCCGTCCATGGGGCTGACCACGATCCATTCCGGGCGGTCCATGCGCGTGGCTTTCACCACGCTGGCGGCCAGGCGCGCATGGATCAGCACTTCGGCCTGGCTGGCAAAGCCTGTACCGGCATCGATGCCGTTTTTGCCGTGGGTAAGCTCGACCCATTGGCCCTTGCCCCTGGGATGATCGGCATCGCCATTGCCCGCGTCGAAGATCGCCACGTACAAGGTGCCGTGATCGAGCAAATCCTTGTTGGCTTTCGGGTTGTCGTGGTTGATCGGATCGCGGCTGACGAACTTGTAGATGAATTCGCCGCGCTCGTCATCGCCCATGTACACCACCGCGCGTCCGTCGCGGGTCTCGGCCAGGGCCGCGTTTTCGTGCTTGAAACGGCCCAGGGCGGTGCGCTTGACCGGGGTGGATTGCGGGTCGAACGGGTCGATTTCCACCACCCAGCCGTGGCGATTGAGTTCGTTGGGGTGCTTGGCCATGTCGAAGCGCGGGTCGTGGGGGTGCCAGTTGATGTCCTTGCTGGCGGCGACCGCGCCGTAGCGTTTTTGCCCGGCGTCGAAGGCCTGCTGTGGGTTGCTGCTGCCGAAACAGTCGGTGAAATTCTCTTCGCAGGTGAGATAAGTGCCCCACGGGGTCTTGCCGTTGGCGCAGTTCTGGAAGGTGCCCAGGGCGTGCTTGCCGGTGTTGTCGGCGCTGGTTTTCAGCCAGTCGTGGCCGGCGGCGGGGCCGCTCAGGCGGATCGGCGTGTTGCCGTGGATGCGCCGGTTGTAGCGTGAATCCTGGACGAACTGCCAGGTATCGCCCTTGCGCTGAATTTCGATCACCGACACGCCTTCGCTGGCCAGGGCCTTGCGCACGTCTTCGGCCGATTGCGGTGCGCCGCCGTGGGCGTAGAGGTAGCGGTAGTTGGTGTATTCGTTGTTGATCGCCATCAAGGCGCGGTTGTCGTCGCCGGGGAAGGGAAACAGGCTCATGCCGTCATTGTTGTCGCCGAACTGCTGTTCCTGGGCCTTGGCCGTGCCGTTGCCGGAGGGGTCGAAGGCCGGCGCCTGCATGCTCAAGGGCTGGCCCCAGCTGATCAGCACCGAGGCGCTGTAGCCGGGCGGCAGGGTGATGGTGTCACTGGTGGCGGCGGCGATGCCGGTGAAGCCCAGCAACGGGCTGGCAGACGCGGCGTTCACGGCCAGGGCGCTGCGGCTGAGCAGGTTGCCACCCAGGAACATCGCCGCGCCGCACAGGGCGCCGGCGCCGATAAAGCGGCGACGGGTAAGGCCGACCATCTGTTCGAGGTCAGTGGCTTGGTTTTCTTCCAGCAGGCTCATGTCAGGCTCCTTACGGTTTTTGCAGACACCTTAAGGAGCGGGCGTGACGAAATTGTTGCAGTTTGATGGCGCGTGCTCGCTACACCGGGGTGCCGAGCAATACCTGGCCGGGGGCGAATTGCACCTGGATCGGCCGGCCAGGCGCGGCGTCGAGTACGCTCAGTGCGGCGGGCTGCGCCAGGGCACACAGCACCTGACCGCTGGGCAGGCCGATGCGGACTTCGCTGGGGCCGTCTTCAGCGTCGAGAATCGTCTCGATCACACCGCTCAGGCAATTGTGTCCAAGTGTTGCGGTTTGCCCGATGGCCAATAATTCCAGCCAGCCGGCCTTGATCAGGGCCACCACTTCCACCCCGGGCTCCAGCTCCAGCCGTTGCGTGCTGTCGTGCGTGATGTGTGCCTCCAGGTACAGGCCACCCGCCAGTTCCAGGCGCACCGTGTCATTACGCCCATGGCGCTCGATGGCGCTGACTTGGCCATGCAGCTGATTGCGCGCACTGGTGCGCAGCATCAGGCGGCCCAGCAAGTTGAAGTCGCGGGCCGCTTCGTCGGTGGCGAGCACCTCGGCTTGCAAGGCTTGCAGGCGTTGATAAAGGCGCAGCACGCGCTCACCTTCGCTTGTCAGCCTGGCGCCGCCACCGCCTTTGCCGCCGACGCTGCGCTCCACCAACGGCGTTTGCGCCAGGTTGTTCAGTTCATCGATGGCGTCCCACGTGGCTTTGTAGCTCAACCCGGCACTTTTGGCAGCGCGGGTGATGGACCCCTGTTCGGCGATATGCGCCAGCAACGCGATGCGCTGAGGGCGGCGGATGATGTGCTGGCTGAGCGGCGAGGGCAGGGACATGGGGATACGCCTGGCTGGAATGAGCGGACGTTGCGGCCCGGCGGCCCGGGAGTCAAGTCATGTGCCGGGTTTGGGCGTGCGGGCCAGGCAATACACATCGACCTGACGCGCACCGGCCTTCATCAATAACCGCGCCAGGCTGTGGGCGGTGGCGCCAGTGGTCAACACGTCGTCCACCAGCGCCAGGTGCCGGCCCTGCACCCTGGCGCCGGGTGCCAGGGCGAAGGCATTGAGCAGGTTGCGTTTGCGCGTTTTGGCGTCGAGGTCTTGTTGCGCGACGGTTTCCTGGGGGCGTAGCAACAGGTGCTCATCGCAGGGGATGTCCAGATCGGCACTGAGCCAGCGCGCCAGCATCACCGCCTGGTTATAGCCACGCTGGCGCAGACGCTTGGGGGGCATCGGCACCGGTAGCAGGCAATCGGGGCGGCTGAGTTCGGCATTTTCGAACCGATGTTGCAGCAGTCGCCCGAGCAAGCGTCCCAGCAGGTGCCCCAACGGCCAGCGCGCCTGATGCTTGAACCGGCTGATCAGGCTGTCCACCGGGAAGCTGTAGGTCCAGGGCGCAATCACTTGTTGATACGCGGGCGGATGTTTCTGGCATTGGCCGCACACCAAGCCGTCCATGGGCAAGGGCAGGGCGCAGACGTCACAGCGCTCCATCAGCCACGGCAGTTCGGTTTCGCAGGCGTTGCACACACAATCGTCGCTTTCAGCGCGCTCATCGCAGATCAAACAGGTCTGTACGCTTTTTAACCAGATGTAAACCTGGTGTTTGTGGCTTGGTTGACAGTGCATGAATCTTCCTTAAATATGCCGAGCATCCGTGTCGTACCTGTGGGTATTGCCCTTCCCGCAGCGTTAGCCAAAGCATAATCAAGGAATCGCCCATGAGCGCCAGCACCTCTGCCACCCTGCGTCACGATTGGTCTTTGGCCGAAGTCAAAGCCCTGTTCGTGCAGCCGTTCAATGACCTGTTGTTCCAGGCGCAGACCGTGCACCGCGCGCATTTCGACGCCAATCGGGTGCAGGTCTCCACCCTGCTGTCGATCAAAACCGGCGCCTGCCCGGAAGATTGCAAATATTGTCCGCAGTCGGGTCACTACAACACCGGCCTGGAAAAAGAAAAGCTGATGGAGGTGCAGAAGGTCCTCGAAGAGGCTGCCCGCGCCAAGGCCATCGGTTCGACGCGTTTCTGCATGGGCGCCGCCTGGAAACATCCATCGGCCAAAGACATGCCCTACGTGCTGGAGATGGTCAAGGGCGTGAAGGCCATGGGCCTGGAAACCTGCATGACCCTCGGCCGTCTCGATCAGGACCAGACCGCCGCGTTGGCCCAAGCCGGCCTCGACTACTACAACCACAACCTCGATACCTCGCCGGAATTCTACGGTTCGATCATCACCACGCGTACCTACAGCGAACGCCTGCAGACCCTGGCCTACGTGCGTGAGTCGGGGATGAAGATCTGCTCCGGCGGTATTCTCGGCATGGGCGAGTCCCTGGATGACCGCGCCAACCTGCTGATCCAGCTGGCCAACCTGCCGGAGCATCCGGAGTCGGTGCCGATCAACATGCTGGTCAAGGTGGCCGGTACTCCATTGGAAAACGCCAAGGACATCGACCCTTTCGACTTTATCCGCATGCTGGCGGTGGCGCGCATCCTGATGCCGCAATCCCATGTGCGCCTGTCGGCCGGCCGTGAGGCGATGAACGAACAGATGCAGGCCCTGGCGTTCTTTGCCGGCGCCAACTCGATTTTCTATGGCGACAAGCTGCTGACCACCGCCAACCCGCAGGCGGACAAGGACATGCAACTGTTCGCGCGCCTCGGGATCCTGCCGGAGGCGCGTGAAGAGCATGCCGACGAAGTGCATCAGGCGGCCATTGAACAGGCGTTGGTGGAGCAGAAGAGCAGCGAGCAGTTCTATAACGCCGCCGCCGTTTGATTGAAATGCATTCCAAATGTGGGAGGGGGGCAAGCCCCCTCCCACCTTTTGATCCGCGAACACCTTGCTGAATCGAGGCCTGCATGTCTTTCGATCTCGCCGCGCGCCTCGCTGCCCGCCGTGCCGAACACCTTTACCGTCAACGCCCCTTGCTGGAGAGCCCCCAGCGCCCGGAAGTGGTAGTGGACGGCAAGCCTCTGCTTGCGTTTTGCAACAATGACTACCTCGGCCTGGCCAACCATCCGCAGGTGATAGAAGCCTGGCGCGCCGGTGCGTCGCGCTGGGGCGTGGGCGGTGGTGCGTCGCACTTGGTGGTGGGGCATGCCACGCCGCACCATGAGCTGGAAGAAGCCCTGGCCGACCTGACCGGGCGTCCGCGTGCGTTGCTGTTTACCACCGGCTACATGGCCAACCTCGGCGCGGTCACCGCCTTGGTGGGGCAGGGCGATACCGTGCTGGAAGATCGTCTCAACCACGCCTCGTTGCTGGATGCCGGTTTGTTGTCCGGCGCACGGTTTACCCGTTACCTGCATAACGACGCCGCCAGCCTGGCCAAGCGCCTGGAGAAAGCCACCGGTAACGCACTGGTGGTGACCGATGGCGTATTCAGCATGGATGGCAACCTCGCCGATCTGCCGGCACTGGCCCGCGAAGCCAGGGCCAGGGGCGCCTGGTTGATGGTGGACGACGCCCACGGTTTCGGCCCGCTGGGGGCCAATGGCGCGGGGATCATCGAGCATTTTGGCTTGAGCCAGGAAGACGTGCCGGTGTTGGTCGGCACCCTCGGCAAAGCCTTCGGCACTGCCGGTGCCTTTGTGGCGGGCAGTGAAGAACTGATCGAAAGCCTGATTCAATTCGCCCGGCCCTACATCTACACCACCAGCCAGCCGCCGGCGCTGGCCTGCGCCACCCTCAAAAGTCTGGAGCTGCTGCGTACCGAGCATTGGCGCCGCGAGCACCTCAACGGGTTGATCCGTCAGTTCCGCCAGGGCGCCGAGCAGATCGGCCTGGCGTTGATGGACAGTTTTACGCCGATCCAACCGATCCTGATGGGCGACAGCGCACGAGCCTTGCGCCTGTCGCAGATGCTGCGCGAGCGCGGGCTGATGGTGACTGCGATCCGCCCCCCCACCGTGCCCGCCGGCAGCGCCCGTTTGCGCGTGACATTGACGGCGGCCCACAGCGCAGCCCAGGTGCAGCTATTGTTAAACGCATTGGAAGCGTGTTTCCGGTTGTTAAACACCACGGAGCCCGAGCATGCGTGATCGACTGGTATTGCTGCCCGGCTGGGGCCTTGGCGTGTCGCCGCTGGAACCGCTGGCCGCGGCGTTGCACGGCTTGAATGAACACTTGCACGTGCAGATCGAACCGTTGCCGGCCCTGGACTCCAGCGACCTGAGCGAATGGCTCGACGAACTGGATGCCACGCTGCCGGACAATACCTGGCTCGGCGGCTGGTCCCTGGGCGGCATGCTCGCCTCGGAGCTGGCGGCACGCCGTGCAGAGCGCTGCTGCGGATTGCTCACCCTGGCGAGCAATCCGTGTTTTGTCGCCCATGACGGTTGGCCGCAGGCCATGCCTGCCGAAACATTCGACGCGTTCCTCGCCGGCTGCCACGCCGACTCCCAGGTCACCCTCAAGCGCTTCGGCCTGTTGTGCGCCAAGGGCGCGGCCGACCCGCGCGGGCTCTCGCGTCTGTTGGTCAGTGGGGCACCGAACACCCCGCCCAGCGTGTTGATGCCCGGCCTGGAATTGCTTGCTCAATTGGACACCCGCGCCGCCTTGCAGGCGTTTCGCGGGCCGCAACTGCACCTGTTTGCCGGTCAGGATGGGCTGGTGCCCGCCGAAGCCGCCAGTGACTTGCTGGCGCTGCTGCCCGATGTGGAAATCGGCCTGATTGAACAGGCCGGTCACGCTTTTCTTCTGGAGGACCCCCACGGTGTGGCGGGGGCCATCCAGGCTTTTTTGCATGAGTGCGTCGATGACTGATCTATCCCACCCCCACCTGCCGGGCGCCTTGCCCGACAAGCGCCAGGTGGCCGCTTCGTTCTCCCGGGCTGCGGCCAGTTATGACAGCGTGGCCGAGTTGCAGCGGGCGGTGGGGCATGCCCTGCTCGCGCAATTACCGGCGGGGCTCGCGCCACAACGCTGGCTCGACCTGGGCTGCGGCACGGGCTATTTCAGCCGTGCACTGGGTGAGCGCCTGCCTGCCAGCCAGGGCATCGCGCTGGATATCGCCGAAGGCATGCTCAAGCATGCGCGGCCTGCTGGCGGCGCGCAGCACTTCATCGCCGGCGATGCGGAACGCTTGCCCCTGAAGACTGGCAGCTTCGAGCTGATGTTCTCCAGCCTGGCGGTGCAGTGGTGTGCGAACTTCGACGCAGTCCTCAGTGAGGCCTTTCGCGTGCTGCAACCGGGCGGTGTGCTGGCCTTTGCCAGCCTGTGCGTGGGCACGCTGGATGAGCTGCGCGAGAGCTGGCGCGCGGCGGATGGCTGGGTTCACGTCAACCGTTTTCGCACCTTCGAGGCTTATCAGCAGCTGTGCGCCGCCAGTGGTTTTCGGGTGACCCGCCTGGAGCGGCGGCCCCATGTCCTGCATTACCCGGACGTGCGCAGCCTGACCCATGAGTTGAAAGCATTGGGCGCACACAACCTCAACCCAGGGCGCCCGGGAGGGTTGACGGGGCGCGCACGGATTGCGGCGCTGGTGCAGGCCTACGAGCAGTTCCGTCAGGCCCAGGGCTTGCCGGCCACTTACCAGGTGGTGTACGCCGTACTGGAGAAACCGCTATGAACGCCGCTTATTTCATCACCGGCACCGACACCGACGTGGGCAAGACCACCATTGCCGCCGGCCTTCTGCATGCCGCGCGCCAGGCGGGTAAAACCACGGCGGCGGGAAAACCCGTGGCGTCGGGCTGCCAGGTCACGCCCAAGGGCTTGCGTAACGCCGATGCCCTGGCGCTGCTTGCCGAATGTTCGTTGCCGTTGACCTATGCCGAGGTCAACCCGGTGGCGTTGGAACCGGCGATTGCGCCGCATCTGGCGGCACGTGAGGCGGGCGTTGCACTGACGGTGCAATCTTTGCTCCAGCCCATGCAGCGGATTCTCGGACACAACGCGGACTTCACGTTGATCGAAGGCGCAGGGGGTTGGCGCGTGCCGCTGGCCGATCAAGCCAACCTGTCGGACCTGGCCATCGCCCTCAAGTTACCGGTGATCCTGGTGGTGGGTGTGCGTCTTGGGTGTATCAGCCATGCGCTGCTGACCGCCGAAGCGATCGCGCGCGATGGATTGCCGCTGGCCGGTTGGGTGGCCAATATCATCGACCCGAAGACCTCTCGTCTGGAAGAGAACCTCGCCACCCTGGCCGAGCGTTTGCCGGCGCCCTGCCTTGGACGGGTGCCGAAACTCAAGCATGCCGGGGCAGCCGAGGTGGCCGCTTACCTGGAAATGGACCTGCTTGACTGATTTTGGCTATCGCTAAGGCAATGTGCCATTAGTGTTTTTAACGGGCCTTTCGCCAGGATGTCTGGTTCAATTGGCCTTCACGATTCTCTAAAGGCAGGCTTACGCCATGGAAATCTCTGGAAGCAGCGCGTTTTATTCGGGCCTGAGCACCATCCAGGCCGGGCAGAACCGTGTCGACCAGGCCGCTGGGAAGATCGCCAGCGCGTCGACGACCCAGCCATCGGCCGCGCAAAGCGACCGTCTGCAAGCCAATGATCGTGCTCAGGCGTCCAACTCGGCGAGCAATATGGTCGAAATGGCCCAAGGCAAGTTTCAAGTGGAGCTGGGCGCGAAAGTCGCCAAGGCTTCGGACGAAATGCTCGGTACGTTGATCGATACCTACGCCTGATTCCCCTGAGGCATAACATTTAAAATGTGGGAGGGGGCTTGCCCCCGATAGCCATAGGTATCTACACAACTCTGTACCGCTCAACCGTAACCACGATGCGAAGCGAGTCGCTCTTGATCTGCTTTTGATCTTAGGCGCCCCGTTAAACCACGCTGGCCGAACGCAGGCTTGAATCCGTGGGCAACCCGGCAGGACGCCGGGTTAGCCGCCCCGCGCCATGGATGGCGCGTGGCGGCGGCC
>Ga0105246_10002077_pt1 | contig 12065 bp, 11 predicted proteins | sample KBSM64metaG_FD_99694 | JGI IMG/M metagenome (GOLD analysis project Ga0105246, IMG submission 99694) | Miscanthus rhizosphere microbial communities from Kellogg Biological Station, Michigan, USA - KBS M6-4 metaG | ecosystem: Host-associated > Plants > Roots > Rhizosphere > Soil | place...
ATCAAGGACCTGTCCGAGCGCTCCGAAACTATTCGGGGGTATCTTTGACTACGATCAAAAGCATGAGCGTCTGACCGAAGTCAATCGCGAGCTTGAAGATCCGAGTGTCTGGAACAAACCTGAGTACGCCCAGGAACTGGGGCGCGAGCGCGCTGCGCTGGCGCAGATCGTCGACACGCTCGACGAGCTGAACACCGGCCTGGCCGATTGCCGTGACCTGCTGGACATGGCCGTCGAAGAAGATGACGAAAGCGCCGTGGGCGATGTTGTCGCCGAGCTGGCCCGTCTCGAGGAAAACCTCGCCAAGCTTGAATTTCGTCGCATGTTCAGCCACGAAATGGACCCGAACAACGCCTACCTGGATATCCAGGCCGGTTCCGGCGGCACCGAGGCCCAGGACTGGGCCAACATCCTGCTGCGCATGTACCTGCGCTGGGCCGACAAGCGCGGTTTCGACGCGACCATCATGGAGCTGTCCGCCGGTGAAGTGGCCGGTATCAAGGGCGCGACCGTGCACATCAAGGGTGAATACGCCTTTGGCTGGTTGCGTACCGAGATCGGCGTGCACCGCCTGGTGCGCAAGAGCCCGTTCGACTCCGGCAACCGTCGCCATACGTCCTTCTCGGCGGTGTTCGTCTCCCCGGAGATCGACGACAAGGTGGAAATCGAGATCAACCCGGCCGACCTGCGCATCGACACCTACCGTTCCTCCGGTGCCGGTGGCCAGCACGTAAACACCACCGACTCGGCCGTGCGTATCACCCACGTACCGACCAACACCGTGGTCAGCTGCCAGAACGAGCGTTCCCAGCATGCCAACAAGGACACCGCGATGAAAATGCTGCGGGCCAAGTTGTACGAGCAGGAAATGCAGAAGCGCAACGCCGCGTCCCAGGCGCTGGAAGACACCAAGTCGGACATCGGCTGGGGGCACCAGATCCGTTCCTACGTGCTCGATGCGTCGCGGATCAAGGATTTGCGCACCAACATCGAACGCAGCGACTGCGACAAGGTGCTCGACGGCGATATCGACGAATACCTGGAAGCCAGCCTGAAATCGGGGCTGTAAAGATTGTAGGCGATCCCCGGCCACTGGCCGGGGACAACGAACCTGATGGAAAATTTAAGACATGAGCGACCAACAACTCGACCCGCAAGCCCTGCAACAGGAAGAAAACTCCCTGATCGCCCTGCGCAAGGAAAAGCTTGCTGCCGAGCGCGCCAAGGGTAACGCCTTCCCCAACGACTTCCGCCGCGACAACTACTGCGATGCCCTGCAGAAAGAGTACGCGGACAAGACCAAGGAAGAGCTGGCAGAAGCGGCGATCCCGGTCAAGGTGGCGGGTCGCATCATGCTCAACCGTGGCTCGTTCATGGTGATCCAGGACATGACCGGGCGCATCCAGGTCTACGTCAACCGCAAGACCCTTTCCGAAGAAACCCTGGCCTCGGTGAAAACCTGGGACATGGGCGACATCATCGCAGCCGAGGGCACCCTGGCCCGTTCCGGCAAGGGCGACCTGTACGTCGAGATGACCAGCGTGCGCCTGCTGACCAAGTCCCTGCGCCCGCTGCCGGACAAGCACCACGGCCTGACCGACACCGAGCAGCGCTACCGCCAGCGCTACGTTGACCTGATCGTCAACGAAGACGTGCGCCAGACCTTCCGCGTGCGTTCGCAGGTCATCGCCCACATCCGCAGCTTCCTGGCCCAGCGTGACTTCCTGGAAGTCGAAACGCCGATGCTGCAGACCATCCCCGGTGGCGCCGCGGCCAAGCCGTTCGAAACCCACCACAATGCGCTGGACCTGCCAATGTTCCTGCGGATCGCGCCGGAGCTGTACCTCAAGCGCCTGGTGGTCGGCGGTTTCGAGAAGGTGTTCGAGATCAACCGCAACTTCCGTAACGAAGGCGTCTCGACTCGGCACAACCCTGAATTCACCATGTTGGAGTTCTACCAGGCCTACGCCGACTACGAAGACAACATGGACCTGACCGAAGAACTGTTCCGCGAACTGGCGCAGCTGGTGCTGGGCAGCACCGACGTGCCCTACGGCGACAAGGTGTTCCACTTCGGCGAGCCTTTCGTGCGCCTTTCGGTGTTCGACTCGATCCTCAAGTACAACCCTGAGCTGACCGCCGACGACCTGAACGACATCGACAAGGCTCGCGCCATCGCCAAGAAGGCCGGCGCCAAAGTGCTGGGCTTCGAAGGCCTGGGCAAGTTGCAGGTGATGATTTTCGAAGAGCTGGTGGAGCACAAGCTGGAACAGCCGCACTTCATTACCCAGTACCCGTTCGAAGTGTCGCCGCTGGCGCGTCGTAACGACGACAACCCGAACGTTACCGACCGTTTCGAATTGTTCATTGGCGGCCGTGAAATCGCCAATGCCTATTCCGAGCTTAACGACGCGGAAGATCAGGCCGAGCGCTTCATGGCCCAGGTGGCCGACAAGGACGCCGGTGATGACGAAGCGATGCACTACGATGCCGACTTCGTACGGGCCCTGGAATACGGCATGCCGCCCACCGCCGGTGAAGGTATCGGCATCGACCGGCTGGTGATGCTGTTGACCAACTCGCCGTCGATCCGCGATGTGATCTTGTTCCCGCATATGCGGCCACAAGCGTAACCGTAGCGAAATCCGAAGCCGCCTTTTATAAGGCGGCTTTTTTATGTGGCGTAAATTCGCGTCAAACAAACAGCGCCAGGTTTTGTTGATCGGTTGCTCGTTCCCATGCTCTGCGTGGGAATGCATCCTGTGACGCTGCGCGTCACACTTAGAAGAGGGAAATGTGGTGAACCGCGTAATGGCTCAAGAAGGCGCCGCCGGCGTTGCCGCTGCCGTGGCCGATAGCGTCCAGTACCAGGGCCGCAAGGCCAGCCGCCGGGGCAGTGAACAGCGCCGGCAGGACATTCTCGATGCGGCCATGCGCATCGTGGTCCGTGACGGCGTACGTGCCGTGCGGCACCGGGCCGTGGCGGCGGAGGCCGGCGTGCCTTTGTCGGCCACCACTTACTACTTCAAGGATATCGATGACCTGCTCACCGACACCTTCGCCCAATACGTCGAACGCAGCGCCGCGTTCATGGGCAAGCTGTGGGTGCGCAACGAAGGCCTGCTGCGCGAGATGGTCGCTTACGGCGACGGCAGTCCGGCGTCGCGCTCGCAGCTGGCCGATGACATTGCGCGGCTGACCGCCGACTATGTGCAGCGCCAACTGATCAACCGTCGCGAATACCTGATGGCCGAGCAGGCCTTCCGCCAGGAAGCCTTGCTCAATCCGCGCCTTGCCGAACTGGTACGCTCCCACCAACAGATTCTGCTGCAAGGCACCGGGCAGTTTTTCCAGGTCTTGGGCTCCCGCGAGCCGCAGCAGGATGCCAAGGTGTTGACGGCGATTATCAGTCGGATGGAATATCAGGGCCTGTTGGGCGGCGCAGAGCCGCTGACCGGTGACGAAATGCTGGAGATACTCAAGCGTTACATGCACCTGGTATTGGCTTCAGTCTGATACCAGAAAGGCCACGTTCAAAGAGGAAGCAACGGGTGGACGATTACCAGCAGACGATACGCAGCTTGTACGATCGCATTGTGCTGGCGCAAACACCGATCCGCGTCCTTGATGCGGTGAAGTGGGACGAGAACATTCGCCAGGGCTTTCTCAAGGCCAAGGGCAAGGCCATGCCCGCCGTGGATCGCGATTACTACCTGAACCGGCCGTTGTCGTTCGATTCCAGCGCGGTCAAGCTGGAGTTCCAGAACATCGAGCGCGACATTACCCGCCGCCTCGGCCAGTTCAGCCCGGTGGGGCAGATCATGCGCCGCATGTGCCGGGAGTACCGCATGGTCGTGCGGATGCTCGAAGCCCGTGGCACCGAGGACTTCGGCCTTATTTCCCAGGAACTCTACGGCGCCGCTTCCGATGCCTTCCACGCCGGCGACCCGACGCTGGCGGACCTGGGGCTGATGCTTTCGGACTACCTGAACAACATCGATGGCCGGGGCGACCTCAAGGACGAAGCCAAGACCCTGACCGCCAAGGATGCGGTGAGCCTGCTGCAGACCCGCTTGAACAAGGTGTTCGGCGAGGCCGAGGAGACCATTCGCGTATTCGAGTCCGATGGCATCGTCGCCGACGCAGCGGCGGGCGCCGACTACATCAAGATCCGCGCCGACGCGATGTTCAACGACCGTGACGTGCGCGCCCTGGAAGTGCACGAGGGCCTGGTGCATGTGGGCACCACCCTCAATGGCCAGAACCAGCCGATCTGCACGTTCCTGTCCAAGGGGCCGCCCTCGTCCACCGTGACCCAGGAAGGCCTGGCGATCCTGATGGAGATCATCACGTTTGCCTCCTACCCCAGCCGGCTGCGCAAACTGACCAACCGCACCCGCGCCATCCATATGGTGGAGGAGGGCGCCGACTTCCTGCAGGTGTTCGAGTTCTTCCGCGAGCAGGGTTTTGAAATGGCGGAAAGCTACGGCAACGCCAGTCGGGTGTTCCGTGGCTCGGTGCCGAATGGCCTGCCGTTCACCAAGGACCTGTCCTACCTCAAGGGCTTTATCATGGTCTACAACTATATCCAGCTGGCCGTGCGCAAGGGCAAGCTGGAACAGGTGCCGTTGTTGTTCTGCGGCAAGACCACGCTCGAAGATATGCGCACCTTGCGCCAACTGGTCGACGAAGGCCTGGTCGTGCCGCCCAAGTACCTGCCGGAACAGTTTCGCGACATGAACGCACTGGCGGCCTGGATGTGCTTTTCCAACTTCCTCAACCATTTGAGCCTGGACCGGATCGAGGCGGACTATTCCAATATCCTTTGACCGGACGTCGATTCACCCGGGATCTCCCACGTCCGCCCATTTCATCTCACTCACGAGGCTCAACGGATGAGAATCCTCGGCATTCTGTGCCTGCTACTCACATTGAACGGCTGCAGCTCCCTGCTGTTCTACCCCGAGCCCGGCCTGCCGTTCACGCCGGAAAAAGCCCACCTGGCGTATCGCGACGTCACCCTCACCACCGCCGACGGCGTGAAACTGCACGCCTGGTGGCTGCCGGCCAAGCCTGGCGTATCCCTCAAAGGCACGGTGCTGCACCTGCACGGCAACGGCGGCAACCTGGCGTGGCATCTGGGCGGCAGCTGGTGGTTGCCGGAGCAGGGCTACCAGGTGCTGTTGCTCGACTATCGCGGTTATGGGCTTTCGCAAGGCAAGCCGTCACTGCCGGCCGTCTATCAGGACGTGGACGCAGCCTTCAGTTGGCTGGATCAGGCGCCCGAAGCTCAGGGGCAGCCGTTGGTCGTGCTTGGCCAGAGCCTGGGCGGCGCCCTGGCGGTGCATTATCTGGCGGCTCACCCCGAGCGCCAGCCCCGGCTCAAGGCCCTGGTATTGGACGGTGTGCCTGCCAGTTATCGTGACGTGGGACAATTTGCCCTGAGCACATCCTGGTTAACATGGCCGTTTCAGGTCCCTCTGTCCTGGCTGGTACCTGACGCCGACAGCGCGATCAACGCCATGCCCCAGCTCAAGGGCGTTCCCAAACTGCTGTTTCACAGCCTGGATGATCCGATCGTGCCCGTGTCCAACGGCATACGCCTGTACCAAGCGGCGCCGCCGCCCAGGGTGCTGCAGCTGACGCGGGGCGGGCATGTGCAGACGTTTGCCGACAAGACCTGGCAAACCGTCATGCTGCGTTACCTGGATGACCCGCAGCATTTCAACGGCCTGCGGCGTCTGGGCGAAATACCGAATTACCCCCTTTCCAAGGTCGACCCATCAGAGAGCCCGCAATGAGTGAAGAGCGCAACATGATCCCGCTGATTCTCACAGCGATCGGCACCATCATCGGTACGGTCGGTTGTTTGTGGTACTACGGCTACCTGCACTTCGCCAAGCCGGAAGATGCGCTGCTGCTCAGTGAATTCACGATGCTCAAGACCGTGCCGGGGGAGGATTACAAAGTCTCACTGACCCCCGCCGCTCAAGTGGCGCAGTGCGTGGACGGTGTGCTGGTGATGTTCGATACCGACCAGAAAGGCCTAAGCGGCGTACTGGTGAACAACAAGAAACAGGCAGTGCGTTGCATCGGGCAAGAAACTCCGCAACTGCAACAGTGAATTCTGCCTCCCATCCGTGGGAAACCGCCCTTGTCTTTACAGACTATTGATTTCACGCATGTCAGCCACTCGACAGGCCGGAACCATCCTGACTCACCCACCACTGATTATTCACTGATTGGCAAGGCTGATCGGTCCCTTAATTCATAGGTTGGAGTTAGCATTTATGGCAGGAATCAACGGTATCTCGGGCGGCGCGAACATGGGTGGCATGGGCGGCATGGGGGGTGTGGGCGGCGCTGGCAATGGCCAGGGAAGCTCGCAAGGCCTCGACCAGCAGATTAAAGATGTACAAAAGCAGATCCAGGATCTGAAAGCCAAAGGTTCTCAAGGCAGCCAGGGAAATAGCGGTGCCGGTGGTGAGGATCCCCTCAAGGAATTGGAGGAGCTGCTGAAGAAGTTGCTCGCGCAGAAGGCGGGCGGTGCGCAGGGCGCTCCAGGTGCCCAGGGCGGTCAAGGCGCCGAAGATGGCCAAAGCGGTGGGCAGAGCGCGGGCCAGGGCCAGGGGCAGATCCAGCAGCCGGACTATCAAGGTTCAGGCCAAATCGGCAACTGATCAAGCCTCATGGAAAAACCGCCTGCAGGGGCGGTTTTTTTTGCATCGGATGGCCAGTCGTCGGTCTGGGCAGGAATGCCTGGAACCTTATTTCGTCAGATACCACACAAAGCGTTGTCACTCACACGGTTTGAGGCGAGGATGGAATTCAAGATTCCAGTGCTGGAAAATATGCTGATCATGGCAAGGCAGCATATGGCGATTGAACAGGAAGCTGCTCGCCGCAACAGGCTTGAGAGCCAGGCAGACAAGCAGGCGGGCCCGCAGATTCAAATGCCGGCTGAAGATACCGGTCGAACCGTACAGTTCGACGAGCCGAAAAAAAACCCACCATAAGGTGGGTTTTTTTTATGCCGCTTCAATCAATCAGTTAGCAACGGACGAGCGTGGCTTGACTGGCTGGTTGTCGTTGGAAATGGTCACTTCGACGCGACGGTTCATCGCACGGCCGGAGACGCTGCCGTTGTCGGCAACCGGGTATTCCTTGCCGTAACCCTGGGTCACGATGCGCGAAATGTCCACGCCTTGCTGGGCCAGTGCGCGCTGTACGGAAGCGGCGCGGCGCTCGGACAGGCTCTGGTTGTACGAGTCGGAACCGGTGCTGTCGGTGTAGCCTTCGACGATCACTTTACGGTCCGGGTTGTCGCGCAGGAACTGAGCCAGCTTGGTGATGTTGACCAGGCCGCTGGATTTCAGGTCGGACTTGTTGGTGGCAAACAGCACGTCACCGAAAGTCACCAGGGTGCCGCGATCGGTTTGCTTGGCGTTCAAGCTGTTTTGCAGTTGCTTGATCTGCGCGTCACGGGCGTCCAGCAGGGCGCGGGCACGTTCGTCGCCAGCGTTTTTCAGCTTGGCTTCGGACTCACGCAGGGAAATGGTGTCTTTGGCCACTTCTACGCGCTGGTTGGTCAGGTAAGCCAGTTGGTCGACTTTCTTCTCGTCTTCCTTGTCGCGGTAGGCCTTGTCTGCCTTGTCCAGCCACTCGCTGGCGTCTTTGGTTTCCAGCGCTGCGAGCTTGGTCGCCTGCGGGTTGGTTTGCAGGGCCGTGAAGTTGGTCCGTGCGTTTTCCAGGTTTGCGTTCGGCGGGGTGGAGCAGGCTGCCAGGGCAACGCTCATCGCCAACAGGGCAGGGATCATCAATTGTTTACGCATAGTCGTGTCGTCCTTTCAATTCGATATCAGGTGCGATGCAATCAAGGGGCAGCGGCTTACTTCTGCTGGATAGCAGCCGGGCGCATGCCTTCCTTACGCAACTCATCAACTGCTTTCTGGGAATCCTTCACCGCTTGCTCGGCCTTGGCAGCCTGGGCCTTACGCTCAGCAACACGAGCATCCCACTCGGCTTGTTCAGCCAACATACGGGCCTTGTCGTAGTTCTTGTCGTGCATGGCGATTTCAGCTTCTTTGAGCTTGTCCTGGGCCGACTTCATTTCCACGGCTGCGAACTCGGTGCCGCCGGCGCTGACTGCGCTGTTCACCGCAGACTGGGTCACTGCGTACTGCTCGGTCGGCGGGTTACCGGCGCAACCTGCCAGAACGAAGCTGGTGCCGATTGCCAGCGCGGCCAATTTAAGCCCGCGCAGATGGTTAAACGAGGATTTGGCAGTGCTGGTCTTCATCGTCTTCAACTCCATTGGGTAGCTCCTGAAAAACATCAAAATCCATCTTGGTGTTCGTTTGCGGGCCCGGCGGTAAAGCACATGACGCCAGTTCAAACGAGCGTTCCAAGTGATGGCTTACTGGCTGTGACCGGAGGCTTTTTTCAAAAGTTCAGCGAAGATGGCGATTTGCCTAAAAAAATATCTGACTGATTGGTCAGTTCTGGAAAATTGGAACTTTCACCACGCACAACGGTACTCCGGGCCGCTGAAAAGCCCGGAATACAGGGGTTAAATTGGGGTGGGTAAAACAGTTATCAGTGCTGCTGTTCGTCAGTACCGGCTGACAAATCATGCAGATAGCGGCGTGACAGCGTTAGAAATCGCGGTGTGGGCCCAACGTCTTCGTACAGCGGATCGCCTTCCTCATCAGTGGCAATCACCTGCTGCCCTTGGACGTAGGGAAAGCTGGCTTCCAGTTCTTCAAGGGCGGCGCCGATCAGCTCGCCGAGCAGTTCTTCGGCGTGACGCTTGGGGTACATCTCGGCCAGGGCGGCCAGTCTCGCGGCGGCCTCCACATCCAGATGAATGGCGTATTCGGTTTTGGTCAGCTGACCCTTGGCGGTCTCTTCCCAATGCTGGGGCAGGTCTCGAATTTTCATGGCAACCTCAATAATGAGTGTCCAGCCGCCGGTGTGCATAACGCGGCGACCTGATGTTGAGACTAGCGGGAAGCGGCAAGGTTTAAAGTGTCTTGTCAGAAACCTGCGCCGACGGCACTCTGGACCCCCTGCGCGTCCCGGATTTCTGGCTGGAGAGTGGCTGATGAGTGATATCGATGCACGCTTGCGTGAGGATGTTCACCTGCTGGGTGAACTGTTGGGCAACACTATTCGAGAGCAATACGGCGATGATTTTCTCGACAAGATCGAGCAGATCCGTAAAGGCGCCAAGGCTGACCGGCGCGGCGCGGGCGATGAACTCAGCACAAGCCTCAATCAACTGCAGGAAGACGAACTGCTGCCCGTAGCCCGGGCCTTCAATCAGTTCCTCAACCTGGCCAACATTGCCGAGCAGTACCAGTTGATTCACCGGCGCGATGAGTCGCAACCGGCGCCCTTCGAGTCCCGCGTGTTGCCGGAACTGTTGGCCCGTCTGCAGCGTGAGGGGCACAGCGATGAATCCCTGGCGCGCCAATTGGCGCGGCTGGAAATCGAACTGGTGCTCACCGCCCACCCCACCGAAGTCGCGCGTCGCACCCTGATCCAGAAGTACGACGCGATCGCCGCGCAACTGGCGCTGCAGGATCACCGTGACCTTACCCGTGCCGAACGCGAGCACATCCGTGAACGTTTGCAACGCTTGATCGCCGAGGCCTGGCACACCGAAGAAATCCGTCGCGTGCGGCCTACGCCGGTGGATGAGGCCAAATGGGGCTTTGCCGTCATCGAGCATTCATTGTGGCAAGCCATCCCGAATTATTTGCGCAAGGCCGACCAGGCCTTGCATGCCGCAACCGGCTTGCGCCTGCCGCTTGAGGCTGCGCCGATTCGATTTGCCTCGTGGATGGGCGGCGACCGTGACGGCAACCCGAACGTCACCGCGCCGGTCACCCGTGAAGTGCTGTTGCTGGCGCGCTGGATGGCGGCGGATTTGTATCTGCGCGATATCGATCAACTCGCCTCCGAGTTGTCCATGCAACAGGCCAGCGCGGCGTTGCAGGCCCAGGCGGGAGACAGCGTCGAACCCTACCGTGCGGTGCTCAAGCAGTTGCGCGAACGTCTGCGCGCCACGCGCCAGTGGGCCCATGCCTCGTTGAATGGCACCGCAGCGGCACCGGAGCAGGTGTTGCGCGACAATCGCGACCTGCTCGGTCCGCTGCAACTGTGCTATCAGTCGCTGCATGAGTGCGGCATGGGCGTGATCGCCGATGGCCCGTTGCTCGATTGCCTGCGCCGCGCCGTGACCTTTGGCCTGTTCCTGGTACGCCTGGACGTGCGCCAGGATTCCACTCGCCATGCGTCGGCCATGACTGAAATCACCGACTACCTTGGCCTCGGACGTTATGAGGACTGGGACGAAGAAGCGCGCATCGACTTCCTGAGCAAGGAACTGGACAATCGTCGACCGCTGCTGCCGGGTTATTTCACGCCGTCGGCAGACACGGCGGAAGTCTTGAACACCTGTCGGGAAATCGCCGCTGCACCGGCCGCATCGCTGGGCTCCTATGTGATTTCCATGGCCGGTGCTGCTTCGGATGTGCTGGCGGTGCAACTGCTGCTTAAAGAGTCCGGCGTGCAACGGCCAATGCGTGTGGTGCCGCTGTTCGAGACCCTGGCCGACCTGGATAACGCCGGGCCGGTGATGGAGCGGTTGTTGCAGCTGCCGGGCTATCGCGCGCGGTTGCAAGGCCCGCAGGAAGTGATGATCGGCTATTCGGACTCGGCCAAGGATGCCGGCACCACCGCCGCCGCCTGGGCGCAGTACCGGGCGCAGGAGCGTTTGGTGGACATCTGCCGCGAGCAGCAAGTGGAGTTGCTGTTGTTCCACGGTCGCGGTGGCACCGTCGGCCGTGGCGGTGGCCCGGCGCATGCGGCGATCCTGTCGCAGCCGCCGGGCTCGGTGGCGGGGCGGTTCCGCACCACCGAACAAGGCGAGATGATCCGCTTCAAGTTCGGCCTGCCGGACATTGCCGAGCAGAACCTCAACCTCTACCTGGCTGCGGTGCTCGAAGCCACGCTGTTGCCACCACCGCCCCCGGAACCGGCCTGGCGTCACTTGATGGACGAATTGGCGGCCGACGGCGTCAGCGCCTACCGCGCGGTGGTGCGGGAAAATCCGCAATTCGTCGAGTATTTCCGCCAGTCCACACCGGAACAGGAGCTGGGCCGTTTGCCGTTGGGCAGCCGCCCGGCCAAGCGGCGTGCCGGCGGTATTGAAAGCCTGCGCGCGATTCCGTGGATCTTCGGCTGGACCCAGACCCGCTTGATGCTGCCCGCCTGGCTCGGCTGGGAAGCGGCATTGAGCAAGGCCCTGGAGCGCGGCGAGGGTGAGTTGCTTGGGCAGATGCGCGAACAGTGGCCGTTCTTCCGCACCCGCATCGATATGCTGGAAATGGTGCTGGCCAAGGCCGACGCCGATATCGCCCGGCTCTATGATGAGCGCCTGGTGCAGCCTGACTTGCTGCCATTGGGCGCGCATTTACGCGACCTATTGTCGCAGGCCTGCGAGGTGGTGCTTGGCCTGACCGGGCAGTCGCAACTGTTGGCCCACAGCCCGGACACCCTGGAGTTCATCCGCCTGCGCAACACCTACCTGGACCCCCTGCATCTGTTGCAGGCTGAATTGCTCGCCCGCTCGCGCCAACGCGAAGCGGCGCAGGACAGCCCTCTGGAACAGGCGCTGCTGGTGTCCGTAGCCGGTATTGCCGCAGGTTTGCGCAACACCGGTTGAGGTTTTTCGCGTGTTCTCAACGGCTTGCGAATGAACTGCGACGACCGCCCGGAAAAGGGCGGTCGTTGTTTGAGGGGCGGGGTTGCGCGCCGGCAAACCCGTTGGCCGACGCACGCCTGGCGCGGGTTTCTCCTACTTTGGGCGGCTTGTGTGGCAAGGGCCCGCTGTGTATCTTGATCAGCCTTTGGCCGTTTGATCGGCCTGGAACCACATTTTTACGAGATTGGCCCCACGCGGCGAATCCGAGCGTCATCTCTATAAAAAATTGAGGAGCACATCGATGCGCGTCATTCTGCTGGGAGCTCCCGGGGCCGGTAAAGGTACTCAGGCAAAG
>Ga0105246_10002080_pt1 | contig 12060 bp, 17 predicted proteins | sample KBSM64metaG_FD_99694 | JGI IMG/M metagenome (GOLD analysis project Ga0105246, IMG submission 99694) | Miscanthus rhizosphere microbial communities from Kellogg Biological Station, Michigan, USA - KBS M6-4 metaG | ecosystem: Host-associated > Plants > Roots > Rhizosphere > Soil | place...
AGGCCTCGCACGCGCCGTTCGTCAGCTGCGACGCAAGCAGGGCCTCTCGCAGGAGGATCTGGCACACGCTGCCGGCATCACGACATCGTCTTTGGCTCGCATCGAGCGCGGCGACACTAACCCGACCTGGAGCACCGTCCAGTCGGTCGCTAAAGGGCTCGGCGTTTCGATGGTGACGCTTGTTGGGTTGAGCGAGGGGACGCAGTAGTGAGCGTTGCGCCCAACGAAACAGCTGGTGCGTCCAAGGAGAAGTGTGGATCCTTCAACCAGACGCCGCCCCAGGGGTTCAAGACCTAGCGCGGATCCGCGCGATGCTCCGCAACGCGGACCCTCGATCAATGAATGACCGGGGAGCCATCACGTCACGAACAACCAACTGCTCCACCCGCGCCCCAAGCTCGTCGAAGAGATCGTCGAGACGATCAACCACAAAGTCGCCTTGTTCTCCGTCGAAGACCAACATCAGCGCCTCGTCTCCCAGTCGTGCCGCCCAGCTGAGAGCGCCCACCACATCGCTCTGCTTGAGCGTCTTGATGACCTTGGCCGCGGCGAGTCCTCGGACGATCAGCGCTAGCTGCCCGCGCGCCATGTAACCGGGCTCATGAATGTCAAACAGCGCCTCATCGATTGCGTCCTCCAGACCCGGCGCTAGCCGATACAGGACACGTTCCGGCGAGCCAGGAAGCGGGTCTTCGCGGAGCAGCGTCCCGTCCTTGACCATCTTTTGCAGAGCACCGCCGACGTCGTTGGCCTGCTTGCCCAGTTCGCGGGCAATTGCTCCCGCGCCCAGTGCTTCGTCACGGACTACACGAGCGATGGCGCGAGGAGTAGGGTCGGCAAATCGCTCTCGATCGACTCTCTTGCTCCGAAGTCGGTTATCGACCACTTCTGAACCATCATCACCGCTCACCGTGCGCTACATGTTCGCAAAATCGGGCTATTCCGTCCGGCGCCGAACCTATCTTGGTCGACGACCGACCATGAGAAGTCTGACCGATGCAATAAGGGACCTTCAGATTCGAGCACGCCGGACGATGACTTTGGGCAGAGATCGGCGTGCTGGGCAAGCACGCCCTACCGTGGGGGACGTGGAAACAATGCCGCTCGATCGCAGGACGCTGCATCGGAAGATCGCCGATCTCGCCGGCGACGCCGAAGTGGCCTCTATCGCCCTGCGCATCTTCGACGACCTTGAGGTGGGCGACCTTTCCACGGCGCGGCTAACCGCCAGTCACCGCTACCAACTCGGCCTGCTGGCGAGCTTCTTTGAGTCTGCCCAGCGTGGGTCGCTCGAAGACGTCAAGCAGTTGGCGGATGCCCATCGCGCAGCCGCCACTTCGAAGTGGCCCATGGCGACTCCGCCGTCGCTCGATGACGATGAGCGCCGCTGGAGCCTGGTCCAGGAACTGACCGAGGACGAAGCTGCGGCGCGTGAGATCGTGAAGCGAGGCCTCGCCGTTGCCGATGCTCTGCACGAGGCCAAGGATCCCGACGATCCGAGCTATGTCGAAAGCCGCTTGGTGCCCTTCCTGGACCAACTGGCCCATGCCGATAAGACGCTCGCCCAGACCGAGCTAGCCGGCTACCACAGCTTGCATCGCTAGCCAAGTCTTGCCCGGGCAGGCTCAATGGGACGAAAGCCTGTCTGCCCGTGTCCTTCTGCGCACGCTGGAGGGCGTTGAAGGTCTAGAAGCGCAGCTGGAGGATCTGCGCCTGCGATATGCCGAGCGCGAGGATGTGCCGGGAGTAGCCCTACTACTGCGCTGCTGCTCGATGCTCACCTCGGGCTTCAAGCAGCTGCTGATCGAGGATTCTCGCCGAGCTCTTGAGGCACCGGAGTCCGACAAGCGTCGTGAGCGACGAATCCAACGGGCCCAGACGAGTAACCGGCCAGTCGAGCTTGATGGCAACCTCGAAGCCAGCGTCGCGCTTCTTCGCCGCTTCGAAGACCAGCTCCGACTTCGGCTTGAGCTCATCTCCGAAATCCATGGTCAGCCCTTCGACGCGATCAGCGGTCCGTATCGCCGTCTGGCCAAGGCGTTGCCAGGCGACCGCGACATCGAGATCATCTTCAAGCCTTCGCCGGCGACGCTGTATGAGATCTGGTTCAAGGTTCTAGACGACCTGCGGGTGCTCGCGGCTGCCCGCCTGGGAGAGGACATGGCAGGCGTCTTCGATCGCCTGCCGAGATTGATGGCCATCGAGTACCCGTGGCACTACGAGCGTGACACCTTCATGCACGCGGTCATCGCCCACGAGATCGGTCATATCGCCTTCGTCAACAACCAGAAGGGCGACCAGATCTGGCTGGATACGGCCGCCGGACGCCTGGACACCAAGCTCACGGCCGGCTATCGGCGCTGGTTCATCGAGTTTGCCTGCGACATGCTTGCCTGCCGCATGCTCGGCCCTGCCTATGCGATTGCGCTGATCGAACACACGCTGGGCCAAAACATCTGGTTCGAGCCGGCGGCCAAGAAGGGCGGTACCAGCCATCCGCCGCTGCGCACGCGTGTCCGCAAGATGGAGGTCGAGGTCGCCCGATTCTTTCAGTCGGAGGACAACGGACAGCCGCTGCACGATTCGCTAAAGGTGGCCAAGGCGGTCACAGATCACTGGATGAAGATGCTCCCTGACGATGAGGGGATTCCGGGCATCGCAGAGCCTGTCATCGATGACGCGTTGGAGAAGCTAGGTGAGGCAGACATCCTCGGCGAGGCCGAGTACGCAGTCGGGACCTTCCGTGACCAGATACCAGCGGTCTGGTCGGCGCTGACTGCTGGGGTTGCGCCAGCAGAGATCGTTTATGGTCGCGACCGCGAGCCGCGCGAAGCGACCGATCCACAAGTCCGGAGCTCGTGGTCCGAGCCTTGCGATTGGAGAAGCATCCTCAACGGCGGCTACCTGCGCTGGCTGGCCGAAGACAAGGAGCGATCGCTTCCCGACCTCCTGCGCCGCGGATCGGCGCTGACGAATGAGCGCATCGAGAGATGCGCTCATATCCAGGGGTCCATCGAACTAAGCGAGCTACACCGCGCCATGCTTGAGCAGCACAAGGCGCTCGGCCAGCTGGCGGTCCAGATCGAATCGTGAGCCTCCCGACGAAGCTTGACCGCGATGGCCTGTGTCAGTGGATGCAGACTGAGCTGGGTCCCGAAGACGCATTTGCTGTTACGCCAATCCTTGATCCTGACCAGATTGGGGACGGGAGCGTTGACCTGCGTCTTGGACCAGACTTCATCGTCACTCGCCGGGCTACGGCCCTGCCCCTGTTCGACCCGGCGCGCGTCGACGAGATTGCGGGCCGGGTCAGGGACTTTCAGGAGTATGTGCGACGGCCCCTGGGCACTGCCTTCTATCTGCACCCTGGCGAGTTCGCCATCGCGCGGACCCTCGAATACGTGAAGCTGCCGTGCGCGCTCCATGCCCAGGTTCTCGGCCGCTCATCCTGGGGCCGTCTCGGCTTGGTCATTGCCACAGCGACGGTAATCCAGCCCGAGTTCAAGGGCACCATCACCCTTGAACTGGCGAACGTGGGGACCGTCCCAATCGTTTTGTACGTCGGAGCTAGGATTGCTCAGCTAGTCCCGAGCTTTGTATGACCGAATGGCTGGACGATGAAGGCAACCCATTGGCAGCAATACCGCCGATCGGGCTGCGACGTGGCTCTAGTGGCCGATATGACGGGCAATACCGCCCGGAGTTTTCGCGGGTTCACCTCGATGAAGACCTGCTCTGGATCGCGCCGCTGCCGGTTCGGTATGTCTTGGCAGTAGTCGGTCGCCGCTGGTCGGGCAAAGGAGCGGTCGTCAACTACCTGCAGGAGAAGCGCGGGTTCGCCGCACACAACCTGCAGAGGACCGTTCGTCAGGAGGCCGAGCGGCGGGGACTTGACCCTTCCAGCCGCGCCGTGCGCCAACAGATCGGTGATGTGCTCCGCGCCGAGCACCTGCCTCATGATCATTCTGACGATCAGTCCCGGGCAGGAGACGGGGGCTACTTGGCCCGGCAGGCTCTGAGAAGGATCAGAACGCGCTATGCGCGGCAAGGGCGCGACCTCGAACCGCCCCGCCGCATCGTAGTGGGCGGCTTCAGCCATCCTGACGAGCTCGAAGTCTTTGGCGCCCTTCCGGACTTTCACGTGCTGCGCGTCCGGTGTGAGGACGATGCGCGGCGAGATCGGGCCGTCGAAGGCGGCCTTCTCCAACGCGACTTCGAGGCGTACAAGAAGTTCGAGTTTCCCGGCACACAGGACCTTGACGCCGACACAACTAATGACATCTTCGGGCTCGTCGATGGCTTTGATGCCGACGGGAAGAGCGCAGCACCGTGGGCTGCCGACTGTGCACAGAGCACAAACGGCCTGATGGATCTCGCCGAAACGTGGGCGGCCGACCAGCCCGGAAAGCCGGCAGACCTGGATGCGAGCAACCGGGTCTTCGACATCGATTCCGGCAACTGGACGCTGGCCGCGGTCTATGACCGGGTCGACGCCATTGCCGGTCTCCTAGACCAGCGCTACCTGTTGCGACGGCCCTAGCCCTTCTCGCTGTCGCTTTGGGTGCGAAGCCCGAGACCGAAGGCGTTGGAGACCAGGACCAGCAGGACGGCGACGGCGGCCGCGACAGCGATCGCCCATTCGCTCGTCCATCCACAGAAGTCCAGCAACGGGGCATTGGGAAGAGCCGCCGCCCATGCCGCGAAAGCGATCGTTGCAATGACGCACTCAGCCAGCGGGAACTCCGGTCGCTCAGAGGCTTGGCGTGCCCGCGCTCGGTAGATAAGCCATTGGACCAAAGGCGTGACGCCGAGGAAGATCAGGTACACGTGCCAGCGCGAGCTGTAGTTGGCGCTGCACCCGGTACCTGAGAGCGGAGCAAGAAGCGCAACGAATGCCACGTAAGCGCCGAGGATTTCCGTGGGCACGTAGCGGACGAGCTGGTTGGCGTTGCCCTGAAAGCCCGCGTCCGCATCTGCAACAGGCATCGTTGGCAGACCTTCGGCGGGAACGCCCGGACGACCGAGCGCGTGCGCCCGATCGGGATCATCAGGTACGGCCGGTGGTGCAATCGCGTCGTCTGCACCCGTTGCTTTGGCCAGCCGTTGACGTGCAATGCGGGCATCCGCCATCGAAAGCATGCTCACGTTGAAAACACCTTCGTTTGGTTGGCGCACTTTTACCAATCTCGGCGCCGAAAAGCTACTCCTGGCCTAATCCGCAAGATCAATCGGGGCTAGCCCGGGGCTAAGCCATCACGAGTTGGCAGCACCCGCCGACGCATCCGAAGTCGGCAAGGGGTCGTTAGCTCTGCAGCTGGCTGGTGTCAATCGGGAGGCCCGATCGACGCAGAGCGCCGAGAAGTGGAAGCTGCCAGTTGCTGTCGTTGCTGAGCGCGATGAAGCCGGCGCCCGGCGGCGCGTCATCGAGCACGTGGCGACTCTCACCGAGGACGGTGACGTGCTCCGCGCCAACGGCGTGGCCAAACCAGGCAAATGCCATATCGACCGCGCGGTCAGGCACATCGCGCATGACGACAACCACGTGCTGCGCACGTGCCGTTGGCACCGTTGCGGCTCGGGTATAGACGTCGCGGCCAGCCTCGGCCGCCAGCTCGATCAGTGACACGCCGTCGGCCAGAACGGACCGCAAGAATCGCCAGAAGGCGTGGCGCTGCGGATCGTCGGCCGGACACAGCAGAAGGACGGTGCCGGTCTTGTTGCCGGCCGAAAGCTGGGCCTTCTTGGAACGGCGCACCGCTCGCGGGGCCGGGCGCGGTGGGACCTTCTGCCAGAAGGCCGAGCCGTTGAGGGCCAGTAGGTCGCCGCTCACACCGTCACCACCTTCCTGGCCCGGCCGCGCCGGCGGCGAGCGACTGATGTTCCGATGCCGCGGATGGCCTGGCCGGACAGGACCTCGCCCAATCGCGTCGCCTTGGCTCTTAGTCCGGCCGCTTTCAGCGAGTCGAGCAGGGCGGTCTGCTCGGCAAGACTGCTGCCAAGCTCCAAGCCCAACAGCAAGCGCTCGCCGAACTCCGCCGACCAACAGACGAGCGCGCCAGCCTCGTCGGTGGCCAGAACGACTGCGATGTCGTCGACGTCACCGGTGACCGAGATCAAGCGCTGGCGATCGCTCAGCTGGCCCGTCGGCGTGACGGCGACCGGCGGCTCTGACAGCCCGGCCTTGTGCTCCTCGGCCAGCCAAAACTGCGTGCCACGCCGAGGAACGGGTTCGTCAGACTCAATGATCCCGTCGGCCAGCATGCGGTGGACGAGGCCGCGAACCGATCCCGCCGGCCGGCCGGTGCCAGCGGCGATCTCGTTCAGCGTCAGCTGCTCGTCGCCGAGAGCGATCGCGATTGCGCGGCGGCTGCCGCGCCGGATGGACTGCTCGCCCGACATAGGAAGGCAGTGTCCTAGCTTTTGCAGTATTACGCAAGTATCGTTTCTCCTTCTTTGGAGAGACGACCTGCGAGGCTTTGCTGTGGCTGACGGACCAGCGGTGGAGAAGTCGCCGAGGAAGGACAGCCACACCATCTTCCTCATCCATGGCCACAACCTGCACGCGCGTGAGCAGACGGCACGGTTTCTCGAAGAGGTCATCGTCGACTGCCAGCTGACGATCCTCGATGAGCAGGCAAACCGCGGCCGACTCTTGTTGGAGAAGTTCGAGCAGATAGCCAGCGAGGCGGCCTACGGCGTGGCGCTGCTGACCGCCGACGATGAAGGTCGGCCGGCCGGAGATGAGCAGTGGCACGCCCGCGGGCGCCAGAACGTCATCTTTGAGATGGGCTACTTCTTCGGCCGGCTCGGCCGCGACCGGATCGCCGTTCTCTACGACCCCGGAGTGGAGCTGCCATCTGACGTAGCCGGCTTGGTCTACATCGAACGCTCCGGCGAGCGCTGGAAGATCGAGCTCGTTCGCGAGCTGCGTGCCGCGGGCCTCGACGCCAGCCTCGACCGGCTCTAGGGCTCAACGCAGCAGCAGCTTGTCGATCTCGCTCGCCGAGCGAGGAGCGTCGGGATCGATCCAGCGGCGCAGAGCGCGACGCAAAACGTCGTGGGTTGCCGGTAGGAGCTCTTCGATCGGATTCAGTCGGGCCTGGGGGCGGGCTTTGGGCCAGCTAGGCAGCAGCGAGTGGTGGCGCCACGGCTGTTGCACCGCCATGACGCCCGGCTGTCATCAGTTCCGAGGTAAGCCAAGAGTGGTCGATCGATGGCCGACGCATCAGTCCTGTGCTCGCCATCAGGCAGCTCGAAGCCAAATCGCGGCTGCCGGCTCGCGCGGACGCCCGGCGCGGACCAGCGTCAAGAATCCCGAAGCCGCGGCTCCCAGGGCCCAGTTGTGCTCGATCCCTCGGACCGAGCGTCCGTCATATACGAACAGTTCCAGCTGTGCGGCATCAGATTCGAACTGCTCCCGTTCGTCTGGCAAGAGCGAGGCCAGTTGACGCTGCGAGAAGGCGGCGGGCAGATTCGACCACCAGTATTGACGAGTCCAGCGGGGATCGGCCTCGGGTCCGGTCGACTCGCCGTCGTAGATCAGAAACCACTCTGGGCGCTCGGAACTCGCCATAGAACTGAGGCGAATGGCATAGAAGGGCCCCTGTTTGAGGACTCCCTTCTTGGCCCGCTGCGTGTCGACAATGCGGGCCACTTCCTCTGGCACGAGATGCCTGTTGCCGACAGTCGCAGCGCCGGCGGACTCTCGGCCATGGACAGCTACCAAATAGGTCAGGCCAGCCGAATGCAGGCGGGCCCGATCGGCTGCCACGCTGCGGTAACACAGATCGATGACCAAGGGCGGGGCAGTCTGGGTCCAACGACGGGCTCGCTCGACGAGCTCGATCAACGATTCGGCGACGTCTTGGTTGTCGAGACGACTCCAACCCAGCGAGACTGAACCATGTTCAGTGTCGGCCACCAGGAACCATCGATCGTGAGTCTGCCGTGCCCTCCACCTGAAGGCATCAAGCTCGCTCAGAACCAGGCGGGCATTGCCTTCGACCACGGTGAGCGGATCCCACGTACTGTGGGCCATGAAGTGCTGTAGCGATTCGAAACGGTTGGCTGACTGATCCTCGTTGACTGCCAGAAGGCGACCGAGGCCGCGTAGGGACACCTTGGGAGCGCTGCTGACGAGATGGCCGGCCACGTAGGCAAAGGCATTGTCTCGCTGTTCGCGTCGTCGAAGGCGCCGAGTGACGGTTGCCATATGCCATGACAGCAACTCAATGAACCGCTTGGGGTCCTCGACTAGCTCTTGGGCCAGGTCGCGTTCAGTCATCTCAGTCACTGAGATTGTTGATCAGCTCGATCAGGCCGTTGAGCAGAGCCACGAAGGATGCGGCAGCTGCTACCACGCGGGCGATCCGGTGGCCGCTGCTAGGCGACGCGGTAGCACCGTGAGTGGGTTGGGATGGCGTTGTTCTGAGTCGTCGAATCATTGCTCTAGGCGGCGTGATACGTCGCGTTCAGACAGTGGCATACGCAACTGACGATCGTTGCCGGTGCGGTAAGTCGTCCCGAAAGCGTCAGCGATCCCGACCGGTGATCACCGCCCTATTGTCGGCACGACGTAGTACCTGCCGTCTTCGGCTCTCGCGCCTCTGTATCGATCCGTGTCGCTTCGGGCCAATCTGAACCGAGCGGCGAAGGAGCCCTGCGGCCCCGATTCCTGCTCTGACGTTTGGCTTGATCGCGCGCGAGCAGCAAGAGCAGCTCACCCCATCGGGTAGCCGCCCCAGTTCGACATGAAGATCGGTCGCCCTTCTGCGTCCTCGCCGTAGATGGTGCACGTGCCATCGGGCCAGCGCCGCAGGCGGATGGCCGTGGCCCTGACGCCCCCCGGCCCACTCAGAGCGTCATAGCCGATGCGGTCGACGCATATCAGTCGATAGCTGTGGCGCCCGACGGTGAGGACAACTTGATCGGTAATGAGCTCCCCTCCGTTCAGAGCAAACGTGCCCAAACGGTGGGGACGCTCGTCGAGCAGGATCTCGGGCAGCCACACGTTGACATGCCAGCGCCGGCCCGCGGAACCGTCCCGCTGGATACGTCGTCGTCGCGAGCCTCGACCCGGCCCGAAGACGGCATCGAAACTCATAAGTTCGGCAACCAGCGGTAGACGTAGAAGCCCTCGAAGGGATCGAAGAGCAAGACGCCGGCGTTACGTTCCTTGACGTCGTCCTGAGGCTCGGCTTCCGTGACGAAGAAGAGCAGGCCGTCGCCGTGCACGCCGTCAAAGCCGGCTACGAAGTCCAGGCCGAAGCTCAGCTCGTCGGCCAGGCCTGCCACGAAGGAGACGAGGTCTGCCGGCCACGGATCCGGACCGCTCGTCCACTGTGGCTCGTTGGCCCACCTCGTCAGGCGCAGCAGTCGCGATCCAAATGATCTCGACTCGCCGGAGCGCCGGATCGGCCGCAGACCGCTGCAGCTCGAATGACCCCCAGCGCGGCCCGGACCGAGAATCGACTCGAAGCTCACGCTGCCTCGTCGGGCTTGGACAGCGACTGCGGGAGGTCCGCGTGGGAGACGACGATCTCACACCAGTCGCACAACAGCCGCAGGGCCTGCCGTTCGAGGTTGTAGACCGACTGACGCGTCACGCCGAGTCGGCTGGCGATAACGGCGACCGGCAACGGCGCGTCGGCCATCGCGTCGGGATCACCGACGCCGTAGCGCCAGCTGATGATCAGTCGCTGCAGTCGCGGCAAAGCCTCGACCAAGGCACGCAGTTCGATGCCAGCGACCTGGCTTGGCTCAGGCTGTGCCTCCTCGGAGAAGTAGGCAGCGGCCGGGTCTGAGGCCGGGTCTGCGTCCGGGATGGCCTCGATGAAGGCCGTCGTCGAGGCCATGTCGTCGTCGGGGTCGAGGTAGTCGTGAAACGCCCCTCTGCGGTCTTTCATGTCGGTCTGCCTTTCTGGTGCCGGCGGCGCCGGGGGTTTGCCTCACGGGGCGCGTCGAGCTGTAAAGGCCAAACCGGACCAGCAGTGGACTACCAGCTGTCTGCTATCGGTGTATGTGCCCGCGATTGCTGGGCTCAACTGGCGCTGTCGTACGTCTGTCCACTGCTTTGCCAGTTGACAAATCGCGGGATTTCACCCAAGGCATGAGGGGGTCTTTCGAACAGGGAGTGCGGATGGGGTCAATCAACGAGGTCCAGCCCGAAACGATCAGGACAGACACGGCCGATGGCCCGCTGTCGCCACGAATGCCGTGGCGGCTGTCGGCCACTGCCATCGATCGCTACCGCCTCTGTCCGCGCCAGGCCTTGTGGTCAGTGACGGGCGTGGCCCGCGCGCAGCGCCGCGATCCGGCACTGGTCATGGGCACGGCCGTGCACCGTGCACTGCAAAAGCTATGGGGTGTTCGGCCAGAGCTGCGCAGCGAAGCAGTCGCACACCGCTGTCTGCGTTCGGTCTGGCGCAGGGCTGTCGGCGATGCCTTCGAGTCGCGGGAGGCCGAAGGCTTCTACGGCGAGACGGCGCTAGCAATGCTGACCTCGTTCTGCAGCGTCTTTGACACCACCGGGCGGGCAGTGGCCTGCGAGCGATCTGTCAAGGCTCGGCTGCCCAACGGCGTCGAGATCTACGGGCGCGTCGATCGCGTCGACCCATCCCATCCCGGTGACTACCGCGAGGTTGGCGGATGCATGGTCATGCCACGCGCTATCGACGTCATCGACTACAAGACTGGCCGCTACATCATCGACTCCCTCGACCTACCCGACGAATCGGCGGCCCAGGTCTACCTCGTTGCAGCAGGCGCGCAGTTCAACCGACCTGTTCGCCGTGTGCGCTACGTCTACGTCGCGGCGGGCGTCGAATCGCGATGGGAACCGGAGGACGAAGACGTTGAGGCAGTGCGCAGTGGCCTGATCAGAATCACCTCAGCGATGGTCGCCGACCGCGTCTTCGAACCTGCCCCTGGCGACCACTGCGCTCGATGCGAGTTCGCCCATCTGTGCCCCGAAGCCGGCCGCGTCGAACTCGACCAGTTGGAGGTGCCTGATGGCCTCGGCTTCTGAGCGGCGCCAGCTCGGCCGAAGGGGCGGTCTGATCGATGGCAATGACTGTCGCGAAATCTCGGTGCTCGATCACCGCCGCAGTCACTGTCGTGAAATGGGACGAGGGCAGGGCTTCGAACGGGCCAGCGCCGCGGGCGGCTGCTCGCCGCGCCGGCCGCCGGGCTACTGGAGCGAGCGCCGCATCGAGCAGCTGATCGGCGAGTGGATCAAAGAGCACGGTCGCATGCCCAGCCGTGAGGACTTGCGAGCTCTGGCCGGGGGCGGCTTGGTCACTGCGGTCGTGAGGACGGGAGGAAACCGCGCCTGGGCGCAACGCTTCGGCCTACCGCTGGCCAATGGCGCTCAGGCGGCCTCCTACTCCGACGAGGACGCTCGCGAGGACATCCGCAGACTCGTCGCCGACCACGGGCGCTTGCCCGGGATGTCCAAACTAAGAGAACTGGGTTACCCCCAGCTCGCCATGCTGGCCATGCGATCAAACGGCATCGTGGGCCTGCTGGAAGACCTGGAGCTAGACGACGTGCCGGTCGATCAACAGGCCGATGTTGCGCGTCGACGTCGAGCGAACCATTGGGATCTAGGCCGCCTGCGCGCCGACGCCGAAGCCATCGTCGCCCAGATCGGCTACCTCCCCAACAGCAACATCATTCGTCAGCTTGGCTACGGCCGGTTGGCAAGCTTCGTCGTGCGTCGCGGCGGCCTGGGCAACGTCCGTGAGGAGTTGGGTGTGCCAATCAGCCCGGCAGCTCAGCGTCGGAGCAGGGCCGATGGCTAGCGGCTGTTTTCCTCTCCGGTGCGAACGGCACACACGGCCTACGTTCAGCGGGAAGGACAAAACAACTCTCGGCTCGGCTCTAGGCACAAGAGCCAGCTGAGGGAAACCGCGGCTTTCGGGTCGCGAGCGGTCGCGGTAGCCGGCACGGACGACCGGACGCCGCCAGCGGACTGCCCCGGGCAGAGGACCTCTCCTGCCCGGGGCCAGTTCGCCCAACCCAAGAGCAAGGACTCAGCGATGTTTTCGATGACCACCCCAA
>Ga0105246_10002082_pt1 | contig 12055 bp, 5 predicted proteins | sample KBSM64metaG_FD_99694 | JGI IMG/M metagenome (GOLD analysis project Ga0105246, IMG submission 99694) | Miscanthus rhizosphere microbial communities from Kellogg Biological Station, Michigan, USA - KBS M6-4 metaG | ecosystem: Host-associated > Plants > Roots > Rhizosphere > Soil | place: Michigan...
ACCGACGTACAAATTCGCGGGATGAACAAGCAGCGGAGAGTTAGACGTCCAGGTTTGCCGATTCACATCCTGTATGGTGGCTTGTGCTGTGCGCGTTGAAGGGCGAGCCGGTCTTACCGAATCGAAGTCGATGCGCAGGCGATGCTTGCCGCTCGAGTCTGTGCGGCCTGTGAAGATTTTGCTGTCGGTGTTGCCGTAACGATTTTCACTGATACACCATGGAATCCATTTTCCAAACGTGTAATCGTCGCGATTTGGCGGCGTGAAATTTGTCGGAGTTGCAGTAACGCTCCATTGAACTTCGGTATTTGGCAAACCGCCACCAGCAAAATACTTCGCCATTACTGAAACTTCAGCGTGGTCGCGAACAAATAGCGGGCCTTCAGTCTCATTTTTGGCAATCACCTCAAATTCAGGTCTGCGAAATTCCTGCACTTGAAAATAGTGGGTGAAGTCGTAGCCATCGAAAGCCTTCATCGCGCTCGCCGTTTCAAACTTCAGCGACGCATTTCCGAGATTCATGTTCTCTGGAAGTTTGAATGCAGTGTCGAACCCGCCGAAGGCATTGAGAGTCAGGACGCCTTTCGCAACCTCGTTGTTACGCTGATCCTCAACCACATAGCTCAGCGTTTTGATTGCACCGTTTATTGGACCAACATCGCCATCGCTATTATTGCCGATACGTCGCAACCAGCCTTTTACGTGTACCTCTTCTCCGGGCCGGTAGAGTTTGCGATCGTCGAAGACATACCAGGTCAGTTGATCTGTCTGCGGTTTCTGTAGCCATGACGAGCCCTCGCGCCACCAGGCGAATATGTCTTCGGGAAGAATCGCCACATCGTTGCCACGACGCGCAACCAGAACGCTCTTCTCAGAACCTGACAGCGCTTTCAACGGAAGACTGGTGAGTCCGTCCGCTCCCGTCGTACCGGAAGCCCTTGAAGGTATGATATCCATCTTCACATCGCTTAACGGCGCCCCGTCAACGAGCGAATTGGCCCAACCGATCAATTGCTTGTTATCGACAAAAGCATCGAGTCCGATTTGCGTTGACTGCGCCCAGCACAAAAGCGGGTTGTGAAAGTTGTCGCTGGCTGGAGTGATCGATTCGACCGATACAAGCGCCTGGCCGAGACCGTCCTTGAATGCCGGCATCAAGTCGATCGTTGTCTCGATCATATCGTTTGGAGAGTTTTTCAATTCGATCGGTTTTGAATAAATCAAACGGCCCGGGAGAGTCGCTCTTTTAGCGGCCGGATTATTTTGACCACGATAATGAAGTTGTCGATAGATTTGATATGTAATCCAGTCGTTGGGTTCAACTGCGTAAAGACTCACCTTCACTGTCTTGTAGTTAACCGTGTAAAGCGAAAGCTCGCGTTTCCCATCCGGATCAAGCACGACAAAGCCGTTACCTGAGAGCGCGATGAATGGATCAGGTGGTCCAACCTTGAATTCTGTCGTCCAGTCTTTGCCGAGCGTTTGACCAAAGACGTCTTTGATCGATCGATCCAGGGTGAGTTTGAATGATGTGTCGGGCTTCTTTGATCCGTTTATAGTTAGAAACTTGCCCTGGACTATTATCTGCCGTCTCTCGATCGCAGGTTGAATCACCACCTGTGATTCCTGGAAGGCGGTGCTATCGATTGGATTGTTGAATTCAATTCGCCACCAATCGTGGGGATTGCATCCGCTGCCGTTACCGCACTCAGATTTCGTGATGTGGAAGGGGCCGTACGTGTAAAAGTAAAACTCCTGTTTGGTGGTGGTTGTGCGCGAGCCTTCGAGCGACGGCGTGCCGGGGCCGATCGTCACCCCGAGGTACGAGTTGCCTGGCAATGCATCGATGGCGCGAAACGCAAGCCAACGATCTTTCTCGGCGCGCTGCACTATTTCTTTCAGTTGCGGATCGGCTTCAATCTCTGTAGTCGTAGCAAGCCGTAAAGGCACGGCACCATTTCCTGTCGAAACTTTGATTGTCTTCAACACCGTCGCCGGATCGATTCGCTGGTCCAACTCAACAAACATCAGAGAATCCAATGGTCGCGGTGTGTTGGAGTCAGGATATGTTGTCTTCACTATCGGCGACGGTGTCGTGAACGTCCACGTCTTTGTCTTGCTAAGTGTTCCTCCAATCGCCGATTTGGTTCCTGCTGGAACTGATACGGAATACTGAGTCGACATCGGAAAGCGTACGTCGGGTTCGAACAGGAGGGTTTTGGCTCCGATCCAGCGCCATTCTCCGTGTGGCTCCGGCACGAGCTTTACCGGAACATATTTAGCGGCTTCTTCCTGTGAAGTGATCGCGACCATTGGCTGCGAGAAAGTGACGCTCAGGTTTGGAGTGATTGGCACGTCACCTTCGGGCGAGTAGCGAACGACCTCGAGTGTGCCGGCCGAGGTTGAATCAGGAGGAGTGGTTTCGTTAGCGGCTGGAAATGGCTGCATGACCGTGACGCCCGTGCGCGGTGGCGGCAACGACTGCGCGCGCAATGTGAAGTCTGTTTCGTCGCTCGTCTCGCTCTTGATAGGCGGCAGACGTTTGAGAACCGCTTCCGTCTCGGCCGTAGACAGTGAGGTCGCCGGAGCCGGCGTGGTTGCTGGACGTGTCTCGGGCTGCTCGGCTCCTTCACTCAATCGAAAGCGCAGGCCTTCGTCTTCGTCAGACGTTTCCTGCTTCGACGTGTACGTGTTATTCGCGGAGACATTGAAGCTGGGATGTGGTGCAACTGCGACGACAAAACAATAGATCAGCAGCAACGAGACACACTTTCTCGGGAGAGTCATTGCAGCAATGCTCCTTTGTTCGAGTTGACAGCTAAACTAACCAGGATGAGGGAGACCGTATTAAGGCCACATCAAATGGAACGATGTGTGCGCTTAGACGCAGGCAGTGTCGATTGGGTTTGCCTCAAGACTGCCTCAAGACGGGCGATGCGTGCTTGGATACAGTCCAAGCACAACGCTCTCAACCGAACGTTGTCTTAAATCGGGCGGCGTAGCGGCGGCTCATCACCAGTGGCTCGGCCATCTGGCGCAAGTGAATGCGATACGAGCGATTGAACCAACTCTCGAGTCGCTCAACGTACTCGACGTTAATTATCGTAGAGCGATGTATCCTCGTGAAGTGTTTCGCAGGCAAACGTTCTTCCCAATCCTTCAATGGTTTCAGGACCAGCGCCTTCTGCCCATCGCTTGAAAAAATCTGCGAGTAGTCGCCCATCGCAGAGATAACGACAATGTCGCTTACTTTCAAAAAGCGCGACCGCTCGTCGACTTCGATGAACAAACGATCTTCATACTCCAAAGCGCGAACAGGTGCCGCAGGTGGTTGAGTTGTGAGTCGCTCGAGCGCCTGGGCCAGTCGCGCCGGGTTGATCGGTTTGAGCAGGTAGTCGAGCGCATTCACCTCGAAAGCTCGAATCGCATAAGCGTCAAAGGCGGTAACAAAAATCACTTTGCACGGAGGAGAAATTCGTTCGAGTAGATCGAAACCTGTCTCACCCGGCAACTGAATATCGAGAAAGAGCACGTCGGGTTTTTTAGCTTCTATTAAGTTAGCAGCTTGTGCGACAGTCTCAGCTTCGCCAACGACTTCGATCATATCGTGCTCGGCGAGCATCGAGCGCAACTCCCTGCGCGCGAGCCTCTCGTCGTCGACAAGTATAGCTGTGAACCGGTCCATGATTACACGTCCATCTCGATCGTCGCGCGAATCCACGCGCCGTCCTGTCGAAGTGAAAAGCTACTCTTGTCAGGATAGAGCTTCGCAAGCCGCTCGCGAACATTCCGCAAACCAATATGCGTTCCGCCGCCATTTGTTTGCGGGCGCGAATCCAGCAGGCCAGTGTTCGCAATCTCAACGACCAGACGTTCGTCTATCATTCGCGCAGCGATGCGAATCTTCAGCGGTTCGGAATTGTTTGTCATTCCATGCTTGACGGCATTTTCCACGAGTGGATGAATTAGAAATCCGGGTAGTCGACATTCTTCCGCCGCAGGCTCGAAGTCGAAGGCTACGTCGAGCTTGTCCTCGAAGCGAATCTTCTCGATTGCCAGATAATTCTTGATCGCTTCGATCTCTTCGCGCAGTTCAACGAGCGCCGAGTTGTCGTTCAGCAACGAGTAACGCAGGAACTCGGAAAACTCCGTTATCATGCGCTTGGCACGCTGACTATCTTCGTCAATCGAAGCACGAATCGAATTGAGCGCGTTGAAGAGAAAGTGCGGGTTCAGTTGATAGCGCAACATGTCCAGCTGTGCGTGATTTGCCAACGCTTCAGCCTGCAATGTTCGTTCGTGTTCCGACTGCCACTGCCGCCAGTACTTGATGCCGAAATAGAGCGCGCTCCAGCCAACTAGTGTGAACGAATAGTCGAGCACTTCAACCGGATATCGCGTCCAGTCGACACCGAATCGCCCCCGACTCATTAGCCAGAGACCGGTTTCTTCTCCAAACGGCCAGAGGCTGCCAAAAGTAAACGACGCAATCACGATCAACAGCGCGATGAATGGTACCGAGCGAGCGCTTCCGACGTGTTTGTAAATGGGCCGCATTGCCGAGGTGAGTACGAAGCCGGCAACCGTGCGACTGATTTTGACCTGCAACAAAGCAAACCGGCCGCTCGGCGGAACGACTGTGAGGAAGGTGACGTAGATCAGCACCCCGTAAAGCGTCCAGCCAATCAACTGCAAGAGCCAGAACGAAGTTAAAGGGTCCTTCAATTTGTCTAACGAAAACAGTTTCATCTTAGCCGCGCGGCGGTGTTTGCCAGAGAATGTCCGTAATCATCCACTTGCCGTCGAATTTTGCCAGATGCACATAATCTATACCCCACATCGCCGTCAACTTCGCCGATGCTGTTTGGTCTGTGACATCGTAAACGACGATCTCCTTTTTCGAGTTCTTCGGAATCCTGCCTGTCTTGTTCCAGCGGCCGGCGAGATCGTAAAGCTCCTGGTAAGTCATCCGGTAAGGTTTATACGTTCCATCCTTCTCGCGTTCAAACCCGAGCTTGAATAATTCTTTGTGAACACTCCGTTCGATTCTCGAAGAGTCGGCTTCGTATAGTGCTTCAACATAATCCAGCACTGCTTGTTTGACGGCTTCGCGTTCATCAGGCGCTTGAGTGGCAGCGGGTTTCGTTTTAGGTTCAAAATTAAAGACCTTATTAACGATCTTCCATTCGCCATCAACCTTCAGCAGCGACATGTAGTCAGTCAGCGTCGCATCCGGATAATCAAGAACTATCCGAGCAGTACCTGCGTTGCCGGTGATGTCGAGACTGTCGATGCGGCGTTTGCGTTGCGACTCGTCGGCCGCGGGCTTCCCACTGAAACGCGATGCAAACTCCTCGACTGACAGATTGAGAAGTTTGCCATCTCGAAACGCCATGATCCTCGCATCAGGAAAGAACGCCTTGCGGATGTAGTCGGGATTGCCGGTCGCGTGGGCGTTGATGTAACTCTCGAGCGGAACACGCGCCGCCGCCGCTTCCACTTCACTCGCGGCGTTTGGATTTCTGGTTTCGAGAAACGGAACCACACCGACGACAGCAGCAAGTAAAAAGACCAAAACTCTCATAACGGACCTCCAAAACAATCTCATTGAATCACGCGCGAGAATACGGTCTCTGAGCTATGGCGAGCAGCTAAGAATCTACGAGCGGCACACTGACGAAGTTAAGCGGTTCAATTGAGGATTGGGTAAAGGAAGGTTCTGGCTTTAAAGCTTAGCGCGGCCCACTTGCATAGGATTCGAGTGCAGTTGCAAGGATCGCAGGTGCTCAACGAAGGCACTCACGTCAATTTCATCCCCATAAAAGCGTTCGCACAAACGCGCCTTGACTTCGATTTCGGAAAGCCCTTCCGGGAAAGACGCCAACACCATAGCTTTCGCAACATCAAACATACGACTTCCCATCAAGACACGCTCCGGTCCAGAACGCTCTAATAACTTGCGACGAACAAGCTCGGCAATCTGCGGGTCTGTATCATTCATGACTTGGCATAACCTCCATCAACAACGCCTTCACTCCAAGCTGCTCGGCACGACTGTACAGGTAAGACATATCGCAGTCGCAAATGTGGTAATCAAAAGATCGATTTGCTCAAACGCGACGTTGAGCACCAGGTCTCGGATTGGATCATGCAGGAGGATTATAGTTTGCCTCAATGAGGCTATCCAACAGTCTGTGTGATGAAGCGTTTCAATGCTGCTAATGTTAGGTCTTAGTCAGCGCCTTGCGAAGCTCCTACCGGTTACCTAAGCTTCGGGTATGAGAATCAAATACCATGTGGCTGACTTATACCGTTAACAGAGGAATCAAACCATGGCAGATAACGAAAGACCCGAGCAAGAGCTCCCACCATTTGGTACTGCTCTATTGGCGATTTTCTAATAGAGCACTACCCACCATTTCACCTAACCGAGGCATATCCAAACCCAAGTTCGATATTTTCGATAAGCACGACGTGTCACAATCCGTCGCGACGGATACAACTCTGCTACACCGCGTACATCCATCAAGAAATACATCGCTTTCCCAGTTAATGTGTGTTGCCGCACAGACGCATACTCATTTAGGCGATTAAATCGCAGTCAGAATTAGAACTTCGACAGCGACTCACAAACTGATGACATGATTGTCGTTGCCTCAGGAATTCTAGTGCTGAGTTGTGCCTGCTCGAACGTGTCCGCCATACAGGTAGAGCCGTAGCAAACCGGGCGGTCCGGCGAACTGACCTACATGTATAGGCGTCTCGGACGGATGACCGAACTCGAGGCACAGGGTTGCCGCTAGACGAGCCTCGCACACCCTTTGCTCATGCGACAGCTTACTTTCAAATCGAAGGACAGTTCGCTTAACCTTTACTTCAGAAACGGAGCCCTAAATGCTCACCACGATCCTCCTCCGGCTGCAATCTCAGTATTTGCTCGCTGCAAGTCACAAGCTCATCTTTCTTTTGCTGCCATTGACGTTGGCCAGCACACTGCTTTGGTTGGGCCAGCCAGGAGCACAGTCGGCATCTGCTAAATCTGCACTACCACTTGCGACGCCTACACCGCCTAGTGTTCATCTGGTAAACGTTCCTAATCAGGCTCTCATCAATGAGGATTTCACTTTCTTCGTCACGTTTGACAACAGCACCGCGGGCAGCACTGCCGGTTTCGCGCCGTTCATTGATCTGGTCTCAGATTCCGGAGGCGCTGATCATAACAACCCACCGCCGTTCGGTGGAGGTCCCTGCGATGGAATCCAATTAGTTAAGGCGGAGATGGTTGATATCAACGGCTCTCCGATCGACTTAACACCGCTGTCTAACATGGCGCAATGCAATTCGACTCCGGCACAGTTACTGCACCCGTTTGGTGGCAGCCCATTCGGTCCGGTGACAGTCCCGGCCGGCGGAGAACTGGGGACGATCGTCTTGCCGTTTGGCAGCTTTCAGCCTAATCAGCCGCAAGTGAAAATTAAAGTGACAGCGCACATGAGCGGATACGCCGATCTGAACTACGCACTTCATATTTACGCGAGGGGCGGTTTCCGTTACGGCCAGAACCCACTCAATAATCCTGGGATCGATCCGCCAATTCTAACTGAGACCAACTTGAATTCGACGTCTTGGGTGGAAAACCAATCAGTAACACCGGTTGTTTTCGATATTCATAAAAAGTCAAATGCGCCGGAAGACGAGACTGCCACAGGCCCTAACTTTCCTCATCGAAATACGATCACGGTAAACGTCGCCGATCAACAGCATGTCGATCATTTCGTAATCACCGATCACCTTCCTGGTAATCTGCAGTTTAATGGAAATGTTCACGTAACGATTCAGAACAACCCTGCCAATCCCGTGTCTGCGTGTCCTATCAACCCGGGTCCGTATGATGTTGTCATTACAACGCCACCGCCCTCACCAGGGGGAACCTTAACTGTACAACTCTGCAGCACGATTGTCGGAGCTCTGACCGCGGATGATGTGGTCATCACCTTTGGTTTCTATATTCCGGAAAAAGACGCTAACGGTCAGGATATTCTTGCTCTCGATTGCAGCAACTCGCCCGTTAAATCGATAAATGACGTTGAGGCAAAGGGAGACTGGTCGCCAATTGACCCGCGCGACACGTCTGTCTTGGGCCTAATCAGCAACGTAACGCCAACGGACTATGTGCTTAATGCTAAGTGTCTTGCACTACAGAAAAGCGCATCGATAATCATTGATACCGGCTCACCTGGTCTTACTCCGGGCGATACGTTGCAATACCGATTGAGTTTTCAGATCTCAGATTACAAGACGATTGGCGGATTGGTGGTCCAGGATTTTCTCTCAAACGGCCAGGCATTTATTCCCGGCCCGGCTGTCCTGACGATAAGCGATCAGTTCGGCACGAAGTCCGGCCCGATTTTGCCGGCCTTCATTAACCAAACAACCGATTTGAATGGCGCGAGCCATTTCTGTCCGCCGCCTTTGCAAACGCCGCCGAGCGGAACGGTCGTTAGCTTCGATATTAAGGGAGCGATGGCCACGATCCCGACATTTGCTGCGCCGCGATTAAACCAGGGAATCGTTACCGGCGGCTATGCCGCGGGGTCAACGCCACCACACACGGCGGCTACCGGTCTCATCATTTTTCGCGCACAAGTAAACGATACTTTTCAGTTGCCCGTGCCGGGTGACAAGTTTGTGGACAAGGATGATCCAATAAACGACTGCGTCATTATTATGGGAGATGTTTATCAGAACACGCATCGTCCTAAAATCATCAATCTTCCCATCAACATACCGAAGGTAAAGCTCGGCTCGACGCAGGACAACAGTGCCACGCACTTGCTCATCGAGCCGGACACGCTTCTGAAAACAGTTTATGCCGTTAAGCGCGGCCCTAACTTTATCTGTGGTCCACCCGGATTGATCGGAAACCCGCCACCTTGCTCGAATGCTGCGAATGCGCCGCAGCAGGTGTTTCCCGGCGATGAAGTTACTTTTAGTCTTGAGAAGAGAATTCCGTCCAGCGACGCTGAGCACTTGACGATCGAGGACTTTCTGCCGGCGCCGGCTTTTAATAGCGCCGGCATGACCTTCAGCCATACCCAATGCATCATTCCAAATGCGAACATCGCTTGTCTGGGTCCCCACGATCAGATGCATGTGCTCGTCGGTTTGTCGTGGCCAGCCTTCTCGCCGCTGCCGGCGACTAACGGCATAAAGTTCGACTACGCCAACAACATTCATGATTCCACTAATACTCCTCGCACGATCCAACTTCTCTTTACCAGCCCGGTAACTAACCCGCCATTCGCTGATGGACTGTATTTTATGAATGAGTCGCAGGAGTGCGAGACAGATTCCTTCGGCGATCCGTTTTGTCAGAAAGCAATCGCGCAAATAGATGTGCGAGAGCCGAGTCTCAAGATCACAAAGGGGGTGGCGGCGACGAGCAATCCACACGGAATCTTCAGTCCGGCGCTAAATCCAGCAAACGTCTGGCAACCATTCGGCGCTTCATGCCCACGTTTTCAAAACGGCCCGATAACCTCTACGTCTGTCGGCCGATTAACTAACAGCGATCTTAGCAACGTCGACGCCAGCGATTTCGTAACCTTCGCGATGGGAGTCGAGAACCAGGGCGGGGCGCCGGCCTGCGATATCGAGTTAGCCGACATTTTGCCTCTCGATCCGCTCGACGCACCTTCATGCTTTGGAGCTGATTTTTCAAGTCTTTGCATAACCGACGGCGCGGGCAATCCGATTCCATTCACGACTGCGCCGGGAGGTCATGGACGTACGATCATTAAGTTAAAGTCGGGTTATTGTCTGGCCCCTGGGTCTCCAACAAATACAACGGGAAGTAATATCGCGATCGTAACCTTCAATGGACAACTCCTGGACAAGGATCATCTCGAGGCGGGCTGTTGTAAGAACAAGGCTGAAGTGCAGCACTACAGTTCTGTGCCCGGCGGCCCCGATTTCGTCAGCGCCGGATTTACGGCACCCTTCAGTGACGACGCGACCATTTGTTCTACCACGCTGGAAAAATCAATTGTCGCTACATCGGAAGTCCACACGACACCCCAAATCGCGCCGTCCGGCACGCCGCAAGCTGCCATCGGAGAAGTTTTCCGCTACCGGCTTTTGGTGTATTTGCCGGAAAGCAATGATCCGAATTTCGAAGTCACGGATAACCTGCCGACAGGAATGATGTTTCTCAACGATGGGAGCGCGCGGCTCGCTTTCATTTCGAACAACGGAACAGGAATTACTCATTCCGGGCCGGGACTGACCACAGCCTTCAACGTCGTTGGCACTCTGCCCTTATCCAGCAGTGCGCTGATGAATGCAGTATTTACAGTTCCCGCCGGCATTGTGTTCGGCGGCACGGGTTGCGGCTCTGCGGTGAACTTCAAACTGGGCAACGTCCAGAATAATCATAATGATCCTGACATCGAGTACGTCGAGATCGAATTCAACGCGTTGGCGTGCAACATAGCTGGCAATCAACAGCCGGTGAATCAGTCGGGCACACAACTGAGTGACACATTCAACGTCTCAGTGAACAGCAACGTCATCGCTACCTCCAATCCGGTGGACGCCCAGATCGTCGAGCCGCATCTTGAGATACAGAAGACGGTTACTCCCGCCAATCCCATCGGTACCAGGACCTTCACTGTGTCCCTAACAAATAATGGCCAAGCCGACGCCTTTGATGTCCATCTTACCGACCCCATACCTGCTGGATTCACACTGGTTTCTCCAGCGCCTAACGTAAGCGTTTCTCCAGCAGCCTGTGCCGTGCCCATGTTGACGGTTTCGGGCAACACTCTAATGATAGATGTCCCTAAAATACCTGCTGCTCCGACTTGCACGGTCAAGTTGATCTTTACGGTGAGAGTCGATCACTGCGACACGAACACCGCGCAGGTGACCTACACCAGTCTTCCTGGAAATGCCCCAGTCGGAACCCAAGCCAATACACCTGGGAACAACACAGGTTCTTCAACGCCCTGCTCGCCCTTGCTAACCAGTACGCATGAGGACTGCGAGCGCGTATACAATGCATCCGCTCAGGCAAGCGTCAATACTGCGTGTACTACTTGTGCGCCGCAACCGCCGCACATGGTGAGTTGGTGGCGTTTGGATGAAACTAGCGGAAACATTGTTCACGACAGTACGTCCAATCATTATGACGGTACGACATCATCGAATATAGGTGTAGCACCCGTCTCAGCTTTTGTGCCGATGGTAAACAACGCTCTCAATTTTGTTTTCAATTCAATGGCGACGGTACCCGGCAGTCCTTACAATTTCGGCACCGGTAGTTTCTCAATCGATGCGTGGGTACAAGGTCCGGTTAGTAATGCCAATTTGGGAATCGTTGACAAACTCGACACAACGAGTTTGACACCGACCGGGTTTGCTTTCTTTGTTAGTGGCGGAAAGTTGACTCTGAAATTGGGCAGTAGCCTTTTCCAGAGTCCATCCAACAGCTTCACTTACAACACATGGCAGCATGTTGCCGCGACAGTGCAAGGAACGGGTGCTACGTTTGTTATAAGGTTCTATATAAATGGTGTTCAATCCGGAGGTCCTATTGTTACGCCGGCGGTCAGTGTCAACAACACTCAGGATCTCCTCATCGGCTTTAGTCGACTAAACTCCGGGTGTCCTAGTTGTGAAGTCACTCTGGACGAGATCGAAATTTTCGATGATGTGCTCTCACCCGCCGACATCCTCGCCATTTTCAACTCCGGACACACGGGAAAGTGTCCGTGAATTTCTCCGATTGCTTTGGTATGAGAATTATGTTGACGGATCGTTGCTAAGATCATCGCAAGTAGCCTTGCCTCATGAATGAAATTTATTCAAACGTTCACTTGACCCTAAAATTTACGAAGGAATTCAAGATACTTGTACTTTTCCAAAAATTGGCACCAATTAATTGCCGGGCGCTATTGGAACCAATAGGTTGCTGGAGCGGCAAATAATGGTTCAAGTTACATGAGTAAGTGTAAGCTGCAGAAAAGAAATGGCGGAGGGGACAGGACTCGAACCT
>Ga0105246_10002091_pt1 | contig 12028 bp, 10 predicted proteins | sample KBSM64metaG_FD_99694 | JGI IMG/M metagenome (GOLD analysis project Ga0105246, IMG submission 99694) | Miscanthus rhizosphere microbial communities from Kellogg Biological Station, Michigan, USA - KBS M6-4 metaG | ecosystem: Host-associated > Plants > Roots > Rhizosphere > Soil | place...
AAGACAGCGGCCGTCATAGGGACGCAAGCCGCCATGCAAGTGAAACACCTGCTGCTGATCGCCATCCTCGCATTGACCGCTGCTTGCTCATCGAAGGAAGTCGTAGACGAAAACCTGAGCGAAACCGAGCTGTACCAGCAAGCTCAACAGGACCTGGACAACAACAGTTACACCAGTGCCACCGCCAAGCTGAAGGCTCTGGAGTCGCGCTATCCGTTCGGTCGCTACGCGGATCAGGCACAGCTCGAACTGATCTACGCCAACTACAAGAACTCGGAGCCGGAAGCCGCAAAATCCGCCGCCGAGCGCTTCATTCGTCTGCACCCACAGCACCCGAACGTCGATTACGCCTACTACCTCAAGGGCCTGACCTCGTTCGACCAGGACGTCGGCCTGCTGGCGCGCTTCCTGCCGCTGGACATGACCAAGCGTGACCCGGGTGCTGCCCGCGATTCGTACAACGAATTCGCCCAGCTGACCAGCCGCTACCCGAACAGCCGCTACGCACCGGACGCCAAGCAGCGCATGATCTACCTGCGCAACCTGCTGGCAGCCTACGAAATCCACGTGGCCGACTACTACCTGACCCGTCAGGCCTACGTCGCTGCCGCCAACCGTGGCCGGTATGTCGTGGAAAACTTCCAGGAAACCCCATCGGTCGGCGACGGCCTGGCGGTGATGACCGAAGCCTATCAGCGTCTGCACCTGGACGAACTGGCGGCCACCAGCCTGGAAACCCTGAAGCTCAACTACCCGAACCACCCGAGCCTGAAAGACGGTCAGTTCGTACCGTCGGTCGCCGAAGCCGACAACCGTTCGTGGCTGAGCAAGGCCACTCTGGGCCTGATCGAGTCCCGTCCGCCGCTGCCGCCGGGAGAGACCCGCGCCAACCAGGACGTGCAGAAGCAGTTCCAGGACGCGAAAGACGCGATCCCGAACGAGCTCAAGCCCAAAGACGAAAACGGCGCAGTGATCGAAGAGGAAGAGCACGGGGCGGCCGGCAACAACGACGACCGCTCGTGGTTCAGCTACATGACTTTCGGTGTGTTCGACTGATCACAACGCAAGTACGAGAAAGGGAGATCTTCGGATCTCCCTTTTTTATTGCCGCGTTTTATTGCGCTGTGCGCCTGTCGAGTCCTTGGCTAAACTGCCGGATCATCAGCCAAAAAGCCGCCCATCATGCTTCGTCTACTCTTCTGGATCGCCCTGATCGCCGCCGCCGTCTGGCTGTGGCGCAAACTCAAGGCGCCTGCCGCCCCCACGCAATCCCCCCGCGAAAAGGATGCTGCGCCGATGGTGCGTTGCGCCCATTGCGGCGTGCACCTGCCGCGGGATCGTGCGCTGAGCCTTCAACAACAGTGGTATTGCAGCCAGGCTCACCTCGAGCAAGGCCCAGGCTCCAGTGATCGCTGAGGCCACCAACGCCACTCGCAGACAGGCCCAGCGACTGCTGCGCCTTTATCACCTCTACCGCCTGAGCGTCGGCATCACCCTGGTGCTGCTGATCTCCAGCAACATGGACAACCGCCTGCTGACGTCAGCCGATGACGAGTTGCTGCGCAACGGCAGCTGGTTGTACCTGGTGCTGAACATCCTGCTGGTGGTGTTCCTGGAGAACATCCGGCGGCCGGCCCGATTGTTCGGCCTGGCCCTGGTCGACATCCTGCTGCTGTGCGGGCTGTTCTACGCCGCCGGCGGCGTGGCCAGCCCGGTGGGCAATCTGCTGATCGTCTCGGTGGCCATCAGCAACACCCTGCTGCGACGACGGATCGGTGTGCTGATCGCAGCGATCGGGGCGCTCGGCATCGTCGGCCTCAGTTTTCTGCTGAGCTTCAGCCATCCCTTGAGCGCCAATGACTACCTGCAGGCAGGCACCCTTGGCGCTCTGTGTTTTGCCGGAGCACTGTTGGTACAGGGGTTGATCCGTCGTCTCGAAATCAGCGAAACCCTGGCCGAGCAACGGGCCAGCGAAGTGGTCAGCCTTGAAGCGCTCAATGCCTTGATCCTGCAGCGCATGCGCACCGGCATTCTGGTACTCGACGAGCGGCGCCGGGTACAACTGGCCAACCACAGCGCCCGGACGCTGCTGGCGCAGTCACCCCTCGAAGGCCAGTTGATCGATGACTATTCGACCGCGCTGGTCGAGCGCCTGAATCTGTGGCTGAACAACCCGACCCTGCGCCCGCAGAGCCTGAAAATCGCGGCCAACGGCCTGGAACTGCAACCGAGCTTCATCGCCCTGGAACAGAGCCCGAACCGCCAGACCCTGGTATTTCTCGAGGACCTGGCGCAGATTTCCCAGCAAGCCCAGCAACTGAAGCTCGCCGCACTCGGGCGTCTGACCGCCGGTATCGCCCACGAAATCCGCAACCCGCTGGGCGCGATCAGCCATGCTGCGCAGCTGCTGCAGGAGTCCGAGGAACTCGACGGCGCGGATCGGCGTCTGACGCAGATCATCCAGGATCACTCCCAGCGCATGAACCGAGTCATTGAAAACGTCCTGCAACTGTCCCGACGCCAGCAGAGCGCGCCGCAACGGCTGGACCTGGAACCGTGGCTGGCGCAGTTCGTCGCCGAAGCCCGGGAACAGGCCGGCGAGCGCCAGCGGATACATTTGCGTATCGACTCCGGGGACTTTCGCACCCTCATGGACCCCGGTCAGTTGACGCAAATTCTCGACAATCTGTTGCGCAACGGCTGGCGTCACAGCGCCCTGCTGCACGATCCGGCCGAAGTGTGGCTGACGCTGTTCATCGACCGCGAAAGCCAGCTGGCTGTGCTCGAAGTGCAGGACAACGGCCCTGGCGTGGCACTGGATCAACAGTCGCATCTGTTCGAGCCCTTCTTTACCACCAGCAGCCAGGGCACCGGCCTTGGACTTTATCTGTCCCGTGAGCTGTGCGAAAGCAACCAGGCCCGCCTAGACTTCATACCACGCCAAGGCGGCGGCTGCTTTCGCATCACCTTTGCTCACGGACGGAAACAAAGTTGAACACGAGCCCACGGCAAAAAATCCTCATCGTCGACGACGAACCGGATATCCGCGAACTCCTGGAAATCACCCTGGGACGGATGAAACTCGACACCTTCAGCGCACGCAACCTCGGCGAAGCCCAAGCGCTGCTGAGCCGCGATACTTTCGATCTGTGCCTGACCGACATGCGCCTGCCGGATGGCACCGGACTGGAGCTGGTGCAGCACATCCAGCAACGTTATCCACAATTGCCGGTGGCGATGATCACTGCCTATGGCAGTCTGGAAACGGCGATCAACGCCCTGAAAGCCGGGGCTTTCGACTTCCTGACCAAACCGGTAGACCTCAGTCGTCTTCGGGAACTGGTCGCCACTGCGTTGCGCATGTCGGCGTCGGGCAATGTCTGCACCGCGATTGATCGCCGGCTGCTCGGTGACTCGCTGCCCATGCGCAATCTGCGCAAGCAGATCGATAAACTGGCCCGCAGTCAGGCGCCGGTCTACATCAGCGGCGAGTCCGGCAGCGGCAAGGAACTGGTTGCCCGGCTGATTCACGAGCAAGGCCCACGCGCCAGCCAGCCGTTTGTACCGGTGAACTGTGGGGCGATTCCTTCAGAGTTGATGGAAAGCGAATTCTTCGGTCACCGCAAAGGCAGTTTCACGGGTGCGGTGGAGGATAAGCCGGGCCTGTTCCAGGCTGCCCATGGCGGGACGCTGTTTCTTGATGAAGTGGCAGACTTGCCGCTGTCGATGCAGGTCAAGTTGCTGCGGGCGATTCAGGAAAAGGCCGTGCGCAGCGTCGGCGGCCAGCAGGAAACCGTGGTCGATGTGCGCATCCTCTGTGCGACGCACAAGGATCTCGACGCAGAAGTCGCCGCCGAACGCTTTCGTCAGGACCTGTATTACCGACTGAACGTGATCGAACTGCGGGTGCCTTCTCTGCGCGAACGTCGTGACGACATCGAAGCCTTGGCCAGCCATATGCTCAAGCGTCTGGCGAACGGTACCGGCCAGCCGGCGGCGCGCCTGCATCCACAAGCGCTGGAGGCATTGAAGAACTACCGCTTCCCGGGAAATGTGCGGGAGCTGGAGAACGTGCTTGAGCGGGCGCACACCCTGTGTGAAAACCGCATGATCGAGGCCGACGACCTGCGCCTGAGCGAAGGCAATTGCACAGCCGAGGGCGGCATTGCCGATCTCACGCAGATCGACAACCTCGAAGACTATCTGGAGAACGTCGAGCGCAAGCTGATACTGCAGGCCCTGGAAGAAACCCGCTGGAACCGTACCGCAGCGGCCCAGCGGTTGAATCTGTCATTCCGTTCGATGCGCTACCGGCTCAAGAAGCTCGGCCTGGATTAAATACGTCCGGTCGGGGCATACGGCGCCGGATCAATTATCGGCGCGCGCCCCAGCATCACATCGGCAAACAACTGACAGGACGCCGGCGCCAGCACCAGTCCGTTGCGGTAATGCCCGCAGTTGAGCCACAAGCCATCAAAACCCGGCACCCGGCCGATGTAGGGAACGCCCTCCGGCGAGCCGGGACGCAATCCGGCCCAGTGTCCCACCACTTCGGCATCCGCCAGCGCTGGCAGCAATTCGACCGCCGAGGCCTTGAGGCTTTCCAGTGCATTGTCGGTCGGGGTCTTGTCGAAACCTTCGTGTTCCAGCGTGCTGCCGATCATGATGTGCCCGTCGCGACGCGGAATCGCGTAGCGCCCCTTGGCCAGCACCATGCTCGGCAGGAAATCCGCCGCGCACTTGTAGAGAATCATCTGGCCCTTGACCGGTTCCACCGGCAGCGACAGGTCCAAGGTCTTGAGCAATTCGCCGCTCCACGCGCCCGCCGTCAGCACGACCTGATCGCCAGCGATCACACCGGTGGAAGTCTGCACGCCCACCACACGCTCGCCTTCAAGGACAAACCCGCTGACTTCACACTGCTCGTGAATCGTCACGTTCGGCAGCGCCTGCAACGCCGCTTTCAAAGACTTCACCAGCCGCGGATTGCGTACATTGGCCACATCAGCCATGTAGATCGCCCGGGAAAACCCGCCACCGAGCACCGGCACCGCATCATGCGCCGCCGAGATATCCACAGCCCGCAGCGGACGGTTCTCCCGCGCGGCCCACGCCAGCGCTTCGGCTTCGTCATCCAGGTCCAACCAATACAGGCCGGTGGTGTGAACCTCGGGATCAACCCCGGTATCGGCAAAAAGACGCTCGCCCAACTGTGGATAAAAATCCTGCGACCAGTGCGCCAGCGCGGTGACGGCCGCGCTGTAGCGCCACGGGTACAGCGGAGACACGATACCGCCGCCGGCCCAGGACGATTCCTGGCCGACGTTCGAACGATCCAGCAGCACCACGCTGCCGACCTCGGAGGCGAGGTTGTACGCCGTGAGCAGGCCAATCACCCCGCCACCGACAATCACCACTTGCTGTTGCCTGGTCATGTTTGATCCAACCGTAAAAAAGACAGTGGGCGCAAATGGCGCCCGAAATATAGCGGCTCAGCGGCCCCAGCAATCCTTGGTGGTCAGCCCGGTGGTCGCGTTGTTCATGCTTCTGACACCGGTGTTGGTGAGGGTGAAATCCCCGCACTTGTCAGTGGCCATGGCCGTGCCGGTCTTGCGGGTCGCGGTCAGCACAAAGGTCTGGTCAGCGATGGTTGGGGTAATGGTGTAGAAATCATTACCCGTGCTGAGACCGGTGACGCCCGTGTAAACATTGTTTCTGGTGTAGAAGCGCTCGAGAGTCTGCGCCTGCTCCGTCAGCAGCGATACCACCTCGGCGCGACGGCCCTTCTTCAGATATTCGGTATAGCTCGGTGCGGCAATGGTGATGATGATCCCGATAATCGCAATCACGATCATGATTTCGATCAGGGTGAATCCTCGGATGGATCTGCGCATGCCTCAACTCTCGCTTACTGAATTTGTCGCCACATGATACGACGACTGCCGCCGCCGCCCTTTTCCACCAGGGTGGTGATGTTGCCACTGGAGTCGGTCTCGATCTTGCCCTTCCCGGCGTTGACGATGGCGTTCAAGGTCGGGATGCCGCCGGTGAATATCACTCCGCTGGAAATCGTGTCGCTGCTGTCGACGACACCATCGGCGTTGGTATCGAGCACCGCGTAGTTGAGCATCTTACCGCTGAACGCATCGAGTTCGACCAGTTTACCGGTGCCAAAACTCGCACAAGGATCGGTGGTGTCGACACTGGCCGTGGTAAACACGATGCGCCCGAGTACGATGCTGGCCTGATTGATCACCCGCTCGCCGGTCAGCACGTTGTTGTATACCAGCGGCAGGTACCAGCCCTTCTCCGCCGGATAGGTCGTGTCATTCTGGGTTGTGGTCAGAAACTGCCCGGAGCTGCCGGAGAAGGATCCGGTAATCGCTTGCGCCTGCAGACTGCTGACAGTCAGTTGACCCGAACCCCCATCGGCATCCCACACCGAATAAAACGCCTGCAAATCCTTGTTGGTCTTGTCGGCGGTCTCGTTGAATTTGCCGGTGCCGACGAAAATCTGTTTGCCACCCAGAGCATTGTCCGCCAGCAACGGTTGCGCGGTGATCGGCTGAGTCGCCCCGCCGGCTGTCGTGAACAGCGGCTTGCCGGAAAACGCCACGCCCCAGCTGTCGGACGAAGCGGCGCTCAGGTCGAACTTCCACAGCCGCCCCTTCAAGTCACCGCCATACGCGGCCTGCACCACGTTCTGCGAATTGACCCGTAGCTTCACCGAGGACAAACCGTTGGTGGTTTCCGTACTGTCGATGACGATTTTCCTGATCAGCGAGCCGTCACGCACATCCAGCACATACAGCGCCGCCACCCCGGAGTTGCTGCCGTAACCGTTGGCAATGAATGCTGCCCAGCGACCATCGGCCAAGCGTGCCACTTCCGGACGGGCATAGGCGTAACCCAGATCATTAAAAGCGTTGGAGGTGCTGGCAGTAGCCGGCGCGCTGACTTCCCACAAGGCACGGATAACGTTGCCTGCCGAGGCGTCGAACAGTTGGAGCCCGTAGAAGGTTTTGCCCCCGGCCCCCGTCCCGCCAATGGCCAGGGTTTTCCACGCCGTGCCGAATTGCGCATCGAATACACCCAGTTGACCGTCCACCAGAAACTTGTGGCTGACGCCGTTGACGTAGTTCGGATCGGCAATCAGGCGCAGCGAGGCCAATACGCTGGATGGCATGTAGGCATAGCGCCGGGTACCGTTAGCCGAGTTGATGACGCTGACAAATCCGTCGTTGGCGTTCACCACGAGGCTGGCATTCATGTTCGAAGCCTTGGTGGTCAGGTAGGTGCTGTAGGTGGTATCGCCAGCCAGATCGGAGGCGGTTTTATCCGTGGGTGAAGCCAGCACCAGCGGCGAGTTGATGATGTCCCCGAGCAACACGCTGCGCACTTTGAGCCCGGCCTTGTTGGTGCCCTTGCTCCATTCGACCAGGTCCATGCCGCTGATGCCGGTGGGCAAACCCTGACTGAGAACGGTCTGCTGGGTTGGAGAGAAATTACCGTAGGCCAGCGTCACCGCCGCATTGTTCAGAGTGTTCCACGACTGGTAGGTCGGCGCAGTGGCGCCGGGCACGATGGCGGTGTCGGTGGTCCACAGCACGGCCGACGTATTGACCGCCCCGGCCGAGGTGAAGCCAAAGGACTTGATCGTGCCGCGCCAATCTTTGGGATCGTAGGTGGTTTGAAAAAAACTGCTGCCAGCGGTCAGCGTGGTGCCGCTGGTCACACCCGCACCGCCGGAACCAGCCTTGGAGGTGATATCGCTCAACGCCGAAGACAGCGCGACATTCAGGCCGGCGCTGTCGGTCGCCTGGTAGTAGCGGCCCTGTCCGTAATCGGCGGCGTCCGAGAGCATGTCGTTGGAGGCGGTAAAACCTACGGTGTAGGTATTCATGTACTGCCTGGGAAAATCCACCGCATTCCAGCTCTTGCCTGCCGCGTCGGTACCGCTGAAACGCATGTCGATGTCGAAGGCGAACTTGGCGATATCGTCCAGATACAGCGTATCGCCCTCCCCATCCCCGTTCAGGTTGTTCCCGTCATTGTTGATGCCGTCCCAGTTCGGCAAGCGGCTGCCGCCCAGCGGGTCGTTGTTCGGAAAGGTGCGGTCGTAGGTCGGCAGGCCGTCGGTGATGACCACCCCGTAGTTTTTCTGGCAGCGGTACTGGATCGGGCTGGTGTAGGTGCTGGGGGTGTTGTTGTAGTACGGCGTCATCCCGCGCATGTAGCGGGTGATTTCGTAATAGGTCTCGGCCAGCGGCGTGTTGGCCACCGCGCTCAGGCCGTTGATCGAGGAAATCAGTGCGTTGTAGTTGTTGTCGGCCTGGGCCTGGGTCACGCTGCCGCTGACCGGTGACAAGTCGCTGATGGAGCGTGCAATGAAACCACCGTTGCCGGGGTTGTTGCCGGTGGCCGGGTTGAAGGTGGCGAGGCCCATGCGCAGGTTGCGGTTGCTGGTGACCAGTGCGGTAGAGACGTTGCGCGCCACGTTGATCCGGTAATCGTTGGGAATGGCTCCGGTAGTGAAATCGCGTGTGCCGTTGTTGATCGCCAGTCCGACCACGTAGGAAATGTAATCCGCCGAATAGCGAGTGTTGCCGCTGCCCACCGGATCCGGCAGCTTCAGACAGAGTGGTGTCAGGCTGTTGTTGTAGAACGCGTAGGCACCGCCGGAGCAGCCGGAAGTCGGCAGGCTCGAGAGAAAGATCGTATCGCCGGTGATGGCGGTCGAGCTCAGGCACAGGCCGATGACCGCATTGCACTGCCGTGCCGGCGTGCGATCCTCGGCCGGATCGAACCCCGCCGCATAAATGATGCTGTTCATACTCCCTGAGTCGTCGATCAACAGCATGACGTTGGGCGGTACTGCGGCCGCGCTCAACAGCGGCGAGTCGGACGGCGTGAACGCATATGCCGGCGTCGCCACATACAAGCCCGTCAAAAGCCCCGTCAGGCAGGTTCGCCACCTTGAGCGTCGCTCAATACTTCGCATAAACGCTCTCCACCACACTGCGTGAGCTGCCGACGATGCCGACCGCCGTGACCCGGTACAACGTCGCCGAGGTGTTGCTCGGCACGTTCACCGCCGTCAGGGTCGTGCCGATGTTCTGCACCCCGTAGAAGCCGCTGCCGGCGGCAATCCAGGTGACACCCGACGTGGAATTGAGCCCCGCTGAACTGACCACCGATGACTCCGCCGGCGGCGCGCATTGCGTGGTGTTGGCACACACCGCCAGCGAATAACTGTCCAGTTGCACGGCACTTTCACCAATGCGCAGCGCCGCCTCGGCCGTCTGGAACGATTGATTGCGCAGACTCACACTGCCGGCCATTTTTTCCTGCAGGTTGGCGCTTTGCATTGATGACAGGCCGATCACCGTGAGGAGCAGCAGAAACACCAGACTGACCAGCAACACCATACCGCCCTGATACCGTCGCCGATGGAGAGAAACGTTCATCGCTCACCCCTCACTGCAAGCGGTTGCGCAAGGCGGCAACCACGTTGAAGGTTTGATTGCTGACCCGATTGTTCGGGTCAGTGAGGGTCAGGCTCAGGCGCACGCTGCGGATCCGCGCCGGATCACCGGGATTGGCGCTGTAGGTGGACGCCGCGACATCGGTCGCGGAACTCGCCAGACCGAACATCACGGAAAACTCACTGACGTTGTTCACCAGCACCTGCTGGGCCGGATTCCCGCTGCCGGTGCCCATCAGAATCTGGTTGTTGCTGAAGCTGTAGATCAGACGACGGATCGGGAACGCGATCTGCCCCGTCGCTGCTGTCCGTGCGCCGGTATAAGCAATGGCGCTGTTGCGGCAATCGGAGACCACGGTCCAGGTCGGCGTCCCACCCGCGCTGCCCACATCGGCGGTGACCAGGGTCAGCTTGAGATTGGCGTTGTCCCAGCTGATCGGCATGATCTGAGCCGCCGTGAAATCCCCCGCCGAGCTGGAATCGGTAATCGTGCCCAGACAGCCGAACATGCCCACCATGCGCAGTTCCTGGATCATCTTGCTCAGCACGAACCGCGCGTCTTCCTGCATGGCGGCGGCGCTGTTCTGGCTGACGTAGGTGTTTTTCGCCGCCAGGAAGATCTGCACCACGCCGAGCACCACGATCAGCCCCAGCGCCAGCGCGACCAGCATTTCGATCAGGCCGAAGCCCAGATTATGGCGCTTCATGGCGTGGCCACCGGGTCGACCGCAGCGCGGCTGGTCAGGACAAAGCTGCGGGTTGCACTGCTCGTATTGGCGGCGCGTGCGTCACTCCAGGTGATGGTGATGGTGTACACGCGTTGATTGAGGGTGATGCTGCCGGTGGCGGTCGGTCCGCCGAAATTGACGATATTGGTGGTGAAATCGTAGAGATCCTGATCCCGGGCGACACTCAGGTTGCCCGTGGTCGGTGGTATGACGGTGTAGTCGGCGCCCGAGTTGGCGCGGATCCGGTCCATCATGTCGTAGGCGATGAAACTGGCCTGACTGGTCATCCGCGAGCTGTCGGTATATTTCAGCGCATTGAGCTGAACCGCCGCCGCCCCCAGTAACCCGACCGTCAGAATCAACAACGCGACCAGCACTTCGATCAGCGTCATGCCCTCCTGTGCGTGCTTGCTCCCTGCCCTCATCCGCAGCTTCCACCCGATTGAATTCGTCCGTTCAGACACACGTTCAGCGTCCTGCTTTGCGTTCCCAGCGTATAACTGAACACCACCGCCGTGGACGGTGCTGCCAGCCCTCCCAGATTGTTGAAATCCAGCGCGGTCACTCCTGAGGTTAGCGTCAGAGTCGCGCCGCTGCTCATCGCTGGAACAACCCGCAATACATTGGCCGGAGTGCCAGTACTGTCGTAGACCGACAGCTCGCCGGTCCAGACGCTGCCGCCGGCGCTCGGCCGCAAGCGAGTGGTGATACCCCGGTTGATCGCCTCGAGCCTTGCGTAATTGAGGGCCCGTTGCAGGTCGCCGACTTCGGTGTCGGCCTTGCTGCCCTGGATCGATCGGGTAAACGCCGGGACGGCCATCGTGATCAGGATCACAACCAATGCGACCGCGACCAACACCTCGATCAGCGTGAAACCTTTTGTACGATGATCCATCGATGCCCTCCGTTGCCGTCGGCTATACCTGCCCAGTAAACCTAGAACATTCGACCGGGTTACGTCGGTTGATTTGCCCTGCCCGGCGCACGGATCGCGTCGAACACCCTGCTTCAAGGAGGAACTGCTCATGCCGCAACAGGGATTCAGTCTGGTCGAACTGCTCATGGGACTGGCGATCGGCGCAATTGTTCTGTCGCTGGTCAGTCCGGCGCTCGCCACACTGAAGGAGTCAAACCATCGACAGCAGGCGGCAGAGTCGCTGATCAGCGGGATCCGCAATGCCCGCACTCAGGCGATCACGCGCAATCAGAGCGTGGTGATTCATGGCATCGACGGGGACTGGAGCCGGGGCTGGCGGATCATTCTGGACGTCAGTGGCAAGGGTGCGGAAGACAGCAGCAATCCGCTGCTGGTCGAGCACGCCAGTGACGGGCGAATACCCATTGTCGGCAACTGGTTCGTCAGTCGGTACATACGGTTCAGCAGTCTGGGGCAACCGCTGATGCCCGGGCGGGCATTTCAGGCAGGAAAACTACACATCTGTTCGACCCGCGAGCCGGTCAGCCAGCTTCAACTGGTGCTGGCGGCGACCGGTCGCGTGCGCCTGGCCAGCGAAAAGGCTGAACAGGCGCTGTGTCGAAAGGATAAAGCGGTCAGATCGAGCGTACGCGCAGCTCTTTAGGCATCGAGAACGTGATGTTCTCTTCACGCCCGGCCAACTCGTCGGCACCGGTGGCACCCCAGGCCTGCAACTGCTGGATCACGCCGCGCACCAATACTTCCGGTGCAGAGGCCCCGGCGGTGATGCCGATACGCTCGACACCATCGAACCAGCTCTTCTGCAGGTCTTCGGCGCCATCGATCAGGTAGGCCGGGGTGGCCATGCGTTCGGCCAGCTCACGCAGACGGTTGGAGTTG
>Ga0105246_10002093_pt1 | contig 12024 bp, 13 predicted proteins | sample KBSM64metaG_FD_99694 | JGI IMG/M metagenome (GOLD analysis project Ga0105246, IMG submission 99694) | Miscanthus rhizosphere microbial communities from Kellogg Biological Station, Michigan, USA - KBS M6-4 metaG | ecosystem: Host-associated > Plants > Roots > Rhizosphere > Soil | place...
CGTGGGCGGCGACGAACGCCTGCGTGGCGTAGGGTGCCGAATGGAGCACGATCGCCCGGTCGAGTACGTTCGAATTCTCCGCCTCAAGGCCGCCCAGGCGAACGGAGGTACCGTACTTGCCCTTGTACCACTCATACGAGATGTACGCGCCGCGGCTGGTGGCGTTGGAGCCATGCTCGTTCGAGAACCAGTGCAGCCAGCCGTCCTGCTCGGGGTCGGAGCCGGCACCATGCGCGACCAGGTAGGACTGGACAGTGCCCGCCTCGAGATTGGCGAAGTGGAAGCGCGGCTGCGACGAATGGATGCCGAAGTCGGCGACACCGACGATGTCGAGCCGCCACAGCGAGGCTGCGTTGCGATGCGCTTCGCGCCGGGCGATGTCGAGGATGCGAGCGGACTTGCTGTCGACCGTCAGGGGCTGAGCAGGCAGGCGCACAGGCAGCGCAAGCGCGCCGGTGGCGGCGACTGCCGAAGCGATGAACCCGCGTCTGTCGATGGCTTTGGCCATGGACCTCCTGATACCCCCTTTCTTCTAACCTGCCACTGAATCCGCGTAAGCCGTGCGGCGGCGGGGCGTGGCCTGGTGTCGGCAGACGGAGCGGTTAGGCGACAAGCGCGGCAATCGCGCGCTGGCTCGCGGCGATGTAGGCGTCATCGTCGCCGGCGGGGCAATGCACGAACACTGCGCCATTGGCGGCGCTGTCGCCATACCGAGACCGTGGGAGCAGCACCGGCTCCGTCTCGTTGGCCAGCACGACGTCGCGCGCCATGTCCGCCGACGCGTTTTCGCCGAGGGTGGTGAGTTCGGCCTGAAAGGCAGCGGCGAGCGCACGGCCGGATCCCCCGGCGGCGAACCCGGCGAGCCCGCCGCACCCCGGACGGTAGCGCCAGCCGCGCGTGCCGCACAACACGGCGACCCGGCGTTGGACGCGCCGCGCGGGGCCGCCTGCGGCCGCCTGGCCGACCAACGCGAAGCTGCGGTTTCCGGCGATCGCTGCGGATGCTTCCGGGAGATCGCCCAGCGTGACCGTGCGCGGGTCGAGCGCGATCCCGTATTGTCCGGCGCGCCGGTCGAGCAAGGTCAGCAGCAGCGCCCAGCCGCCGCCTGGCGGGAATGGTCCGCGGGGTACGGCCCGGTGCGGCACGATCTCGGGATCGCCGCAGTGATGCGCCAGAATCGCGCGGTCCTCGCCTGTCAGAGTACCGTCGTCGATCACCGCGATCCCCCCGCGCCCGAGACTGTGGCGCAGTGACTTGATCGCTACCAGATAGGGCAGCACCTCGGCGGTGCCGAGCAGCGTGACGATCGCCGGTCCGGCCGAATCGGGCTCCAGCGGCGGGGTATGCAGCACGCCTGCGATCGCCTCGGCGTGGCGAGCCGCTGCCGGGGTGGCGCGCCAGCGTTGGGGCAGGAAGCCGCTGATCGTCATCGTCGTTCGCCGGTCAGTTGGACAGGGTCAGCTTGTCGTCGGCGATCTCGACCTTGGGCACGTGGCTCAGGAACGATTGGCCGAGCAGGGATACCGCCAGGCCGTCGGGGATGATCAACGCCTCCACGTCGCGCGCCTCGAAGTCCCCGACCGCCATCGTGTCGATCGTCACCGGCACGCCCATCACGGGCCCGCTGGCCCCGCGTGCCACCGGGGCGAGGGAGTTGGGGTCCCAGTCCAGCCCCATGTTTCGCGCATCGTCACCGGTCAGCGCGACCACGCTGGCGCCGGTATCGACCAGCATGCGGTAATCCCGGGTGTCCACCTGGACGGTGGCGTAGAAGTGGCCATCGCCTTCACGGGTGAGTGCCATCTCGTCGCCGTAGGATTCGGGCGCAGTCGCCGCCGCGAGATGCACCTCGGACGCCGCCGGCTGAGCCGCCTTCGCGTGGGAGTCAGGCCTCTCGTGCGGCGCGATGAAGGCGACCAGCGTGGCGAACGCGAGAACCGAGATGACCAAGGTCTTCATGCCCCTGAGGCTAGGCCGGAGGACTTAAGGCCGGGTAAAGCTACTCCGCGGCCTGCGCTATCTCTGCCGCCTCGATTTCGGCCGCCTTGGTTTCGACCAGCTCGACGATGTGGTCGAGCATCTCGTCATCCTGCACGTGGTGGTCGGTCACGCCGGAGAGGTAGACCATGTGCTTGCCCGCGCCGCCGCCGGTGATCCCGATGTCGGTCTCGCGCGCCTCGCCCGGGCCGTTGACTACGCAGCCAAGCACCGAGAGCGACAGCGGGGTCTTGATATGGCTCAGCCGTTCCTCGAGCGCCTGCACGGTGCGGATCACGTCGAAGCCCTGCCGCGCGCAGCTGGGGCACGAAACCACGCGGACGCCGCGGGTGCGCAGGCCGAGCGCCTTCAGAATCTCGAAACCGACGCGCACTTCTTCCTCGGGCTCGGCCGAGAGCGAGACGCGGATCGTGTCGCCGATCCCGGCCCACAATAGGTTGCCCATGCCGATAGCGCTCTTGACCGTGCCGCCGATCAGGCCGCCGGCCTCGGTGATGCCGAGGTGCAGCGGACAATCGACCGCGTCGGCCAGGCTCATGTAGGCGGCCACGGCGAGGAACACGTCGCTGGCCTTCACCGCCACCTTGAATTCGTGAAAGTCGCGATCCTGCAGCAGCTTGATGTGGTCGAGCGCACTTTCGACCAGCGCATCCGGGCACGGCTCGCCGTATTTTTCGAGCAGGTCTTTCTCGAGGCTGCCGGCGTTGACGCCGATGCGGATCGCGCAGCCGTTGGCCTTGGCGGCGTTGACCACTTCGTTGACCCGCTCGGCCGAGCCGATGTTGCCGGGGTTGATCCGCAGGCAGGCAGCGCCGGCGTCCGCCGCCTCTAGGGCGCGCTTGTAGTGGAAGTGGATGTCGGCGACGACCGGAATGCGCGCCGCGCGGACGATCTGCCTGAGCGCGGCTGTGCTCTCCACATCCGGGCACGAGACGCGGATGATGTCCGCTCCGGCGTCCTCGCAGCGGCGGATCTGGTCAATCGTCGCGCGCGCGTCGGAGGTGAGCGTGTTGGTCATCGTCTGCACTGTGATCGGCGCATCGCCGCCGACGGGCACGGCGCCGACCATGATCTGCCGGCTTTGGCGCCGGACGATGTCGCGCCAGGGACGCAGCGATGGAGTGGCCGAAGACATGACGGCGCCTATAGGCCTAGCCCGATTAAGGGGCAATGAGCGCGCGGCTTTACTGCTTTGCGCTTTTCGGCACGTCCGCGATGTCGAACGCCCATTCGAGAGCGGAATCGCACCAGATCTGCCGCACCGGCTCGCCCAGCTCGTGGCGCTCTGCGATCACTCCGATCCGGAGCGACAGGTTCCCGCTGTCGGGATCGGCCGCATAGAGGTGCGAGCCACATGTCCCGCAAAAGCCCTGCGCTCGCTGGCGGCCGCTGTCGGCGGTCTTGAGGTACTCCTTGGGCGTTCCGCTCAATTTAAGGGTCTCGGGCAAGGGTCGGATCATCGCCCTATAGGGTGCCCCAGCGAACGCCTGGCAATCGGCGCAATGGCAAATCGCGACACTGCCGGGCGTGACCTCGGCTTCGTAGCTGATCGCCCCGCAGTGGCATTTGCCGTGAACATGCATCGTCAGCGTACCTCCGCTACATAACCGTCGGGCCGCACCAGCATCGCGCCCGTGGGGCCGATGCCGCAAGTCGCGGCGGTCTCGCGTGACAGGCGCACTCCCTCTTGCGCAGGCGCCTCGGGGCCGAGCAGCCAGGTCAGGACCTGGGCCGCCACGTCGAGCGTCGAGCTGCCGCCCGGCAGCCAGACATGCGGCACGCGCGCGCCGGCGCGGCCGCGGGTCTTGTCGGGGTGGAGACAGGCGGGCTCGTCCTCGCGGCGGCCGTCCACCACCGCGTTCGAGCGGTAGAACTGGCCAATCTCCATTGTCACCTCGTCGATCAGTTCGGGGGTCTCGGCGTCGACCTCTTCCGGCGTCACCCGGCGCATGTAGCGGGCATAAGCCTGACCCACCGTGAGCGCCGCCACCGGCAGGCGCTCGGCTTCGTAGCTGTCGAGCAGCGCCGCGTCGGCCTCGTCCTTCAGCACGCGCGCCAGCTTCCACGCCAGGTTGGCGGCGTCCTGCACGCCAGTGTTGCCGCCGAAGCCGCCGGTCGGCGGGACGACGTGCGCGGCGTCGCCGGCGAGGAACACACGGTTCGCGCGATAGCTGTTCGTCCACAGCGCCTCAGCCCTCCAGGTCGCCACGTCCTCGATTTCCACCGGAATGTCGGGGACGCCGATCGCCGAGCGGACCAGGGCGATGCAGCGTTCGGGCGACACGTCACCGGCGACGTCCTTGGCGCCGGGCAGCGACAGGTCGCCGAGGGTGTTGACGGCCAGGAACCCGCGTGTGCCGCCTGCCTCGAAGCGGAAGAAGCCGCGCTGGTCGGCATTGGCCACGTATATCACGCCCATCGGGTTCGCTTCGAGCCAGCGCGAGCAATCGGCCTTGAAGTAGATCGTGATGCTGTCGCTGAGCCAGCCGGGTCCGCTCGTGCCGATGCCCAGCGTCGCGCGGACGGGGCTGCGGTTGCCGTCTGCGGCGATCATGTACATCGCGCGGACATGACGCAGTGCGCCGCTTTCGAGGTCACGCACCTGGGCGGTGACGCCGGTCTCGTCCTGCTCGAAGTCGATCAGCTCGCTTCGATAATGCAGGTCGGCTCCGAGTTCCTCGGCGCGGCGGCGCAGGAGCGGTTCGAGCGCCTGCTGGGTGATGAAGAAGCGCTTGCACGGGCTGTAACGTTCGATCCCGGCATTGATCTTGGGGACGAAGCGCGCCAGCTCCCTGCCGGCGAGTGATTCTACCAGGTTAATCCCGCCGTCGGGGCCGAACTGCTCGTAACTCAGCTTGAGGATCGCGGGCTCCAGCCCGATGCGGCGATAGGCCTCCATGGTACCGATGTGGAAATAGCCCGCGCGCGGGTGGATCGAGGTGCCCGCGTGCTTCTCGACCACGTAGGCCGAGATCCCGTGGTGGCCGAGGAACGCCGCCGCCGATAGCCCCACCAGGCTGCCGCCGACGATCAGCACACCGCATTCCACGCGCTCGGGTGTCTCTGCCATCGCGATCCTCTCCGAAGGCACCCTAAAGCGGTGGTCGACAGGTGCAATGCCGGGTCGCTAGGAAATCGCGTTTGGCTCGGGCATAGAACCGCCGATGGACGAAAGCTTGCGCGCCACCGACGAGCTGCCCGCCGAAGGCCCGCTCCTGTTCGGCCGCGTGCTTGACGGCGAAGGCGGCGGCCGGGCGATCGGCTGGACGGAGGCGCAGCGCTGGCGCCGCGGGTTGGGGCAGGAGGTGCTGTGGCTGCACTTCGACCGTACGGCGCCAGGCATGCAGGAATGGCTCGAGGGCCGTGGCATTCCCGAGCCCACCGCCGAGCTGCTGACCAGCGACGAGACGCGTCCGCGCGCTTTCCGCGAGGGCGATGCGCTGGTCGCAACCTTGCGGGGGGTGAACTTCAATCCCGGGGCCGAGCCGGAAGACATGGTGTCGATCCAGGTCTGGTCGGACGGCGCCCGGGTGTTCACCTTGCGGCGTCATTCGATGCAGACCACGCGCGAGGTCGCGGGCGAGCTCGACCGCGCCCACGGCCCGCGCGACGCTGGCGGCCTGATCACGTTGCTGGTCGAGCGTATGATCGCGCGCATGAACCATTCTATCGTCGACATGAACGACTCGATCGATGAGCTCGAGCTGGCGCCCGTCGACGTCGATCCGGGTGGGATGCTGGCCAAGATCACCGCTATCCGCCACAACTGTCTCGGCCTGCAGCGGCATATGGCCCCGCAGCACGACGCGCTCGAGGCGATCCGCCGCGAAGCGCCGAAATGGTTCGAGGACCACGACCGGCGCGAGATCGCCGAGGCGATCGACCGGCTGCGGCGCTATCTCGACGATATCGACATCAGCAAGGAAAGCGCGGTCGTCCTGCTCGACGAGCTGCGCGCGTTCACTGCCGCCCGTTCCGAACGGACCAACTTCCTGCTCGCGGTGGTGGCCTCGATCTTCCTGCCGCTGACCTTCATCACCGGGCTTATCGGCATGAACGTGGTCGGCATTCCCTACGCCAACCACCCGTACTCGTTCTGGGTCATCGTCGCGGTCTGTGCGGCGATCGCGCTGACCCAGGTGTGGCTGTTCCGGCGCTGGAAGTGGCTATAAGGCCTTAGTCCTCGTAGTCACCGCCGGGCAGGTGGAGTTCGCCCGGGCCGTAAAGGTACGAAGGGTCGAACTGACAGAACGCCGCCATCGCGCTTGGATCGGGGCAAGTGAGCTTGCCGTGGCGGAAGCTGGCGCCGGTCTCTTCCCGCAGGCGGCGCAGGGCACGACTCATGTGCACGGTCGTGGTGCCGCACATCGAGGCGAGCTGGGCTTGCGTCAACAGCAGCGAAAATCCGCTCGCGCCGTCGAGGCCGACCATCTCCAGGCGGCAGCAGATCTCGCAGAACACGTGCGCCACGCGCTGCGCCGCGCCTAGATCCTCCAGCTTGACGATCCATTCGCGGTGGACGGCGGCATCGAGGAGGGTGGAGAACCACAGCAGGCGGCCGAGGTGCGGCTGCCGGTCGAGCAATTGACGCAGACGTGCATGGGAAACGCGGCCGACCCTCGCGGGGCCGAGCACGTAATTGTCGTGATCCAGGCGCTTGAGTGCGAAGCCGTGGAGGTCGATGAAATCGCCGGGGACTTGCAGGCCGACGATGTGCGAGCGGCCCCGGCGCTCGAGCACGCGGATCGCGAAGCCTTCGATCAGGATCGTGCTGCTCGAGCATTCGGCCCCCCGGCGGGCAACCTGCGTGCCGCTCTCGAGCGTGTGCTCGCTCTCGATCACCTGCTCGACGAGTTGCTTTTCATCTTCCGTCAATGCGCTGCGCAGTCGCCCCATCAGGAAGCGCCCGGTTCGCGGATAGCGTCGCAACTCGCGCTGCACGGCGTCGGCCAAGGCGTCGATCCCCTTCGGCGCGCCAGGTGTCCAGTTGGCTGTTCTCATGGTTAACGCGGTGGTGCTTGAGATATCAAGACTTTGCCGCATGTCCAGTCCCCGACATTGGGGACGCGTCTTGTCCGGGCGCCTACAGCCGCCGTTCGAAAAGGTATTCGTGATCGCAGTGGTTGCCGACCCAGAATTCGATGTCGGCGATCTTGCCGAAGCCGTAGCGGGCATAGAACCGCTGCGCGCCGAAGTTCTCGCTGAACACCGACAGCTGCACCGCGTCGCAGCCAAGCGCGCGCGCCTCGGCCAGCGCCCAGTCCATCAGCGCCGCGCCGACGCTGTGCCCGGTCATTCTCGGGGCGCAGTAGAGCTGGTGCAGCGCCAGCGGGTGCAATGCGTCAGATTCATCGGCGAAGTCGCTGGGCCATTGGATCAGCGCATAGCCGGCGAGCGCGCCGTCGGTTTCGGCGAGGGCGATGCGGGTGTTCGGGTCGGCGATGTCCTCACGGTACACCTCTACCGTGCGGTGCTCCGCTAGGAACGCATCGAGGTCGGAGCGCTGGTAGAGGTGACCGAAGGCGGCGACGAAAGCCTCTGTGGCGAGCGCGGAAAGCGCCGGCGCATCGTCCGGCCTGGCGAGGCGGAGCGCCACGCTCATGCCGCGTCGAGGCTCCGGCTCATGCACACGCTGAACTCGTCGCCGACATAGTCGCCGAAGTCCGCGCATTCTGCGAAGCCGTGCTTTCGGTAGAGCGATTGTGCCGGGAGATAGGCGGCCGGGCGCCCGGTCTCGAGCCCGAGCCATGTGTAGCCGCGCCGCCGCGCCTCGGCGATCAGGTGGCGCAGGATCGCCTCGCCGGCGCCCCTGCCGCGATAAGCCGGCGTGGCGCGCATCGACTTCAGCTCGCCGCGACCTGCGTCGATTTCGCGCAACGCGCCGACCGCGGCGAGCACCTCGCCGCCCCACGCAGAATAGAACGTCACGTCCGGCTGTCGCAGCCGCTCGACCGGCATCGCGTGGACTTTGCACGGCGGTGACAGCGCGTGCATTTCGTTGAGGTGAAACGCCAGCAGGTCGACGACCGCCTGGCCTTCGAGGTCGTCTTCGATGATGCGGTAGTCCGGCATCCGGCGCTTGTGCTAGGGCCGCGCGATGGATTCAAGATGGAGTATCGCCATTCACGGCGGCGCGGGAACGATCCTGCGCGACAAGCTGAGCAACGCACAACGGCGAGAGTATGAGGCGGGCCTCGGGACGGCGCTCGACGCGGGTACCAAGCTGCTGGCCGAGGGCGCCAGCGCGCTCGACGCAGCCGCTGCGGCGGTCGTGCTGTTGGAAGACGACCCGTTGTTCAACGCCGGGCGCGGTGCGACTCTCACCTTCGATGGCAAGATCGAGCTTGACGCTGCGATCATGGACGGGCGTGGCCGCGCCGCCGGAGCGGTGGCGGGCGTCACGACGGTCCGCAACCCGGTGCTGCTTGCCCGCCAGGTGATGGAGCGCGGCCCTCACGTGTTCCTCGCCGGCGCCGGGGCCGAACGCTTCGCCCGCGAGCAGGGTTTCGAAGCGATCGACCCCGCTTGGTTTGAAACGCCCGAGCGGCGCCGCCAGTTCGATGAGTTCAGCGCGCGCGGCGGCGAATGGTTCGACTCCAGCGTCAAGTACGGCACCGTCGGCGCGGTGGCTCGCGATGCGCAAGGCCACGTCGCCGCGGCGACTTCGACCGGCGGGCTCACCGGTAAGCGCTGGGGCCGCATCGGCGATTCGCCGGTGATCGGCGCGGGCACCTACGCCGACGATCGCGCCGGCGCCGTCTCGGCCACCGGCGCCGGCGAATTCTTCATCCGCGCCGGCGTCGCCCACACGATCTGCGACCGCATGCGCTTCCTCGGCGAGACCGTGCAGCAGGCAGCCGACGCGTGCATCGCCGAAGTCGGCGAACTTGGCGGCGATGGCGGAGTGATCGTTGCCGGGGCCGACGGCAGCACCGCGTTCTCGTTCAACACGCCCGGAATGTATCGCGGCCGGGCGGACAGTTCCGGGATGCACGAGATCGCCATTTTCGGCGACCGATAGCGCTCAGCGGCGCTTCATCGCCTGCCGGTAGGTGCCGAGCATGCGCAATTCCTTGCAGTGAAACGCCAGTTCGTCGAGCGCGCGGTCGATCGCGGGATCGCCGGGCGCGCCGACGATGTCGGCGTAGAACATCGTCGCCGAAAAGCTCGCGCCCTTCTGGTAACTTTCGAGCTTTGTCATGTTGACCCCGTTGGTGGCGAACCCGCCGAGGGCCTTGTACAGCGCGGCCGGGATGTTCTTCACCTCGAAAACGAAAGTCGTCATCGCCGGTTCGCCCTCGAGCGTGGCGGGGTCGAGCGGCTGGCGCGCGAGGACCACGAAGCGGGTGGTGTTGTCGCTCGCATCGGCGACTTGCTCGGCGACCACCTTGAGGTCGTAGATGTCGGCGGCGATCCGCGGAGCGATCGCGCAAGCTTGCGGATCGCCCTGCTCCTTGACGAAGGCGGCGGCGCCGGCGGTGTCGGGATAGGTCATCGGAACGATCCCCCGCTCGCGCAGCCAGCGGCGCGTCTGGCCGAGCGCTTGAGGATGCGAATAGGCGGCGGCAAACGGCCCGTCGCCGGTCGCCATCACCGCGTAGCGGATCGGCAGGAAGTGTTCTCCGACGATCGACAGGCCGCTTTCGGGCAGCAGGAAGTGGATGTCGGCGACGCGGCCGTGCTGCGAATTCTCGATCGGGATGATCGCGCACCCCGCGCGTTCGTGCTTCACCGCATCGAGCGCATCGTCGAAGCTGAAGAACGGCAGCGGCAGGCATTCGGGTGCCCACTCCATCGCCGCCCGGTGCGAATTGGCGCCGGGCGCGCCCTGAAACGCGACGGCGCGCGCCGGGTATTTCGCGGCGGCGGAGACCATTTGCTCGACCAATCCGAGCGCGGGAGCGGGGAAGCTGTGCATCGGCGCGGCGGGTAACCGCATGGCGGCCGGCGGACAAGCGAATTGCCGTCTTGCGAATAGGGCAACCCGCCACTAGAGCGGCGCCGGAGTTCTCCCCGAAGGCAGTAGTCTCACCCGATGACCGACCGTTTCAACACCATCGCCGGCTGGCTTCTCTTTTCCGGCATCGTTGCCCTCGGCCTCAACGCCGTGAGTGAGCGCGTGTTCGAGGCCAACAAGCCGGAGCGGCCGGAGACGATGGGTTTCCCGATCGAAGGCGTGGTCGAGGGCGGCGCGGAAGCCGGCCCGGACCTGGGCACATTGCTGGCGAGCGCCGACCCGGCGGCCGGCCAAAAGGTCTTTGCCAAATGTTCGAGCTGCCATACGGCCGACCAGGGGGGCGCCAACGGAATTGGCCCTAACCTCTACGGCACGGTCGGCGAGCCGATCGGCATGGGCAAGGCCGGTTTCGCCTTCTCCGGCGCGCTGTCGGGCCACGGCGGCAACTGGACTTACGAAAACTTGTTCGACTGGCTGAAGAGCCCGAGCGCGTTCGCCCCAGGCACCAAGATGACCTTCGCCGGCCTGTCGAACCCGCAGGACCGCGCTAACGTAATCGCATACCTCAAACAGCAGGGCGGTGGGCCCGATTATCCGGCTCCGGCGGCACCTGCCGCGGCAGCGGGTAAGGCGGACGCCGCCGCGGCGAAAGCGCCTGACGCAGGCCCGGGCGCGGCCGTCTCCGGCGCGCCGGCCAATCCGGTCGAAGCGGCGGGCGCCGCGGGCCAGCCGCAACCGGTTGCCGGCAAGGCTTCGGATTCGTCGAATAAGGCTGCGGCGCACTAGCGCGATCGGCCTAGCGGCCTTTGAATCCCTGAGCGACGACGTACCATTCGGACGAGCCCTTGCGGCTCGCGGGGGGTTTGGCGTGCTTGACCGTGCGGAAATGCTGCTTGAGCAGCGCCAGCAGCTCGGTGTCGGTGCCCCCCGCCAGCACTTTGGCGACGAAGGCGCCGCCGGGCGCCAGGGTCTCCACGGCGAAGTGGGCCGCGGCCTCGACCAGGCCCATCGTCCGCAAGTGGTCGGTCTGCTTGTGACCGACGGTGTTGGCCGCCATGTCAGACAGCACCAGGTCGGGCGCCCCGCCGAGCGCGTCGGCCAAGGCGGCCGGCGCTGCGTCGGCCATGAAATCCATTTGCAAAATCGCTACGCCGGCGAGCGGCTCCGTCGGCAACAAGTCGATACCGACAACGGCGGCCTGCGACGCGCGCTTGCGGACGATCTGGCTCCACCCGCCGGGTGCAACCCCCAGATCGACCACCCGCTGCGCGCCCTTGAGCAGCCCAAAACGCTCGTCGAGTTCGAGCAGCTTGTAGGCGGCGCGGCTGCGGTAGCCTTCGGCCTTGGCTTGCTTGACGTAGGGATCGTTCAATTGCCGCTCAAGCCAGCGAGTCGACGAGGCCGTGCGCCCGCGCGCCGTCCTGACCCGTTTGCCGGCGTCCTTGCCTGCGCGGGTCACCCGTCCGCTCTTGCGCGCTTGAGGCTGGCGCGCGCCTGTAGGCCTTCCGCTTCGGCCGCCATCAGGCTGCGCAATATGCCCTCGCGAATTCCGCGATCGGCGACTCCGAGGCGCGAGGCGGGCCAGATGTCGAGGATCGATTCGAGAATCGCGCAGCCGGCGACCACCAGGTCGGCGCGCTCCTGACCGATGCAGGGCAGGGTCCGCCGCTCCGCGGGGCTCATGCCGGCGAGGCGTGAGGAGATGTCGCGCATGGATTCGGCCGGGACGATCAGTCCGTCGACAGCCTTGCGATCGTATGCCGGCAGCTCGAGATGGACGCTGGCGAGCGTGGTCACCGTGCCGCTGGTGCCGAGTAGACGGATGTCCGGCCCGTGATGTTCCGCCACCCGGCCGGCGAACTCGGCGAAGCTATCAGCCACGATGCGGCGCATCTCGGCATATCGCGCGGCGCGCGCGGCCTCGTCGTCCTCGTCGTGCTCATGGCCGACGGTCTCGGTCAGAGAGACCACGCCCCAGGGCACCGATTGCCAGTCGACGATCCGTGGCACCGGCCCACCTGGCTCGATCAGCACCAGCTCGGTGGAGCCGCCTCCGATGTCGAAGATCA
>Ga0105246_10002098_pt1 | contig 12018 bp, 10 predicted proteins | sample KBSM64metaG_FD_99694 | JGI IMG/M metagenome (GOLD analysis project Ga0105246, IMG submission 99694) | Miscanthus rhizosphere microbial communities from Kellogg Biological Station, Michigan, USA - KBS M6-4 metaG | ecosystem: Host-associated > Plants > Roots > Rhizosphere > Soil | place...
CGCACGCCTCCAACTGCTGCTGCCGCGTCTTCAGGATTGAACCTGGGCGAGGAAGAAGCCGGGTGACGGACGACACCGCGCGTCGCCGTGCATCTCTCTAGCGTACTGCCGTGCCGCATCGCGAGAGATTGAGCATGTCCAATCGGTGGGGATACTCGAGCGTCCATCAGTGGCTCGCCGCTCTCGCGATCGCGTGTCTCTTGATAGCGGGCTGCACCGGCACTGCGGCCCACGAGGTGCCTCCCTCGACCGCTCCTTCGATCAATATCAGCGTGGAGCCGGAACCCATCCAGCTCTGCGGATCCGCGATCAGGCTTGAGGTGCCAGGTACCTCGAACATCTTCGGCGCGGGGGTCGCCCAACCGCCGGCTCCTGCGGGAGGAGGCGGCGGGAGCCATCCGCCGTGCCTGTCGATCCCGCGAGGGACGTCGACCATCGACTTCGACGCGACAGGCCGCATCTATTTCGAAGCTCTCCGGTTCGACAACCCCTCGCAGTTCCACCGATGCGCGCAGGGGCATGAAGTCACCGCGCCGGTATCCGGACCCGACGGACCCTCGGTCGGCGGCTGCTCGACCAACCCAGGAGGCACGTCCATCTCCGCGGCCGGCGTCATCTCGGGGATCTCGTCCCGTCGTGGTGTCGGCTACCTGGTCGGCGTCTTTCTGCCCGACGCCGTCCCAGAGGGTCCTCCTCCCGAGAGCCTCGACTTCGGAGACGACTACGACTTCACGGCGCTCTGTCCCGAGATGCGTCAGACCTTCTTCATCGGTGACGGGCATACGAAGGATGGGACGGTGCAGCGGTTCGGTGTGCCAAGAGGAGCGACCCGTATGTACTTGGGGTTCACGGATGCATGGGGGTTCAGGCACGATCCCGGTTATTACGACGACAACAGTGGGTCGCTGCAGGTAAAGACGCGACTCCGGAGCATGCCTGGCGGAGCCCGCAGCCCATGCCGAGCATCATGAGACCTATGAAATACTTGGGGTGACTTACAACGTCGAGGAGCGTCACCTGCTCGGGGTGAGGCCACCGTCACCCGGGTGCGCGCGGTCCGCGAAACCTAAGAGCAACAGTCTTCGTGCATGCCATCCCAACCCCTCGTGATCCGCCGATTGTGCTCGTAGACGACACACGGTCTACGTCACCGAGATTCTCGTCCTGGACACCGGATCAAAGCGCATCGCAGCTCACGGAGTAGGGGCCTGTTACTGGACCCAGAGGCGGCTGAGCAAGATCCCCCATTGAGGGTGGACCTGAACGTTTTCCACGCGTGCCGAGACGGCGAACGTGGAGACCGGGTTGTCCACGGGGGCCACGATCGCGTCCTCGACGATCTGGTGATCGAGATCCGCCCACGCGCTGTTCGCGGCCGCCGGATCGGTCTCCTGCAGACGGAGGGCGTGCTTGAACATGGCGTTCAGACTCTCGCTGCAAAAGCCCGAGTAGGGGCCCCACCCAAAGTGGTGGCTGGCCGGTGAGCACCAGGCCTTTGGCTTGATGAAGTCGCTGGCGATCGGGTAGATCGAGATCCAGCCGCCAAGGTATGCCTGTGCCTCGCCCGTGTCGATCGCGGCGAACTTCTGGTCGATCGTGTCCACGATCTTCGGGTTCGCTCGCAGGCCGAGATCGTTCAGGACCTCGATGACGTACCGCATGACCTCTACCTCCCTCGGGGATAACGGTGAGGTGTCCATCAATACGGTGACCTTCTCCCCCATGACTCCGGCGTCCTCGATCAGGGCATGCGCTCGATCGAGATCCGTGGCGGACCACGCACCGCTGTCCGGCTCAAGGGTGTATGGGCAGAACGGCTCGTAGCCCTGGAGGTTCGGCGGGAGTATCTGGCACGTCAGACGATAGCTTGAGGGGCCGCCGTGCAGCTCGACCACATGATTTCGATCGATCGCGTAGTTCAGAGCCTGCCGCACCCGAGGGTCGTCGAACGGTGGCGTGAGAGCGTTGAAACCGATCCAGTAGGTCCATGCATTCGGCCAGGGCACGATCTGTTCGGGGTGCTCTGCCTGGAGCGATGCCAGGTCCTCCGGCTGCGGCACGTCGGTCATCCAGTCGAGCTCGCCCGCGCTGAGCCGATCGAAGGCGTTCGCGGGGTCCTGTCCGAACCGCCAGGAGATCGCGTCCACGAAGCCAGCGGGCTGGGCCGCGCCCGACCACTCGCGGAATTCAGGGTTCCGCACCAACTCCACGCCGTCGGCGTCGGCCTCCGCGATCATGTATGGCCCCGTCGCCGGTACGGGCTCAAGACCCTGGTCCTCGGCCGGGACCTCGACGGGGACCGGGTAGGTCACGGGGAGCGCGAGCTTGTAGGGGAGCTCGGGATCCGGCCGCGCGAGGTGGAACGTCACCGCCTCGGCGTCGGCGACGATCGACCCGGAGAGATCGCATGTGGAGGGCTCCGCGATGCAGGCCTCCGCACCGTCGATCTTCTTGAACCCGTCGGCGGCCTCCGCGCCCATCGCGAATAATCGCTCCACGGCGTACCGGAAGTCCTCGGGGCGCACGGGTTCCCCGGTCGAGTAGCTGATCCCCTGGCGAAGCGGGAACCGATAAGTGAGTCGATCGGTGGATATCTCGGGGAGCGTCGAGGCGAGGTCCGGGACCAACGTCGCGCCTCCGGGGCCTCCGACCTTCTCGTAGGACAGGAGCCCGTCGTTCGTGATCGCCAGGATCTGCCCCGCGAGGGTGTCGTTGAATACAACGATCGCGGGGTCGAGCGACTTCGGAATCCTGTGCTCAGACGAGACGGTCAAGGTGCCGCCGCGGTGCTCGGCGGCCGATGCTCCGACGGCGAGCCACAGGCCAGTACCCTCGGTCGCCAGCGAAGCCACCGTCCCGCCGACGGGGATCGCCTGCCCGACGTCGTTCGTGCCCGGGTCGATCGCGCTGATCGTGTCATCGAACTCGTTGCCGACCCACACGGAGCCCGCCACGTCCACGAGGGCGTTCGGGCCCTCACCGAGCCCGATGATCGTGTCCTGGATATCTCCGCTCGATGGATCAAGCCGCATCACGGTGTTGTCGAGGTGGTTCGAGACCCAGATGGAGTGGAACGCCGCGTCCACCGCAGTTGGACCGTTGCCCACCGACTGCGTCAGCGTCACGCTCACGTCGGTCGGATCGACACGCGCCACCCCGTTCGGCGCATACGAGACCCAGACGCCGTGGGAAGTGAACGCCACGCCGGAGGGCTGTCCGGCTAACGGAACGGACCGCGTCTCACCCGAGGTCGGATCGATGCGTCGCAGCACAGCCCCGACTGAGTCGGCGACCCAAAGGGCGCCGTCGCCGAACGCGATCCCCATAGGGACCGAACCGGCGGGGAGGGTCTGACTGACCTCGTTGGTACCGACGTTGATCCGGCGGACCGTTCCATCGCCGGCATTGGTGACCCACACCGCCCCGGCACCGATCGCGACGCCCGAAGGAGAGGCGCCCACCGGGATCATGTCGGTGACCGAACCGTCCTCCAGGTCCAGGCGTACGACGACGTCACGGTCCGGCTCGGCGACCCATACGCTCCCGAAGCCGATCGCGCTCGCACCGGGGCGCTGCCCCAGAGGCGTGTCGAAGTCGAGGCTCCCCTCCTCGGCGTTCATCCGCGCGATCGCGTTCGTCCCGACATCGACGGCCTCGCCGCCATCGGACCCGAGCAGCGGGATGGCGATCGCGACGAGCGCCAAGACAACGCCGATCCCGACGACGACCGGCCAGCGCCGTGAAGTCCTCCGCGCCGCGTGAAGGGGTGGCGGCGCGAAGGGGCGCAGCCGCTCGATGGGGTCCTCGCCCTCAGGCACGACGCGGACGACCACGATGGGTTCGTCCAGTCCTTTGAGCAACATGGGACCGCGGTCCTCGTATCGGACGCCATCCACCCGTCGCGCCAGGTGCGTGACTTCCCGCGAGGCGAGGATCTCGCCGGCCCTGGCCTCGCCACAGAGCCGGGCCGCGAGGTTCAGGGCTCCGCCCCGGTAGCCACCCTGGACCGCAACCGCCTCCCCCGCGTCCAGGCCGATCCCGAACGTGAGCGGCAGCTCCGGCTCCCGGAGCGTCTCCTGCACGAACCGCCGCTGGAGGTCTACCGCGGCGCGGATCGACTCCCGGGTTGAGGAGAATACGCACACCGCTTCATCCCCACGTAGCTCGAGCAGCGTGCCCCCGCGCGCCTCGACCCCTTCGCGCGCGATGTCGGCGAACTTGGCCGCGAGCTTAGCCGCGGCCTCGTCGCCACGTTCTTGCGTGAACCGCGTCCACCCGCGCATGTCGGCGATGAGGAACGTCCGGATGTGGACGTCCTCGGTGCTCTCGGTTTGGCCTTGGAGCGGCCGATCCTCATGGACCACGGGTGAGTATGCGCTTACGTGATGAGGGGTTGTAGCCACCCGCGATGAGTGAGCTCTCAGAAGAGGCAGCGGAGTCGCCGCCGTGACGCCTTGCCCGCAGTACCACTTTCGGCCCCCGGGCCTTCGTATCCGTCATGGGAGGACTACTCCCCCCCTCAAACAGACGGCCCCAGGCTCCGATCCATCGATTCGTGCGCCAGCTGACGCGACACATGGTCTCGTGCCTGGGTTGTGTTTCGATTCACGACACACGATCCACGCTCCTGGGTCTTGGGTAGTCGCTCAAACCCCCATCCTCGACGCACGTGCGCGCCAATCTCACGACGGGGTACAGCGATGCCGCCCGGTGTGAACACCTCAACGCGGTTCCGATCGTTGGCCTTGGCCCGATGAGCGCTCGGTCGGCGTTGCGAACGAACTGAGCCGCGACGGGGGCGTCCTAAGGGAAGACGGCGACCCTGAAGCTCGCGATGAGGGTCGAGTCGCCTCCGAGGACCCTGATGTTCACGATCGCCGTGCGGACCAACTCGGCCACCAGGACGGTCGTCTCGGGGTAGGCGCTTCCCTTCACCCTCCGAGCTGGAACCCGCCGATGCTCAAACCCTTGCTCGAGGAGTCCCCACCAGTGGGCAGCAACGGCGCCAGCCATCCGGCGAGGGCGGCCGCGCTCCGCGTCTGGAGCAGAGCGCGTCCGGGTCCGGTCAGGTGGACGACCAGACCCTCACCCGACAGGAAAGTCTGCTTCCACCCCGCCACCTTGTGCACCTCGTAGCCCACGTGTTCGCCGAACGCCACGACGTGCCCGGTGTCGACGATTGCCTTCTGGCCGGGTTCGAGGGCGATCTCGTGGATCGCTCCGTACGACGAGAGCAATAGGTCGCCCGTCCCGGCCAGCTTGAGCAGGAAGAACCCCTCGCCGGAGAAGAAGGTCTTCGCGCCGCCCCACTTCGTATCGATGGCGATGTCGCCCGTCGAGGCCATGTAGGAGCCGGATTGGACGAAGAGCGTCTCGTTGTCCAGGCGCATCTGCCGGACGTCGCCCGGGAACGCCGGGGCCATCGTGATCCCGGCATCGCGCTCGGCCGTGAACGTATTGATGAACAACGACTCGCCGCCGAGGACGGCCCGTTTCAGCCCTTTGAGCGCGCCTCCCCTCGTGGACGTCTGCATGTCGATGCCCTCGGTCATGCTGACCATGGCTCCGGACTCAGCCTGGATGGTCTCCCCGCTCGCGAGCGAGAGGACGGCCAGCGAGTACGACGGTCCGTACAGGATCTCGGACTTCACGGCGTGCCCCCTTTCGTCGTGCCTGGAGGTCCATTCTGAGCGCGTGGTCAAGGCCGCCGCCCGGCGCGCTCCGGAACCCTCATTTCCGACCGTGAAGATCTATCTGATCACGCGCAACGGGAATGTGGTGGCCACGTTGCCCACCGGCGGTCTTCGGATCGAGATCTCCCTCGACCACCCACGCGAGGACGCGCTTGCGGACTTCTGGCGGATGTCGCCGAGATCGATCGCGGAACCCTTCGCCGGGTGACTCACGCCTGGCTCGGCGCCCCGGACGCGGAGCGACCCCACCGGGTCCCGGCGGGGTCGCTCGCACCGTGAAGTGGTGATGCCTACTTCACGCCCACCGGCACGGCAACAACAGCGAAGTTGTAGCCGGCGGCCCCGCTGCCCCAGGCGTAGACCTGGTACGCGGTGCCCTTCCTGAGCTCCAGTACGGCCGGGCCGATGACCGGGGCGACCTCGTTCGGCAGCGACACCCAGGCCGCGTAGACGCCCGTCGGAACCTTCATGGTCGCGGAGGCGCCGGTCGAGACGTCCTCGAGAAGCACCCTGCCGTTCGCCCAGACGTCGACGGCCGGGGCCGCGGCGGTGTGCCGGATCGTGAGGCGCGCGGTGCCCTTGGCGAGCGGCTTCACGTTGTTCTTGAACAGGCCGAGCGTAGGCGTACCGTCCTCCATCAGGTACGCGATCGCCGTGTAGTTCTTGCCGCTCGCGAGCTCGATGTCGGTAGCCTCGAGGATCGCCGCGTCGTCGCACGTGTCTCCCGCCGCGACGATCTTGACATCGTAGATGCCGGCGGGTAGTGCGACGCCCGTCACGACCTCACCTGGGTTGAACCCCGGGATCGCCACCGCGCCGTTCACGCAAACCTCGACGTCCACGCCGGGGATGCCGTGGAGAACGTTCAACGACGCGTCGGCGGCCGAGGCCGTCCCCACGCCGAGCATCGAGACCGCGAGCGTCGCAGCGACGCCGAGTCCCATGAGCCGTTTGATCATCTGCTTCCTCCTTGTCTTGGGGGCGGGCCTGTCCCTCCCTCCACCTGGGAACGCTACTCTGGAGTCCGTCAGAAACCATGCGTAAACCTATGCATCCTGCATTGAGTCGGGCCCGCGAAGCGCGTAGCATGGGCGGATGCCGCAACGGTCCCCACATGCTGGCGTGCCGATCGCGACCGTCTCCAAGACGCTCGATATCCCCGTCCCCACGATCCGGTCATGGGAGCGGCGGTACGGGTTCCCGTCGCCGCCCCGGACGGGGGGCAGGCATCGCCGCTACACGGCGCAGGAGATCGAGCAGCTCCGCCAGCTCCGCGACCTCATCACCCGCGGCCACCCAGCCCGGGACGCCGCCGCGCGCTTGTCCGCGGCGCCGCCGCGCGGCGGCGACGAGGACCTGCTTGCGGCGGTGCTCAACGGGGCCATGCACCTGAACAGCGACATGGTCCGCTCCGCGCTCGACCGCTCGGGGGAACGGCTCGGGGTGGAGCGTGCGATCCGCGACGTCCTGTTCCCTGCGATGCACGAGATCGGGACACGGTGGAAGGCCGGGATGTGCGACGTCGAGCAGGAGCACCTCGCCACCGAGTCCGTTCGCGTGTGGCTCGCACGCCAGGCGGCGATGGCGCCACCACCCTTTCGGGCGGACGCCGTCGTGCTCGCGTGTGGTCCGAAGGACCTGCACACGATCGGGCTCGAGGCGTTCGCGGTCGTCCTCGCCCGCCGTGGCTGGCCGTGCCGGGTGCTCGGCGCGATCACGCCCGCGACGGCGCTGCTCGCGACCGTCCATGCCGTGCGGGCCGTGGCCGCGGTCGTCACGGCGCAGCGAAGCGTTACCCGCCGAGCGGCGATCGAGGCACTCGGCGCCATCGACGCGGTCCCGGTCGTGGAGGCGTTCTACGCGGGCAACGCGTTCGTGGCCCCGTCCGCGCGGGGCGACGTGCCCGGCACGTACCTCGGCGAGGACGTGGTCCTAGCGGCCGAGGTGCTCGAAGACGTGCTCGGGGGCCTGCAACGTCGGTGATCTGGGCAGCCGGTCCCGAGAGGCCCACCCCCAGTCGCGGGTCCCTCCGACACACGGTTCGCTACATCGAATGTCATGTTGCGACGCACGATTGAAGCAACCGTATGTCCGTCGGCTCACTGAGAGAACGCCGTCCGCCTGCGAAAGGACGCAGAGGCAAGAGCCTTCGGTCGGAGCATCGCGAACACCCAACGACCACTCCCGCTACTGCGTGGTCGCCAAGCTGGTCCGCCGCGCGACCGCCCGACCCGTGTGCAAAAGCGCTGGTGGAGGCCCTGTCCCGGCACGCACCCCCGAGCTGATCCTGACCGACAAAGCAAGGTGTTCACCGGAACGCTCGCCACAAAGCCCGCCACCGCGGCCTTCGACCGGATCTGCCTGGCCAACGGGATCCGCGATCCGCGTCGCAGCCGATCACCCGTCGCGGGATCTACCCGCGGAAGTCGGGGCGGTCGAGGATTCGAAGCCAGCTCCCATCGGACTGCCGGCGGGCAACCTGGGCCCTAGCCCCTGCCTCATCGCTCGCCCGCGTCGCGGTCAGCGCCAGATCGCCGATGCGAAGAGTGGGCAGAGGCTCCTCCGGCTTGAACTCGATTTTCTGGGCGATCATGCCCTCGTAGACCGCACGGATCGCCTCCCGCCCCACCGTCGTCCTCCCAGGAGGGAAGGCCAGGACCGAATCCGGCTCATACAGCGCCGCGACGCCCTCCGCGTCGCCGGCCTTGACCCGCTCGACGAGGAGCCGGGTTATGTCCTCCGGCTCGTGGGCTCGTTGGTCGCTCATCGCGCTACTCCTCTCCTTTGTGTCCACCGTCCCGGACTCCTGAACCAGCTCGAGCACGATCCTCCCCGGTCCGTGGACGCCCTGGTCATGCCGGAAGGCTGCCCGCACCCGCGAACCATTCTCGAAGGGGCGGCGCCTTCCTTAGGCCCGAGAAGTCGCCGCGCTCACGGATGGCGGTCGCCGCGCCGACCATCGCGTCGACCGCGACCCAAGTGAGACCACCGCCGACGCTCACGCGCCGGGCACCCGCCTCGACAATCTCGGTCATCGACATGCCCGGCAGCGCGAGCACGTTCACCGGCCGGGAGACCGCCTGACAGACGGCCTGGACCTCCTCCCGGGTCCGCAGGCCGGGCGCGTACAGGACGTCAGCCCCCGAGGCCTCGTATGTCTGCAGGCGAGCGATCGTGTCGTCGAGAGCCGGGTGGCCGCGGATGTGGTTCTCCGCGCGCGCGGTCAGCATGAAGGGGAACGGGAGCGCGTGCGCCGCCTCGGCGGCGGCCGCGATCCGCTCGGCGGCGTGGGCCTTGTCGTATAGGTGGCCACTGGGGTCCCAATCCTCGATCGAGCCTCCGACGGCGCCCGCCTCCTCCGCCACCCGGACGAGCGCCCTGGCGGGGCGCTCCGGAGTGGCGCCGTAGCCGTTCTCCAGATCGACGGAGACCGGGAGGTCGGTCGCCTGCGTCAAGCCGGACACGTGGGAAACGACCTCGTCGAGCGTCACATTGCCGTCGAGCCGGCCCAGCGTGTAGGCGAAGCCCGAGCTGGTTGTGGCCAGTGCCTGGAATCCCATGGCCTCGAGGACCCGGGCGGACCCGACGTCCCACGGGTTGGGGACTACAAACGGTGAGCCTTCGTGCAGGGCTCGGAACGCCGCCGCCCTCTCCACCTGGGACCTCATCGCTGCACCTCCAGCACGACCTTGCCACGCTTGCCGGGTGTCATGACGCGTTCGAACGCCTTCACTGCGTTAGCGAGCGGGAACACCGAGTCGATCGCGGGGCGCACGGCTTTCTCATCGACAAGGCGGGCCAGCTCGACGAGCTGCTCGCGGTCCGGCTCCACGACGAAGTAGGTCGCCTGAACGCCCTCGGGGGGCTCCTCGGCCACCGACACGATCCGGCCGCCTTCTCGCAAGACCGACCTCGAGCGCACCAGGGCGTCGCCGCCAACGGTGTCGAATACGAGATCCACCGGCCCGACGACGTCCTCGAACCTCGTCCCGGCGCGGTCTATGACTTCATGCGCACCGAACTCCCTCGCCGCCTCGACCCCAGCACCCGTTGCCGTGGCCATGACGTGGGCACCGCGCCAGCGGGCGAGCTGGCAGGCGATGTGCCCGACCCCACCGGCGGCGCCGTGGATCAACACCCGCTGTCCCTCCTCCAGCGCGCCGTGGAGGAACAGCCCCTGCCACGCGGTGAGCCCGGCCATCGGTAGCGCGGCGCTCTCCACGTGCCCGAGCGAAAGCGGTTTGGGCGCGAGGCAGACGGCCGGCACCACGGTGAAGTCCGCGGCCGCACCGTCGCGGTCGAAAGGGGTGAGCGCGAACACGGCATCGCCCACGTTCGGCGCCTCGTCGTCCGGGCCCGTCGCGGCCACGACCCCGGACAGCTCGTAGGACGGGATGGCCGGCAGGCGGTCGACCGGCCACTCGAGCTCGCCCCGGGTGATCGCCGCGGCGTGGACCCGAACGAGGACCTCGCCTGGGGCGGCTCGAGAGATCTCGATCTCCTCAACGACGAGGTTGGCAGGTCCCCCGGGTGCATGCAGGCGGACCACCCGTCTGGCAGGAGGGAGGGGTGGCGCCGAGGTGCTCATCAGGCTCTCCTTCTCGCTTATGAGAGGAAACCTTACCAGGATGTATCTTCCTAGGAAGCTATACTGCATCCATGAGCGACGACTTTGGCGACCACATCGACGCGATCCTGGCCCAGTGGCGGCGCGAGCGCCCCGACCTCGATCTCGCCCCCATGGCGATCCTCGGACGGCTGTTCCGGGCGACGGCGCTGGCCGACGCGGCCCTTGCCCGGCCGCTGGCCGCGCGCGGTCTACAGCCCGGGTGGACGGACCTGCTCGCCGCGCTCCGGCGGGCAGGGCGCCCCTACGAGTTGAACCCGACGGACCTGGTGTACGCGACGATGCTGACCTCCGGCGGGATCACCAAACGCCTGGATCGGCTGGCCGAGGCTGGCCTGGTGCAGCGTAGGCCCGATCCGAGCGATCGCCGGGGCACCCTGGTCCGGCTGACCCGCAAGGGCAAGGCCGTCATCGAAAGGGCCATGCCGGCTCACCTCGCCAACCAGGAGCGCCTCCTCCGGTCACTCACGCCGAGCGAGCGCCGCACGCTCGAGCGCCTCCTCGGGAAGCTTCTGGCCGGTCTCGAGCGATCCACATCCGGCGCGAACGGCGTCAGGACGGTCGCCGCCGAAAGCGCATGAGTCAGAAGCTCGATCTCGTCGCGGATCGATGTGACCCGCTCCACGTTTAGCCCGGCTGGGTCGGCGGTCTTACGGACCTTCGACGAACCCGGCTGACGGGATGTCCGTGTTAGGCCGCGACTCCACGACCCGGTTCCGCTTCGCCGTCATCAGGACGACCGTTCGACGTCCGGCACGTGCGCCAGATCGGCCGCTGGCATCCACGCCTCCCAGGTCTCTTCGGGCCGTAACCTCTTCGGGAGCGAGCGCTCCTTCGCCAGAAGGTGCACAGGCGGTGCGGCTTCGAACCATACGTGGGTGATGCGCCACCCAGCCCTCTCGATCCGCCGATTCTGCTCCGCGTAGACGACACACGGTCCCCACGGTCGAAGGTCTTCTTACGACGCGGAGACGACGGCTCATCGAGCGCTTCATCGGGATGGCGCGGAGGCTCTCGGCGCCGAGGCCGACGCGGCATGGGGGCGGGCGCCGTCTCGACCTGCGCACGGCGGTGGCCGAGGCGCTCAACTCTGGCTAACCCCGACCCGAACACGCTCGGTAGCGGTATCGCCGCATAGGCTTCGGGGCGAGGGAAGCAGATCCTGGGCGCTGGACCGTCCCTGGGAGGGGCGGACGTGATTGGCCACGTGCGCCTCCTCGTCGAACGTCTTCGAGCTCGGCGCGGGCCTTCCTACCACGTCGTCGGGGGCCGCCAGGATCGATCGGACCGACTGGCTCATGTGGCAAGGCGCTGCACGGATGAGCCTCGCGTACGTGCTTCGCAAACGCGTCCGCAACATCGCCCTTGCGCTCATAGAGTTCGAGCGCCTCGCGCAGCAGGGTCGCTGCAGGGACGAGATCGAGCGCCCGCGAGAGGAGGTTGAGGGCGGCCGGCACGTCGCTTCGATCGAGCGCAGCCCGGCCGGACCTCGCGAGCAGCGAGCTCGCCTTCTCCCCTAGCCACGAGGCGAAGCGCTCGTGCAGGTCGGCCCGGTTCCGCTTCGGCATCGACTCGTAGGCCGCATCGCGCACGAGGAGATGGCTGAACCGGAACGCGTCCTGAGAAACATGGGCGAGTGTTCGCCCAAGGCGATGAGCCCTTCCTTAGACCGCAAGCTCGCCGTGCGGCGCGGGTTTC
>Ga0105246_10002102_pt1 | contig 12010 bp, 7 predicted proteins | sample KBSM64metaG_FD_99694 | JGI IMG/M metagenome (GOLD analysis project Ga0105246, IMG submission 99694) | Miscanthus rhizosphere microbial communities from Kellogg Biological Station, Michigan, USA - KBS M6-4 metaG | ecosystem: Host-associated > Plants > Roots > Rhizosphere > Soil | place: Michigan...
CGAGATCCCTGCGAAGTCCCTCCGAGATCCCTGCGGGGTCCCTGCGAAGAGAAGACCGCGTTCGCCGGGGGAACTCATCGGTCGTCCCGCCCCGGCGCTTGTGTCGGAGTCTGCGGTTAGGCTCGGGCCAGTACGACCTTGATCCGACAGGAGGACGGGGATGACGGTGCCCGGGCGCAGAAGCAGTACCTTCACGCGGCTGCTGCGGCACGGGTTCACCGATCCCTCCGCTGCCGAGCGGCTGCTGGACAGCGTCGAGCTCATGCCCGTGCGGGACGACCCGGTGCTGCTCGACGCGCTGGGTGCGACCGCCGACCCGGACCTGGCGCTGCTCGGTCTGGTACGGCTCCTGGAGGCCCAGCCGGGGCCCACCGCGCGTCGCGAGCTGCTCGACACGCTGATAGCGGCCAAGCCGCTGCGCGACCGGCTGCTCGGCGTGCTCGGTGCCTCCGCCGCGCTCGCCGACCATCTGGCCCGGCACCCGCGCGACTGGGAGGCGCTGGTCACCTACGAGCCGCGGGACCTGCACCCGGGGGTGGAGGAGTTCGAGCGGGGCCTCGCGGAGGCCACCGACCCCGTCTCCCTGCGTGTCGCGTACCGCCGCTGCCTGCTGTCCATCGCCGCCCGCGACGTGTGCGGCACCACCGACCTCGCCGAGACCGCCGCCGAACTCGCCGACCTCGCCACCGCCACCCTGCGCGCCGCCCTCGCCATCGCCCGCGCCGCCGCACCCGAGGACGCCGCGCTGTGCCGGCTCGCGGTCATCGCGATGGGCAAGTGCGGCGGCCATGAGCTCAACTACGTCTCCGACGTCGATGTGATCTTCGTGGGCGAAGCCGTCGACGGGGCCGACGAGGGCAAGGCCCTGCGCTCCGCCACCAAGCTCGCCTCGCACATGATGCGGATCTGTTCCGAGACGACGGTGGAGGGGTCCATCTGGCCGGTCGACGCCAATCTGCGCCCCGAGGGCAGAAACGGTCCGCTGGTCCGTACCCTCTCCAGCCACCTCGCCTACTACCAGCGCTGGGCCAAGACCTGGGAGTTCCAGGCGCTGCTCAAGGCCCGCCCGGTGGCCGGCGACATCGAGCTCGGCGAGGAGTACGTCGCCGCCCTCGAACCCCTCGTCTGGAAGGCCGCCGAGCGGGAGAACTTCGTCGTCGACGTCCAGAAGATGCGCCGCCGGGTCGTCGAGAACATCCCCGCCGCCGAGGTCGACCGCGAGCTGAAGCTCGGCCCCGGAGGCCTCCGGGACGTCGAATTCGCCGTACAGCTGCTGCAGTTGGTGCACGGGCGGGCGGACGCGGCGCTGCGCAGCGGCACCACCCTGGACGCGCTGCAGGCGCTGGCGGCGGGCGGGTACGTGGGGCGGGCCGACGCCGTGCAGCTCGACGACGCCTACCGCTTCCTGCGCTCCATGGAGCACCGCATCCAGCTCTACCGCCTGCGCCGCACCCATCTCGTCCCCGAGGACGAGGCGGACCAGCGCCGCATCGGGCGGTCCCTGGGCCTGCGCGTCGACCCGGTCGCCGAGCTCAACCGCGAATGGCGGCGGCACGCAGCCGTCGTACGGCGTCTGCACGAGAAGCTCTTCTACCGCCCCCTGCTCGACGCGGTCGCCCAACTCGCCCCCGGCGAGGCCCGGTTGAGCCCGGAGGCAGCCAGGGAGCGGCTGGTCGCGCTCGGCTACGGCGACCCGGCCGCCGCCCTGCGCCACCTGGAGGCGCTGGCCTCCGGGGTGACGAGAAAGGCCGCCATCCAGCGGACCCTGCTGCCCGTGCTGCTGGGCTGGTTCGCGGACTCCGCCGACCCGGACGCGGGCCTGCTCAACTTCCGCAAGGTCTCGGACGCGCTCGGCAAGACCCCCTGGTATCTGCGGCTGCTGCGGGACGAGGGCGCCGCGGCCGAGAACCTCGCACGCGTACTGTCCGCCGGGCGCCTCGCCCCCGACCTGCTGATGCGCGCCCCGGAGGCGGTGGCGCTGCTCGGCGACGGCGACGGCGGGGGGCTGGAGCCGCGCGAACGCGCCCAGCTGGAGCAGGAGATCCTCGCCGCCGTCGGCCGCGCGGAGAACGCCCAGCAGGCGGTCACCGCGGCCCGCGGCGTCCGCCGTCGCGAGCTGTTCCGTACGGCCGCGGTCGACATCGTCGGCTCCTACGGCACCGAGACCCAGCCGGCCGAGGCCGACCAGGGCGCGCTCGTGGACCTGGTCGGCGGCGCGGTGTCCGACCTGACGGCGGCGACGCTCGCCGGGACGCTGCGTGCGGTGGTGCGCGACGGCTGGGGCGACAAGCTGCCGACCCGCTTCGCCGTGATCGGCATGGGGCGCTTCGGGGGGCACGAACTGGGTTACGGCTCCGACGCGGACGTGATCTTCGTGCACGAGCCGTGGGAGGGCGTTGCCGAGCAGGAGGCTTCCGAGGCGGCGAACAAGGTCGTCTCCGAGATGCGGCGGCTGCTGCAGATCCCGAGTGCGGACCCCCCGCTGCTGATCGACGCGGACCTGCGGCCCGAGGGCAAGTCCGGGCCGCTGGTACGGACACTGAAGTCGTACGAGGCCTACTACCGCCGCTGGTCCCTGGTCTGGGAGTCGCAGGCGCTGCTGCGGGCCGAGCCGGTCGCCGGGGACGAGGAGCTGGGGCGGTCCTTCATCGAGCTGATCGATCCGCTGCGGTATCCGGCGGAGGGGCTCGGGGACGACGCCATACGGGAGATCCGCCGCCTGAAGGCCCGCATGGAGTCCGAGCGGCTGCCCCGCGGCGCCGACCCCAAGCTGCACACCAAGCTCGGGCCCGGCGGCCTGTCCGACGTCGAATGGACCGTGCAGCTGCTGCAGCTGCAGCACGGCTGGGCCGAGCCGGGCCTGCGCACGACCCGTACCCGGGAGGCGCTGGCGGCGGCGGCCGCGGCCGAGTTGATCTCGGTCGAGGACGCGTCGATCCTGGACGAGGCGTGGGTCCTGGCCACGCGCGTGCGCAACGCCGTGATGCTGGTGCGCGGCCGCGCGGGGGACACCTTCCCGTCGGACGGGCGTGAACTGGCCGCGGTGGGGCGGTACTTGGGGTACGGGGACGGGCATGTGGGGGACATGCTGGACGGTTATCGCCGTACGGCCCGGCGGGCTCGGGCGGTGGTGGAGGCGCTGTTCTACGGTGCGTAGCCGGCTGCGGGTTGTCTGTGGCGGGTCGCTCCCCCACTCTCGGCTTCGCTCGAGCGGGGGGACCCCCATCGCGGCGGAGCCGCTGATGCGCACAGCCCCGCGCCCCTGAAGACAAGGGCCGGCTAGCCGCCCGCCGCCAGTGTGCTCCTTGCATGGGCGAGGAACCCCGCCAGCCCCACCTCGAACGCCCGGTCCGTCCGCCCCTCGCCCGCCGCCGCCAGCGCCTCTGCCAGCCGTGGCGTCGGAGTCGTCTCCGTCAGCACCCACATCGTCTCGGGCGCCGCGAGGTCGAGGGCCGACCCCAGCACCAGGTTCTCCAGGGCGATGATCAGCGGCATCACGTCACCCGGCGCGAAGCCCGCGTCGAGCAGAAGTGTCACGGCCCGTTCGTACTGCTCCAGCACCCGGGGCGCTCGTACGGGTGACGTCATCAGCAGCGGGATCGCCTTCGGATGAGCGGCGAACGCCGCCCGGTAGGAGCGCGCCCACGCCTCCATTGCCGCGTCCCACGGCGTGGCATCCATCGTGCCGGGATCGATCGCGGCCGCGACCCGCTCCCGCAGCAGTTCCACGATGCCGTCCCGGCCGTCCACGTGGTGATACACCGAACCGGTCTGTGCCCCGAGCCGCTTCGCGATCTGCGGCACGCTGAAGTCGCCCTGCTCGTCGACGAGTTGCAGTGCCGTCGTGGTGATGCGCTCACGGTCGAGGAGCGGTGTGCGCGGCCGTCCCATGCGTGTGTTCCCCCTGAAGGTGCGAGTGAAGGTGCGAGACAGGTCTTCCCGGATGCCCAGGATGAGGCTACATTGCCGAAACCGAAAGCCTTTAGATTTACGGGCCCGGACACCACCACGTGTGCCGGGAACGCCGGCCACCCCGCACGCCCGGAACCCTCCCCGTCCGCCGCGCTCGAAGGGCTTCGCCCATGTCCGTCACCACCCCCGATGCCTCCGCGGAGAGCACGCCACCCGGCACCGCGACCCTCCGCTCCGGCTCCCTCGGCACCGCCGACATCGCCTTCTTCGTGGTGTCCGCCGCCGCCCCGCTCACCGTCATGGCCGGCGTCGCGCCGCTCGCGATCCTGCTCGGCGGCATCGGCGCCCCCGCCGGCTACCTCATCGCCGGCATCACCCTCGCCGTCTTCGCCGTCGGCTTCACCACCATGAGCCGCCATGTGAAGAGCGGCGGCGCGTTCTACGCGTACATCACCCGCGGCCTCGGCCGGCCCGTCGGCATCGGCGCCGCGCTGCTCGCCCTGATCGGCTACAACGGCATGGAGATCGGCGTCTACGGCCTCCTCGCCTCCGCCACCAGGGACACCCTGCACGCCGTTCTCGGCGCCGACGTCCCCTGGCTGCCGATCTCCCTCGCCGGCCTCCTCCTCATCGGCTACGGCGGATACCGCTCCATCGACTTCGGCGCGAAGATCCTCGGCGTCCTGCTCGTCGCCGAGACCGGCATCCTGGCGCTCCTGGCGGGCGGTGTGCTCGTCAAGGGCGGCGCACACGGCCTGTCCGGCGCCTCCTTCGCCCCGGGCCACGTCCTGGTATCCGGCACGGCCGTCGTCCTGGCCTTCGCCTTCGCCGCGTTCACCGGCTTCGAGTCGACCGTCATCTACCGCCGCGAAGCCCGCAACCCGGAACGCACGGTCCCGCGCGCGACCTACGTGGCCATCGGCTTCCTCGGCCTCTTCTACGCGTTCATGGTCTGGATCGTCATCCAGGCCTTCGGCAACCAGGAAGTGATCGCGGCCGCGGCCAAGGACCCCGGCGGGCTCTTCTTCTCCGCCATCACCACCTACGCCGGCGGCTGGGCGGCCGACCTGATGCACATCTTCATCGTCACCAGCGTCATCGCCTCCCTCCTCGCCTTCCACAACGCGATCAACCGCTACGCCCTCGCGCTCGCCGAGGAGGGCGTCCTGCCGAAACGGCTGGGCCGCATCCACCCCCGCCACCGCTCCCCGTACATCGCCGGAGTCGCCCAGACCGCCCTCGGCGCGGTCGTCGTCCTCGCCTTCTGGGCAGCCGGCGCGGACCCGTACCAACAGCTGCTTCTGTGGGTCAACACCCCCGGAATGATCGGCCTGTTCACCCTCCAGCTGCTCGCCGCGATCGCCGTGCCCTGCTACTTCCGGCGCGTACGGCACCAGGAGGGCACCCTGCGCACGGTCGTCGCGCCGGTCACCGCCGCCGTGCTCCTCGCCACGGCGATAGGGCTGGTCATCACCCACATCGACCTGTTCACCGGCGCCTCGCCCACCGTCAACACCATCCTGATCGTGACCGCGCCCGCCGTCTTCGTCGTAGGCCTGGGCCTTGCCTGGTGGCTGCGCCGCGAACGGCCGCAGGTGTACGCGGACTTCGCCGCCGAGCCCGCCGAATAGCCGAACCGCCTTACCCGACAAGGGAGTTCACCTCACCATGCCCACCCCCGGCCTGATCCTCACCGGCGCCAAGGTCCGTACCCTCGACCCCGCCCGGCCGTACGCCACCGCCGTCGCCGTGCGCGACGGGGTGATCGCCGCGGTCGGCGACGAGAGCGACGTCCGCGACTGGCGCGGGCCGGGCACCGAGGTCGTAGCCCTGGAGGGGGCGCACCTCGTGCCCGGGCTCGTGGACGCGCACAGCCACCCCGTGTGGGGGCTGGACATGGCGACCGGCGTCGATCTGTCGGGGGTGACGGACCTTGCCGGGCTGCGGGCGGCCCTCGCCACCGCCGAGCGGATCGACGGCTGGGTGATCGGACACGCCCTCGACCACAACGCCTTCGAGGGCCGGCCCGTCCACCGCACCCTCATCGAGGACGTACTCGCCGGAGCACCCGCCTTCCTGCGCCTCTACGACGGCCACTCCGCCCTCGCGACCGGCGCGGCGCTCGCCGCGGCGGACGTGACCGGGCCGCGGTCCTTCGCCCAGCGCTCGGAGGTGGTCTGCGACGCCGAAGGGCGGCCGACGGGACACCTCGTCGAGCACGCGGCGATGGACCTGCTGGCTCCGGTCCTGCCCCGCCCGTCCTACGCCGCCCGCCGCGCCCGCCTGGTGGAGCTGCTGTCGGCGATGGCCGCGACCGGTCTGACCGGGGCGCACGTCATGGACGCCGGGGACGCGGAGCTGGTCGGCTCCGTGGCCCGCGAGACGGTGCTGCCGGTGCGGCTGCGGTTCGCTCCGTGGTGCATGCCGGGGGTCGACGAGGCGGGCCTTGCGGAGCTGATCGCCCTCCAGGGGCGCGGCGGCCGGCACTGGCAGGTCGGCGGGGTGAAGTTCTTCATGGACGGCACGGTGGAGGGCGGCACGGCCTGGCTGGAGCACGCCGACTGCCACGGCCAGGGCACCGAGGCGTTCTGGCCGGACCCCGAGGCGTACGCGGCGGCCGTACGACACCTGCACACGGCCGGCGTCCGCACAGCCACCCACGCCATCGGCGACGCGGCGGTACGGCACGCCCTGGACGTGGTGGCCGCCCTCGGCCCGACCGGCCGGGACCGCCACCGCATCGAACACATCGAGACGGCCCCGGACGACCTCCTGCCGCGCTTCGCCGAGCTGGGCGTGGCGGCATCGATGCAGCCCCCGCACACCGCATACACCCGCGCCGACGGCACCGACGAGTGGTCCCGCCGCCTGGGTACCACCCGCGCCGCCCACGCCTGGCGCCTGCGCGATCTGCGCGACGCCGGCGCCACCGTCGCCCTGGGCTCGGACTGGCCGATCGCCCACTACGACGCCCGCGCCGTGCTGGCGACGGCACGCGCGCCGAGGGGTGCGGCTTCGGCGCGGGCGGGTCTGACGGGTCTGGAGGCCTTGGAGGGCTGCACGAGCCACGCGGCACGAGCGGCGGGGGAGGCGGAGGTGACCGGCCGTATCGCCGTCGGGTACCGGGCCGACCTCACGGCCCTGTCCCTGGACCCGGTGGAGGCCCCCGCGGACGAACTGGCAGAGGCACCGGTGAGGCTGACGACAACCGGGGGCCACGTTGTCCACCGCGGCGACTGAAACGGCCCTTCACGGGCGCGGGACTGTGTCGATTTGCGGCTCCGCCGCGTGGGCGCGATCAACAACGATGGCGCCCGCAGCCGCCCGACGGCCTATCGAGGCACGTCCAATCGCGGCACAACCCGCGGAGCGCGAGGCAGCGCATAAGGCAACGCCCCGTACCAAACCCGAGCCACCGTGAACCCGAACGCCAGGCACAGCAAGCCACCGACCGCATCCAGCCAGAAGTGATTGGCGGTAGCCACAATCACCATCAGCGTCACCACCGGATACAAAAGCCCCAGCACCCGCACCCACGGCACCCTGGCCAGCGCGAAGATCGTCAGCCCGCACCACACGGACCACCCGATGTGCATGGACGGCATCGCCGCGTACTGGTTCGACATGTGCTTCAGGTCGCCGGAGGCCATCGACCCCCAGGTCTGATGGACCATGACCGTGTCGATGAAGGTGCTGCCGTTCATCAGCCGCGGCGGCGCCAGCGGATACAGGTAGTAACCGACCAGTGCCACGCCCGTCGTCGCGAACAGCACCAGACGTGTGGCCGCATAGCGCCCCGGGTGACTACGGTAGAGCCACACCAGCACACCCAGCGTGACCACGAAGTGCAGCGTCGCGTAGTAGTAGTTCATCCCGACGATCAGCCAAGTCACCGAGTTCGCCGCGTGGTTGACCGACTCCTCGACGGCGATGCCGAGATGGTGCTCCATCCGCCACAGCCAGTCGGCATTGCGCAGCGCCTGGCCGCGCTGTTCCGGAACCGCGTTGCGGATCAGTGAGTACGTCCAGTAACTCACCGCGATCAGAACGATCTCGAACCAGAGGCGGGGGCGGCGCGGGTTGCGCAGCCGGCGCAGGAACTGCGGGCCGTTCGCGGCCGTGAGGGAGTCAGGAACGGCCGTCTGCTCACGGTCGTCCAGACTGGTCACGGTCAAGTCACCCATGGGCACAAAGTCTGCCAGAAACGCCTTCTGCGACCGATCATCCCGCGGTCGGGTTCGGGCCGCATGTTCTACAACAGAGGGATGTGCGCGCCTACTCCCGACGCACTGCAGGAATTCGAGGATTCTCCGCCTTAGGGACGATTCCGGTCCCCAGGCGCCGAAGCAGTCGAACCACGCACCACCAGCTCCGGCATGAACACGAACTCACTGTGGGGCGCAGGCGTCCCACCGATCTCCTCCAGCAACGTACGCACCGCCGCCTGACCCATCGCGGGGACGGGCTTGCGGACGGTGGTCAGCGGCGGGTCCGTGAAGGCGATCAAAGGGGAGTCGTCGAAGCCCACCACCGAGACGTCGCGCGGGACTTCGAGTCCGAGCTGCCGCGCCGCGCGTATCGCGCCGAGCGCCATCATGTCACTCGCGCACACCACCGCCGTGCAGTCACGGCCGATCAGCGCCGTGGCGGCGGCCTGGCCGCCCTCCAGCGTGTACAGCGAGTGCTGGACGAGCTCCGTCTCGATCGTCTGCGCGCTCAGACCGGTCTGGTCCTGCATCGAGCGTACGAAGCCCTCGATCTTGCGCTGCACCGGCACAAAGCGCTTGGGGCCGAGAGCGAGACCGATCCGCACATGTCCCAGCGACACCAGGTGTGTGACCGCCAGCGTCATCGCCGCGCGGTCGTCGGGGGAGATGAACGGCGCCTGCACCTTCGGCGAGAAGCCGTCCACCAGCACATACGGCACGCCCTGCGCGCGCAGCCGCTCGTAGCGCTCCATGTCGGCGGTGGTGTCGGCGTGCAGTCCGGAGACGTAGATGATGCCGGCGACCCCGCGGTCGACCAGCATCTCCGTCAGCTCGTCCTCGGTGGATCCGCCCGGGGTCTGGGTGGCGAGCACCGGGGTGTAGCCCTGCCGGGTCAGGGCCTGGCCGATCACCTGGGCCAGCGCCGGGAAGATCGGGTTCTCCAGCTCCGGGGTTATCAGGCCCACCAGGCCCTCGCTGCGCTGCCGCAGCCGCACCGGGCGCTCGTACCCCAGGACGTCGAGGGCGGCGAGCACGGACTGGCGGGTGGTGGCGGCGACGCCCGGCTTGCCGTTGAGGACGCGGCTGACGGTCGCTTCGCTCACCCCCGCCTGAGCAGCGATGTCGGCAAGCCGTGTGGTCACAGGGGTGGACTGTACCGGCCGACCGTCACTTTGCACACCAATCGGGCGCCGGGCACGAGCGGTTGCACGGCCCCGAGCGGGTTGCTGCGTCATCGCGGTCCCTCGTGTTCTGGTGGGCGCCTGGTTCGGCAAGAGCTTGCAGAGTCTTGCACAAGACTCCCATGGCCCGCTCAGCCGCTTCAATACTCGGTTGCGTGGGGGTCGCCGAGAGGTCACGGGCGGGTAACTCTCGCGCCGCCTTGCAATTTTTTGCTGCAAGACCTTTCGCGCAGCTTTCAACGCTGTTACGTTCACGTCGCCCGGCGGCCGCAACGGCGCAGTCGGCAAGACAGCGGGAGCGGCAGACGGGGTCGCCCCTGCATCACACGGGCTTTCACCCTCAAGGAGAACTCATGCGGCGTGGCATAGCGGCCACCGCGCTGGTGGCGTCCTTCGCCCTCGCGGCGACGGCCTGCGGCGGAAGCGACAGCGGCAGCAAGTCCGACGGTCCGGTCACCATCACCTGGTGGGACACCTCCAACGCCACCAATGAGGCGCCGACGTACAAGGCCCTGGTCAAGCAGTTCGAGGCCGCCAACAAGGACATCAAGGTCAAGTACGTCAACGTCCCCTTCGACCAGGCGCAGAACAAGTTCGACACCGCCGCCGGCTCCAAGGGCGCCCCGGACGTGCTGCGTTCCGAGGTCGGCTGGACCCCCGCCTTCGCCAAGAAGGGCTACTTCCTGCCGCTGGACGGCACCGAGGCCCTGAAGGACCAGAGCAAGTTCCGCTCGAACCTGATCGAGCAGGCCAAGTACGACGGCAAGACCTACGGTGCCCCGCTGGTCACCGACACCCTCGCCCTCGTCTACAACAAGGCCCTCTTCAAGAAGGCCGGCATCACCGAGGCCCCCAAGACCTGGGACGAGCTGAAGGCCGACGCCGCCAAGATCGACTCCAAGGCCAAGGTCTACGGCTACTGGGGCTCCACCCAGGCCTACTACGCGCAGACCTTCCTCTACGGCGAGGGCACCGACACCGTCGACGCCACCGCCAAGAAGATCACCGTGAACTCGGCGCCCGCGAAGAAGGCCTACGGCACCTGGCTGAGCCTCTTCAAGGGACAGGGCCTGCACAAGGCCGACACCACCGCCGACGCCTACGCCCACATCCAGGACGCGTTCGTCAACGGCAAGGTCGCCTCGATCATCCAGGGCCCCTGGGAGATCACGAACTTCTACAAGGGCTCGGCCTTCAAGGACAAGTCCAACCTCGGCATCGCCACCGTCCCGGCCGGCTCCACCGGCAAGGCGGGTGCCCCGACCGGCGGCCACAACCTGTCCGTCTACGCCGGCTCGGACTCCGCCCACCAGAAGGCGGCCCTCAAGTTCGTCAACTTCATGACCTCCGCGAAGTCCCAGACGGAGATCGCCCTGAAGAACTCCACGCTGCCGACCCGCGACGACGCCTACACCGCCGAGGTCAAGGCCGACCCGGGCATCGCCGGCTTCCAGACGGTCCTGCCCGCCGCCCAGCCGCGCCCGGCGCTGCCCGAGTACAGCTCCCTGTGGACCCCGCTGGACACCGAGCTGACCTCCATCGCCGGTGGCAAGGAGTCCCTCGACAAGGGTCTGAGCAACGCCGAGCTCGCCATGGCCAAGCTGGTGCCGGACTTCAGCAAGTGATCCCCGAGTGACCGTCGGGTCCGCCATTGATTGGGGGGACGGACCCGGCGGTCACCGGCCTGTGCCCAGCCCGCCCAGCCACTTCGCACTGCCGTAGAACTTCCCAGGCCGTAGAACTCCCCAGAAGGTGTCGAACATGACAGTCGCCATCGACCGCGCCACCGGCAAACGCCACGGTGACCGCGCGCCACGGCCCGGGTTGGGCGGGCGCTTCAAGCGCAGCTACCAGAAGTACTGGTACGCGTACGCCATGATCGCCCCGGTGATCGTCGTGCTCGGCGCCCTCGTGCTGTACCCGCTGGTGTACGGCCTGTACCTGACGCTCACGGACGCCAACAGCCTCAACACCGCGCGCACGATCGGCGTCAACCACATCGACGCCACCTACAAGTTCATCGGGCTCGACAACTACAAGGACATCCTGTTCGGCCCGACGGCCTACGACCGCTTCTGGTCGCACTTCATCTGGACGATCGTCTGGACGGCCCTGTGTGTCGCCCTGCACTACACGATCGGACTCGGCCTCGCGCTGCTGCTCAACCAGAAGCTGCGCGGCCGCACCTTCTACCGGCTGATCCTCATCCTGCCGTGGGCCGTGCCGACCTTCGTCACCGTCTTCGGCTGGCGGTTCATGCTCGCCGACGGCGGCATCGTCAACCTGGCACTCGACGCACTGCACCTGCCGTCACCGGACTGGCTCGAGGACACCTTCTGGCAGCGGTTCGCCGCGATCATGGTCAACACCTGGTGCGGTGTGCCGTTCATGATGGTCTCCCTGCTCGGCGGACTCCAGTCCATCGACGCCTCCCTGTACGAGGCCGCAGAGATGGACGGCGCCACCGCCTGGCAGCGGTTCCGCTACGTCACCCTGCCGGGCCTCAGGTCCGTCAGCTCCACCGTCGTCCTGCTCGGCATCATCTGGACCTTCAACCAGTTCGCCGTGATCTTCCTGCTGTTCGGCAACACCGCCCCGGACGCCCAGATCCTCGTCACCTGGGCCTACTACCTCGGCTTCGGACAGCAACCGCGTGACTTCGCACAGTCCGCCGCCTACGGCATCCTGCTGCTGGCCATCCTGATCGTC
>Ga0105246_10002108_pt1 | contig 12002 bp, 6 predicted proteins | sample KBSM64metaG_FD_99694 | JGI IMG/M metagenome (GOLD analysis project Ga0105246, IMG submission 99694) | Miscanthus rhizosphere microbial communities from Kellogg Biological Station, Michigan, USA - KBS M6-4 metaG | ecosystem: Host-associated > Plants > Roots > Rhizosphere > Soil | place: Michigan...
ACATCGCCATCTGAAGGTAGGCGGTTCGTTGTGGATTGTCATTCAGAAGAAACAAGGAGCCCCATCAGCGAAAGCGAAATTGGAATCTTTGTTTGGAAGAGTGGAAGAAGTGACGAAGGATAAAGGCTACCGAATCTTCAAAGCGGTGAAAGAAGAGTAGAAGGACTGTGAGAGGTTCATTCGAATTTGTAAAGTAAGCAGGGGATCATTTTTTTTGCAATAGGACTATTGACTTGAAATTCAAGGCGTGGTATAGTTGTAAAATGTCAGTATTAAGATGCCCTACTTGGCTTTAGCTAACTAAAAATGTCAACCTTTTTTTACGCCGAACCGGGCTTATTATGCCTATGTTTGGCGTATAATATGTACATTTTGGGCAAACTGGGGATAAGAATGATTTGGAAAGACATCCGCCGATCAAAGTTGCTCCTTTATCGAACGACATTTCGAATAAGGGCTTTTCTTTATTTGCGGGTGCATTGTTTTGCTCTGTATGTGTACCATTATAAGGTTACAAACAGAGGTTCGCAACGAAATTTTTAAAGTGAGTAGACATTGAGGGGTGAGTTTAAGTTGGCAGGACATCTTGTTCAATATGGTCGACGCACTCGGCGCAGTTATGCACGAATTAACGAGATACTCGAAGTTCCGAACCTGATTGAAATCCAACAAAAATCATACGATTGGTTTTTGGAGGAAGGGTTGCGCGAAATGTTCCAGGATATCTCGCCGATCCAGGATTTCACGGGTAACTTGATTTTGGAATTTATCGATTACAGTCTCGGAGAACCGAAGTATACGGTAGACGACGCGAAAGAGCGTGACGTTACGTATGCAGCACCACTTCGGGTCAAAGTCCGGCTCATTAATAAGGAAACCGGAGAAGTCAAAGAGCAGGAAGTGTTCATGGGAGATTTCCCGCTGATGACCAACACGGGCACATTTATTATTAATGGTGCTGAACGGGTTATTGTCAGCCAGTTGGTTCGCTCTCCTAGCGTTTACTTCAGTACTAAAGTAGATAAGAACGCCAAAAAAACGTATACCGCTACTGTAATTCCTAACCGCGGCGCTTGGCTGGAACTGGAGATGGACGCAAAGGACGTTGTTTACGTCCGGATCGACCGTACACGTAAAATACCGGTTACGGTTCTCTTGCGTTCCCTTGGTTTTGGCACAGATGCTGAGATTCTGGATTTGCTCGGTAATGACGAATATATCCGCAATACGCTGGACAAAGACAACACCGATTCTACGGAGAAAGCTCTCATCGAGATTTATGAGCGTCTTCGTCCGGGCGAGCCGCCAACGCTGGATAATGCGAAGAGCTTGCTCGTTGCACGTTTCTTTGATCCAAAACGTTATGATCTCGCAAACGTAGGTCGTTACAAAATCAACAAAAAGCTTCACATCAAAAATCGTTTGTTCAATCAGCGTTTGGCAGAATCACTTATCGACGCTGAAACAGGTGAAATCATTGCAGAAGCAGGTCAGATGGTTGACCGTCGTTTGCTCGACGAAATCATGCCTTATCTGGAGAAAAGCGTTGGCTTCCGCACATATCACGTGGGGAACGGCGTTTTGGATGCCAATGATATCCCGATGCAAACCATTGATGTGTTTTCACCAATTGAAGATGGTAAAGTGGTTAAGCTGATTGCCAATGGTGACATTGACAAGTCCGTGAAAAACATCACGCCAGCAGATATCATCTCTTCCATCAGTTACTTCCTTAACCTTTTGCACGGTATTGGAAGCACGGATGATATCGATCACCTGGGTAACCGTCGTCTGCGCTCTGTTGGCGAACTTTTACAAAACCAGTTCCGTATTGGATTGTCCCGTATGGAGCGTGTGGTTCGTGAGAGAATGTCCATTCAGGATGCGAATGTCATTACACCGCAGGCTTTGATCAACATTCGTCCTGTTATCGCATCAATTAAAGAGTTCTTCGGAAGCTCTCAATTGTCACAGTTTATGGATCAAACGAATCCGCTGGGTGAATTGACGCATAAACGTCGTCTGTCCGCACTCGGACCAGGCGGTTTGACTCGTGAGCGTGCCGGCATGGAAGTCCGTGACGTCCATCCATCCCACTATGGCCGGATGTGTCCGATCGAGACACCAGAGGGACCAAACATCGGTTTGATCAACTCTTTGTCGACGTTTGCGCGTGTGAACGAATATGGCTTTATCGAAGCTCCATACCGCTGGGTTGATCCGAAGACTGGCGTGGTAACCGAACAAATCGATTACCTCACAGCAGACGAAGAGGACAACTATGTTATCGCTCAGGCGAATGCAAAGCTGAATGAAGATAGCACATTTGCAGAAGATGCGATCATTGTACGTTACAACAAACAGTCGGATAACATCCTTACGATGCCGAGTGAACGAGTTGACTACATGGACGTATCTCCTAAGCAGGTTGTATCGGTAGCTACAGCGCTCATTCCGTTCCTTGAGAACGATGACTCCAACCGTGCCTTGATGGGATCAAACATGCAACGGCAGGCGGTTCCACTCTTGATTCCTAAAGCTCCGCTTGTAGGAACAGGTATGGAGCACAAAGCTGCGAAAGACTCCGGTGTATGTATTGTTGCCGATTATGACGGAATTATTGAACGTTCCTCTGCGAACGAGATATGGCTTCGTCGTGTAGAAGAGGTAGATGGTCAGGAAGTCAAAGGCGATATCGTTAAATATAAATTACACAAATTTATGCGTTCGAACCAAGGAACATGCATCAACCAACGTCCGATCGTGAAAAGAGGCGCTGCTGTCAAAGCTGGCGATATCCTAGCTGACGGTCCTTCGACGGAAATGGGTGAACTTGCTCTTGGACGCAACGTTGTTGTTGCCTTCATGACATGGGAAGGTTACAACTACGAGGATGCTATTCTGCTCAGCGAAAAACTCGTTAAGGAAGATGTGTACACATCCATCCACATCGAGGAATATGAGTCGGAAGCTCGTGATACTAAGCTCGGACCTGAAGAGATTACACGTGATATCCCTAACGTTGGGGAAGAAGCGTTGCGTAATCTGGATGAGCGCGGTATTATCCGCATCGGCGCCGAAATTGCTGCTGGTGACATTCTTGTTGGTAAAGTTACACCAAAAGGGGTAACAGAACTGACAGCAGAAGAACGTCTATTGCATGCAATCTTTGGTGAAAAAGCACGTGAAGTACGTGATACATCCTTGCGTGTACCTCACGGTACCGATGGTATCGTAGTTGACGTGAAAGTATTTACCCGTGAAAACGGAGATGAACTGCCACCAGGTGTTAACCAGCTCGTTCGTGTTTATATTGCCCAAAAACGGAAAATCTCCGAGGGTGATAAAATGGCCGGACGTCACGGTAACAAAGGGGTCGTGGCCCGCATCTTGCCGGAAGAAGATATGCCTTTCCTGCCAGACGGTACACCTGTTCAGATCGTTCTTAACCCACTGGGCGTACCTTCCCGTATGAACATCGGTCAAGTACTTGAGGTTCACTTGGGTATGGCAGCAATGCAGCTTGGTATCCACGTAGCAACACCTGTATTCGATGGAGCGAAGGAGTATGACGTCTTCGATACAATGGAAGAGGCAGGTATGCAGCGTAACGGTAAAACGGTGCTGTATGATGGTCGTACAGGTGAAGAGTTTGAACGTGAAGTTACCGTTGGTGTCATGCACATGATCAAATTGGCACACATGGTTGATGATAAAATCCATGCCCGTTCCACAGGTCCTTACTCACTCGTTACGCAACAGCCGCTGGGTGGTAAAGCCCAATTCGGTGGACAGCGTTTCGGGGAGATGGAAGTTTGGGCGCTTGAAGCGTATGGTGCTGCTTATACCCTGCAAGAGATCTTGACCGTTAAATCCGATGACGTTGTTGGTCGGGTAAAAACGTACGAGTCCATTGTCAAAGGTGAGAATGTACCGGAACCAGGTGTTCCTGAGTCGTTCAAAGTATTGATCAAAGAGCTGCAAAGCTTGGGTATGGACGTTAAGATTTTGAGTGAAGATGAGCAAGAGATTGAAATGAAAGAAATAGACGATGAAGATGACGCTGCGAGCGATAAGCTCAGCCTCAACCTTGAGGGGACAGAGGTCGGAGCGGAATAATCGCTTCGGGCGCATAATGACCGGCGTTTTTCATCAGGCTCACGTCTCACTCCGGCTTAGCCGGAGTGAGCGTAACCTAGATTACAGGACTTGGTAAGGAGGGTTGCTCCTTGTTGGACGTCAACAATTTCGAATATATGAAGATCGGGCTTGCTTCCCCAGAGAAAATTCGTTCTTGGTCCCGCGGAGAAGTGAAAAAACCGGAAACGATCAACTATCGTACGTTGAAACCGGAAAAAGAAGGGCTGTTCTGCGAAAAGATTTTTGGCCCTACAAAAGACTGGGAATGTCATTGCGGTAAATACAAACGCGTTCGTTATAAAGGCGTTGTTTGTGACCGCTGTGGTGTTGAAGTAACTCGTGCGAAAGTCCGTCGTGAACGGATGGGCCATATTGAGCTTGCTGCTCCGGTATCTCATATCTGGTATTTCAAAGGTATTCCGAGCCGTATGGGTCTCGCATTGGATATGTCTCCAAGATCTCTGGAAGAGATCATTTATTTTGCATCATATGTAGTAACCGATCCAGGAGAAACTCCACTGGAGAAAAAACAGCTGTTGTCCGAAAAGGAATATCGTAGCTACCGTGAAAAGTACGGGTACGGCTTCCAGGCTGGCATGGGCGCAGAAGCAGTTAAAAAATTGCTTCAAGACCTTGATATAGACAAAGAGCTTGAGTTCCTGAAGGAAGAGCTCCGCACTGCACAAGGACAACGCCGCAATCGTGCGATCAAACGTTTGGAAGTTATTGAAGCTTTCCGTAACTCTGGTAACAACCCAGAGTGGATGATCATGGATGTACTTCCTGTCATTCCGCCGGAACTTCGTCCGATGGTACAGCTGGATGGTGGACGTTTTGCTACGTCTGACTTGAATGACCTGTATCGCCGTGTTATTAACCGGAACAACCGTTTGAAGCGTCTACTTGACCTGGGCGCTCCAGATATCATCGTGCAAAATGAAAAACGGATGCTGCAAGAAGCCGTTGATGCTTTGATCGACAATGGTCGTCGCGGACGTCCTGTTACAGGTCCGGGTAACCGTCCTTTGAAATCTCTCAGCCACATGCTGAAAGGTAAACAAGGTCGTTTCCGTCAGAACTTGCTCGGTAAACGTGTTGACTATTCCGGTCGTTCCGTTATTGTTGTCGGACCTTATCTGAAAATGTATCAGTGTGGTCTGCCTAAAGATATGGCACTCGAACTGTTCAAGCCTTTTGTCATGAAAGAGCTTGTCAATAAAGGGCTTGCCCACAACATCAAGAGCGCAAAACGTAAAGTTGAGCGTGTAAGTCCTGAAGTATGGGATGTTCTTGAAGAAGTAATCAAGGAGCATCCGGTTCTCTTGAACCGTGCCCCTACGCTTCACCGTCTCGGTATTCAAGCGTTTGAACCGATTCTGGTTGAAGGTAAAGCGATTCGTCTTCACCCGCTCGTATGTACGGCATACAATGCCGACTTTGACGGTGACCAAATGGCCGTGCACGTTCCATTGTCCGCTGAAGCTCAAGCGGAAGCACGTATTCTGATGCTTGCATCAGGTAACATTTTGAACCCGAAAGACGGCAAACCGGTTGTAACTCCTTCCCAGGATATGGTTCTTGGTTCGTACTATCTAACGATGGACAACAAAGAAGAGAAGGGTACAGGTATGGTTCTGCGTACAGTCAATGAGGCTGTATCTGCATACCAACGGGGTACTGCTGGACTGCATGCGCGTGTCGCTATTCCGGTTAGAGCACTTGGTAAAACAAGCTTCACGGAAGAGCAACAAAAAGGTATGTTGTTGACAACGGTCGGCAAAATTATCTTTAATGAAATTTTCCCGGCAAGCTTCCCTTATATCAATGATGCGACTCGCGCAAACCTGTATCAAGGTACAGCGGATCATTCATTTGTTTATGAGAAAGGTGCTGACTTGAGAGAAGCTATTATGAATGCTCCTCAAGCTGGCGGTGTCGGCAAAGAATATTTGGGTTCCATCATCGCGCGTTGTTTTGAAATTTATCACACAACCGAAACTGCGGTTATTTTGGATAAAATTAAACAACTCGGATTCACATACTCTACACGTGCAGGTATTACTGTAGCCGTGTCTGATGTAATCGTTCCACCTGAGAAATTTGAAATTCTCAGACAGTCCGAAGATAAAGCGCAAATCGTTACGAACCAGTACCGTCGTGGTCTGATTACGAATGAAGAGCGTTATGACCGTATCATTGATATTTGGTCAAAATCCAAGGATGATATCACTGAGATTTTGATGAAATCCATGGATCGTTATAACTCCATCATGATGATGGTTGACTCCAAAGCACGGGGTAACAAATCGCAAATCACCCAATTGGGCGGTATGCGTGGTCTGATGGCCAACCCATCTGGTCGAATTATCGAACTCCCAATCAAATCGAACTTCCGTGAAGGTTTGACAGTACTCGAGTACTTTATCTCCACTCACGGTGCGCGTAAAGGTCTCGCGGATACAGCTCTGCGTACAGCCGACTCAGGTTACCTGACTCGTCGTCTCGTAGACGTAGCCCAAGACGTTATCGTGCGCGAAGACGATTGTGGTACAGATAAAGGCTTTACGGTAAGTCGTATTCAGGATGGTAAAGAGGTTATTGAAGATCTCTACGACCGTATTGAAGGCAGGTACTGCTTCGAAACATTACGTCATCCGGAAACGAGAGAAATCATTGTAGGTCGCAATGAATTGATTGACTCTGATAAAGCAGAGGCTATCATCAAAGCGGGTATCACCAAACTGCAAATCCGCTCCGTACTCAGTTGCCGTGCGAGTCATGGTGTCTGCAAGAAGTGTTATGGTCGCAACCTTGCGACAGGTAAACACGTGGAAATTGGTGAAGCGGTTGGTATTATTGCTGCACAATCCATTGGTGAGCCAGGAACACAGCTTACAATGCGTACGTTCCATACCGGCGGTGTAGCCGGAGACGACATCACGCAAGGTTTGCCGCGTATCCAGGAGTTGTTCGAGGCTCGTAATCCTAAAGGTCAAGCAACGATCAGTGAGATTGATGGTGTGGTTAAAGAGATTCGCGAGACCAAAGATCGCCGTGAGATCGAAATTCAAGGTGAAGCGGAATCCAAAGTATACGCCGTTACCTACGGTTCCCGTGTGCGCGTAAGCGAAGGCATGGAAATTGAAGCAGGTGATGAGTTGACAGATGGTTCCATCGATCCGAAAGAAATGTTGCGTATTAAAGGTATACGTGGCGTACAAAACTACATCTTGCAGGAAGTACAACGCGTATATCGTAACCAAGGTGTAGAAATCAATGATAAACACGTTGAGGTTATGATCCGTCAAATGCTGCGTAAAATCCGTATCGTAGATGCAGGGGATACAACGCTGTTGCCAGGGTCATTCGTGGATATGCATGAGTACGAAAGAGCTAACAAAATAGCGATTCTTGGTGATAAAGAGCCAGCGGTTGCAAAACCAATCTTGCTCGGTATTACGAAGGCATCACTGGAAACAGACTCCTTCCTCTCAGCAGCATCGTTCCAAGAAACTACACGTGTACTGACAGATGCGGCGATCAAAGGTAAAGTCGATCAGTTGCTCGGTCTGAAGGAAAATGTTATCATCGGTAAGCTGATTCCTGCAGGTACAGGTATGAACCGTTACCGCAGCATCAAATTTGCTGAGCCGGAAGACGGCCAATCTTCAGTAGAAGAACTGGAACCAGTTTCGGTAGACTAATATAGATTTCCTCTTTCTGAGGAATTAAAGTATGTGTATGTCAGGAAACGACGCTTGTATTATAAGGTGGACGGAGCCTGATATACACAAACTTTATAAAATCTTTTTAGAATAGCATTGACAATGCTTGCGCTAGATGATAATATATCAAAGGTGCGTGGGCAGTTGATTGTAATTGGTCCTATTCGGAGGAATGTATGATGTCTAATGAAAAAGGCTTGCAAGATGCTCATGTCAAGATTGGTACCAAACAGACCATGCGGACAGTGCAGACAGGGATGGCTTCTGAAGTCTATGTCGCAGAAGATAGTGATCCGCAGCTCACTTCCAAAATCATTGCCTTGTGTGAACAACACAATGTGAAGTGCACGAAAGTGGACACAATGAAAAATCTCGGCAAAGCGTGCGGGATTGGAGTGGGAGCAGCTATGGCTGCTGTCGTAAAATGATACGGTAAGGAACGTTTTTGTCCGAGAATATTTAAGGATTCTCCAAGGCAAAAACTTTTCATTTGTCTTTTTATGAACCGCCTGGGTCTGTGGGCTTAGATAAAGGTTTGTAAAGAAACATGAATAATTGAGGAAGGGGGTGGCAATCACATGCCAACTATTAACCAACTGGTTCGTAAAGGACGTCAAGCTAAAGTTGAGAAGTCAAAATCACCAGCTTTGCAAAAAGGGTTCAACGCTTTGAAACGTGAATCCACTAACATCAGTGCCCCGCAAAAACGTGGTGTCTGCACTCGTGTAGGTACAATGACTCCACGTAAACCGAACTCTGCACTTCGTAAATATGCTCGTGTTCGTTTGACGAACCGTCTCGAGGTAACTGCTTATATCCCGGGAATCGGACATAACCTTCAAGAGCACAGTGTGGTATTGATCCGCGGAGGTAAAGTAAAAGACCTTGCAGGGGTTCGTTATCACATCGTTCGTGGAGCTCTCGATACTGCAGGCGTGAACAACCGTATGCAAGCTCGTTCTAAATACGGCGCGAAACGTCCAAAAGCTAAAAAAGCCTAAATTATGATAAGCAGGTTGCCTGAAAGCCTTCTGGCTTAGGTCTGGAAGGTACAGGGACTGCTGAAGAAGAAAGAAAGGGGGATATCCATGCCACGCAAAGGTCCAGTTACGAAAAGAGACGTGTTGCCAGATCCGGTATACAACTCCAAGTTGGTTACTCGTTTGATCAACCGCATCATGCTCGACGGAAAACGCGGTGTTGCTCAAAGCATTCTGTATAATGCGTTCAAGTTGATTCAAGAACGTACGGGTAATGACCCGATGGAAGTATTTGAAGCAGCAATCAAAAATATCATGCCAGTCCTGGAAGTTAAAGCTCGCCGTGTCGGCGGTTCCAACTACCAAGTACCAATCGAGGTAAAACCAGAGAGACGTACTGCTTTGGGTTTACGTTGGCTCGTGAACTACTCCCGCAACCGCGGTGAGAAAACAATGGAAGAGCGTTTGGCGGCTGAGATCATCGACGCTTCCAACAACACAGGCGCTTCTGTTAAGAAACGTGAAGACACGCACAAAATGGCTGAAGCGAACAAAGCGTTTGCTCACTACCGTTGGTAGGATTCAGTTCACAAAAATAAACTTCAATTTTGAAGGGAGACCCATTTCATGGCTAGAGAGTTCTCCTTGAAAAATACACGTAATATCGGGATCATGGCTCATATTGATGCGGGTAAAACCACGACAACTGAGCGGATCTTGTTTTACACAGGACGTACGCACAAAATCGGTGAAGTTCACGAAGGCGCTGCGACAATGGACTGGATGGAACAGGAACAGGAGCGCGGAATTACGATTACTTCCGCTGCGACTACCGCTGCTTGGAAAGGTCACCGCGTAAATATCATTGATACCCCGGGACACGTTGACTTCACTGTTGAAGTTGAACGTTCCCTTCGTGTATTGGACGGGGCAGTAGGTGTATTCAGTGCGAAAGAAGGCGTTGAGCCTCAGTCTGAAACTGTATGGAGACAGGCTGACAAGTACGGCGTACCTCGTATCGCATATGTAAACAAAATGGATATCATCGGTGCTGACTTCTTGAACGTTGTATCTGACATGCGTGATCGCCTTCAAGCGAACGCAGTTGCGATTCAACTTCCGATCGGTGCTGAAAATGATTTCAAAGGTATCATTGATATCGTTGCACAACGGGCTCATATGTACAAAGATGACCTGGGACAAGATATTGAAGAAACCGACATTCCTGCGGAATTCGTTGAAAAAGTTGAAGAACTTCGCAACGAATTGATTGAGCGTGTTGCAGAACTTGACGAAGATTTGACAATGAAATACCTGGAAGGCGAAGAGATCTCTATTGATGAGATCAAAGCCGCTCTCCGTAAGGGTGTAGTAGAGGTTAAAATCTTCCCAGTTATCTGTGGTTCCTCATACCGTAACAAAGGTGTTCAACTGATGTTGGATGCTGTTATCGACTACTTGCCTGCTCCTACGGATGTGCCATCAATCACTGGTCATCTTGAAGATGGAACAGAAGCAGTTCGTCAGTCCTCTGATGAAGAGCCGTTCTCTGCATTGGCTTTCAAAATTATGACTGACCCTTACGTTGGTAAATTGACATTCTTCCGCGTATACTCCGGCGTACTTCAATCCGGATCTTATGTATTGAATGCAACTAAAAACAAACGTGAGCGTATCGGTCGTATCCTTCAAATGCACGCAAACAGCCGTCAAGAAATCACTGAAGTTTACTCTGGTGATATCGCAGCAGCGGTTGGTTTGAAAGATACAGGTACAGGTGATACACTATGTGATGAGAAACACCCGGTTATCCTGGAATCGATGAATTTCCCTGATCCGGTAATCGAAATCGCTGTTGAACCTAAAACCAAAGCTGACCAAGATAAAATGGGTGTAGCTCTCGGTAAGTTGACGGAAGAGGATCCAACTCTTCGCGCTCATACTGACGAAGAAACAGGCCAAACAATCTTGGCGGGTATGGGTGAGCTTCACCTTGATATCATCATCGACCGTATGCGTCGTGAGTTCAAGGTGGACACTACTGTGGGTAAACCACAAGTAGCTTACCGCGAAACATTCCGTGCTCCAGCGCGCGTTGAAGGTAAATTCGTACGTCAATCCGGTGGTCGTGGTCAATACGGTCACGTATGGGTTGAATTCGAACCTCTCGAGCCGGGTACAGGCAGCCAGTTCGAAAGTAAGGTTGTCGGTGGTTCCGTACCAAGAGAATACATTCAACCTGCACTGGCAGGGATTGAAGAGCAAATGAAAAACGGCGTTATCGCAGGCTTCCCGCTTGTAGACGTTAAGGCTACTATTGTAGACGGATCTTACCATGATGTCGATTCCAATGAGATGGCATTTAAAATTGCCGGATCAATGGCGCTGAAAGCAGCGAAAGACAAATGTAGTCCAGTTCTGCTTGAGCCTATCATGAAAGTAGAAGTAACGGTTCCAGAAGAGTACATGGGTGACGTAATGGGTATGTTGAACTCCCGTCGTGGCCGCATCGAAGGTATGGATTCCCGTAGTGGAGCTCAAATCATCCGTGCTAAGGTACCTCTCTCTGAGATGTTTGGTTACTCTACAACTCTTCGTTCCGGTACTCAAGGACGCGGCGTTTTCTCCATGGAACTCTCTCACTATGAAGAAGTTCCTAAGAGCATCGCTGAAGAGATCGTTGCCAAAACAAAAGGCACCGAGTAGTTTTCTCACACTGAATGCTTGTGCTTGAAACCTGGTTTGAAGCACTGCATTCAGTGAAAACATAAAATTATAAATTTTAAGGAGGCCACGTTCAAATGGCAAAGGCTAAATACGAACGTAATAAACCACACGTTAACATTGGTACTATTGGTCACGTCGATCATGGTAAAACAACTCTGACTGCTGCAATCACAACTGTATTGTCCAAAACTTACGGTGGTGCTGCTGTAGCATTCGACCAAATCGACAAAGCTCCAGAAGAGCGCGAGCGCGGTATCACTATCTCCACAGCACACGTTGAGTACGAAACTGACACTCGTCACTACGCTCACGTAGACTGCCCAGGTCACGCCGACTATGTTAAAAACATGATCACTGGCGCGGCACAAATGGACGGAGCTATCTTGGTAGTATCCGCAGCTGACGGCCCAATGCCACAAACTCGTGAGCA
>Ga0105246_10002110_pt1 | contig 11999 bp, 9 predicted proteins | sample KBSM64metaG_FD_99694 | JGI IMG/M metagenome (GOLD analysis project Ga0105246, IMG submission 99694) | Miscanthus rhizosphere microbial communities from Kellogg Biological Station, Michigan, USA - KBS M6-4 metaG | ecosystem: Host-associated > Plants > Roots > Rhizosphere > Soil | place: Michigan...
CGGGTGGACGGTTCCGATCTTCGCAAGCGCAAGCTGGCTTGGGCGGGGTGGCTGGCGTTGGCACTTGCCGCGCTTGTCGTCGGGAAAGCCTGCCATGACACCATGGCCGACCCGGTCATCCGCGGAACGACCGTGATCCTGCCGCGAATGCCGACGGGTGCGGCGCCGGTCACCGTCGTGCTTCTTTCGGACATTCACGTTGCCGGCCCCAACATGCCGCCGTCGCGCGTCGACAGGATCATCCGGCGGGTCGAAGCGCTTCGGCCCGACCTGATCGTCCTCGCCGGCGATTTCCTCAGCGATCCGGGCATCGGAATTACTCCCTACCCTATCGACGTGGCGATCGCGCCTCTGGCAAACCTGCGAGCGCCGCTGGGGGTTTACGCGGTGATCGGCAATCACGATCACTGGGGACATCGCGGGGAAGCGGTGCGGCGCGAGCTCGCCCGGCGCGGGATTATCGTCCTCGCCAACGAGGCCAGGCGGGTTGGACCGCTGGCGCTTGGCGGGCTCGACGACGAATTGGTCCAGAGGCATCGGGTCACCAGGCTGCTGGCGGAGATGCGCAGCCTCGGCGGCGGCCCGGTCCTGCTCAGCCACAGCCCCGACGAGTTCGCCTTGCTGCCACGCAACAGCGGGTTCCAGCTCGCGGGCCATACCCACTGCGGCCAGGTCAGCTTCTTCGGGTGGGCCCCGGTGACGAACTCGCGCTACGGGCAGCGCTTTGCCTGCGGTATCGTGCGCGAGCGCGGCAATGTTCTCATCGTCACTGCCGGTTTGGGCACGAGCGTCGTCCCTTTTCGCTTTGGGGCGGCGCCCGATATCTGGCTGGTCACGATCCGCCCGCGATAGCGGGGAAAGCTGCCCGCGCACGTTACCGAGATCGTGCCGGACGCTCACTTGCGGAGCGCGCGCAGCGAGCTGGATACCGCCTGTTCTCCCTGACTTTTGTTAGTCGCAAAAATGGCCGTTCGACAAATTCCTAAGCCCGTGAAATCTAGGTATTTCCCCGTAGCGGTTCGATCGAACCGCATCGAGGGGGCTCGGACGAAATGGCGGCGTGGGATCGGCGGACTGTTGTCATATCCGGCTTGGCGCTGCTGTCGGGTTGCGGTCCTAGCGCTACGAGCAGCAGCGCGAGCCTGACTTCCAGCCAATCGAAGTCGGCTGGGCCGTCTCCCACGCCGAGCCCGGCACCTACAGAGAGCGCCAATTCGCTCGATTTCGATATCGTCATCTACGGAAGTACCTTGGGCGGGCTGGCGGCTCTCATCCGCGCCGCCGGGCGGCGCGGGAAGCGGGTCTGCATTATCGAGCCCTACACCAAGTTCGGCGGCATCCACGCGGCCGGCCTGACGCATCTCGATTACGGATCGACCACGGTCATCGGCGGCGACGTCAAGGCGAGCTATCTCAACCTGATCGCCACTTATCAGGGAACCCCTGACGGGAAGTGGGAATTCGAACCCAGGAACGCCCAGCGCGCGGCCGAAACGCTCATTTCGAATTACGCCGCGGCCAGCTTGGTCAACTCCCCTCTCGAGGTCACTCAGGTGGTCGTCCAGACAAGCGCGACCGGCCGCAGAATACAGGGCATCCAGACGCCGGCCGGGCTGATCACCGGCAAGGTCTTCATCGACGCCTCTTACGAAGGCGACCTGATGGCCGGTGCGCTCGGGCCCACCGGGTACACCTACGGCCGGGAAAGCAAGGCAGAACATGGCGAAAGCACCGCCGGATACCTCGCGGGCCGCTCATCGCCGCCGGCCTATGCCATCGGCAACAAGGCAAATCCGGGCTATCCTTATCTGCCCGATCCGAAGCTCACGAGCGGGGCGGCCGACAGCCGGTACCAGGCGTACAATTTCCGCCTGCCGCTGACCCGGGTCGCCGCAAACCGGATCCCCTTCAACAAGCCTTCGGGGTACAGCCTTACGCTGTACGACACCCAGCTGCGGGTTCTCGCGGGAATTGGCTACACCAAGTTCGCCCGCGACAAGACGGCTCAGTCGCTCGGCTACCAGGCGACGTTGCCGAAGGGCAAGGTCAACTGGAACGGCCTGGAATTGCTCAACGGCAACGTCGGCTACGCCGACGGAAGCTGGGCCACGCGCCGCAAGATCGCCCAGGCGCACAGCGACTGGCAGCAGGGCCTGATGTGGGCCATCGCGAACGATCCGGGGGTTCAGAATTACGGACTGACGGCCTTGCAACTCGATGCCGGGGACTGCGGCCTGTGCGCCGACGAATTTATCGATAGCCCCTATGGGCGCGGGTGGCCGTTCTGGCTCTATGTCCGCGAGGGCCGCCGTCTCAAGGGCATGTACAAGATGCTTGAAAACGACATCAAGGTCGGCGGGGCAACAACCAAGGCGACCGCGATCGGACGCTGGTACTACGCGTGGGACGTTCACGACGTTCAGGGCTTCTACGGCAAAAGCAATCAGCAACACGTGTACGCGGAAGGCAACGCTATCAACAACGGGACGGCAACGGCCGTTTACGACATTCCCGCCGAATGCATGCTGCCGCCTGCTGCCGCCTGCACCAATCTCATCGTGCCGACATGCAGCAGCTTCAGCCATGTTGCCTGGGGCCCGCACCGGATGGAGGTGGCGTTCGGCTATTGCGGCGAGGCAGCCGGAGAGATCGCCGCCTGGGCCTGCGACACGGGCCTGCCCGTCCAGAATTATGACTACCCGACGATACGCCAGCGGCTGCAGCAGTACGGCACTCTGCTGGCGTGAGGGCAACGCGCACCTAGCGCTCTTGCCCACATCGCGACGGGCGGCAACGACCTAGCGACGGTACGTTTCGCAAGCGCAGCATCGCCCTTGTATTGTCGAGACCGCGATGTAAGGTCCCGCCGGCCTTCGTTCGCGTGACGGGATATCGGTTTGTCCGGAAAAGTAGCTTTGATCACGGGCGTTACGGGCCAGGATGGTGCGTACCTCTCGGAGTTTCTTCTCCAAAAAGGCTATCAGGTGCACGGCGTGAAGCGGCGCTCGTCATCGTTCAATACCGGCCGCATCGAAGATATCTACGAAGACCCGCACGTCGAGGGCTCGAGATTTCAGCTCCATTATGGCGATCTGACGGATTCGACGAACCTGATTCGAATAATCCAGGAAACGAAGCCGACGGAAATCTACAACCTGGCGGCACAGAGCCACGTGCAGGTGAGTTTCGAGACTCCCGAATACACGGCGAATGCCGACGCGGTCGGCACGTTGCGTCTGCTGGAAGCGATCCGCATTCTCGGCTTGGAGAAGGAGACGCGCTTCTACCAGGCCTCGACTTCGGAGCTCTACGGGCTGGTGCAGGAAATACCGCAGCGCGAAACCACCCCGTTCTATCCGCGCTCGCCGTATGGCGTCGCCAAGCTTTATGCCTACTGGATTGTCGTCAATTACCGTGAAGCATATGGCATCCACGCATCGAACGGCATCCTGTTCAATCACGAGAGCCCCCTGCGCGGAGAGACTTTCGTCACACGCAAGATAACGCGTGCCGCGGCAGCCATCTCACTCGGCAGACAAGACAAGCTTTATCTCGGCAACCTCAACGCCAAACGCGACTGGGGGCACGCCCGCGAGTACGTCCGCGGCATGTGGATGATGCTGCAACAGGACGAACCCGACGACTACGTCCTCGCCACGGGAGTAGCGACCGAGGTTCGCGAATTCGTGCGCTGGGCCTTCGAAGATGCGGGCATCCACATCGATTTCAAAGGCGAAGGTGTCGATGAAAAGGGCTACTGCCGCAAGACCGGCAAATGCCTGATCGAAGTCGACCCAAGGTATTTCCGACCCACCGAAGTAGACTTGCTGATTGGCGATCCCGGCAAGGCGAAACAGCGGCTTGGCTGGTCCGCCGAAACGAGCGTCCGCGAACTGGCCCGCGAGATGGTCGCCGCGGACCTCACAGTCATGGAAAGCGCAACTATTTCGAAGGGCGCCTGATGGCCTGGAACCTTGCCGGCAAACGGATCTACGTCGCCGGACACAAGGGTATGGTGGGGTCGGCGATCGTCCGGCGGCTCGATCGCGAAGGGTGCGAAATTCTCGTGTCCGAGCGCTCGGTCGACCTGCGCGAGCAGGCTGCGGTGCGCGAGTGGTTCGGCGCCAATCGGCCCGACATCGTGATCCTGGCCGCGGCCAAGGTGGGCGGCATCCTGGCGAACGACAGTTATCCTGCCACGTTTCTGTACGAAAACCTCATGATCGAGGCGATCGTGATCGAGGCGGCCCGGCAAGCCGAGGTCGAAAAGCTCCTGTTCCTCGGATCGTCATGCATCTATCCCAAGATGGCGCCGCAACCGATCTCCGAAGAGGCACTGCTGACCGGACCGCTCGAGCCGACCAACGAATGGTATGCCGTAGCGAAAATCGCCGGGATCAAGCTTTGTCAGGCGTATCGGCGCCAGTACGGCTGCGATTTCATCAGCGCGATGCCGACCAATCTGTACGGTCCCGGCGACAATTTCGACCTCCAATCAAGCCATGTCCTGCCGGCGCTGATCCGCAAGGCTCACGAAGCCAGGCAAACCGGTGAGGAGGCCATCACCATCTGGGGCAGCGGGACGCCGCGACGCGAATTCCTGCATGTCGACGACCTGGCCGACGCCTGCGTGTTCCTGATGCAGGAGTACTCGGGGGAGCAACACGTCAACGTGGGATCGGGCAAGGACATCGCAATCGCCGAGCTTGCCAGGCTGGTGTGCGAAGTGGTCGGTTTCCGCGGCGACATCCGGTGTGATACAAGCAAGCCGGACGGCACGCCGCGAAAACTGATGTCGAGTGAAAGGCTGAACGCGATGGGGTGGCAGCCCAAGGTCGGCCTGCGGGAAGGGATCGCCGCGACTTATGCCTGGTTCCTCGAAAACGCGGCGTGAGCGACCGGTGCGCATCCTCTTTCTGGGTCTGAACTATGCGCCCGAGCCGATTGGCATAGCGGTCTACTCGACGGGGATGTGCCAATATCTGGCCCGCAGCGGGCATCAGGTCCGCGCCATCGTGGGGAAACCCTACTATCCGGAATGGCGCGTTCACGAGCGTTTTCGCGGACGCGGAACCGCAAGTTCGGTCGAACAGGGCGTGGCGCTGATCCGTGTGCCGCACTATGTCCCCGCCGTCCCCACCGGCGGCAAGCGCTTGCTGCACCACCTCAGCTTCGCGCTGGCGGCGTTGTGGCCGATGCTGCGAGAGGCACGCCGCCTGCGCCCGGACGTGGTGCTGACGGTGGCACCGTCGCTGATTGCGGCGCCTGTCGCACGGTTGGCCGCAGCGTTGGCCGGCGCAAAGAGTTGGCTGCACATCCAGGACTTCGAAGTCGAAGCCGCCTTCGCGACCGGCCTGGTCAAGGAGGACGGGATGCTGCCAGGCATGGCCAGGCGGTTCGAGCGAACAGTCCTGCGATCCTTCGATCGAGTCAGCAGCATCTCCTTCGAGATGTGCCGCAAGGCCGGCAGCCTGGGAGTTCCCACCGACAGGATTTACGAGCTGCGCAACTGGGCGGATCTCGATTCCGTCCGACCGCTGGAAAGACCGTCTCTCTATCGCCGGGAATGGGGCATAACTACGCCGCACGTGGCCTTGTATTCGGGCAATATCGCCAACAAGCAGGGTATCGAAATCCTGGTCGACGTCGCTCGACGGCTCCAAGGGCGCACCGATGTTACTTTCGTGATCTGCGGCCAGGGCCCCAACCGGGCTGTGCTCGAAGCCAGGGCCGCCGGCCTTCAGAACATCCGTTTTCACGACCTCCAGCCGGTCGAACGGCTTAACGAGCTCGTCGGCCTGGCCACGATCCACTTGCTACCGCAGAAGGCGAGCGCGGCGGACCTGGTCCTTCCGTCGAAGCTGACCAACATGCTGGCCTCAGGGCGGCCGGTGATCGCCACCGCCGACCTTGCCTCGGGCCTGGCGCGGGAGGTGGCCGGCTGCGGCCGCGTGGTTCCGCCCGAAGATCCCGAAGCGCTCGCGAACGCGATCGGCGAACTGCTGGATTCGCCGGAAGAGTACGCCCGGGCCTCGAGCGCGGCTCGCGAGCGGGCGTTGTCCACTTGGGATCAGCGCCGCGTGCTCGCTGGGTTCGCCGAGAGGCTGGAGGCCGTCGTGGCGCAGGGGCGCCCAATTGCCGCCGCGGAACATGTCTCATGAACCTGAGAAAGGCCTTCAAGGCGGCGCTTTCGCCGAAATACTGGGCAGCGTTGGCGCACGGCGTGGTGCCGACGATCGAGCATGGTGACGGCCTGGCCGGCGTGTGGCCGGCGACGGTGATCGACGTCGGCGCGAACAAGGGACAGTTCACCGCGTTTGCGCGCGCGCGCTGGCCGCGGGCGAAGTTTTTCGCCTTCGAACCCTTGCCGAAACCGTCGCGGCGATTCCGGGCGATCTTCGGTGACGCGGTCTCGCTGCATCACGTCGCCTTGGGCCGGGAAGAGTCTTCGTTGGACATCCACATCGCCTCGCGCGAGGACTCTTCGTCACTTCTGCCGATCGGCGACCGCCAGGTCGAGGAATTCCACACAGCCGAAGTGGCCACACTAACGGTCCCTGTGCGGCGCCTGGACGAAGTACTGGGCGGCGCCGCGATCGTCGCCCCGGCCCTGCTCAAGATCGACGTCCAGGGATTCGAGCACGAGGTGCTGGAAGGTTGCAGCGGCGTGGTCGATCTGATCGAATGGATCTATGTCGAGGTGTCCTTCGTCGAGCTCTATCAAAGGCAGAAGCTCTACGGGGAGGTCGAGCCCCTGCTCGCCTCGATGGGGTATGCTCCGGTTCGGGAGCACAACGTCCAGTTCGGTAAGTCGGGCAGCAAGATCCAGGCCGATGTTCTGTTTGCCAAGCGAAGCTCGAGCTGATCGTGCTGGAATCCGCGCGTTCTAGCTCGATGGCGCCGGCGCGCGGTCTGGTCGCCCGCCTGCTCCGTCACGACATGAGCCGAGCCTTCGGGGCGTCCATGCTCGTGTCGATCGGCGCGCGCGTGCTGCAGGTCCTCATGGCCGCTTTGCTCGGGCGCCAGCTTGGCCCGGCCGGGCTCGGCGTTTTTACAGTGGCGACTAGCGCCGCGCTGCTGGTGGGCGAAATCGCCGCTCAGGGCTGGCCGATGCTGATGTCGCGCCATATCCCGTTCCTGACCAAGTCCGGCGAATGGAGTGAGTTGCGCGGTCTGCTGCGCATGGCGAACGTGATGGTGGCGATCGGCTCGCTACTGGCCAGCGCCGCTCTATACGGGGTCGGCTGGTGGGTGCATTCCAGCGACACGACTTATTCCGCGGGCTTGTCGCTGGCGGCGCTACTCGCGCCGACCGTCGCCTTCAGCCGCTTGCGGCGGCAACAATACGCGGCACTGCACAAGCCGATCCCCGCCTTGCTGATCGACGAAGCGAGTGCACCGCTGGGGCTCATAGTCGTCGCCGCCACCGTGGGGCTGGCCAGCGCGTTCTCGGGCATCCTGATCTACACGCTCGCGTGGGCGGCGGCCGTTATCGCCGGGTCCATCGCCTTCCGCCGCATCTGGCCGGGCGAGCTCGGCGCGGCCGAGCCGGGCGGGTCGTTCGCCACCTGGTGGTCCACGGCGACCGGCGGGCTTCTCGCAACGGTATCACGCATGGCGATGACCAAGGTGGACGTGCTGATGCTCGCGCCGCTCATCTCCTTTCACGACGCGGGCATCTACGGGGCTGCCCTGCGCATCACCTATATCCTGACTTTTCCGCAAGTCGTGCTGACAACCGTCCTCACGCCCCGGCTGAGCGCCTGCTATTGGGCCGCCGACTATGCCAAGCTTCGCCGCACGTTCCTCGCCGGACTGGGGATTGCCGCGGCGACCTGCATACCTTTTGCGGTCCTGCTCATCCTGTCTCCGGTCGGGTTGATCCAGCTGGTTTTCGGACGATCGTTCGTCAACGACAGCGCCCTTCTGCTCTATCTCACTTTCGGCCAGATGACCGTATCGCTGACCATGCCGTTCACCAGCCTGCTGCTGATGACCGGGCGCGAATGGATCGTCGGCGTGCTGTATTCGGTGCTGCTGGCGGCGATGATTGCCGGTAATTTCGTGCTGATCCCGACATACGGCTACTTCGGCCCCGCTTATACTAACCTGGTGGCGAGCGTGCTGCTCTTTCTCGTCCAGGCCGCCCTGACCTACCGGCTCGTTGCGGGGAACGGGCGATGAAACGCGTGGCGCTGGTGGGCGTCGCCGGCCCCAATCTGGGCGACACGGCAATCGCCCAGTCGATCTGCGAGGCAGCCGAGCGGCGGGAATGCGAGGTCACGGTGGTGCATCCAGGCAAGGTTGGCCGCCCGCTGCCGCGCTTTCCCGAGCTGACCTTCAGCCGGCGCCGGATCGGCGACTGGCGGGCGCTGCTTTCGCTGGTGCGGCGCTCGGACAACGTATGGATCGGCGGCGGCTCGCTGATACAGGACCGGCTCGGCACCTCGCTGGTGCGCGGAATGATCCCGTTCGTTTGTCAGATCGCGCTGCTCGCCCGGATCGGCGGGCACATCCCCACGCTGATGTGCGTGGGTGTCGATCGCCTCGACAGCCGGCTGGGCAAGCGCCTGGCCTCGTTCGTGTTACGCCGGCTGACGAAGCGGATCGTCGTGCGCGACCAGCAATCCTATCGCCGCGCCCGTGTGCTCGCGGGGGGAAGCGAGCGGATCCAGGTGTGCCCGGATCCGGCGTTCGTCTTGCGGATCGACCCGGACACCGCACAGGACGCGAATGTTACCTTGGTACCGTCACGGCATGATATGCAATGGCAGGACGCCGCGGCGTTGTTCGCCCAGTTGCTTGAGAGCATCCAAGTCTCGAAATCTTCGATCAACATGGTCCTGTCCGATACCAGCGCCTCCGAGCGGGAATACGCCGACAACATAAGGCGGCACCTTGGTGAGCAAGGATTTGACGTGCGCTGTTACATTCCGCAGACCGTCGATGCCTTGCTTGAAAGGCTCGCGGCCGCACCGCTGCTTCTTTCGATGCGGCTCCATCCGGTTATCCTGGCTTTTTCCGATCGCAATTGCGTGATCGTCTCGGACAACAGCAAGCTAACCAGCCTCGCGCGCGAGCTCGAATTGCCCAGGGTGAGCCCGGCCAAGTGGTTCGCGGGGGAGCGACTGGTGTTCGACAGCCGTCCGCTCGACGCAAAGACCAGCGCTGCCCGGGTCAAGCTCCGGGAAGCGCGTTCCTCGGCCTTCACCCGAACTTTGGAGCAGCTTCAATGACGACGCTGAAGATCATCCTGGCGGTTCTGGTGCTCGTGTACACCTTCGCCAGCCTGTCGCGGCTGCGCGTGATCGAAAGGCGCATGCCCGCATCGGTGATCATTCTGAATCTGATGTTCCTGCTCTTCTATTGTCTGGGTTTCGTCTACCAGGCGCTCAACTCGCTCGCCAATCACAGGTTCTACCTGTCGGACTCGGGTTTTTCCTACAGCCAGAGCGGCATGGTCGACATAAGCCTGATCCTGCTCCAGTATATTCTCGCAATCGAGATTACCAACGCGGTCGTGCTGCTGACCTATCGCAATCGTAGCCGGCCGGCGGAAGCGCTTCCATTCACGGTCCCGCTATGGGGCTATGTGGTCGTTGCGGGATTGTCGTTCGCCGTCATCGCGACGCTCACGCTGCGTATCGTCTCGACCGTCGGCATCGCCTATTTCATCAAGCACAACATTCTCCGATCGGTGTTCTTCGAAGGGCTGGGCGTCGTCGTCGAGCTGCAGTTTGTCGCCGTTTTCATGGCCTGTGCGCTGATGATGATCGCAACGGGGCAACGGTGGCGCTGGTTTATGCTGTTCTTCGTGACGGGTCTTTTCACCCTTACCCGGTGGCCGTTGGTGCTGCTGATCCTGAGCTTCGTGTCTTATCTGTTTTACGTCAGGCGGCGGCGCTTCCTGCAGGTGAAATACTTGATCCCCGGCGTGGCTGTCGTCATCGGCGCGGTGTCGCTGGCCATCCTCACTCGCGACAGCTCAGACACCTGGGAAGGGCCGCTGCAGTCCATTTACGGCACCGAACAGGCGCCGCAGATACCGGCGCTGATCATTGCCAAGGACAACATGGCGCTGAAGGCGACGTTGTCCGAGCGACCCCTGTCCTTCGTCGGCGAGGTGATACCCCGCGCGATCAAGTCACGGTTCGGAATATCCGAAGCCACTACAGGCAACCAGGCCTTCACTAAGACGCATTGGCCGGTACGTCTTAGGTACGACCAGTCGGAGATGTCCTTCGGTGGTCTCAACGAACTCTATTTTCGCGGCGGCTTGCCGCTCATCCTCGCAGTGCTGATGCTGCTCGCGCTCGCGCACGCCACGATCACCTCGCGACTGCGCGATGCCAACGCGTTATTCATCGTCGAGACCGCGCTATGCTGGTTCGTGTTCCAGTTCCTCAGGTCCGATATGGCGCACACCTTCTCGCGCCTGCCCAGCTTGGCGCTGGGTTGCTTCGTGGCGATCGCCATCGTCTCGGCTGGGGAAAGGGCGGCGCAGTATCGGGCTCGACGTGCTCGCGCCAGAGCGGCATCGCCGACAGGGCCCACCGCACTGGCGCCATGATCGCCTTTTCGCCCGACATCTTCCAGATGCAGCGGTTCGGAGGCGTATCGCGCTGCATCTATCAGATTGCGAGGGTCGCGGCACAATCGCGGGACGTCGCGATATTCGCGGGGGCGACGGCGAACGCCTATCTGCTCGACGGAGTCGGCGATGGCAGCTTCCGCGGCGACTTCGCCGGCACCCGGGCGACGTCGGTGGGCGGCCGGTTTCGTGGGGCGGTCCTGTGGGAGCCGCGCTTCGCCCGCTGGTTGCGGGGGCACCAAGGGACGATAGTCCACCGCAGCTACTACGCGCCGTACGATCTGACGCCTCGGCACATCCCTGTCGTAGAGACGCTGCACGACATGATGTGGGAGCGGCTTCCCCAAAGCCGTGGCTTGGGGGCGCGTTTAAACAGCGCGATCAAGCGCCGGGCGCTCGAACGGGCGGACGTGATCGCGTGCGTGTCGCACTATACGCTTGGCGAACTGACCGATCTCTGGCCGGCGCTCGCGGCCAAGGCCGTCGTCATCCCGCATGGCGTCGCCCCGCTTAGCTCGGCGCCACTGGCCTGCGACGAGGACCGGCCCTTCTTCATCTACGTCGGCAGCCGTGAGCAGCGAAAGAATTTCGGGATCCTGATCGAAGCGCTCGCGGATCATCCTCGCCTAGCGGATGCCGATCTGATCTGCGTCGGCGGTGGCGCATGGAGCGCACAGGAGCGGGTATTGCTGCAGGACAAGGGACTGGCGAGCCGGGTGCGGCAGATGAGCCTCGACGACGACGAGCTCGCCGGACATTTCGCGGCGGCGATCGCGCTGGTCTATCCGTCGCGATACGAAGGATTCGGCATGCCCCTGCTCGAAGCGATGATCCACGGATGCCCGGTTATCAGTTCCAATTGCACTTCTCTTCCCGAAGCTGGCGGAGACAGCGCGCTCTATTGCCCGCCGGATTCGGCCGACGCATGGCGCGATGCGATGTTCCGATTGGCGAGCGAACCGGAACTTCGGGGCGACTTGCGACGGCGCGGCACGACCCGCGCCCAGACATGCACCTGGGATGCGGCGGGGCAGGCCTACGTCCGCTTGTACGATGGATTGGGCGGCAACTCCGCCATGATGTAGCTCGAGAACGCGATGTTCAGTCCCCGTGACCTTACCTCGCATGCCTTGAACCGCCGTTCGCTGCTGGAGCTGGCCGGCCGTGCCACTGCAGGTGCGTTCGCAGGATTCGCGGACTTGCGCCCTTTCGGCATGCAGCAAGTGCAGCGGTTCGCCGAATTGCACCGGCTTACCCCGCCCGCGCACGTTCGGCACATCGCAACCACTGCTTACGATGCAGCAGGCGACAGAGGGGGGGCTTTATACGAATGCTTCGATTTGGGGTCGCCTACCGCTAACGAGGCCTTCGTTTCCGCCCGCCCTCTCGCCGCCGCCCGCACCGCCAA
>Ga0105246_10002113_pt1 | contig 11983 bp, 12 predicted proteins | sample KBSM64metaG_FD_99694 | JGI IMG/M metagenome (GOLD analysis project Ga0105246, IMG submission 99694) | Miscanthus rhizosphere microbial communities from Kellogg Biological Station, Michigan, USA - KBS M6-4 metaG | ecosystem: Host-associated > Plants > Roots > Rhizosphere > Soil | place...
CGATGGTCGCCGGGTCGTCGGCCCTGGCCTGCGAGCTGCGCTCCTCGACGACCTCGTCGGAGACGTCCCTGCCGAGCCGCCCGAGCTCCTCGACGCCGCCCGCCTCGATCTGCCAGACGTGCTTCAGCGCCGGCAGCGACTCGCGCACCGACTCCACGGCAGCCGCGTGGGCGTCCAGCTCGACGACGACGGCGGTGGCGCCCGAGTCGGAGAGGATCCACTGCACCTGCTCCGGCGAGCTGGTCTCGTACACCGGCACGGTGACCGCGCCCGCGCTCCAGATCGCGAAGTCCAGCAGCGTCCACTCGTAGCGGGTGCGGGACATCAGGCCGACCCGGTCGCCGGGCTGGACGCCGGAGGCGATCAGCCCCTTGGCGGCCGCGTGCACCTCGGCCAGAAAGGCGGTGGCCGTCACGTCCTGCCAGGCGCCGCCCACCTTGCGGGCGATCACGGCGACGTCGGGATGCTGCGCGGCGTTTCTGCGGACGATGTCGGTCAGATTGCCGTCCGCAGGGACCTCGTACAAAGCCGGAAGGCTGAACTCGCGCAAGACTGCTGCTCCTAATAAGGCGCCGGCGCCACGACGTTGTGTGATGCGACGGTGGGTCCAAGGCTCGGGCAGGTGCTCAGAGATTCAGTGGTTGAAATCCTGAGCACGACTGGACTGCCCGGACGTTACCCGCCGGTATGGCTTCTTCGACAGGGGGTCCCGGCGAGATGTTCGCTGCGTCACACAGGTGGGTGTTCCTTTGCGTACGGTAGTCCACCCGCTAACTGACTGGCCAGTAAGGGCAGGACCGGCCGCCACTGTTCACGTTCACCCCACACGCTTACCCTTGATCGCCATGGCATCCACACCACCCGGCAACCGCAGGACGCGTGTCCATGTGGTCAGCGACGTGCACGGCAACGCCCGTGACCTGGCCAGAGCCGGCGAGGGCGCCGATGCCCTGATCTGTCTGGGCGACCTGGTCCTCTTCCTCGACTACGCCGACCACTCGCGCGGCATCTTCCCCGACCTGTTCGGCGCCGAGAACGCCGGCCGCCTCGTCGAGCTGCGCACCGCCCGCCGCTACGAGGAGGCGCGCGAGTTCGGCCGTCGCCTGTGGGGCGGCATCGGCACGGACCGGGCCGCCGCGATCGAGCAGGCGGTGCGCAAGCAGTACGCCGAGATGTTCGCGGCGTTCCCGACACCGACGTACGCCACCTACGGCAATGTCGACATGCCGCCCCTGTGGTCGGAGTACGCCGGCCCGGGCACGACCGTGCTCGACGGCGAGCGCGTGGAGATCGGCGGCCGCACCTTCGGCTTCGTCGGCGGCGGCCTCAAGTCCCCCATGCGCACCCCCTACGAGATCAGCGACGAGGAGTACGCGGCGAAGATCGAGGCCGTCGGCGAGGTGGACGTGCTGTGCACCCACATCCCGCCGGAGGTGCCCGAACTGGTCTACGACACGGTGGCGCGCCGCTTCGAGCGGGGCAGCCGGGCGCTGCTGGACGCGATCCGCCGCACCCGCCCCCGGTACGCGCTGTTCGGTCACGTCCACCAGCCGCTGGCGCGGCGGATGCGGATCGGGGCCACGGAGTGCGTGAACGTGGGGCACTTCGCGGGGACGGGCAAGCCCTGGGCGCTTGAATGGTGAATGAACGCAGGTGGGGGTGAAGGCGGGTGCCGACGTGCGCGGTAGCCTTCACGCTGCGCGCACCGTGCGCACGACGACCTCTTTACCGGCCCGCATCTGGAGGAGCCACAGCGATGGCGGAACACACCAGCTCGAGCATCACGATCGAGGCGGCACCGGCCGATGTCATGGGGGTGATCGCAGACTTCGCGCGCTACCCGGACTGGACCGGTGAGGTGAAGGAGGCGGAGGTCCTCGCGACGGACGCCCAGGGCCGCGCCGAGCAGGTCCGCCTCGTCATGGACGCAGGCGCGATCAAGGACGACCAGGTGCTTGCGTACACCTGGACCGGTGAGAACTCGGTCTCCTGGACCTTGGTCAAGTCGCAGATGCTGCGGGCGCTGGACGGCTCGTACATCTTGAAGCCGGCGGGGGCGGGGGCGACCGAGGTCACCTATCAGCTGACCGTGGACGTCAAGATCCCGATGCTCGGGATGATCAAGCGGAAGGCTGAGAAGGTCATTATCGACCGGGCGTTGGCGGGGTTGAAGAAGCGGGTGGAGTCCGGGGAGAAGTAGGGTCTCGCCGTAGGGGTTTTGGTGCGTCGCCGACTGCGGGTGCGTTTGGGCTGGTCGCGCCCACGCGGCGGAGCCGCAGATTGATGCAGCCCCGCGCCCCTCGGGGGGTGTCCGTTACCGTTCAGCCTCATGCGCACCATCCTGATCACTGGCCCTGGCGGTTCCGGACGTACGACCGTTGCCGCCGCGACCGCCTTGCGGGCCGCCGGCAACGGCACTCGCACCCTGGTCCTCAGTGCGGACCGCACTGACACGCTCGGTGCGGTGCTGGGTACGACGACAGGCCCGGCGCCCGCCCGCGTCGCCCCCAACCTCACCGCCTGGCGCCCCGACGCCGCCGCCGGTTTCCGGGATGACCTCACCGCCTTCCAGGAACGCGCTGCCAATGTTCTCGATCTGCTCGGGGCCTCCCGGCTGGATACCGAGGAGGTCACCCCCCTTCCCGGTGCCGAGGAGCTGAACCTGCTGCGTGCCCTGCGGGACGCGGCCCTCGCGGAGGCTCACGACCTGCTGGTCGTCGATCTGCCGCCGACCCCGCAGGCGCTCGCCCTGCTCGCCCTGCCCGAAGAGCTGCGCCGCTATCTGCGCCGGCTGCTGCCGCCCGAGCGGCAGGCGGCCCGGGCCCTGCGGCCCGTTCTCGGGCGGCTCGCCGGGATCCCCATGCCCTCGGAGTGGCTGTACGAGACGGCCGCCCGCTGGGACGCCGAGCTCGGCGCCGTCGAGGCGGTCCTCGCCGACCGGGACACCGTCGTACGGCTGGTCGCCGAACCCGGACCGGCCGGCGCCGACGCCGTACACTCCGCCGGGCTCGCCCTGGCCCTGCACGGCCTGCGCCCCGACAGCGTGGTGGCCAACCGGGTGCTGCCTGAGGGCGCGAGCGGCTGGCTCGCCGGGCTCGTTGCCCAGCAGCGCAAGGCCCTGGAGGAGTGGCAGGAGCCGTACCACGTCCGGCCGGTCGCCCACCTCGGCCGCGACCCGCGGGGCATGGACGACCTCGCCGCACTCGCCGTCCCCGGCGCCCTGGACGTCAACGACACGACCTCCACCGTCGAGTGGCCCGTCACCGACCGGCTCGCCGACGACGGCGTGCTCGTCTGGCACATCCCGCTGCCCGGCGCCATACGCGACGACCTGGACCTCATCCGGCGGGGCGACGAACTCGTCGTCGCGGCAGGCCAGTTCCGCCGTATCGTCCCGCTGCCGTCCGTCCTGCGCCGCTGCACCGTCGAGGGGGCCGCGCTGCGCGAGGGCGAACTGCGCATCCGGTTCGTGCCCGACCCGGATCTGTGGCCTCAGAGGCCGTGAACCACGTACGCCCATTCGGGTAACGTCGTAGAGACGAACCGTAGTCAGGAGGTCGTCATGAGCGAAGAGCGCCCCCCGTCCGACGCCGGCAATCACGAGGTGATCGACGAGGTGCGGGCGACCGACGCCGACGCCTGGGCGAAGGCGTGTGCCGAGGATCTCGCGGCGGAGAAGGCCCGCCGCCGCGCCGAGCACGGCCAGCCGCCGATCTCGGCCGGCGAGGAACTGCGCAAGCTCGTCGACGCCGTATCGGAGAAGCTGTCGTCGATCCAGTCGCCGCTGCTCGGCTCCGTCGCCGGACCGGCCGCCCAGCAGGTGGTGAAGCAGGTCGTCCAGCAGGCGAAGGCCGCGGTCGAGCCCGTCATCGAACGCAATCCGGACGTCTTCGACCACCTCGCCGCCGCGGGCAACGAACTGCTCGCCGCCTACCGCTCCGCGGTCCAGGCCCAGGAACAGCGCTGGACGACCCGCACGACGGACCTGCACAAGGATCTGGACGAGCACCGGGACGGCGACGAGGGCGGCACCGGTCCCGGGCAACGCATCGACCTGGACTGACACCTCCCCACACCCCTCCCTCAGGCCCCGCCGCCCCGCTCCCGCCTGCCCAGCGATTGGACGTCGAGGCCTTGGCGGCAGGGCCTCGGGTACGGTTGGCCGTAGCGGGGCTCGACCGAAACTGAGGGATTCATGGGACTCACCATCGGCGTCGACATCGGCGGCACCAAGATCGCGGCCGGCGTGGTAGATGAGGAAGGCAACATCCTCTCGACGCACAAGGTGCCGACCCCGGGCACGCCCGAGGCGATCGTGGACGCCATCGCCTCCGCCGTGGAGGGCGCACGCGCCGGGCACGAGATCGTCGGCGTGGGCATCGGTGCGGCCGGTTACGTCAACCGCCAGCGCTCGGAGGTCTACTTCGCGCCCAACATCGACTGGCGCAACGAGCCGCTGAAGGCCAAGGTCGAGGCCCGCGTGGGCCTGCCGGTCGTCGTGGAGAACGACGCCAACGCGGCCGCATGGGGCGAGTACAAGTTCGGCGCGGGCAAGGGCCACCGCAACGTCATCTGCATCACCCTCGGCACCGGCCTCGGCGGCGGCATCATCATCGGCAACAAGCTGCGCCGCGGGCACTACGGCGTGGCCGCCGAGTTCGGGCACATCCGCATGGTGCCGGACGGCCTGCTCTGCGGCTGCGGCAGCCAGGGCTGCTGGGAGCAGTACGCCTCGGGGCGCGCCCTCGTCAGGTACGCCAAGCAGCGTGCCAACGCCACCCCCGAGAACGCCGAGATCCTGCTCGGCCTCGGTGACGGCACCCCCGACGGCATCGAGGGCAAGCACATCTCCATGGCCGCCCGCCAGGGCGACCCGGTCGCCGTCGACTCCTACCGCGAGCTCGCCCGCTGGGCCGGCGCGGGCCTCGCCGACCTGGCCTCCCTCTTCGACCCCTCCGCCTTCATCGTCGGCGGCGGCCTCTCGGACGAGGGCGAACTGGTCCTCGACCCGATCCGCAAGTCCTACAAGCGCTGGCTGGTCGGCGGTAACTGGCGCCCGGTGGCCGAGGTCATCGCCGCCCAACTGGGCAACAAGGCGGGCCTGGTCGGAGCAGCAGACCTGGCTCGCGAGCCCGACCCCATCATGTAAGGCCCACTTCTCGCCATGCGGCCACTGGGGCCGCCCCTCAAGGGGCGCGGGGCTGTATTCGACGTGCGGCTACCGCCGCGTGGGCGCGACAAGCCACACTCGACCGGTAGTCGCCCACAAACCTCGCGCCCCGCCCCCTTGGGCGTAGATTGATCACATGGAGCTGCTGCCCAACTCCCACACGGAACCGGACGGTTCAGCCGTCATCCGAGTCCTCAGCTACAACATCCGCTCCATGCGCGATGACACGGACGCCCTGGCCAGGGTGATCACCGCCTGCACACCCGATCTCGTCCTGATCCAGGAAGCCCCCCGCTTCTTCCGCTGGCGCAAGAAACTCGCCCGCCTGGCAGCGGCCTCCGGCCAGGTGATCCTCACGGGCGGTGCGACAGCCTCCGGACCGGCGATCCTGTGCAGTCTGAGGGCCACGGTCGAGCGCACGGAAGACGTCCTCCTCCCGCTCACCCCCGGCCTGCACCGCCGCGGCTTCGCCACCGCGGTGGTCCGCTTCGGCGGCGCCCGCCTCGGCGTGGTCAGCTACCACCTCTCCCTGCAGGCGGACGAGCGGTACGAGCAGGGCGGCATGCTCCTCGACCGGCTGGCCGGCCTCGGGGTGGAGCACGCGATCGCGGGCGGCGACCTCAACGACCGTCCCACCGGCCGCACCTTCCGCCACCTCGCCGACGGCCTGCAGGACTGCTGGGCCACCACCCCCTGGGGCAGTGAGTACACCTGGACGCCCGCAACGCCGTACCAGCGCATCGACGCGATCTTCGCCACCAAGGGCATCGAGGTGCTCGGCTGCGGTGTCCCTCAGGGGCATCCCGGGGTGGCCGAGACCGACCTCATGAGGGCGACGGATCACCTGCCCGTGCTGGCCGCACTTCGCGTGCCCGCGGCCTGAGCCACAGGGGTTCATAGCCCTGAGGGCGGCCACGGACCACCTTCCGGTCCTGGCCGCCCTCGGAATCCCGGCGAGCTAGACGACGGCTCCGCGCCCCGGATCGTCGTCGTCCTCGTCGTCCGTCTTCATCCGCATCACCAGCGTGGCGAAACCGCCCAGGAAGCCGCCGATGCCGAGCGTGGCCAGCCACCAGGTCATGTCCCAGCTGAGCAGCACCGCCAGCAGGAGCAGGATCGGACCGCCGATCACCCCCAGCCAGGCGAACTTCGCGGTCGCGTCGGCGGTGGGCAGCGGCGGCGGCTCCGGCGGTACGAAGTGGCCCTCGTCGTCCTCGTCGAAGTCGTCCTCGGACGGTTCGGCGGCCGTGTAGTCACGCGGACCGACGCCGGGCGCGAAGGAGACGGAGCCGCCCAGGGGCTTCTTCGGCTTCTCCTGCTTCGGCGCCTCACCCTCGGAGTCGTCGTTGGTCTCCGGCTCGAGCAGCGCAAGATCCTCGATCGACTTGAACGGCTTGCTGCCCGGCGGGTCCTTCGGCTCCTCGCCGTAACCGGCGACGATCGCGGCCCACGCGGCGTCCTCGTCGAAAGGGACGCCCTGCTCCTCCGGCTCGCGGTCCTCGCGGTCCGAGTCGTGCTCAGCCACCTGCGGCCGTCCCTTCCTTGCCGACACTGGGTGCGAGCCGGCAGATGAACGCGAGGCTCTCTTCGAAAATCCGGTCCGCATCATGGTCCAACGTCGCCACGTGGTAGCTCTGTTCCAGCAGTATCTCCGTCACATCCCTCGACGAGACCCGGCCGAGGATCCGCGCCGAGTCGGCCGGCGGCACGACGTGGTCCTGCGGGCTGCGCAGCACCAGCAGCGGCTGCGTGACCTGCGGCAGCTCGCCGTCGACCAGCCGGAAGAAGTTCCGCAGGGAGTGCGCCGCGTGCAGCGGAACCCGGTCGTAGCCCAGCTCGGCGCTGCCCTCCTTCGCGATGTCGCTGGCGATCCCCTTCGACGTACGCACGAGATGGCGGGCCACGGGAAGCGCGTACGGGGAAAAGCCGTGCATGCGGTTCGCCGGGTTGACGACCACCACGCCGCCGACCGCCTCCCCGTGCTTCGCCGCCAGGCGCAGCGCCAGGGTGGCGCCCATGGACAGGCCGGCCACGAACACGTCGCTGCAGCGCTCGCGCAGGGACCGCAGCTCGCGGTCCACCTCGGCGTACCAGTCCTGCCAGCCGGTGAGCTGCATGTCCTCCCAGCGGGTGCCGTGCCCGGGCAGCAGCGGCAGCGAGACCGTGAGGCCGCGCTCGGCGAGATACTCGGCCCAGGGGCGCAGCGACTGAGGGGAACCGGTGAAGCCGTGGCAGAGCAGGACGCCGACCTCCCCGCCCTCGTGGCGGTACGGCTCGGCTCCAGGAAGGACCGGCACCTTCGGTCTCCTGTTCATGAGAGTTGAGAGTGACGTGAAGTCCAGGTGCTTCACCGTACGCGACCGCACTGACACCGACCAGGGTCGTCGGCTCCTTCGACAGTGCTCCGGGTTAAGGTCTGACCGACGGAAACGGGAGGCACACGGGTGTTGTACGGCACGATGAAGGTTGCCATCGGGGGGCCGCTGAAGGTCGCCTTCAGGCCCTGGGTGGAAGGCCTGGAGAACATTCCGGCGGAGGGCGCCGCCATCCTGGCGAGCAATCATCTCTCCTTCTCCGACTCGTTCTTCCTGCCCGCGGTCCTCGACCGCAAGGTCACGTTCATCGCCAAGGCCGAGTACTTCACCACGCCCGGCGTGAAGGGCCGTCTGACGGCCGCCTTCTTCAAGGGCGTCGGCCAACTCCCGGTGGACCGCTCCGGCGCACGCGGCGCGGGCGAGGCCGCGATCAAGAGCGGTATGGAGGTCCTGGAGCGCGGTGAGCTCTTCGGCATCTACCCGGAGGGCACGCGCTCGCCCGACGGGCGCCTCTACCGCGGCAAGCCCGGCGGCCTCGCGCGCGTGGCGCTCGCCACCGGCGCGCCGGTCATCCCGGTCGCGATGATCGACACCGAGAAGATCCAGCCGCCGGGGAAGGTCATGCCCAAGCTGATGCGCCCCGGCATCCGCATCGGCAAGCCCCTCGACTTCAGCCGCTACCAGGGCATGGAGCACGACCGCTTCGTGCTGCGCGCGGTCACCGACGAGGTCATGTACGAGATCATGAAGCTCTCCGGCCAGGAGTACGTCGACATGTACGCGACCGCGGCCAAGCGGCAGATCGCGGAGGCGGCGAAGGCCGAGAAGGAGCAGGCCAAGGAGCAGGCCAAGGAACAGGCCAAGGAACAGGCCAAGAAGGAGAAGCCCGGGGCCTAGGCTCTCGGTCGAGGGGGGTGGGGGACATGCCCAAGCGCGAGCGTGTCATGAGGATGTCGGTCGAGCAGCCGCTGTGGCGTGCGCTCACCGCGTACCGGGTGCTCACGATGCTGTACGCGGTCGGCCTGTTCGCCACCGCCTACGACGAGTACGACCACCCGGGCATCGCCATCGTCTACTACGTCGTCCTGTTCGTGTGGACGCTCGCCACCCTGCCCCGCGTCCAGAGCGCGGCCGCCTGCACCAAGCGTTTCCTCGCGGTCGACCTCGCCATCGCCCTCACCGGCATTCTCCTTACCCCGCTCGCCGCCAACGACCAGCACATCCACAACGGCGGCCCCACCCTGCCGTCGATATGGACCGCCGGCTCGGTCCTCGCGTACGCGATCAAGGGCGGCTGGCGCTGGGCCGCGTTCGCGTCGACGCCGGTCGCCGCCGCCAACCTGATCGAGCGCGGCGCCCCCGCCCGCGACACCGTCCACAACGTGATCCTCGTCTGGGTCGCCTCCATCGCCATCGGCTACGTCGTCGAGGTCGCCCGTGCCTCCGAGCGCACCCTCGCCCGCGCCCTGGAGATCGAGGCCGCAACCCGGGAGCGGGAGCGGCTCGCCCGCGACATCCACGACGGCGTGCTCCAGGTGCTGGCCATGGTGCAACGCCGGGGCGCGGTGCTCGGCGGCGAGGCGGCGGAGCTGGGCCGGATGGCCGGGGACCAGGAGGTCGCGCTGCGCACCCTGGTCTCCCGTGGGCTGGTACCGGTGTCCCGGGTGTCGGAGGACGCCGCCGACGGCGCGGTCGTACGGGCCGTGGAGGAGCCGTCGTACGACGAGGACGGTCCGGTGGACCTGCGGGCGCTGCTCGCCCCGTACGCCGCCGCGAAGGTCAGCTTCGCCGAACCGGGAGCGGCCGTTCTGCTGCCCAGGCCCGCCGCGAGGGAGCTGGCCGCGGCCGTCGGCGCCGCCCTGGACAACGTGCGCAGGCACGCCGGCGAGGACGCGCGCGCGTGGATCCTCGTCGAGGACGAGCCCGACGAGGTCGTGGTGACCGTACGGGACGACGGCCCCGGCATCCCCGAGGGCCGGCTCGCGCAGGCCGAGGGGGAGGGGCGGCTCGGTGTCGCCCTTTCGATCCGCGGCCGGCTGCGCGACCTCGGCGGCAGCGCCGAACTGATCTCGGTGCCCGGCCAGGGCACGGAGGTCGAACTGAAAGTACCGAAGGACGCGAAGGCGGGGCATCGATGAGTGAGCAGCAGGGCGCGATCAAGGTGATGGTGGTCGACGACCACCCCATGTGGCGCGACGCCGTCGCCCGCGACCTGACCGAGTCCGGCTTCGACGTGGTCGCCACCGCGGGCGACGGCGACCAGGCCGTGCGCCGCGCCAAGGCCGCCGGCCCCGATGTGCTCGTGCTCGACCTGAACCTGCCCGCCAAGCCCGGCGTCCAGGTCTGCAAGGAGCTCGTCGGCCACAACCCTGCGCTGCGCGTCCTGGTGCTGTCGGCGAGCGGGGAGCACGCCGACGTCCTGGAAGCGGTGAAGTCGGGTGCGACCGGCTATCTGCTGAAGTCGGCGTCCACGGACGAACTGCTGGACGCGGTGCGCCGCACGGCCGTCGGCGACCCGGTGTTCACACCGGGCCTGGCCGGGCTGGTCCTCGGCGAGTACCGCCGCCTCGCCTCCGAGCCCGCGCCCGCCCCGGACACCGACCAGCCGGGCGCCCCGCAGCTCACCGACCGCGAGACCGAGGTGCTGCGCCTGGTCGCCAAGGGCCTGAGCTACAAGCAGATCGCCGAACGCCTGGTCATCTCCCACCGCACGGTCCAGAACCACGTCCAGAACACCCTGGGCAAGCTCCAGCTGCACAACAGAGTGGAGCTCGTCCGGTACGCCATAGAGCGCGGACTCGACGACGAGTAAGAGCTGGACGAGTAAGAGCTAACCGCCGCGAGAGCTTGACGGCGCGTAAACCAACCGCCCGCTGATTCACCGGAATTGCCCTTCCCGCCCATCCCTCTGTGACCTGGATCACCATTAGCGTGGCTGTCACCAGGCAACTGCGGCGAAGGGACATTTCCATGCGGGTCGGAGTACTGACCGGAGGCGGCGACTGCCCCGGACTCAACGCCGTCATCCGGGGCATCGTCCGCAAGGGCGTGCAGGAGTACGGCTACGACTTCGTCGGCTACCGGGACGGCTGGCGCGGACCGCTCGAAGGCGACACCGTCCGCCTCGACATCCCCGCGGTGCGCGGCATCCTGCCCCGCGGCGGCACCATCCTCGGCTCCTCGCGCACCAACCCCCTGAAGCAGGAGAACGGCATCCGCCGGATCAAGGAGAACCTCGCCAAGCAGGAGGTCGAGGCGCTCATCGCGATCGGCGGCGAGGACACCCTGGGCGTGGCGGCGCGCCTCACCGACGAGTACGGCGTCCCCGTCGTCGGCGTACCGAAGACGATCGACAACGACCTGTCCGCGACCGACTACACCTTCGGCTTCGACACCGCGGTCGGCATCGCCACGGAGGCCATCGACCGTCTGCACACCACCGCCGAGTCCCACATGCGCGTCCTGGTCTGCGAGGTGATGGGCCGGCACGCCGGCTGGATCGCCCTCCACTCCGGCCTCGCGGGCGGCGCCAACGTCATCCTCATCCCCGAGCAGCGCTTCGACCTCGAACAGGTCTGCGCCTGGATCACCTCCCGCTTCAAGGCCTCGTACGCCCCCATCGTGGTCGTCGCCGAGGGCGCCATGCCCAAGGACGGCGACGTGGTCCTCAAGGACGAGTCGCTGGACTCCTTCGGGCACGTCCGCCTCTCCGGGGTCGGCGAATGGCTCGCCAAGGAGATCGAGAAGCGCACCGGCAAGGAAGCCCGCACGACCGTCCTCGGTCACATCCAGCGCGGCGGCACCCCGAGCGCCTTCGACCGCTGGCTCGCCACCCGCTTCGGCCTGCACGCCATCGACGCCGTCCACGACGGCGACTTCGGCAAGATGGTCGCCCTGCGCGGCACCGACATCGTCCGCGTCCCGATCGCGGAGGCGACGGCGAAGCTGAAGACGGTGGACCCGAAGCTGTACGAGGAGGTCGGGGTCTTCTTCGGCTGATCCTTCGGCTTACGGGGGAACGGAAGTCTGGGGGCTGCGAGCCCCCAGACGGCTACACGGTCGTGTTGCGCAGCTGACCCACCAACTCCCTTACGACAGCCGCACCGTTCAGCGTCAGAATCGACTCCGGGTGGAACTGCACGCCGGCGAACCCAGGGCCCCGTACGGCGTGCACTTCCCCGTTGTCCGCCCGGCTCACCTCGACGCCGTGCGCGGCCAGCTCCTGCGCCACCTCGTCGTCGCAGCGCGCCACGAAGCTGTTGTAGAAGCCGACGGTCTCCGTCCGCCCGAACAGCTCGATCGTCGTCTGCGCGCCCTGGTAGGGCACTTCCTTCCGTACGATCTCCAGGCCCAGCTCGGCCGCGATCAGCTCATGCCCGAGGCAGACGCCCAGCACGCCGTGCCCGTGCCCACGGATGACCCGCGCGGTGAGGTCGCGCAGGAACCGCATCTTGGGGTCGTCCAGGTCGGACGGATCGCCCGGGCCGGGGCCCAGGAC
>Ga0105246_10002114_pt1 | contig 11982 bp, 6 predicted proteins | sample KBSM64metaG_FD_99694 | JGI IMG/M metagenome (GOLD analysis project Ga0105246, IMG submission 99694) | Miscanthus rhizosphere microbial communities from Kellogg Biological Station, Michigan, USA - KBS M6-4 metaG | ecosystem: Host-associated > Plants > Roots > Rhizosphere > Soil | place: Michigan...
GGGCATCCAGCTGGACGTTCACGATCATTCGCGCCGGGTCAGCTTCGATGCCTTCTACAGCGGGCAAGTCTATTATTACGCCCGGTCCTCGACATCGACGCAGTTCACCAATGACCTGAACGCGCTGGCCACCGTCATCGCCATCCCGGACTACCTTGATGTCATCGGCAGGGCATTCGCCCAGCCCGTGGTGCTCAGCAATTCTGGCTTCGCCACGGCCAACGGCATCGTCGGCCCCAACGGCTATAACAACTCCTATGGCTATAGCATCGGCCCGGACGTCCACTTCAGGTTGGGGAATTTCGCCCGTTCCGATCTGCTGGCGACCTATGGCGGCGCCTATTTCTCGAACCCGGCGGGGTTCAACAGTATTCCCCCGAGGGGCTTCAACAGTATTTTCCCGACGGGGTTCAACAGTATTTTCCCGGGTTTCAACAATACTTTGATTCCCGGCGTCGCAGGACCCGAGAACATTACAACGCGTGACGTCACCGAAACGCTGAGAAGCGGCGAGGATTTCAGCCGGTTGAGATGGAGCATCATCGGCAAATTCAGCGAAACCGACCGGCGACAGGGCCTGTTCAGCGAAAAGGCCGGCATCGCCAATGTCGCATATGCCATCACGCCCGAAATTTCGCTGCTGGGAACCGGCGGTTACGACGCAATCCACAATTCCTACGCGCTGACCAGAGACCTTACCGGCCCGGTGGGAATGGGAGGCTTCGAACTGACGATCGGGCCTGATTTTGATTTAATGGCCGAGGCGGGACAGAAGTACAACAGCCTGAGCTTTCTCGGCTCGCTACGCTGGAACATCTCCGCCAGATCGGCTCTCACCGGGCTGGCAACAGACGGCGTCTCGACTCCCGAAGGCCAGTTGCTCAACAACCTGTCCGGCATGTCGGCATCGATGAACGGCGCGCTGGCCTCGGCCGGCAACATTTACAGCAATGGAACGACATCGACGCTTGCCGCGTTCAGCGCCCAGTCGCTGGGCAGCCTGTCCTTCACCCAGAGCATTGCGCGGTACCAAAGGGTCATGCTCACCTATGCGCAGGATTACGAGCGGGATCACGCGAATGTGACGCTGTACGGCGAAAAGCTGACGCAATTGGACATCTTTTATTTCGGCCCGCCGGTCACCACGTCCTGGGGCGTCCAGGCCTCTTATTCCCATAACATCACCCGGGACATCACCGGCATGCTGGGTGCCGGCTATGGCCATTTCCAGGAGCTCGGGGGCCATTCGAACAACTTCAACGTTAGCGGGCAAGTCGACTACAACCTGGGCCCGCGGACCACGGTCTATTTCCGGACTGACTATTTCAAGCGCGATGCCTCATCAACCCTGCAGAGCCTGTCTCCCTACACCGGAAGCCTGGACGATATACGTCTCACCATCGGACTCTACCGTCAGCTATAGGTCCCATTGTGCAATCTGGGGCGGACCAGCCTGCAACGCACGCCTCCGACGCGCCTCTCATCGTCCGCGCCATGGAAAATCGCGACGCTCCCGGTTGGGACGCGTTTGTGGGTTCCCAGGACAGGGGGACTTTTTTTCACCGCAGCGGATGGCGTGAAATATTCCGGAACGCATTCCGCCTCGACCCCCGCTTCCTGATTGCCGAGCGCGACGGAAGGATTGCCGGGGTTCTGCCGCTGGTTTTCCAGAAGAGCCGGCTGTTCGGCAATGCGCTGGTGGCGGCGCCCTTCTGTGTCGAAGGCGGCCCGCTGGCGGCGGATAGGACAGCCGAGGCAGCGCTTGTCGCGGCGGCCTTGGACCTCCAGGCCAAAACGGCGGCGCCCTATTTAGAATTCCGCAGCCGCCGCGCGCGGCAGGCCGGCTGGACGGTCCGCAAGGATCTTTATGCGACCTTCGCCGGGCCGTTGAGCGCCGACGACCAGGAAAATCTCAAGGCGATCCCCCGCAAGCAGCGCGCCGTGGTGCGCAAGACCCTGGAAAGCGGGCTGGCCAGCGAAGTCACGGAAAGCGTGGACGACATGTTCCGCGTTTATTCCGAAAGCGTGCGCAACCTGGGGACACCGGTTTTCGCGAAAAGCTATTTCGCCCAGCTCAAGCATGCCTTCGGCGCCGATTGCGACATCGTCGTGATACGCGAGGCCGGCACTCCCGTCAGCGCCGTGCTGAATTTCTACCACAAGGATACGGTGCTGCCTTATTACGGCGGCGGCACGGCGGGCGCGCGGCGAAACGGCGCCAATGATTTTCTGTATTGGGAAGTGATGCGCCGCGCGGCGAAGCGCGGCTACCGCCGGTTCGATTTTGGGCGCAGCAAGGCCGGGACAGGCGCCTTTGCTTTCAAGAAAAATTGGGGCTTCGAGCCGCAATGGCTGGAATATGAGTATCATTTCCGGCCCGGAGAGACCCTGCCGGACAAGAACCCGCTCAATCCCAAATACCGGTTGTTTATCGAAGGCTGGAAAAAGCTTCCCTTGCCGCTCGCCAATTTCATCGGTCCATGGATCATTCGCGGGCTCGGCTAGTGACGAGGTCCAACTGCTGATGGAAATAACAGTCTCCCCTTCCTACGACCTGTCTGACCTTGCGGTCAGGTGGATGGAACTGGAGACCCGCGCCGATGGCGGATTTTTCCTTTCCTGGCAATGGATCGGGAGCTGGCTTCGGGCAACCGGGGCGCGACCTTTGCTTGTCAAGGCGGAGGAGGCCGGCAAGATCGCCGCCTTGGGGTTGCTGGCGCCTGCCAGCCGCCGGCGCTTGTTATTCTCCGTCAACCGCCTGTGCTTGCACGAAACCGGCCGCGCCCAATGGGATGTGGCCATGATCGAACACAACAATTTCCTGCGGGCCCGGCAGGCGTCCCCAGACCTGGCGGCTGCCATATTCCGGGCGCTGCAGGGCGATCCCGTTTGGGATGAAATCGTGCTTGGCGGCGTGTCTCCCGACCTCCTGAATGCGGCCAAGGCTTCCGGCCTGGCGGTCGTGACTGACCGTGTATTGCCGGACTTCGGAGTGTTGCTGGCGGGCCCGGACCAGCCGGAGCGCTGGGAGGACAACCTGTCTCAAAGCCTGCGGGCGCAATTGCGCCAGTCGCGCAATTTCGCCGAGCGGATGGGGCCCTTGATGCTGAAGTCCGCGACGACCCCATCCCAGGCATTGGAATTTTTTGAGAAAATGACAGCACTCCACACGTCCTATTGGCAGAGCCGGGGCAAGCCGGGCGCCTTTGCCACCCCGTCATCCCTCGCCTTTCACCGCGAAGTCGTCGCCTCCGAGGGTGGCCAGGGTCGGGTGGACTTGCTGGAACTGTCCGCCGGTCGCGAGGTGCTGGGCTACCTTTACAATTTTCAATATGGCGAGCGCGCGTACAGCTATCAAAGCGGTTTTTCCTATGGCGAGGATAACCGCCATCGCCCTGGGCTTCTCGCCCACGCCATGGCGATCGAACAGGCGCGGGCCCGCGGTATCCGCGTCTATGATTTCCTGGCCGGCGACGCGCCCTACAAGGCGCGGCTGGGCCAGCGCTTGGGCGAAATGGTGTGGTGCAGGGCGCAAAGAAACAGGCCGCTACTGGCTTGCGAACGTGGCGCCGGCCGTCTTATATCGATCCTACGGCGCTAAAGATTTTATAGCAAAGATCAGCGCCAATTGGCTGCCAACTGCTCGGCAGCCGCCTTATCCTTGAATTGCACTCCGCTGGCCAGCAAGGCCTTGAGCAACCCGCGCGCCGCGTCGCGCTTGGCGTTGGCATCCAGCGCCAGCACCAGATGATAGGTGATCTCGCCATTCTTGGGAGCGAGCCCATGCGCCTTGTTGAGCAGGGTCAATCCGCCGGCGGCATCTTTTTGCTGCACCCTCGCCCATCCCAAGGTGTCGGCGATGTCGGCAGAATCGGGCGCCAATTCGGCCGCCCGGTCAAGCAAGGAAATTGCCCGCTTCGGATTACTGGCTTGAATAAGCCAACCCAGATTGTTCAGGACGATGGGATTGTCGGGATTCTGTTTCAGCGCACTTTCATATTGCGGAATGGCGCGCGCATTATCGCCCTGCTCCAAGAGAAGATTGGCATATTCCATCCGCACAACCAGGTCGTCAGGGTGAGTCGCAAGCCAATTGGACATCAGGTCCGCCGCGTGCCCATTGTCCTTGGCCTGCTGGGAAGCGCGAACGAGCTTCATCAAGACAAGATTGTTGGGCTTGTCGGTAAGGCTTTTGGCGAGCACCGCTACCGCCTGGTCATGCTGCTTGGCCTTGTCCAGGGTGTCCGAAAGCAAGATATCGGCGTCGGTTCCCGGATTGGCGGATTGAAATGCCCGGGCCGATGCCAAAGCGGCATCGTTTTTTCCCAGAGACAGCATGAGCCGGATTTGGGCGGCTCTCACTGTGGGGACGGTCGGCGCCCGATTGACCGCAGTCTCCAACGCGCTGGACGCGCCCAAGCGGTCACCGGTGGCCAACAGGGCATTGCTCAGCCGCAATTGCGGCGCGGCGGAAGTCGGCATTAACGCCGCAAGCCGGCGATAAGTTGCCAGCGCCTGCTTCTTCTGTCCCACCGCCAGCTGGATATCGCCGAGCAGTCCAACGGCGTCCCCATTGCTGGGAGCAAAGCGGGCAAATTCACTGGCTGCCCGCAGGGCGTTTTTAAGGTCCTTCCGCGCAATCATATAACGGATAAGCTGCAGCCGCGGCGCCGGACTTTGCGGCGCGACCGCTATCGCCCGGCGCAGAAAAGCGTGTACGTCCTGGTCCTGCCCCTGCAGCATGGCAACATTGGCCAGGTTGAGAAGTACGTCTAGGTTTTTCGGTTGCAACGCCTGGATTGCCTGGAGGTCCTGCCGGGCCCCCGCATATTTTCGCATGGACGCCAATAATTCCGCCCGTGCAGCGAGCGCCTCAACCTGCTTCGGATTTGCCGCAACGGCTTTATCGAGGGTCGCCTGGGCGCCAGCAATGTTCTTTTGCGCCAGAAGGATGCCGGCCCGATGGGTCAGTGCAAGGGCGCGTTGCTTGGGATCGCTTCCCAACCTGTCGGCGACAGCAAACGCTTCGGAATAGCGTTTGGCCTGCACCAGGGCCGGAATCAACAGCGTGGCAAGGCTGACATCTCCCGGATTCTGGGCATTCAACTGGGTTAGCGCCCTGATGCCCTGTTCCGTATGGCCGGTCTGGATGTCCAGTATGGCGATGCTGCGCTTGACGTCGGCCCCGGCATTGCCGCTCGCTTCCGCCTTGTGGAGCGCCTCGAGCGCATCGCTCTTGCGGTCGAGCCTGACAAAAGCGTTGGAGAGCAGTTCCTGAACCCGAAAGTCCGAAGAGTCCTTGAGGGGTTCCAGTACCTTTAAGGCCTCGTCGGCGTTGTTCTGTTTCAGGCGAATGCTGGCCAACATCATGCGTGCCCGCGGAGATTCAGGCGTCTTCAGCAACAACCGTCCAAGAATCGAGGCAGCGGTTTCATCATTGCCTGAATTCAATGCCATCGTTGCCACCATGTAGGCGATACGCGGTTGTGAGTCTCGGAAATCGGCGGTCAGGTTTTGGGCGACGTCCCAGGCCGCCTTGCTATTGCGAGCGCGCGCTAGCAGCAACGCCCGATAATAGGTTGCCATTTCGGCGCGGGGAACTTTTGCCGCGATGTCTTCTACTTCTGCCTTGGCCTTGCTGTCCTGATTCAGCCCGATATAGGCCTCAACGCGAGCGAACCGTCCCCGGAGATTGCCGGGATACTTCGCCAGCAGCTGGTTGGAAACGTCCAGCGCACCTTGGAAGTCACTCGCCGTCAGCATAAGTCCCGCTTTGAACAACATTGGCTCAGCCGTCACCGCTTTCGGAATCGCTTCCTCCGCGAATTTGCGGGCCTCGGCCGGCTTGCCCTGGAGCAGGGCGATGCGCGCCCTGCTGATAAGGCTGGTCTCATTGCGGCGCAGGGCCAGCGCACGATTGATGGCATCCAAGGCATCCGCCGGCCGACTGAGGTTCTGGAACGCCATCGCGCGAGCAATCAGTATCGTGGCGGCCTCGGGCGCGTTGGCGCCAGGATCAGGAAACTGGGTCAATAGGACCTCATACTCACCACGTGAGAGCATCACATCGAACAATGGCGGCAAGACTTGCGACGGGGGCGCACCGTCCTTTCTGGCTTGGCGCAGTTCCCGTTCAGCACCGCCACTGTCCCCCGCCAAGTTCAGCACCTTACCCAACAGCACCCGGGCGGCGGCATTCTGGGGATTTGCGGTCAGCGCATTCTTGAGGGTGATCAGCGCCAACCGCCCATTTCCGGCCTTGATCGCGTTTTGGGCATCCTCGAGAAGTTTGTTCGACGCCAGTTGCGCGGAGTTCAGGGATCTATTGGCCGGGGGCAGATCCGCCCGGGCGGGAACCGACACGGCCAAAACAGCAACGAGAGCGGCCGCCACCAGCACCCGGCAACCCAATTTGTCGTCCAGAAAGGCGTGGTGACTCACTGGGAACCCCCAATTGTTACGATATTAGCTATGGCCTATTAAACTGTAGAAGTGTGGGCGGCTCACTCCCAAAAGTTTAGCGGCCTTGGAAATGTTTCCGTCCGACAGGGCCAGGGCTTCCGCGGCGAGCCTTTTCTCCACGCGCGACACTTCCTTGCGCAAATTCAGGTCGCGTTCGCCGAGCTTGATGTCGCCCAGGTCCAGATCCAAGGCCGTAATGCGTTTGCTCTCGGCCATGATCACCGCGCGCTTCACCCGGTTCTCCAGCTCACGCACATGTCCGGGCCAGGCGTGGGCCGAAAGAGCCGCCAGAGCATCCTCGGTGAAACCCGCTATGTGCTTGGAATAGGCCTTGTTGAATCCATTGAGAAAATACTGAGCCAACAAAACCGGGTCGCCATCGCGGTCGCGAAGTGCCGGCAAGTCTATGCGCACATCATTGATGCGGTAATACAGGTCCTCGCGGAACCGGCCCTCGGCAATCAGCTTTTCCAGTTTCTGGTTGGTGGCGGTGACCAGCCGCACATTGACCGTGATCGATTCCCGTCCCCCCACCCGTTCCAGCCGCCGCTCTTGCAAGAAGCGCAGCAGCTTCGACTGGAGCGCCAGCGGCATGTCTCCTATTTCATCCAGGAATAGAGTGCCATTGTCGGCCAGCTCGAACTTGCCATGCGTACGCTTGACCGCTCCGGTGAAGGCGCCTTTTTCATGGCCGAACAATTCGCTTTCCAGCAGATTTTCCGGAATGGACGCGCAATTGATGGCAATGAAGGGCTTGGAATTGCGCGGGGAAATGCGGTGCAGCGCCCGCGCCAGCACTTCCTTGCCGGTGCCCGTCTCCCCGATCAGGAGCACGCTCACATCCATGGGTCCGACGCGGTCGAGAACCTGTGAGATCTGCGCCATCTTTTCCGAGCCGAACACCAGGCCGTCGGTGGCACGTGCCGATTGTTCGCGCAGTTGATTATTCTCTTCCTCCAGGAGGCGCATCCGGATGGCCCGGTCGATGATGATCTTCAAAATCTCGCTGTCGACCGGCTTGGCGATGAAATCGAAGGCGCCCTGCGCCACCGCCTTCACCGCATTGCCCCGCTCGACATTGCCGCTGGCGACGATAACCTTGGTCTGCGGCGCCAGGTTGAGAATCTCGTCCAGCGCCTTCAGGCCTTCGCTGGCGCTGTTCTCATCGGGCGGCAGCCCAAGGTCCAGCACCACCACCTGGTAGGGCCTCGACGCTCCGATCTTGCCGACCGCCTCGGCGCGACTGCTGGCAACATCGACCGCGTAAGGCGACAGCGCCCAGCGCATCTGCTTTTGCAGACCGACGTCATCCTCGACCAGCAGGATGCGTTGGTCAGGTTGCGCGACGGCAGCAGGGGCTGTTTCGGGTGCGGCCTTTTTCATGGATCGACTATCAAATGCATTCGCGACTATTTCTGGACAAGCGGAAGGGAAAGCGTGACGCAGGTACCCCGCCCTACGACACTTTCCACCGTCACGTCACCGCCCAGGTCGCGCATCAATTCGCGGACTTGGTAGCCGCCAATGCCGAACCCGCCCCGCTTGGTGGATTTGAGCGGCCGAAAAAGCTCTTCGTTCACGAACTGCTGCGTCATGCCTGAGCCCTGATCCGAAACCATGATAAGAACCGTATTGCCGGCGATCATGGCATTGATCTTGACCGCCACCCCCGCAGGGCTTGCCTCCAGGGCGTTGGAAACGACGTGTTCCAACACGCGATGCAAAATAGCGAAATCCGTCCGCACTAGCGATGTATTTGAAATTTCTGCGTTAATGGCGAGAGGATGCCCCAGGGCGCATTTTTCCTCGGTAAATTTCTTAAGAAAGTCAACCAGATCAATCACTTGACACGGTTCCACACTGGCGGGCCGCTGTCCCACCACGGCCAGACTCTTAAGCATTCCTTCCAGCCGCTCCACGGAGTTTCCCACGGTGACCACCATGTCATCCCGGAATTCCTTTACATCGCCGAATTTGGTGATGTTGGAAACCAAAAGGCGAAGTTGGCCGATAGTGTTCTTGATGTCGTGCACGACAAAGGCAAAGCGCTTGTTGAAGTCCTCCAGCTGCCTTGCGTCGGCCAGCGACTGGGCCGTTTCCTCCTGGACCAAATGGGCCGCAAGCTGCATCGCCACCAGCCGAACCAGGCTTTGATCCTCCCAATCCAGCGTGCGCGGCGCGCGCGGCCGGTTGAGAATGGCAAATCCGGCGACCATGGACCGGTAGCGCATAGGCACAATGAGCCAGGCATTGTCCACAAATTTCTGCCAGGAGGCGAAAACCGCGCCGGATTTTTCGTCGTCGAAGCGCGTGAAAGCATCGTCATTGGCCCGAAGCGCTTCGATCCTGGGATCGTCTTCCGCCACCGGCGAAACCACCGCATCGTCGCCGCGTTTGGAGGCGGGAATGTACTGGCGCCAGCTTTCCCGATAGAGCCAGATCGTCCCGCCGGACGTATCCATCAGGTCGCAGAGGATGCGCAGAACCCGCGCCGGCGTGTCCTGGCCCGGGCTGACCGTGAGTTCCCGGATCGTCTTCTCCCACTCCACCCGGTAGTCATATTTCAGGCTGAAAAAATTCTCATTGATGAAACGGCGGACTCGCGAGCGCACGCCGGCCGACACCAGCAACGCGGCAACTCCCGCGACACCGCCAAACGCCACAGTGACCGCAAGCGCAGTGCCGTTGGAGCCGCCATAGGTGCGCACATACCAGGCCGCGAGGGCGATGCCTTGCAGCATGATGCCAACCGCGATCAGGGTGGTGGAGTGGAACACGAATGTGCGCGAGGAGTGAACGCGCACTTTCAATTGGGGAAGCCGAGTGGAACTCACCACAAAAAATGGCAGCGCGAGGATGTAGACCAGGGGCGCCGCCACCGCCAGGCTGATGTCCGGCTGGTGGGTGAGGAATTCCGGAATACGGGAAAGGAGCTGAAAAACCAGGATGACGGAGAATCCGATCGCCCAGTGTTTCAAGGCCCACAACTCGGCCTGGGAGGAATTGCGAATGACATTCTCGACCATCACGAAGCCGAGAATGGTCATCATCATGCGGACAAGGTTGGCGTCCAGCCTCACGCCCCCAATGGCGCCCACCACCGCATTGTCGAAACTGAGCGCGATTTGCAGCCCCGATACGATCGCCGCCGCCGTGGCCAAGGTGCGGAAATGGCTGGTGTAGCCTGCATTGCGACGCATCAGGTCCAGAGCAAGGGCCAACCAGGCGGCGTCGCGCACCGCGCCCAGCACGCGCTCCAGCCAGTCAGGGGCATATCCCAGGAATACCGCCACAAAGGACTGCGCCCAAAACGCCGTCGCCAGCATCGTCAGCAGGAACAGAAGGGATTGCAGGGTGCGGGCCCCGCGAATCCCCACAATGGCGGCGAAAATGGCATAGGCCAGGAACGCCGCTTCATGCCCCCAGACAAATAAGGGTGTTGTCATGGTCCGGTGTCTTCAAATCTCATGTGATGTCGGGCCCGCAGCCCGGCCGCGAATCGCGACGGTAAGATATCGAAAATGATGGTCGCCATCCCCTTCAGGCTTTTCGGGTTCGCGGCAAGAAGCCCTATGCGGTCGCGGGCGGAAGAAAGCCAAAGCCGCTTGTAAGCGTCATCTCCGCGCCCAAAATCCACTTCGCGGATCTTGTCCTGTTCGTGCAGCCGGCCGAGCGTCCAATGGGTCAGGAGCGTGCCGGGCGATTGTCCATCGAAGGCTGGATCATGCGCCAGCTTGAAGATCGTGGCGCGGCCATCCTGGACCAGCCAGATCTGGGCGGCGGCGGCGATCCCGTCGATCCTGGCGATCGCCAGCCTGGCCCTTCCCTCGGGACCGAGTTTTTCCAGCAGCGCGTCGATAAAGTACGGATGGGGTTCGGCGGGTTTCCAGCTCTTGGCGTAGATCGCATTATAAATGCCGGCGCCTTCGCGCCAATCGGCGGCCATGTCGACCAGTTCGAATTCGAGACGATTTGCCCGCAACAAGGCCGCTGTCTTTCGCTTGACGGTCGCTTTCAGCTTGGATTCCCGGCTGTTCCAAAAGCCCGCGAAATCCTGAATGGCTTGGAACCAGTTGGCAAAGTGCCGAAAGCGAAGGACGGTCAGGCCGCCTGCCGCCAAGCCCTCCTCAAGGGCGCCAACGACGCCTGCGGCGCCCTCCAGGGCGTCCAGCCTCAGGCTTACTTTCACCCTGGCTGCCAACAGCCTGCCGAACTGCCTGGCATTGTTTGCACTGCCGAGCGGAGCGCAGAACAGGGTCGTATAGGGTGACGTCAATCCCCGGACCAGTCGGCCATTCACCAATACCAGCGGCATGGCCGCCAGGATACCGCCATCGTCGTCGACCAGCGTGACAATACAGGCCTCCTCTCGGCTCGAAAGCGTCGTCGCGGCCAAAATCTCGAACCAACTCCAGGAGCCTTCCGGCCTCATCTGGCGTTCAAACAGGGCACGAACCTTGGAGGGGGCTGTTGCAATCCCGTAAGTCTCAAGCCTCACGGCATCCCCTAGCGCTGACCACCGTCGCGCGGTCAAGCTATCGAAAGGTTGGGATCTTTTACAGGGGTGGGGGCTCCGCCCGGATTCTGGCCGGGTCCAGCCCAGCGGTTGAGCCCAGGGCTGGGGTCGGAAATGCTGCCCGGCTAGCTCAGCCCGGATTGGCGGCCAGCCGCCGGCGCATCGCCTGCAATTCGCGCTTTCGTTCCGGACCGGTGGCGGGATAACCCATCTTCAGGCTTTTCAGCGTGTCCAGGATCACCTGGGAAACGATCAGGCGGGCATTCTGCTTGTCGTCGGCGGGAACCACATACCAGGGCGCATGCCGGGTGCTGGTCGCGGCCAACGCGTCCTGATAGGCGTGCATGTAATCCTTCCAGAATTTGCGCTCTTCGAGGTCGGATGACTGGAATTTCCAGTTCTTGTCCGGCTCATCGATGCGGGCGATGAAGCGTTTGCGCTGCTCCTCCTTTGACATATGCAGGAAGAATTTGACGATGGTGGTGCCGTTGGCATCGAGATGCCGCTCGAAATCGCGGATGGAACGGAAACGCTGGTCCCAGATATGCTTCGCAGGATCGGGCAGGTTCTCGCCCCGCAAAATCTCGGGATGCACCCGCACGATCAGCACTTCCTCGTAGTAGGAGCGGTTGAAGATTCCGATCTTGCCCCGCTCGGGCAGGTCCCGCGTGGTGCGCCACAGAAAGTCATGCGCCAGCTCGGCCGGGCTGGGATGCTTGAAGCTGAAAACCTGGCAGCCCTGCGGATTGATGCCTGACATCACATGCCGGATCACGCCATCCTTTCCGGCCGCGTCCATCGCCTGGAAGATCAAAAGCACGGCGCGCTGGTTTGAGGCGTATAGCAGCTGCTGCAGGGCATCCAGCCGGCCGGTTTGGGCCTTCAGCATGTCCTGGTAATCGGTTTTGGATTTGTAGACGCGCTTGACCTTGGTGGGCCATTTCGAAAGATGCAGCTTCTTGCCTTCGGGGACGCGGAAATCGTCGGTGTGGATTTTCATGGCA
>Ga0105246_10002115_pt1 | contig 11979 bp, 7 predicted proteins | sample KBSM64metaG_FD_99694 | JGI IMG/M metagenome (GOLD analysis project Ga0105246, IMG submission 99694) | Miscanthus rhizosphere microbial communities from Kellogg Biological Station, Michigan, USA - KBS M6-4 metaG | ecosystem: Host-associated > Plants > Roots > Rhizosphere > Soil | place: Michigan...
GGTCCATGGTTCCTTTTCTATTTGAAAGGAGTATTGACGGGCAGCGGACCATCCTGACCATCTGCCCGTCGATACTGTTTGTTAACCAATGCTCGTTTTGAGCAATTAGCTCTGCGCGGCAGCGTTCTGCAGTCTGTTCTTAATGGTCGTAGCCCACTGGCCGCCGCTGGCATAAATAAGCGCTGCGGCGATGGCGATGAGACCAGCAATCACGGCATATTCCAAAGTCTCCATGCCGCTCTCGTCTTTAAGAAAGTTCTTGATCGTGTTCATGAGTTGCTCCTTATGTTTTGTGTTGGTTTTTGGCGCCCGTACGTTCGCACTCGGCCGGGCAAATCAGATCTCACTAGAAATGCAGGCGTCATCTCAGGAACCCTGAGTGATCGCTTCCTGCCGATCACGGCAACATTTCCAGTGCGCCGCCATGGGTGCAACAGGTATGCCAGTAGCATGCGTATGTTGGATGGTGAGTGAAAGCGTGAAAAACGGCAGTGATTTCGAAGAATGAGAGTTTGTGAAGGAAACAGGCCCATTGTTGTTCACGTTGAACACTGCTCGCAGGCGAGCACATGTAGCAGAAGACAGGTGCGATTGATCGAGGTCGAAAGCAGCGCAGAGAGAGTTCAATCGGATGTCTGATGATTGATTTATTAAGAAATCGAGCAAACTTTAGTCCGGCGAGAGATCTGACCTGCAAGAGGAACGAAACTTTCTTAAATCCAGTCGGGTTGGACGCCTTTTTGGAGTGCGGTGACCTGGCGCCGCTTTGTTATCGATGAAGCTTGATCGAGGCCAAAGCGGCGCCAGGCCGCCGCACTCCAAAAAGGCGCTCACTCGTACCGCGGTGAAGAGGACGTATTAGGAGTTTCAACTACTTTATGGATGTGGTTGCCGGCAAACGCGATTCAGTAAACTCCCTCGTTACCCCGCGCAGGATGTCGCAATCTGCCGTGACGGCGGTGTTTGGTCTAACTCTGTTCCTGAGTGCTGGATTGCTTTTCTCGGTGCAGCCGATGGTAGCGAAGATGTTGTTGCCGCTCTTAGGCGGTACGCCGGCGGTCTGGAACACCTGCATGGTGTTCTTTCAAGGTTTGTTGCTTGCCGGCTACGCCTACACAATGTTCATCTCGCGGAGAAGTGTCGGGCAGCAAATTATTTTCCAACTGGTCCTGTTAGTCATCGCTTGCGTGAGCCTGCCGATTGGACTCTCGGCCTTTTGGCTCAACTCCGTTCCGGCGAATAGTAATCCCGCGTTTTGGCTGCTGGCGTGTCTCGCCGGAACTGTCGGCTTGCCTTTCTTCATTGTTTCCAGCAATGGCCCTCTGCTGCAGAAATGGTTCTCGAACACAGGTCTCAGATCTGCGAAAGATCCGTATTTTCTATACTCTGCTTCAAACGCCGGCAGCTTCGTAGCTTTACTGAGTTATCCCGCGTTACTCGAACCGAACTTCAACCTGCAACTGCAAAGTCGGATTTGGGCCATCGGCTATCTGCTGCTTATCACGTTGATAGCGGTGTGTGCTTTCCTGCTCTGGCGATCGAGAGCTCACACCGCGGAAATAGCCGAGCCCGATTACATTTCTGCTTCAGTCGACAGTGTTCCATCGACCGGAAAGCGCCTGCGATGGATAGCACTCGCGTTTGTGCCGTCGAGTCTAATGTTAGGTGTCACTAACTATCTGACTACGGACATCGCTTCGCTCCCACTTCTTTGGGTTGTGCCACTCGCGATCTATTTATTTACTCTCGTCCTGGCATTCTCGAGACGTCAGCTTTTTTCTCTGCGCAGTTTGACCGTAGTCTTGCCGGCCATAACGGTTCTGTTTCTCTTCGTATATTTCTCTCGCATCTCGATAGAACCGTCATGGATGGTTGGTATCAGTCTTATATATTTCTTCATCGCTGCTCTCACCTGTCACACTCGTGTCGCAGCGTTGCGGCCCGGCCCGAAACATCTCACTGAGTTTTATCTGTGGTTCTCACTTGGTGGCGTGCTTGGTGGAATCTTCAACGCAGTGCTTGCGCCACTCATCTTCACCTCAGTAGTTGAATATCCATTGATTGTGTTGCTGGCTTGCCTACTGCTTCCCGGTGGACCGGGAGAACCGGGCTCCATGAAGCTCAGCTGGAAGGACTATGTCAAGCCCATCGCAATTCTTACCGGCACGGTGGCACTTGCGATTGCGGTAAACAATCTGGCGCCGAGATCATTAACGGGTTTACTGGTGGTGCTTGCCCTTCCGATGATCCTTGCTTACACCTCGCGTCGCCAGCCATTGATCTTTGTTCTGTGTATCGCTGGTGTCATCGTTGGCTCGACTCTAGTGAGTGTTGATAATCGAACGCTCCACGTCGAACGAAACTTCTTCGGTGTCTTGAGAGTTACGAGCAATGCCGACGACAGCATGCACGCGATTTTTCACGACAGCACGATTCACGGCCGAGAGTTTACTGCGCCGGAGCGCCGCTGCGATCCGATTTCATATTTCCATCGTGAGGGACCATTAGGTTATGTATTTGCAGCGTTCCGAGCATCGCCTGCGCCGAGGAACGTTGCTGTAGTTGGATTGGGAGCGGGTGCGATCTTTGCTTATGCAGTGCCAGCGGAAAACTGGACTTACTACGAAATCAACCCGGCAGTTGTTGATATAGCGCGCGACAAACGCTATTTCAGCTACGTGGGCGAATGTGCTCAAGTCCCTTTTAATGTCATTTTGGGAGATGCGCGACTCAGGCTGCGTGAGGCAAAAGACGCCACGTATGGAATGATTGTGATAGATGCTTTTAGCAGCGATGCGATACCGGTCCATTTAATAACGCGTCAAGCGTTAGACCTTTATCTGTCTAAACTGGCACCGAATGGATTACTGGTATTTCACATCTCGAACAGAAATCTCGATTTGAAACCCGTAGTGGCCGATCTCGCGAAAAGCAGAAATTTAACTGGCGTGTACTTTGGGGATCCCGTATCAGATCCTGTGAAGGCAAAAGATCCTTCGGCATGGGTTGTCATGACAGGCAAAGAGGCCGACGCTAGTGCGCTCCTGAAGAGTCCGATTGCGTCCGGATTAACCGCAGACGGCGAGCATCTATGGACGGACGATTTTTCGAACATACTCAGCGTTTTTAGATGGCGCTGATTAGCGGCAGGTTATAAAATCGCACGAGCGATCAAGCGCAATCACATCCTACTCTGAGAGGAGAACCGACGGATGAATTGGCCAGTAACCGTACTAGGCCTGGCGGCGATCGCGATTGGGATCGCCTATCTGGTACTCCGCCGCAGGCGCCGGGCGGGCTAAGTCCGTGGGACTTCCGCCCTGCACTCGATATTCCAAACAGTTAGCTCGCGCCCACGCCTTCCGCCCCCTGCAGTGAGTTAAGGGTGAATGGTAATCGCTGAAACTAGCAAGAGGGGGTGTGGTTGAACGTGTGCGAACGTAGCGGAATGCCTGGAGGAGGTGACCCGATTCAAGTGCGATTCCTAATGTCACGATGATTACTTCGACGCGTTCATTACTGATCTTCATTGTCCTGGTCGTGATCTTCGTCACCGCTCTCCAGCCCATAACCGATCCGGATTTTTGGTGGCATCTGAAAACGGGCGAATACATCATTCAGAATCATGCCATCCCTCATGCAGACGTATTCTCCAGCACGCGACTCGGTAGCGAGTGGATCACGCACGAATGGCTATCCGAGGTTGTCATGTACGGCGTCTTTCGTGTCGCCGGTTTCGCGGGGCTGATGGTTGTTTTCGCCCTGCTTATCACAGCTTCATTTTGCGTTGTATACCTCCGATTCCGATCACGTGTAGGACATAGCTTTGTAGCCGCATTTGCATTGCTGCTGGGAGCTGCTTCCACCACTCTCGTTTGGGGAGTACGCCCACAGATCTTCACGCTTCTGCTTGCGAGTATCTTTCTTTACGTCCTGGATAACTATTATAGAAACGAGTTTGGTAAGGCAATTTGGTTGCTGGTTCCTTTGATGGTCCTATGGGTAAATCTGCATGCCGGCTGGGTGCTGGGATTGGCATTGATTGTACTGACGCTCTGCGGGTTATTGTTGGACGCTCTGTTAGGAACGGAATCACGCGACACGCTTAGAAAAAGAGTGCCCGGCTTGTTCGGAGTGCTAATCGCTTGTGGCGCAGCCATAGTTGTTAATCCCAGCGGCACGCGGATGTACTCGTATCCCTTTCAAACGGTAGCTGCCACGACGTTTATGCGATACGTAGAGGAATGGAAATCGCCTGATTTTCATCAACCGCATTTTCAAGCTGTGCTGATATTGCTGTTGGGGACGTTTTTTTTCCTCGCCATTTCGAAAGAGCGCGAACGTCCAGGTCGATTGCTCCTGTTACTGGCTACCAGTTTTGCGATGCTGCGTTTTGGTCGCAACATTCCATTTTTTTCGCTTGTGGCGACTCCGTTGTTTGCGGAGCATTTGTGGGGATGGGTGAAAGAACAACCGTGGTCCACTCGTCTAACAGCTTCTGCGGAGTCTGAAACAGGGAAGCGATCAATACCTCAAATCGTGATTAATTCATTGATAGTCGTCGCGGCGTTGAGCTTGTGCGGTCTAGCAGCTCGACAGGCAGCGAAAAAACAATCCTCAACTGAGGAACAAAACTTTCCTAAAGCTGCTGTTGATTACATGCAAGCGCACCGTCTTCCACAACCTATCTTCAATGACTATGCCTGGGGCGGTTATTTGATTTGGCGACTGTACCCGGATTATCCCGTTTTCATTGATGGCCGTGCTGATGTCTTTGGAGAGAAACTCGTCGAGCAGTTTATAGAAGTGCATGACGCGAAACCACGCTGGCGCGAACTGCTTCAGCAGTTCGGAACGCAAACGGTTTTAGTTGAGCGTGACAGCGCTATTGCGAGCCTTCTTACCAACGACGGTCGCTGGCAAAAGGTGTTTGAAGATAAACAGGCTGTTGTTTTCGTGCTGAAGATTTCGCCGTAAGACTCAGGAATCAGCGCCAAAGGCGCGAAATATAATAGCCAGGGGCAAGCGTCGAGCGCAGCGAGGCGCGTCGCCCCTGGTTAACAAGCAATAAATGGAGCGAGCACTGAAAGTGCGAAATATCAGCGCTGGTTATTCCGCTCTTTCAGAGCTTCACGATCCCCTTATGCTTTGATCCAGGGGCGACGCGCCTCGCTGCGCTCAGCGCTTGCCCCTGGCTCTCATATTGCGCGCCTTCGGCGCTGGTAGAGGTTGTGCTGAAAGAGCAACTTCAATAGCCGATAGAGTAATGAATTCTTCTTCTCGACCAGCGAACACATTCTGTGTCTTCGCCTTGATCGTAATTGTACTTCTATCTCTCGCGCCGCAACTTCATCTTTGGGTGACTCGAGGTTCCGAGTGGAATGGTGCGTATGCCGGTGTTCAGGGCGATGAATTTCTCTACTCCGGTTACATCAATGCCCTACTGCATAGGCGTTCGAGACGTAACGATCCGTTTGCCGGCCGTGACAGCAACTCAATGTCACCGCTTCCTGAATCGACCTTTTCAATTCAGTTTGTACCTTCGTACTTAATCACTTCTATTGGCCGGGTTTTTGGCGCGTCGTCGGCGACGCTTTTCATTGCATGGCTGGCGATAGGTGGAGCACTTGCCGGACTCGCGGTGATGTTTTTGTTGAATACTATTACGGCCAATCGATTACTGAGCGCGTTGGGCATGCTCTTCGTTTTAGCTTTCGGCGCACTCGCTGCGGGTCAGGGGCTAGCCGGCCTTCTTTTCAAATCAGACGTGTTGTTTTTAGGACTACCTTTTCTCCGGCGCTACCAGCCCGTGGTAGCATTTCCGCTATTCTTTGTTTTTTGTGCGTGGCTCTGGAAAGCTCTCGTCGCGACAAGAAAAAGGCAGGTGTTCATCTACTCGTTGTTGAGTGGTTTGTCGTTGGCTGTATTGATCTTTTCTTATCTTTATCTCTGGACTACAGCAGTTGCGTGGTTGATGTTAGTCGCCGTGATCTGGCTGGCCTCGCGGTTCGAAATTGAAAGATTCAGCAGTTGGCAGCCGTTCGTTATCGTTGGCGTTCTCGCGATACTCGCCCTCATACCATATTCCAATTTCGTTTCCCAACGCGCCCGCGAGTTGGACGAGGCGCAAACGATGATCTTCACGCACTGGCCGGATTTGTTTCGCACTTCTGAGCCAATTGGTATTGTAGTATTTGTTGTGCTATTGCTCGCGATCCGTCGCAGGGTGATTGAAAGAACCGACCCGCGCGTAATCTTTGCCGCATGCTTTGCATTACTACCGTTGGTGGTATTTAACCAGCAGGTATTAACCGGCAGAACAATGCAGCCGTACCACTTTGAAGTTTTCGTAGTGAATTATGCGGTGTTGATTGCTGTGGTAATTCTCACCGTGATTTTATGGGAGCCAAAGGTTCGTCGATCACTCATATGGATTACAGTCGCATGTTGTCTTTGGGGTGCTACTGAAGTGACGACGGATATACTGGCCCATACCAGATCGAGCGTTGTCGCCGATCAGGTCGTTCCGGTGCTGCGCCGCCTGGATCAATTGTCGACGCAGGACGGTACGGTGGAGGGATTACGTACCACCGGCAAAACTCCGGCGATCATTTTTTCTCCACAACGTGAGGTCATGGCATGGGCGCCAACATGGACATCACAGGGAACACTCTTGAACATGGGCGGCCTCGACTTTGGAACTGCCACCCTCAGTGAGCGAAAGGAATTCTTTTACCTCTACTTGTACTACTCCGACGTCGATGCGGAAGGTTTACGCAACCTGTTGAGCGGGAGGGCCGATGATTTTTTCACAGGCCATTACGCACGCATTGCGATCTTTGGTCACGAACGCGTTCTCCCGATCCTGGGTTCGAGTTTTCAGTCGATTCAGTCGCACGAAATAGAACGAGAGGTAAGCCTCTATGATGTTTATGTGAAAAGCCTCTCCAAAGAGAAGGTGTTGGCTCACCCTCTTAGCTACCTGGTGACGAAGACTAATACGCCAAGTCCGCGGGCCGTTGATCGCTGGTATGAACTGAGTGCCGGTGAGCAACACGGCGATTACACACTCTATCTACTAAAGCTGCGAAGTTGAGATATGAAGTCGTCCGAATACTCAAAAATGTACGAGCTCGAGGATCGATATTGGTGGTTCATCGGTCGCCGTAAGCTCGTTAAATGGTTACTGCGAGAACACAATCCGAATGGGAATGAATCTTTGCTATTTGACTTAGGTTGTGGAACGGGTCTGAACCTTTCATCGTTTGGAAATGAATTCAAGACGATCGGCAGTGATATTTCACCAGATGCGCTCGGATTTTGTCGCGAACGTAATCTCGAAGACATTTTCAGTTCCCAGGCTGAAGCAATCGCACTTAGAAACGAGAGCGTCGATTTAGTTACGGCGCTGGATGTGCTCGAGCATGTGCGTGAAGACCTTCCGGCGCTCAAAGAGATTAATAGGATCCTGAAGCCCGGCGGTAAACTCATAGCAATAGTGCCTGCATATGGTTTCCTCTGGTCCGAACATGATGAAGCTCTGCATCACTACCGCCGGTACGTTGCGCGTGAGATGCGAGCTAAGATGACGGCTTCCGGATTCGAGATAGAACGTTCGACCTATTTCATCACGGCTCTCTTTTTTCCGATTTTGTTTTTTCGTCTCTGGCAGGGATTACGTCGAACTTCAATCGAGGCGTCCGTTTCGTATCGGTTGCCACCTCCATGGGTAAATCGCCTGCTTGTAATGTACCTCGATCTCGAAAGAGTTCTCCTTAGCCACTTCAATCTGCCTTTTGGAGTTTCGCTGATCGTTGTAGGTCGAAAGCCGTGCGAATAAAGCTAAGCCTGCGAAGCAGGCGGAAGCATAAAGCCTGGGGCGCAAGCCCCAGGAGCGAAATAAGAATTGAATGCGAGCCCATAAAATGGGCGACAGCGTGTTATTGACTCTTACCTGGGGCTTACGCCCCAGGCTTTATGCTTCCGCCTGCTTCAGGCTAAACCGCACTCTCATCAACGATACACCGAAATTGTTTTGAGGTAGGGAGCGTCGGTGCAGTGTACTTCTTGATCCGGAAGTAATTCGAATTCTTCCTTCAATAATCTTTCCAGGAGCTCGTCCATTTCGGGATTGAAGCCATGTAGATAAAAAACCCTGAGGCCTGGGTTTTCTTTTTGCATGGCCCGAATCTTAGTCACTAAGTCTCGCGCCTCGGCTTCAAATTCAGCTCTTCGCGAAGGTTCAGTGATCCTACCTACGTATCCGGGATGTCTGTCGATTTCACTCGGAAAGCTGACCTCAAATAAATTCCTGGATCTTGTTTGTCCGAGGTAATAGTCGATTGGCATGCGCGTCAGACTTGTAAATATCACCACATCGTTGTCGCGAGTGTTTTGGATCAGGTAAGTAGAGAGCGAACGGTTGTCACAAGCCTCGGATGTTGGACGCACCGTCACAATAAATGCTCCCGTCAGCAAGACCAGAACAAATGGAAGCACATATTTGGCTGTCATGTGTCTGAAGAATGGCGCCACTCCAAGCGCAAACAAATGCAGGCCGACGATCGCCAACCGCGAATTAAAAACCGGTTTGATGATCGAGATCAGAAGCGGAGGGAAGATGGTCAATGCTAAAAGGAGAAATGGTAATGGTTGTGACCTTGCCTCATTCCACAATTTTATGCGGCGTCGCCATGCGACATACAAGAGCACAGGCAGCACCAACCAAATCACACCGCCATAGAGGAAAAGAATATCCGACAACATTGAGAGTCTCGGTCTCTTGACCCAAGCCACAGCTTCCCCGGAAGTCCCGAGCTGACGGAGAAACACGGGCGCCCACAACAGCAGGTAAGGAATTCCAGACAGACAAATCGCGACGACAAATTTCTTAAATCGCGTGCGCTGATAGAACAGATGAAAAACGATTTGTCCAAACAATGCGAAGAAGAACGCGATATGAGTAAACGTTCCGAGTGCGTTGACGACGACGAAAGCTGCAAGTCGCCACGGGTTAGTTCGGCCTTTTATCCAAAACTGCACATAGAGCAACGTCGAAACAATCGAAAGGATTGAAAGCAGCGCATACATCCGGGCGAATTGCGCTGACAGGATCGCCAAAGGACTACACGCGTAAACTGCCGCGCTCAGCAGCGCGAGCTCGTCCCCATAAAGCTCCCTTGCGAGACTGTACAATGCCAGCACAGCCAGCACATAAAACAATCCCGACAGACTCCGAACCGCGCGCTCGTTGTGTCCGAAGAGTGAAACCCACACCTTAAGCAACAAGAAATAGAGAGGTGGGTGAACATCAGCCTTTAACGCTGAAATCACGTTGTCGGAGAGCACTGTGTTGACACTCCAGACTTCATCAGACGTGTACGCGGCATTGGAGTGATAAAAAGCGAAGAAGCTCGAACAAACTAGAAGCAGGATCAATGTGCGAACTGCCGAGCCTGATGATTGGGAGACACTTGCTGTCATCAAACGACTTTAGTAGTTGCTCGCGTTTCAATCGATAAGTAGCAGATTACATCTTGTATCCACGACTGCATAGGCGCACTTTCGTCACGTCAGGCCGTACAACGGAGTCGGTAAGATACTTGGACTACGCAACGTCCAGGATCATTCCTGATAAGGATGCTTATTAATCGGACCATGGGAACCGTGATGGCACTGACGCTACGCTGGAACGATACGAAGATAAGAGATATTCATGATCCGGTGAAAATCAGCGGTATCATAATCCTCGCATTTGCGCGTGAATCTCTAAGGTCGTCTTCGAGTCTTATATAGAACATAGCCCCCTTTAACGACGCCATCCTCCAACACGTACCAGTTGTTTACATTCGACAAGTCATCGAACGGACGCGCCACAACATATGCGATAGGGTATCGTGCTATTGCCTCGTTCAATTGTGCGCCGAGAAATTGTCCGTAGGCGCGTGCTGCATTATCGAGTTCATCCTCTCGTATTGGCGTATGACTGCCTAAGAAAATAACGACTCGCTCTGGTCCGAACAAGACCGTTTTGATAAAACGGCTTAAGGGTTCAGTATCGGAATTCAATACGCTGCGGAAAGTTTCGGGAGAATACCCCGAGAGATACATTTGTAAAAACAGCCGGTCCAAGCGTTCGGTTGAATCTATTGTTTGGTAAGCCATCGCGCCCGCCGTTAAGATGGAAGGTTGTGGTGCCCACGTTGGCAAAAGAGTACACACTGAATAGTTAGGGCTAAAGACCGACGCCTTAGCACGACCCTCGTTGCTAAGTGACTGCCACGTTCCGTCCATGTTGGCCTGCGATCTCAACTCTTTTAACACTGAGACTGCTTCATCATGCCGAATCGAAGCATTGACGTTTGCTCGGTACTGAGACTCAACTTCAATAAGAGTCCACGCTATGCATAAAGCGGTCAGCAGAACCGCACCTCTGCACCGGAGAGTCGGTCTAAAGACACTGAACATCAACATCGCCCCAACAATCACGGCATAGTTTGCTACTAAGACTTCGTAGTGAAAGGGCTGGATGGATCGACCCGTTATCACTTGTTGGTTTAATAGCAGGAAGGGCAACGCGAGAAGCGAGAGGCCAAACAAGGCTGCCGGCGTTCTTAAATGAATTCCGTCAATGAAGACCAGCGAGGCGGAGATCAAAATGAAAGAGATTATCTCAATAGGGCGGACCAGATTGGGCTTTCGGGTGTAAGTAAAAACTTGAAAGTCACTCGCCGCCGACGAGACGTGAGCAACTAAATAGCCAAAGAGCGCGACTGCGAGCGCGGCGATAACAAGGCCCGCCAAAATAGACCACAGTTTAGAGTGTAGGTCTTCTCTCCTGAAGAGCACCCACAGCAGCAAGACCGACACAAACCATGCTAGAGCTGTTGTCCAAAGATAGAAATATGAAAACACCAAGACCGCGAAGACGAACCCTGCCAAGATCGCATACCGCTTGCATTGTGATCTCGTAAGGACTCGCCAAGTCAAAACACAGAAGACAAAAAACAATGCCCAGGGAGCTGCTGGTTCATACCGTCGCAGAAACGGCAGTCCGAGAAATCGTGTCTCTGGATCGACCAATAGGCCGATGATGCCTTGACCCGCAATGACACCAGCAAAGGCAAAGGTTGCTAAGGTTCCGACAGCGGCGATTTTGGAGTTGTTTGTTATCGACACGATCAGCCAACAGGTGGATGCACTTCCGAGCATCGCAGCGAGCGGAAGCAAAATGATGAACAGCGAGGAGGCGGATAGACCTAATGCTCTACCGACTGAGCCAAGCACCAGCGGAGGTAAGTATTGGATCGAGAACAGCGATTCTGCTAGCGGACTAGTGGAACGATCATCGCGTCCGACGATAGGGTCTGTTTTACGTGGGCGACCATCAACAACGGCATTCGTGTAGCCGGAATACAGCAGTTCATCCATTTGGAGAACTATGTACATACCCTGCCACTCCGAGCCGCGATCAAACCAAAAGTGAAGTTGCGGCCAGAATGAGAGAATTGTGATGGAAGCGATCGCGAATAGGCACCAAGTGTTTCGCATCTTGCCTCAAGGTACCGTCAAATACTACGCCAACAAGCTTATGGCGCTTTCATGATTTGAGAACAATATCAACTGAGCCACCACTTTGTTCGGTGGGTTTTCCCGTCCGCCTGTTTGTGAGCCACTAAATAAGCGAGAAGAAAATGAATGGAAATAAGCTCTCGTGGGGTCCGTTATCTACACCTGAATACGTGCGCGGTTGACCATCGATCAGCGCGCTATTATACGCCGCATAAGAGAACTCGTGCGCATCGAGGTAAGGTCATGAGCCGTGTAGTCTGTTCCGCGGATATATTTCAGATACAACGGCCCGAGGGATGCCATAAACACCAATAAACGCGCACGCGATGAGTGCGATCTCCGGTGTTTTCACAGATCGTTACCCCAAACGAAACTGGACAGCGATTCGCGCTGCCCAGCCACTTGCGA
>Ga0105246_10002117_pt1 | contig 11977 bp, 5 predicted proteins | sample KBSM64metaG_FD_99694 | JGI IMG/M metagenome (GOLD analysis project Ga0105246, IMG submission 99694) | Miscanthus rhizosphere microbial communities from Kellogg Biological Station, Michigan, USA - KBS M6-4 metaG | ecosystem: Host-associated > Plants > Roots > Rhizosphere > Soil | place: Michigan...
CTTGAGCGCGACGGTGGACACCCGCCAACCTCCCGCTATGAGCTGCGACGATGGCTTAGCGTGACCACACACATCGATACCTGCCATCGGGTGAACGTGCCATTCGCCCACAGTTACCGGTCGGTCACCCATTCATCGCCGTCAGTGCAGCGGCCGGGCATGGCGTCGTCGCAGGTGGGAACGCGGACGGCCGGGTGCACGAGATCACCCGGCCCGTCCGGGGCATCACCAAGATTTACTCGGCGGCCTCGCCCAGCAGCACCCGGCGCACGACCCGCTCGGCGGCGCGTCCGTCGTCGAACTGGCAGAACCGCTCACGGAAGGCGGCCCGTGCCGCCGTCGACTCCTCCCCCGCCCAGGAGCCGTCGCGGAAGACCCGGGCCAGCTCCTGGGGGGTGCGGGCGACCGGCCCCGGCGGATGTTCCATCAGGTCGAAGTAGACGCCGCGGGTCTCCCGGTAGACATCCCAGTCGTCGGCGTACACCACGACGGGCCGGTCCAGGTTGGCGTAGTCGAACATGATCGACGAGTAGTCGGTGATCAGCGCGTCCGCGGCCAGGCACACGTCCTCGGAGGAGCGGTGCGCGGTCACGTCGATGATCCGGCCGGTGCTCCGCGCCCTGCCCTGGTCGTAGAAGTAGTGGGCGCGCAGCAGGACGACCACGTCCTCGCCGGCCTCCTCGCAGAAGGCCTCCAGGTCCAGGCCCGTCTCGAAGCCCGTGTGGTAGTCGCGGTGGGTGGGCGCGTACAGGACGGCCGTCTTCCCCTCGGGGACCCCCAGCTCCCGCCGGACCCGGGCCACGTCGTCCGCGGTCGCCGTGTAGTACACGTCGTTGCGCGGATAGCCGTACTCGAGCGTCTCGTGCGCGGCGGGGTAGGCCCGCTCCCACATCTCGGTGGAGTGGCGGTTGGAGGTGAGGTTGTAGTCCCAGCGGTCGATACGGGCGAGCAGCTTGGCGAAGCTGCCGGTCGCCGAGGCCACCACGGGATAGGTCGCCTGGTCGACGCCCATCTTCTTCAGTGGGGTGCCGTGCTGGGTCGACAGGTGGACGCTGCCGGGGCGCTTGACGACGGCGTCCGCGAAGTTGGCGTTGTTGACGAGGTACTTGGCGGCGGCCAGCACGTCCCAGTACTTCGTGCTGCCGATGACCGCGTACTCGATGCCCTCCGGCATGGTGTGTTCCTGGTCCGGTTCGACGAGGAACACCGAGCGCAGGTGCGGGGCTAGTTCGCGGGCCTTGGCGTGGATCGCGGCCGGGTTGCAGGCATAGCCGCGGCCCCAATAGGCGCAGTAGACGACCAGGTTGGGGTCCAGCGGGCGGCGCAGGTTCCGCGCGTACCGCAGGCGCGTGCGCACCATGTGGGGCCGCGGCAGGCGCTCGGCCGCCTTCACCGCCGCCTGGTTGGCCTCCCGCAGGGCACGGAACGCCGTGTACGCCCCGGCCGCCAGCAGCCGGTGCTGCAGGCCGAGGCTGCCGGGCGGCGTCCGGTGGCCGACGGGGCGGTGCCGGCGGTACAGCCTGCTCGCCAGCCGGAAGAAGGCGCGGCGTCTGCCGGACAGCCGCCTGGGATGCGCGGCGGTCTTCAGCACGGCCGCGAAGAGCTGCTCGAACAGCGGGGCCGACCGTTCGCAGGGCAGGTCCAGTTCCGTGGCGCGGGTGAGGACCAGGTCGGTCTGGGCGAGGAGTTCGAGGTGGTGCTCCCCGGGGAGGGCGAGCCGGTTGCCCTGTCTGCGCACCAGATGCCGTACGACGACCTGGCGCAGCACCGCGGCCTTCTCGGCCGCCAGCGTGACCAGGCCGCCGAAGCCCACATCGGTGAAGTGGCCGTCGGGGAAGCCGATGCACTGCTCGACCAGGAAGGCCCGGCGGTAGGCCGCGCTCCACGCCGGGAGCTGCACGCCCGTCAGCTGCGGCACCTGCTCGGGGGAGAAGGCGCCCGCCGGAGTCCTCGGCAGGAGCAGCGCGGCCGGGTTGGTCGGCTCGCCCTCCCACCAGGGCACGCGCTCGTGCTCCATGTACAGGACGTCCACGTCACCCGTCTCGGCCAGGCGTGCGTCCACGGCCGCCAGGGCGCCGGGGACGAGGGTGTCGTCGCAGTCGAGGAACAGCAGATACGTGCCGGTCGCCGCCCGCATCCCGGTGTTGCGCGCCCCGGACAGCCCCGCCGTGGGGGGCGAGTGCACCGTGGTCACCCGGGAGTCCCGCTCGGCGTACCCGTCGACGACGTCCGCCGCGGGCGTGCCGGGGCCGTCGCAGACCGGGATCAGCTCGAAGTCGCCGAAGGACTGCGCGAGCACGGAGTCCAGCGCCTGGGACAGCCGGCCTGCCACCCCATGGGACGGGACGATGATGCTGAAGCGGGGCATGCTGCTCTTTCTGTCGTTTCTGCCGATGTCTTGCGGGGCCCGCATGCGGCTCAGCCGAGGCGTCCCGGCCGCCCTGTGGGACGCCAGGTGGACGGCCGGCTCGGTGTGGGCCGCGACGGGCTGGAGGGCATGCGAACTCCCCGGAGTGAGAACGGCGTTCAGAGGCTGTCGGTGACGGTCAGCGGGCCGCCGGGTTGCGGCACGGTCGCTTGCGGGGAGCGCGCGAGGGTCGCGGCCGCGGAGGGCACGGGGTGGCGCTCGGCGAGCGGGGTCACCGGCGGCAGTTCGGTCTCGCCCAGGACGACACGGCGTACGACACGCTCGGCGGCGCGTCCGTCGTCGTACGGGCAGAACCGCTCGCGGAAAGCGGTCCGCAGCTGGGCCGAGCGGGAGCCGCGCCAGTGGCCGGTGGCGAAGATGTCGATCAGTTCGTCCTCGCTGCGGGCGACCGCGCCCGGCGGGAAGGCACGCACGTCGAAGTAGGTGCCGCGGGCCGCCTCGTACGCCGCCCGGTCGTCGTCGGCGCAGTGGAGCACGATCGGGCGGTCCAGTCCCGCGTAGTCGAACATCAGGGACGAGTAGTCGGTGAGCAGGGCGTCCGAGGCCAGGCAGAGGGATTCGACACCGGGGTGGCCGGTCACGTCGATGATCCGGGCACTCTGCGGGACGGGGCTCTCGGTGCGGGCGAGGACGACGTACCGGGGGCCCAGGCGGCGCAGGACGCGTTCCAGGTCCAGGGGGGAGCGCTGGGTGCGGCAGTGGTCGCGGCGGGCGGGGGCGTAGAGGATCGCGACGCTGTCCTCGGGGATGCCGAGGGACTCGCGCAGGCGGGTGACGTCGTTCGACGTGGCCTTCTGGAACACGTCGCCCCGCGGGGAGCCGAATTCGAGCGTGGTGTAGCTGCCCGGATAGACCCGCTCCCAGGTGAGGGTGGAGTGGCGGTTCGCCGACACGACGTAGTCCCATTTGTCGACGTCGTCGAGGAGCCCTTCGAAGTCCAGGTCACGCGCCGCGGCCGGGCGTTCCTGCAGGTCGAGGCCCGTGTGCCCCAGCGGGGTGCCCGCCGGCGTCTGGACCAGGATCTGCCGGCGGCGCTTGACCAGGCGGGGCTCGAAGCCGGTGTCGCTGACGAGGTACTTGGAGCGGGCCAGGGCCGTCCAGTAGGCGGCCGTGTCGGGGCGGGCGAGCCAGGACGTGCGGATGTGCGGCGCGAAGGTGCGGAAGGCCTCCTCCAGGGCGCCCGGGTTGCAGCCGTGCTCGCGGCCGTCGTACGCGGTGAAGACGGCACGGTCGGCGCGCAGCGGCAGCCGGAGCTGGATGCGGTAGTGCACACGCAGCGCCGTCGCCCTTGCGGTGCGCAGGAGTTTGACGCACAGCTTGACCGTCCTGCGGTGCAGGGCCGCCGCCAGCTGCAGTGAGCGGTAGGTGCGGTGCAGGCCCCAGCGGATCAGGGTGTGGCGGAGGCGGGAGCCCAGCGGGACGGGCGGGCCTGGCACGCGGTAACGGCGGTAGTGGGCGCGGGCCCTGCGCAGGAAATCGGCGCGGGAACCTCGGGGGAGGCGCTCGCGGTGGGAGAACACCTTCGTCAGGTGGTTGACCATGCGGCGGAACAACAGCGGCCGCCAGCGGGCGAGTTCGGGACGCTCGTCGAGGAACGCGAAGACACGGTCGTACTGTTCGAAGAGGTCGAAGTGCTTACGGCTGGTGGTGGAGAGGATGTTGCCCTGGCGGCGCTGCCGGTAGTGCACGCACACCCGGTCGAGGGTCGTGATGGACTCCGCGGCCATCAGTACCGGGAACGTCCACGGGGTGTCCTCGTAGTAGCCGGGCGGGAAGGTGAAGCCCTCGCGCTCGACGAACTCCCGCCGGTACGCCTTGTTCCAGGCCACCATCAGCAGCTTCAACAGGCCCGGGCGGTCCTCCAGGCGGAACGGGGCCGGGCCCTGCTCGGTGAGCTGGTCGGCGACGACGTTGCGGACGGTCTCGCCCGACCAGAACGTGCGCGCGTAGTCGTAGACGACGACGTCCGGTTCGCCCGTCTCCTTCAGACGGTCGGCGATGGCGCGCAGGGCGTGCGGGGTAAGGGTGTCGTCGCCGTCCAGGAAGACCAGGTAGTCGCCGCTCGCCCGCTCCAGGCCCGCGTTGCGGGCGCGGCCCAGGCCCTGGTTCTCGGTCAGGTGCACGGGGTGGACGCGCGGGTCGCGGGCCGCGAACTCGTCGATGATCGCGCCGCTTCCGTCCGGCGAGCAGTCGTCGACCGCGATCAGTTCGAGATCGGGATACGACTGCGACAGCACCGATTCCAGGCATTCGTGCAGATACGCCTGAACCTTGTACACGGGGACGATGACACTGAACCTGGGCAAGGCACATCCATGGGGTCGGCGCGGACGACGGGGCCTTGCCCGGGAACGGCCGATGGAGTGACTTGGTTACGGTGCCTGCGGCATACGGGGGATCCTCGGTGAACGGAAGGGGGCGGGACCGTAACGTCCCACCCCCTCCATCACGTTGTCCCCCAGGGCTATTTGACGGCTCCCGCCATGACCCCGGAGACGAACTGCCGCTGGAACGCGAAGAACACGACCAGCGGGATCACCATCGAGATGAACGCGCCGGGCGCCAGTACGTCGATGTTGTTGCCGAACTGCCGTACCTGCTGCTGCAGTGCGACCGTCAGCGGCTGCGACTCCGCGTTCGAGAACACCAGCGCCACCAGCATGTCGTTCCACACCCACAGGAACTGGAAGATGCCGAGGGACGCGATCGCCGGCGCACCCAGCGGCATGACGACGGTGAGGAACAGCCGGGTCTCGCCGGCGCCGTCCAGCCGTGCCGCCTCCAGGAGTTCACGCGGGATCTCCGCGAAGAAGTTCCTGAGCAGGAAGATGGCGAACGGCAGTCCGAAGCCGACGTGGAAGAGGACCACGCCGATGATGTCGCCGAAGATCCCGATCTTGCCGAAGAGGTCGGCGAGCGGGATCAGGGCCACCTGGACCGGCACGACCAGCAGTGCCACCACGACCAGGAACCACCAGTCGCGGCCCTTGAAGTCCATCCAGGCGAAGGCGTATCCGGCCATCGCACCGAGAAGCACCACCAGGAGCGTGGCCGGCACCGTGATCCAGATGGTGTTGAACAGCGCGTGGGTGATCGCGTCCTTCTCCAGCAGCGACTGGTAGCTCTTGGCGGTCAGTTGGCTGGGCGCGGTGAAGACCTTCCACCAGCCCGAGGTGGCGATGTCGGTCGGGTCGCGGAACGACGAGACCAGCAGGCCGAAGGTGGGCACCAGCCAGAACAGGGCGACCAGGATCAGGAAGATCCGCATCACCCCGCCCGCCGCGCCGCTCGCCACCCGCGTGGCGAACGAGCGCTTGGCGTGCACGGTCGTGTCGAGGGCGCTCACCGCTGACGCTCCTTCCTCAGCCGGCGGATGTTCACGAACATCACCGGCAGCACGAGCAGCAGCAGGATGACGCCGATCGCGCTGCCGACGCCCTCGTTGCCGCCGCCGCCGAAGGACGACAGGAACAGCTGCAGGGCAAGGACGTTGGCGTCGTCCTGACTGGGCTGCGGGGCGATGATGTAGACCAGGTCGAAGATCTTCATCACGTTGATCATCAGCGTGATGAGGACGACCACCAGGACGGGTGCGAGGAGGGGCACCGTGACCCTTCTGAAGACCTGCCACTCGTTGGCGCCGTCCACCCGGGCCGCCTCCAGCAGGTTGCGGTCCACGCCCGCCAGTCCCGCCGCGATCAGCACCATCGCGAAGCCCGCCCACATCCACACGTACGCCCCGATGATGGCCGGGGTGACCAGCGTCGGGCCGAGCCAGTCGATGCCGTTGTACGGAGCCGAGAAGTTCGAGGCGGGCAGCCGCAGTTGGGCCCCGTCGGCCTCGGCCGGGAGGGTGAAGGTGCCGTCGGCGCCGCTCTGGGCGGAGGCGACCACCTTGCCGCCCTTCACGGCCTCCACCTTGACGCCCTTCAGCGCCTTCTCACCCGGGTCGACCTTGCCCTTCGTGCCGCCGCCGCCGAGTTTGAAGTCCAGCCAGACGGTGCCGGTGACGCCGGAACCGCTCGCTGTCCTCGCGTTCTCCGGGGTGCCGGGCAGCCGGTTCGGCGCGATGCCGACCAGGGGGAGCAGGGCCGGGGTGCCCGCCTTCACGGTGCCCGTCGTCGTGAACGAGCCGCCGCCGGACGGCTTGAGATCGGTCGCCGTCTCGTTCGGCCGCGCGCCCGGATACACCGACGACGACACGAAGGTGTCGTGGATGGACTTGGCGACCGCGTTCGCGGCGCCCAGGCCCGGGTCCTGCTCGTAGACGAGACGGAAGATGATCCCGGCCGCGAGCATCGAGATCGCCATCGGCATGAAGACGATCAGCTTGAACGCCGTTCCCCAGCGGACCCGTTCGGTCATCACGGCGAAGATCAGACCCAGCGCGGTGACGATCGCGGGCGCCACCGCCACCCAGATCGCGGTGTTGCGTACGGCGGTCAGAGTGGCGTCGTTGCTGAAGATGTCGCCGTAGTTCTTCAGCCCGACGAAACCGGAGCCGTCGGCGTCGTAGAGACTGCGCCAGACCGAGTACCCGATCGGGTAGACCACGAGCGCCCCGAGAAGCACGAACGCGGGCAGCAGAAACAGCACCGCCACCCACAGCCGGGTCCCCGTGACGCTCTTGCGCGGCGAGACGGAGGGCGTCGGCAGTGCGCCGGCGCCCCCCGTCGAGTTCGCTACGGACGTCATGGCCGCGCCGTCAGCCGGCCGCGTACGCCTTGGCCGCGTCGGCCTCCAGCTTCTGCTGGGTGCCGGCGACGTCCTTCGGGTTCCTCAGGAAGTCCTGCAGGTCCTTCCACTCGCCGATGCCGGCCGTGCCGCCGAAGGCAGCCGGCGCCTGGTCGGACATGTCGAAGCGGAAGTTGTCACCGGCCGCGAGCAGCTGCTTGGCGATCTGCCCGGTGATCGCGTCCTTGTACTTGGACTGGTCCATCTCCTTGTTCGGGGAGAGGATGCCGCCCTGCGCCGCCCAGATCTCCGCCGCGTCGGTGGAGGCCAGGAACGTCAGCAGCGCCTGGGCGCCCTTGCTGTCCTTCAGCGCCACGGCCACGTCGCCGCCGCTGACCACCGGGGCCTGGGAGCCGACCGCCGGGAACGGGAACACCTTCGCGTCCGTGCCCAGCTTCGCCTTGGTGTCGCCGTTGATGTTCGCGGCCACGAAGTCGCCCTCGAAGACCATCGCCGCCGGGGTGGAGCCGGAGAAGGTCTGCGTGACCGACTTCGGGAACTCCGTGTTCAGCGCGCCCTTGGTGCCGCCCGCGATCAGGTCGTTCTTGCCCCAGAGCTGGGCGAGCGTGGTGAGCGCCTCCTTGACGGACGGGTCCGTCCACTTGATCTTGTGCGCGGCCAGCTGGTCGTACTTCTCCGGGCCCGCCTGGGAGAGATAGACGTTCTCGAACCAGTCGGTGAGCGTCCAGCCGTCCGCGCCGCCGATCGACACGGCGGGCGAGCCGGCGTCCGACAGCGTCTGTGCGGTGCTGAGGAAGTCCTTCCAGGTCTTGGGGGGCGTGGTGATGCCCGCCGCCTCGAAGGCCTTGGTGTTGTACCAGACCAGGGACTTGTTGGCGGCCTTGGCGTAGACGCCGTACTGCTTGCCCTTCCAGGCACCGAGGTCGACCCAGCCCTTGCTGAAGTTCTTCTCCAACTGGGCCTTGGCGTCCGCGCCGAGCGGCTTGAGCCAGCCCTTGTCGGCGAACTGGTGCAGCACGCCGACCTGCGGCAGGAACGCCACGTCCGGCGGCTGGCCGCCCTGGATCTTGGTACCGAGGAACGTGGAGGTGTTGTTGCCCGTCGGCACGAAGTTGACCTTCGCGCCGGTGCGCTTCTTGAACTCGTCCATGACCTTCATGAAGTTGTCCTGCTCGGCGCCGGTCCAGACGGCGGCCACCTCGAGCGTCTGGCCGTTGAGCTTGGGCAGCTTGACGGAGCCGGAGCTCCCCGAGCTGCCGCCGCCGTTGCTGCTCTTGTTGTCGTTGCCGCCGCAGCCCGTGAGTGCCAGCGCGAGTGCCGCCGCCAGGAGGGCGGCTGCGGATTTGGCGGCCCTGCGTGTCCGGTTCTTGCTGCTCGTGCTGCGCATCACTGCCCCGTTCTGCGATCTTCGTCGAACGTCGAGCGCTGTCCCGTGTGATCTGGTCTACGCCCGCGGGGTGGGGTCGGCAAGTGCGCGTCCGCTGTCAACCGGGGGATCGTGACCGCCTCGTGACCAGGCGTCCGGCGGTGGTGTGACCGTGCTGGGGGCTGCCGCCCCCAGACCCCCGCTTTCGGCCTGAACGGCCTCGTCCTCAAACGCCGGACGGGCTGGAATTACCCGACGGAGCTACAGCAGTGACGGAACCTCCGTCGCCGCGACCTCCCGTGCCGCTCGCTCCAATGCGCTGGCCAGCAGGGCCAGGTCCGTCGGGCCGTTGCCCAGTTCTCGTACGGGTCTGCGGGTCGGGGGGTCGCCCATGCGCTGCCAGTCCAGGGGGACGACCGTGGGGCGGAGGGTGGCCGTGCGGGGGATGCGGCCCGTGACGCGGCCGCCCTGGAAGGGTGTCGTCCGGCCGTCGGGGCGGGTCAGGCTGCCGCGGCCCGGTGCCGGGTCGTCAGGGCCGCTGCCCGGTGCGTCGAGGCTCACCCGGAGGGTGGCCTTCCGGGCCGGTTCCGTGTCCGCCGTACGTCCGCCGGGGGCGGTTGCGACCACCAAGTGGACGCCGAGTCGCTCGCCCTCGCGGGCCACCGCCTCCAGCGCCCGCATGACGGAACCCGCGGCCGGGCGGCCCGGTGAGCCGAGCGCGGGTGAGACCAGGGCGTCCAGATCGTCCACGACCACCACGAGCCGGGGGAGAGGCGGTGCGGCCTCTGTCTGCCGGCGCGCCGCTCCCGGGCGCAGCCGTATCGTCGAGCTGGGCGGGGAGTCCAGGTCGCCGGTTGCGTTCGTGCCGGTCGCCCGCTGGGTCACCATGCGGCCCGACAGCTCCCGGCCCGTGTGCCACTCGGCGAAGGTGGAGCGGCCCAGCAGCTCGGCCCGGCGTTTCAGCTCGGCGCTCAGGGATTGGGCGAACTCCCGCATGCGGACGGGGTCGGTGGCGGTGAGGTGGGTCGTGACGTGCGGGAGGTCCGTGCAGACCCGTAGGCCGTCGCCGCTTGCGGAGGGCGCACCCCCGGAGCCCACGCTGTCCCGGCCGTCCATCAGGACGATGCCCAGCCGGTCGGGGCGCTCGGCCGCCGCCAGCGAGGCGACCACGGCCCGCAGCAGCTCCGTACGCCCGCTGCTTGCAGGGCCCTCGATCAGCAGGTGCGGGCCGTCGGCGGCGAGGTCCGCGCTGACCGGGCCGCGCGGACCGGCGCCGAGCACGGCCCAGGCACGCCCGCCGAGCGACTCCGCGTCGTCCGCCGCGTCCGCCCAACGCGCCATCAGCGACGCCGGGGTGGCCCTCGCAAGCCCCAACTCGTCCAGCAGCCGGGCCGCTTGGGGCAACGGCACGGACACACGTGCCTGCCGCTCGGTCCCGGAACCGTCCGTCCTGAGCGGCGCCAGCGCCCGCGCGAACCGCTCGGCCCAGGCCAGCGAGACGGCGTCCACGGCGGCCACCGTGCCGGGGCCTATGGGGCCGGGATGCGGTTGTGCGGTGGCACCTGTGGGCGGGGCGGTCGCCGGGGCTATGGGCACGGCCCAGGGCATGGTGTGGGTGTCGGCCGGTGACGCCGGTTCCGTGCGGTCGGCCGGGTCCACCGGCGTCGGCGGGCGGTCCGCCGCCCCGCTTCCGGGTGCTGCCGAACCGGTCCGCGCCACCCGCATCAGCCGCAGCGCCGTCGCCACGTCCCCGCTCAGCAGGGCGACCGCGCCGCAGTCCCGGAAGGCCGGTGCCACCGCGCACGCCGCCTCGTACGTCTCCGTCACCGGCGACGCGGGCGAGGCCGACACCGTCTCGGCGAGGCAGACGACATGTATCCCGGCCCGCGGTCCCTCCAGGGCCAGCCGCGCCACCGCCTCCCGCACCGCGGCGCCTCCGGGGTCGCCGTCCACGACGACCACGGTGTACGGCCCGGCGAAGCCGTCCCGCTCCGCCGCACTGTCGTCGGCATGCGCCCAGGAGGGCCTGCGGGCGGCACCGCGGGTCTGGGAACGGACGTCGGAGGCGTGTGGTGCCGGCCGTGTGCCGTGCCGTGCCTCCGTCTGCTGGTCCTCCAGGCGCCGCAGCAGCTCGTCGGTGCGGGCCGTGGCCTGTTCGCGGTCGTAGGCGAGGAGGAGGCGGCAGTCCTGGCCGTGGCCGGGGCGGAGGTGGGGGAGCCAGCCGAGCCAGGACCATTCCGCGGTGCGCTCCTCCAGCGGGCGGGAGCGGTCCGCGGCGATCAGGACGATCTCCAGGGCTTCGGGGGAGTGCAGCGCGGCCAGCTGGGCCAGCACCGCGCGGGCCAGCCCGGACAGCCGGGTGCGGGGGCCGGCCAGGCCCAGCGCGCCGGCCTCGCGCAGATCCGCGGTCACCGGCACGGCGGGCAGCAGCCCGGAGCCGTCGGGCGCCGCCCGGTCCGCCGTGCCGAGCCGCACCGTGAGCGCCTCCGGGTGCCCCGGCCCGCGCTCCCACAGCCGTGGGCCGGGCCCGAGCGCCGTCAGCAGCAGCGCGGCCGGGTCGGGCCAGGCCTCCGGGAGCTGGGGGCCGGTGCGGGGGGCGGGCCCCGCCGTCGTGTCCGGGCCGTCGTCCTCGTCGTATGCGTCAAGCTCGGCCATGGCCTGCTCGCCGCGGCCGCCGGCCAGCCGTCGTGCCCACGCGGAGAGCCCGCCGCGCCTGCGCAGGCCCGGGGGCACGTCGGTCCCGCGGAGCGGGGTGCCCTTGCGCCGGCCGGTTTCGGGGGCGTCCGTGCCCTCCGGTGCGGCGGACGTGTCCCACACGACAGCACCGAAATGGCCCGCGTGCGTGTTGCTCAGGTCTGCCTGGCGATGCCCGCGCCGGTCGTCCCCGCCGACCTGCATTTCTGCCGGGGGTCCGGGGGTTGTCCCCCGGGAAGGCGCGGTGCCGCCCGCTGCGGATGCTCCTGCGGCCCTCATCTCCATCCGCGGTGCGCCGCCCTGCTCGGGAACCAGCGGGGGTTCGGCGGAGCCGTGTCCCTGGGCGGAGGGCATGCCGCGCGAGGGGGTGGCGGAGGGATCGCCGCCGTCGGCCACACGCGCGTGAGGCGTCGCTTCGGGTGCCGGGGTGCCGGTCCCAGGAGCCGCCGGTGTCCCGTCGGCGGCCTCCGGTTCGCGCTCGCCCACGGATGTCACCCGGACATGCCCTTCCCCGTCCGGAGCCGTAGGCACCCGGGCCCCCGGTCCCCCGGCCGGAGCAACCCGCAGCGCCGACTCCCCGATGCGGAGCAGGGCGCCCGGTGCGAAGCGCACCGGGCGGGCGCTCAGGCGGGTGCCGTCCAGCGTCGTGCCGTTCGTCGAGTCGAGGTCGGCGACCGAGACCTGGCCGTCCGCGGCGACCGTGACCGCGCAGTGGAGGCGGGAGACATCCGGGTCGTCGAGCGGGACGTCGGCGTCGGCGGAGCGGCCGATGCGGATCTCGCCGCCGTGCAGGA
>Ga0105246_10002118_pt1 | contig 11975 bp, 13 predicted proteins | sample KBSM64metaG_FD_99694 | JGI IMG/M metagenome (GOLD analysis project Ga0105246, IMG submission 99694) | Miscanthus rhizosphere microbial communities from Kellogg Biological Station, Michigan, USA - KBS M6-4 metaG | ecosystem: Host-associated > Plants > Roots > Rhizosphere > Soil | place...
CGGCGCGGGCGAGAAGTGTTGGTGGGACGGTGAGGTTGAGCGCCTTGGCAGTCTTGAGGTTCACGACTAGTTCTAACCGCGTCGGCTGCTCCACGGGGAGATTGGCTGGATCGGCGCCCTTGAAAATCTTGTCGATGTACATCGCGGTATCGCGGAATTGACCGCGCAAGCTCGGCCCATAGGAAATCAACCCGCCGGCCTCCACGTTTTCGCGCCGCGAGAAGATCAGCGGTAATCTTGCGTTCTGGGCAAGAGCGGCCAGCTGCACGCTCTGACTGATGAGCAGCGGATCGGCCAGCGCGATGACCCCTTTGGCATTCTCCCCGATCATCCGTCCGAATGCAGCGTCCAGTTCGCCGGGGCTCGTTACATCGATAAGAGTAATCCGCAGGCCGAGGCTACGAGCGGCACCTTCAACTTCCCTCAATTGCAAAGGCGATGCCGGATTTCGGGGATTACGCAGCACGAAGACCGGATTGACCCGGGGCACAATCTCCAAAAGCAGCTCCAGAAGTTTGCCGCCAAGATCACGTGCCAAGTTGGTCGTTCCAGTAACGTTCCCGCCGGGCCGCGACAGATTCGCGACGAGGCCGGCACCGATCGGATCAGCGACTCCAACCATGACGATCGGAATCTTCGATGTCGCGCGGCGGGCGGCGGTCACAGCCGGTGTTGCCCACGCAATGATGACATCGACGTTGAGAGCGACCAGTTCGGCGGCTAGCGTCTCGTTCATTTCCGCAGCCCAGCGGTACTCAAATGTCAGGTTTTGGCCTTGGACATACCCGCGCTCGCGCAGGCCCTCGCGAAGGGCCGACATCAGCTCGGGAACAGACGCCGGAGAGAGGTTTGCGAGATAGCCAATGCGTCGCACGCGCTCGCTCTGCTGCGCGCGCGCCGCGAGCGGCCATGCCACTGCCGTACCGCCGAGCAGCGTGATGAAATCGCGGCGTTTCACTCGATCACCTCGTCGGCGCGGGCGAGCAGCATGGAAGGGAGTTCGAGTCCAAGCTTCTTCGCGGTTTTTAGATTCGCTATCAGCTGAAACCGAACCGGACGTTCGGCGGGCAAATCTGCCGGTTTGGCACCCTGCAGCACCTTGCGCCCCATAGCTCCCGCTTGCCGATAAAGCCCCTGAATATCTGGCCCATACGCGAGAAGCCCACCCTCTCTTGCGATATCTGGAAAAAGCGAGATGGTTGGTACATGTCTGCGTAGAGCGAGGTCCGCGAGCAATTGTGGATTGCCCCCGAATAGTGGCGACGACAGCACCAGCACGCCCTGAACGCGTGCGAGGTCGAGCCCATAGAACGCGTCCGCGATATCGGCCACCCGACGCGCCTCGAAAATCTGCACATCGATGCCTAATTCTCGTGCGGCAATCTCAACTGCACCGAGTTGCAGGGGCCCGGTTGTGGGGTCCCAGAGGACCCCGATGCCGGCAATCGCCGGACAAGCCTCGATGAGCAGTTGCAAGCATTTCGCACTGAAGGTTGGGAAATCCAGGAAAACGCCGGTTACGTTGCCACCTGGACGAGCGAGACTTTCGATCCATCCGCTGGCTACCGGATCGCTCTCAAGATCAATCGCGATCACAGGGATATCGGCAGTGGCGGCTCTCGATGCCTGAACGGCGGGAGGGCCAGCAGCCAGGATCGCGTCCACATGGTCCTTGACCAGGCTCGTCGCCAGAGCTGGCAAACGGGACAGTTCTCCATCCGCAAGCCGAATGACCAGCTCGGTCTCGGAACGTTGGGTAGAGGAGCCGCCTAACCCTTCGTGGATTGCAGTAATACGCGCATTCACGGCCGCCGCTTGCCCCGGATGCAGCACTCCGACTTTGCGGCTTCTTCCCGCCTGCTGCTGCGCTCTTGCCGCGAGCGGCAACGCTGCCGCCGCCCCGCCGAGCAGCGTGATGAATTCACGGCGCCTCACTCGATCACCTCATCCGCGCGGGCGAGCAGCGATGGCGGTACATCTAGGCCAAGGGCCCTGGCGGTCTTGAGGTTGATCGCCAACTCGACTTTGGTCGGCTGTATTACAGGCAGATCGGCTGGCTTCTCGCCGTTCAGAATGCGGCCGACATAGAGACCTGATAGGCGATAGGCCTCGGTCAAACTTGGCGCATAGCTGACGAGTCCGCCTTCGGTCACAAACTCATTCCATGGATACATGGCGACTATGCCGTGACGCGCCGCCAGGGCCACTACCTGTGGCCGGTGATTGTTGAATAACGCATCTGCGCCGATTAGGAGCGCTGCGATCTTCCGTTCGGTGAGCGTGGCGAACGCTATTTCGATCGCGCGCGAATCGCCAGTATGAAGCACGGTCAGCTCGCGACCGGCGGTTTTCGCTGCTGCGAGCATTTCCTTCTCTTGGGCTTCGACGCCGGGACGATTGGGATTCACCAGCGCGCCGATGGCTCGTGCGGCGGGAGCAAGTTCGCTCAGCAGTTCAAGGCGCTTTGCGTCTAGCTCGATCGAAAAGCCAGCGTTACCGGTGATGTTGCCGCCAGGCCGATTGAGACTCGCAACTAAGCCGCTCTTGACCGGATCGGAGACAGCGGCGAACACAATCGGGATGGTCGAAGTCGCTGCCTTGGCCGCGAGCGCCGCCACCGGCCCGCCAGCGGTTGCGATCACCGCTACAGGTAGGCGAACGAATTCGGCGGCGAGCGCTGGGAGACGATCGTAATTATCGTCAGCGCCACGAGATATGACGGTTACGTTCGTACCGGCCACGAACCCCGTCTCCTTCAATCCGCGATGAAGGCCGTCGAACTGGTCGGGCCGCAATTGCTCTGTGCCGCTGTTGAGGATGCCGATCAGCGGCAATACCCGCGGCTGCGCCAGCGCTGCAACCGGCCACGCCGCCGCGCCGGCAAGTCCCGTGATGAACTCGCGGCGGTTCACTCGATCACCTCATCGGCGCGCTGCTGAAGGAACCAAGGCACATCGAGGCCAAGCCACTTGGCCGTCTTGAGATTGATCACAAGCTCAAACTTCGTCGGCAGCTCGACCGGAAGATCGGCGGGTTTCGTACCCTGCAAAATCTTGTGGACGGCGAGTGCACTGCGCCGAAAAATGTCGGGCACATCGGCACCATACGACATTAGGCCGCCTGCTTGCGCAAATTGCCGCAGCAACGAGGCGCTCGGCAAACGATGTCGGAACGCTAACTCGGCAACAGCCTTGGAAAAGAAGATGCCTTGAACGACAACAGCTTCCGCTCGCCCTTCTGTCATCTTGGCAAAAGCAGACTCCACCTCGTTCGGACCTCGGGCCATCACGACCGGCGCGATCTCAATCCCGGTGGTCTGTCCGGCGAGACGAACTTGTTGCAGGAGCGGCGTCGTGAATGGATCGAGGGGGTTAGCCAGAACCGCCACACGTTTCAACGAGGGCAGCATGTCTCGAAGTAATTCGACACTTTTTCCGGCCGTCTCAGCAGCCAGGTTGGAGAAACCTGTGATGTTTCCGCCTGGTCGCGCCAGACTCTGCACGAGGCCGGAGCCGACCGGATCGGCAACAGCCGCCATGACGATTGGAATGGTTGTAGTGGCCTGCTTCGCCGCCAACGCGCATGGCGTGAAAGTCGCCACGATCACGTCAACCGGCAGCCGTGCCAGCTCGCTGGCCAGCTCGGGCAACCGATCGGTATTCCCGTCAGCCGAACGGACCTCGAAGGCAAAATTCTGCCCCTCTGCATAACCGAACTCGCGCAATCCCTCCCGTAGCGCCTTGGAAAGAGACTGTGCGTCCGCACTCGTCAGCACCAGCGCGCCGATCCGCGCGAATTTTCTCTCCTGCCCCCGCGCAACGATCGGCCACGCCGCCGCCGCCCCGCCGAGCAACGTGATGAACTCGCGGCGTTTGATCCAGATCATGTGAAACCAAGGACTTGCGTTGTCAAAGCGTGCTTCGTGCGCGCATTGGCAGCATTAGGGTTTTCGCCCGATTGTCAGACGCCGGGCGCTCGCGATGAGCGCCGACATCCCCGCAAACTTCGATCTTCTCGTCCAGTGCATGACGTGCGAGGCGCGCTCGGCGGCGGGCGCGCGCGAGGAAATCATCAGAGAATTTCTTGCGATCCGTGACGGGCGGGAGCCGCCGAGCGACTTTGCCCGCCGCGATCCGCCGCTGCCGCTCAATTGCTGTCGTCGCCGACCGCAAGAGGCCGCGCCATGAAACGTCGCCGCTTCCGCACCCGTCGCGAAAATCTGTCGGCGCTTGCAACGCCGCTACCCGCAAGCGCGGCATCGGGAAGTCAACACGAGGAGGGAGCTTTGTCACAAGCCTCCCTTCGGCCGCACAAAGCAGACGATCTCGCGGTCGTACGGCTCTCCGTGCGGACCGTACAATGTCAGCATGAAGAGATAAGCCTGACCGTCTGGTGCATAGTTTGACACGATCTTTTCCGGCGGAATGTTTACCCAAGCGCCGTTGATCAAAGCGTACCACGTATCGTCCGGATGTGGACCATTGCCGTGCTCGACCTTGTACTTGGTATCCACAACATCGCCCGCGCCGCAGCATGACAACGGGTTGCGCTTGTCGAGTTGTGGCCGCGAGTCATTGTCTGGTCGCATAAGGTGTTGAAAGAATTCCTTCATCGGGCCATCGGGCCATTGCTTCGGCATGTCGAGTGGATCGAGCGCATACGCAGGCGAGAACGCCAGCGTCAGCGCGAACATGAGTGTCCGCATCACCGCTTCCCCACGATGCCGCAACGTCCGGTAGCGCCATTCCGGTTGGCCGCTCGCGCCAACCGCCATGACGATGAGGACCCACTTCATTTTTTACCAGACTCGCCTAATGCGGATCGGCTTACCCGAATCCTTTTGGCTGTCGCGATGGTTGATGATGGTCTGGCCGACGATCACTCGCCCACCAGTACGGAAAATCCGCCCGCCGGTCTCGAAACATCCACGATGGTTCGTGCATATGATCTCTGCTTGGGCGACGGTCCCGACCAGCACCAACAAACTCGCAAAAATAATGGATCGTCTCATATATATTGCTCTCTCCAATCATCGCCTAATGCTGCGACGGGAGCATCTCGACCCGACGTGATTGTCTACTTCTTAGCGGCGGCGCCCCCGTGCCAAGACTTGTTATTCTTCGCCAAACATTTTTCTTTGCGGCCAAGTCACCTGTATCGCGGGCAAAGAGGTGGGCAAATGCTCTACGGCCCGGGCTTGGTCTGGAAGAGTAGCCGGTCGTGCCATGTTGGTTCTCCTTGCACTCTGATAACTCGACGCACGAAGAAGAGGCGAGCCAGTCCTCTCGCCCCCATGCCATTTCGATCGCAATCTGGTTAGTCATGACGCGCCGACATCGTCGTTCCCGCGCGCCGGATCAACATCCAGCCTCTGCCAATGGGGTACGCTGGTCAATTAACCTGGGCCTTTAATTAAGGATAAACACCGCTGGCCCGAGGCACCCTTGCGGACGACCTATTCCCACGAAAGGGCGCGGTTGAGACCGGCCGGGCTATCCGCACGCGCCAAATAATCTGTCGCAAGGGCCCTGAGCGCGCGTGCCACGATGGGGTCAGAACTTTCGCTGGCAAGTTTCAGGCATCGTTCGGCCAGCTGCCGGTAGTCCTCGGAGATCAGCATCGCGGTATGGCCCTTCAGCCGCTGGCCAAGGGCAGCCGGCGTTGTTCCTTTCGAGGAATTCTGCCTTGCCGGCGGGATCATCGGGGGCGGCGTCCTGATCCAACGGGCCTCGGCGGCGCCGCTGGTGACGCTTCTCAATCGTATCCGCCCATGACTCTTCCGCCGTCGCAGGCCCTCCCAGGCCAGCGCTTGCAGGCAAGGGTTAGTAGCACCTCCCCTGTCACGGGTTCGTCATCCAGGCGTTAAACTTTAGTAAGGGTGAGGGCGCGCACGACCGCGGGCGCCCCGGATTCATGCAGTCGGTCGACGGCGATGGCGCGGCCGGGCCGAAGGCGGTCGCCTTAAAGGTCCCCACAAGTCTGGTTTACCCGACTTGAAGGTCTGTACGCCCACGCCGTCCCGCGCTGGTGCGCCTTTCCACCGCTTGGGCTTGCGCGAATACAAATAAGCGGCCGCGGCTGGTCAAACTGGGAAAACAGTTGTTCCAAAAAGGAGGCTACCGGCGCGGGGCGGGCTTCGCTAGGGTGGGCACGTTCGTCTGAATGGGCTTTTGCAGCCGTGACGCCGACCGTTCGCGTCGAGATGCCGGACATCCACGCGGATTGCTCGCGCCACCCAGGGAGAACGCCATGCTGACCGAACGCCACTTTAAAGGGACCTTCCATTGGCCCAAGGGCATCCGGACCGCGGTGACGCTGACGTTCGATTTCCAGGGCGGCGAAGACGTGCGCCCGTTGCCCGACGGCAGCATGGATCACGAGGAATACACGCAGTGCGAATATGGCCCGCATACCGGCATCTGGCGCATCCTGCGTCTCCTCGAGGAAGAGAAGGTCAAGGCGACTTTCAACACCTGCGGCGGCATCGCCGAACGTTACGCTGACGCCGTGAAGGCGATCGTCGATCAGGGCCATGAGATCGCGGGCCACGGTTATCATCACGAGGTCGCGCGCGATCTCACGCGCGAGCAGGAAGACGATGTGATGCGCCGGACAGGCGCCATGATCAAGCAGCGCACCGGCCACCAGCCGATCGGCTGGCGCTCTTGCACGCAGAGCGCCAACAGCATCGAACTGCTGATGCAGCATGGCTATCTCTGGAACAGCAATTCCTTCTCGCACGATCTCCCGTTCGTCTGGGAGAGCAATGGCCGGCATCTGATCGAACTGCCCCGGCAGCCTTACGGCGACGGCCGCACCTACCAGCACCGCAACAACGATGCCGGCAACCCAGGCGACACGCTGTTGGTCTGGAAATCGATGTTCGATTGCTTCCACCGCGAGTCCAAGTCAGGGGGCACCTACGTTCCATTCCAGTTCCATCCGTACATTTCCGGCCGGCCGGGGCGCGCCGAAACCCTGCAGGCGATCATTCAGCACATGAAGAAGGCCGAAGGCACTTGGATCGCGACCGCAACGGACGTTGCCCGCTGGTGCCGCGACGAGGTGTTCAAGCTCGACCGCGACGCGGTGCCCATGGCGAAGGCGTCGTGACGATTACTGCCGGGTAACGCCGAGCCGTGGCGACGACGCCGCGGCACGATCGGATTTCCAACACATCAGCGATTGGGAGTGGGCCCTGGGTCGCGCCGCAACCTCAATCCGTCTCCTGCGCACCGCGCTCATTGGTCTCTGCGTGGCCGCGCCGCTTGGCGATGTGGGGGCTGAAGAGGTCGCCGACTTCTACCGAGGCAAGACCGTCACGCTGTCGGTCGGCTATAGCTCCGGCGGCGCCTACGATGGCGTCGCGCGGATCCTGGCGCGCTACATGCGGGCATATATCCCTGGCAACCCCACGATCATAGTCAAGAACACGCCCGGCGCCGGCACGCTGTCGCTGACGAACCAACTCTACAATGTCGCGGTGCGCGATGGGACGCAGTTCGGCATCATCGCGCGCGGAATGGCGATGGAGCCGCTGATCGGCCAGAGCAACACAAAGTTCGACTCGACGAAGTTCACGTGGATCGGGAGCGCTGCCAGCGAAGTCAGTATGTGCGCCACCTACGAAAGTTCGGTGGTGAAGACCTGGGAAGACGCGCTCATCAAGCCAATCATCGTCGCAGGCAACGGCTCCGGATCCGACCCGGACGTGTTTGCCAACGTGTTGCACAACCTGTTCGGCATGAAGAGCCGACTCATTTCGGGCTATCCCGGCACGGCCGAGATTTCGCTCGCCATGGAGCGCGGCGAGGTCGACGGACGCTGCGGCTGGTCATGGACCAGCATCAAAGCCGAAAAGGCCGCATGGCTCGCCGAGAAGAAACTCAACCTCATCCTCCAGCTCGCGTTGGAAAAAGCCCGCGACTTGCCGAACGTGCCGTTGATCGTGGACAAGGCGCAGACCGAGGCGCAGCGGCAGATCCTCAAGCTGATCTTCAGCCGCCAGACAATGGGACGCCCGTTCGTTGCGCCGCCCGCGATTCCGGCAGACCGGCGGGACGCCCTGCGCGCGGCCTTTGATCAGACGATGAAGGATCCGGGATTCCTGGCGGACGCAGAGAAAAGCAAGATCGAGATCAACCCGGTTGGCGGTGCAGCCATCGACGCCCTTGTAAAGGACCTCTATCGCACACCGCCCGACGTAGTTGCACAGGCGCGCAAGGCGGTCGAGAGCGCGCGCTGAGGTTCATCCTCGAAAAAGCTCACCAATATCGATGTCCGAAAGTCGCTTACTGAAGCAGCGACAGCGCTTCGAGCGGTCCCGCGAGCGAGCGCAGTGGAAAGCCAATGGCCGAGGGTCGTCCAGCTTGTTAATGCTGCATAGGCTGCCCGAGAATTGTGCGCCAAAATCCTAGACCGGGGCGCGCGACAGCGCTGGCAGCTGCACACGGACGCACCGGCCACACCACCTGACAGGGTGGGATTGATTGCCAAACTAGCTCACGTCCCAGGCCGGAAACAGGAACGTGCCGGCGCTTCGCTCCGTCACGCCGGCCGAGGCTTGCGCCGCCGATGGAAACGCTCGCCGCAGCTCGGCGGGGTAGATCGCGTAGTTTCCGCCGCGCAGCTTGCAGGCCGCCAGCTGACCCCTTCTGATCGCGCGGTAAATGGTGGCCTTGGTGACCCCTGCGGCCCGTGCCGCACTGCGTGGCGTGTGCATTCGCTACCGGTCTCATGACGCCAAAACGACGTCCGGTATGCTCCCATGCAGTCGTTAAGGGCCGGTTAAGCTCTGCGGCCGCACCAAGGCGGGAGACCGAGACGATCCGGCTCATGCCTGCCGAGTCCGGACGCCCTACTCCTCGAATCCGGCGGCGTCCTGATGGCCCTTGGACGCAGGGGCAGGCTCGCGAACCGCGGCGGCCTCACCTTCGACGATGCGCTTCGGCGCGTCTTGCGCGGGCTCTGCCGTACGCTTCGCCGGCAATCGCTTTGTCGACAGATCTGAACTTGATGGAACGCCGGGCGGCTTGTCGCGGTAGGCCGTCGCTGCGGACGAACCAGCCCCGGTCGTCACGGCGGTCGCCTGCCCCCTGCCCGGCAGCACCACCACGCGCGTGCCGACCTTGACGCGGGAGTGCAGGTCCGTGATGTCCTCGTTGGTGAGCCGGATGCAGCCCGAGGAGACGAAGGTCCCGATGGTGGACGGCTGATTGGTGCCGTGAATGCGATAGATGGTGTCGCCGAGATAAAGCGCGCGCGCGCCGAGCGGATTGCCGTCGCCACCGGCCATGAAGCGCGGCAGGTAAGGCTGGCGCTCGATCATCTGCTCCGGCGGATTCCAATCGGGCCATTCCGCCTTCCTGGACACTTTCTCCGCGCCGGACCAGGTGAAGCCCTCGCGGCCGACACCGATCCCGTAGCGCAGCGCCTTGCCCTGGCCCAGCACGAGATAGAGATAGGTGTTCGGCGTATCGACGATGACCGTGCCGGCCGGCTCCTTGCTGTAGTAGTCGACCAGCGTGCGCCGAAACTGCGGCGGCAGTTCCTTCCTGGGACCGGTCTCGGGCCGCACCTCGGGCGGCAGCGCGGCCATATTGCGTGAATCGCCATTACGCGAATCAATACGGCTCGGTCCGGTCGCGTCCGTTGGTGCGACCGGATCGCGAACTGCGCGATCGGGATTGAGCGGAATGGGTTGGCTCGGCGAAACCGGCGCAGGTGGATACAGAGGGGCGTCGTATTGCGCCCACGCAGGACCGCCCGGCGCTCCGAGTCCGATCAGCAGTGCCGTAATGAGTCCGGCTCTGAAGAAAATCATCGCCCCTCCCTTCAGACTGCAAACTAGAGCGCGATCCGTTTGCGTTGACTCGATCATGTACTGAGACGCGCTCTCGATTCCTTTGCGTGGTCGCATTTTCTGCGGAAAACCGGACGCCACTTTTCCGGAAAATGCTCAGTCACCTCAGAACATTGGCACCTTCAAGACGGGCGTTGGATTTCAACGCCCCATTCCGTGGCCTTTTGTTGGAGCATGAACTTTTCCGAAAACCGGTATCCACTTTTCGGGATCATGCTCCAGCGGGTTACCGTTCGCGTCGTTGGGAACTCGGTGGAGAACTTTCGCGCCCTTCCCCCACTACCGCTGGCGCGGAACTCGCCGTCGATCACGCAAGGCGCCCGATCGCTGTCACGCCACGTGCAGGCAGGCGGATTGATTCGCGGACCGATGCGCGATGCGGACTGAGCGCTTGACGAGCCTTCGGTGACGTCGACAGCGCTACAGCCAGCGCCGCACGCGTGCGCGGTAGTGGTGATAGACCTCGCCGAATTTGCGCTCGAGATAGGCTTCCTCCCGCGCGACCACGCCGTAGCGGATGACGAGGGCGAAGGGCACGAGCGTCACCAGCGGCCAGAGGCTGTCGAAGGCGATGGCGAGACCGACGAGCGCCAGCATCATGCCGAGGTAGATGGGATTGCGCGTGAAGCGGTAGGGCCCGGTGTCGACGATTGATATGGTGGGCCTGTTGGTGGGCACGTTCGAGCCGGCCCGCATGATGGTGGCGATCGCCCAGGCGAACAGCGCAAGCGCCGCGACACACGCCGCACCGCCAAGCCAGCCTGCAGGCACCGCCGCCGGCACGAACGGCAAGGGCATGAGCCAGTCGAGCGCGAAGGCGGCAATGACGGCGAGCGCCCATGCGAGCGGCGGCCGAATGATGACCTGAGCGGTGGCTGCCGTGTCATTCATGGCGGGGCCTCCTGGTGTCCCGGTTCCGGCGCTCATATCCCTTTGCAGCACGCGCGCGTACCAACGTCGGAACCAAAGGGACGCTAGCAACTATGGATTCTAGAGCAGTCTCTCCTCCGTCATTGCCGGGCTTGACCCGGCAATCCATCTTCTTCGCAAGAAATTTATTGCGAAGAATGGATGGACCCGCGGGTCAAGCCCGCGGGTGACGCCAGAGAAAGCGGCGCGTTTGCCATTCGTTAACCGTCTCCTGCGCACCGTCGCGGCACGGGTCTCGTCGCACCCGCGATCCTTCGATGCTCAGGGAGACAACATGACCGCACTGTCACTCAGCGAAGCGCCCGGGGCCACCGGGGTGGCCAAGATCACCATCACCGGCGCCCTCAAGTCCAGGTGGCATGCAGCCACCCGCAAGCAAAATGGCGGCTACGAGATCGACACCGTCGTACCGGCTTCGTCGGAGCGACGCGTGCGATCGCTCCTCCCCTGGCGCAGGGCCGCGGAGGCGAGGGCCGACGCCGAGCTCAGGCAACAGCTCGCCGTGGCCGAGCAGCAGCTGGCGGACCTCAAGACCGCGCTCGACGACATGCGGGCGCAGCGCGACGCCTGGCAGACGATGGCGCAGGCGCGCATACGGCCGTCGCCGGAATCGGCCACGTCACGATGGCCGTGGCAGCGCTCGGCCGCCTGATGGCGGCGGCCGCTTTGGCCGGGGCGTGCCGGCAGGCGGATAATTCGGCGAGTGAGGATTGGTGGTTCCTGATTGCGCCGCAGGGGCACGTCCAGCATTTGGTCGTCATTGCCGGGCTTGACCCGGCAATCCATCTCCTTCGCAAAAAGTCATTGCGAAGAATGGATGGACCGCCGAACTCGGGTTTACACGAGTTCGGATTTCTCTCGTGCGCAAGTCGGATAAATCCGACTTGCGTAGTCAAGCCCGCGGGTGACGCATGTCGGGTCGGCACCGGCAGATCATCCTCCAGGCACGACTTGCGACGGGGCCGGCCCCTCACCGGCCGCGGCCACAGCCTGGAATCGAGCCGGCTGCTGGCAGGCGTCGAGCGTCAGCAGCAGAATGCAAAGAAGCAGCAACTTTATTGAACTCACGCGCCACCTCATTCGATCACCTCGTCGGCGCGGGCAAGGAGTGTCGCGGGAATGTCGAGCCCCAGTGTTCGGGCAGTCTGGGCATTGATGACGAGCTCGAATTTGCTCGCCTGCA
>Ga0105246_10002119_pt1 | contig 11974 bp, 12 predicted proteins | sample KBSM64metaG_FD_99694 | JGI IMG/M metagenome (GOLD analysis project Ga0105246, IMG submission 99694) | Miscanthus rhizosphere microbial communities from Kellogg Biological Station, Michigan, USA - KBS M6-4 metaG | ecosystem: Host-associated > Plants > Roots > Rhizosphere > Soil | place...
ATCCGCTGGATCACAATAACATCGTTTCATTCTCGGAAGAGTTCCGGAAGATGCTGGGCTATAGTAATTCGAAGGACTTCCCCAATGAATTCGCCAGTTGGGCTAAATCTGTGCACCCAGAGGACAGACCACAGCTTGTGGAGGATATTACGAGACATGTGAATGATCCGAATGACCAAGCGGGATATAATGTTACAAGCCGTATGGTTTTGAAAAACGGAGATGTTCGTTGGTTCAGATGTCTTGGACGACTTCTGAGAGATGCTACAGGTGCTCCGGTTAAGTTAATTGGAGTCATGTTCGACGTTCATGAGGAGAAGATCAAGTCAGATGAATTGGAGGCGCTTGTTACCCGTTATGATCTCGTCAACCGTGCGCTTGTAGAAGCGCCGTGGGATATGACGGTAGTTGCTGGTGATGTGGTCAATCCAAACAATGAATTCTGGTGGTCGCCACAATTCCGCAGAGAACTCGGTTTCAAGAATGAAGAAGACTTCCCGAATGTATTCAGCAGTTGGAGCAGCCGTCTTCACCCTGAAGATCATGACCGTACGATTAATGCATTTGCTGAACATATGAATGATTACAGCGGTAGAACACTGTATGATCTTGACTACCGTTTGCAACGAAAAGACGGGGAGTATCGCTGGTATCATGCGGGTGGTGAAACCATTCGTGACGAGAATGGCGTACCGCTTCGTGTTGCCGGAACGATTCGGGATGTGACTCACCAGAAGAATAAAGAAGAGATTGTTAAAGCGATGAATTTGAAAACTAAACAGTTGTCCGAGTCCATTGAAGAGATGGTACGCGGCATTAACTCGATTACGGATCAGGCACAGGAGCTGGTCAACGCTCAGGAGTTATCTGCTGATGCGGCAACACAGGTGCGGGATAGCGTGGATGATACGAAGAGTATTACAGCGTTTATTCGGGAGATTGCCGGCCAAACGAATCTGCTTGGTTTGAATGCAGCCATCGAAGCGGCACGTGCAGGTGAACTGGGCTTGGGCTTCGGCGTAGTAGCTGGAGAAGTGCGGAAACTGGCTGATCATAGTTCGGAGGCAACGGTCAACATTGAAGATAGCATGCAGAAAATGAAAACGTTGATTGATCATATTTTGCAACATATCGGCAATATGTCCACACTGACTCAGAATCAGGCAGCCCTGACGCAGCAGGTCAATGCCTCAATGGATGAGATCAACAATATGTCGCAGGATCTGGTTAACTATTCGCGCAACTTGTAGTTTCTGTGTAAAGAATAATTCAATTTATCTCGTTCAACTTTGATGTAGTAAGTAAAAGGGAAGACATTAAAAAATCCACCGGATTTCATATCCCGGTGGATTTTTTGATTTTCCTAGTTTTTATAGAACGTTATGCTGTGATTCTTAATTATACTTGCAGCACTTTGATCAGGTTTGTGTTACCGGATTGACCGATTGGAACACCAGCGGACAATACGATGATGTCCCCTTTTTCAACATAACCTGTTTTGATGGCATTGCGCGTAGCGGATTCGAACATTTCATCTGTTGTTGTCACTTTGTCGCCCATGACTGGAACGACACCAGAGAGCAGACAGATTTTAGCCAGCACTTCTTTGTGCTGAGTAACTGCGATGATCGGTGCTTTTGGACGATATTTAGAGATCATGCGAGCTGTGAATCCACTTTCGGTGGATGTAATGATCGCTTTAGCATTCAAAACAAGGGAAGAACTAACAGCTCCTTGACTGATAACTTCGGTAATGTCAGCCACTTGTTGTGCCGATTTTTGGTTGAACTGCTCTTTGTAATCGATCATGGTTTCCGCGCGGCGTGCAACAGCAGCCATCGTACGTACGGACGGAATTGGATATTTACCAGCAGCAGATTCACCGGACAACATCACCACGTCTGCGCCTTGCAGCACTGCGTTTGCTACGTCACTTACTTCGGAACGTGTTGGGCGAGGGTTCACTTGCATAGACTCCAACATGTGAGTAGCAACGATAACTGGTTTACCAGCTTTGTTACATTTATCGATCATTTCTTTTTGCATCATAGGTACATCTTCGATTGGTACTTCAACCCCGAGATCTCCACGAGCTACCATAATGCCGTCCGATGCTTCGATGATATCATCCAGGTTGGTCATACCTTCTTGGTTCTCAATTTTGGAGATGATTTGTACATGCTCCTGACCGCGCTCTTTCAGAATGCTGCGGATTTCACGGATGTCATCCCCTTTACGAACAAAGGAAGCTGCGATAATTTCGATGTTGTTCTCAATTCCGAATCCAATGTGCATAACGTCACGTTCAGTTACGCCTGGCAGTGTCGTTTTGATTCCTGGCAAGTTCACGCCTTTACGTGGTTTCAGAATACCGCCGCTAATGATTTGGCAGTGAATCTCGGAACCTTCAACAGACAATACAGTCAGGTCGACCAAACCGTCGTCAATCAGAATGCGATCTCCTGGTTTAACGACCAGATTCAACTCAGGGTAGTTTACGGAGATCCGCTCTACGTCGCCAAGAATATCTTCAGTGGTCAGCGTAAGTTCTTTACCCGCCTGAAGGTGAACGGAAGCTTCTTTTAATTTACCGATCCGCACTTCCGGTCCTTTGATGTCCATCATGATAGGTACATATTTGTTCAGTTCAGCAGCAGCTGTACGGATATTATTAATCCGTCCCACGTGATCTTCCAACTCACCATGAGCCATATTCAGACGGGCAACCGTCATACCTTCCTGAATCATTACTTTCAATGTTTCGATTGAGTCACAAGCAGGTCCCATGGTACAGATAATTTTGGTTTTCAACATGCTAATATCCTCCTCATATTTGGTTCTTATGTGTTTATTGTAGCGTTTTCTGTCGAATCACGATATGAACTATAGTACAATGATTAGAGTATAGTCCGATAATGAGGTGTTATATGGTTACTCCACTTGAAGTACATCATGTGAATGGCGTAGGTTGGTACGAAGAAGCCGCACAACCACAGGGAATTTGGCGCCTCAGCTTGGTTACATATGGAAAATGTGTATATTGGGTGAACGGAGATAAACAGATCATGGAAAAGGGTGAATTGCTGCTGATTCCTGGAGGGATACCCTATTATGGAAAGAGTATTCCTACGGTTACGCACACCCAGATTGTTATTTTATTAAGGCAAAATGGGACTGTAGAACTGCCTGCACTCGAACAACGTGAACCATTGAGGAATAAACCAGGCTGTTACGAAATGATCCATCAGCGAATGAAGGCAATCCAGCAACAATGGGAAGAACGCCCTTCTTATTATGTCATGATGAGTCAAGCCTTATTGATGGAAGTGCTAATTTATATTAACCGGGAACTCGATCGCGGTATCATTCCGCCTGAGAAGCATCGGTACGTGGAACGGATGAAGAGATACATTGAGCAGCATTATCGGGAGAAAGTAACAAAGGAAGATCTTGGGGATGAGATCGGGAAGTCTCCCAACTATGCGGCCTCCCTGTTCAAAAATGTAACCAATCAGACGATTAGCGAGTACGTTCATGATCAACGGATGAAAAGAGCATTGTACCTGCTCACCGAGTCGCAGCTCTCCATTCAGGAAATTGCCGAATTTCTCGGTTACCGGGACTTGTCTTATTTTTACCGCATATTCAAGCGACTCATGGGCAGTCCCCCATCCGATCTGCTGCACGAGCGTCCGCCGATCGTCTAATTACTGCCATAGTATTTAAAGAAATGATTGTTAGGGGATGTCTGAAATCGCCGAAGGAAGCCAATGTTGCTGAATTTTTGTTCCTTCAGGAAATTTTTCGTAGGCGTGCCGGGGCACGTCAAAGGAAAGTGACGCAGGTATGGGGCGAAAAGGCGGTAAAAGATGCACTTCAGTGGATTTTAAGATATGCCCTGAAAAGATGCATAGGTATACCAAAAAAGAGGGCACTGCAACAGAGCCCTCTTTCCTTGTTATTAAATGTTTGATGTGTATGAATACATCGTATTCATATTGAACCGTGCTTCTAATTTATGGAATACGTTATGCGTTACGGCTTGGTTGTGTAGCTCTGATCGGTTGCTTGTTGCTCTTCCGAGCGTGCCCCAGACGTTTGGCAAAGACATGAACTGCCCAGTAGGCCGCTTCAGCAAATGCAATGCCGCCAACGACATCCAGCAGCGAATGCTGTTTAACGAACACCGTCGAAGCGATAATTAACCACAACCACACGGAGCCGAAGACCCGTAAAGCAGGTTTGACGTTCAGGTGTCTGTTGAGAACAATGAACAACATGTAGCTTGTAAGGCAATGTACGCTTGGGAAACAGTTCACAGGCGCATCATTAGAATAAATAAATTGCACAAGTACACTGCTAAGATCCGTTCCACTCACTTCAGGACGAGGTACATACGAGGGGAATACCACAAAACAAACATTGGCAGCCATCACCCCGACGTTATATATAATCAATGTACGCCAGAACAGCGACTTGTTCGTAAGACCTAAGTAGAGAAAGCTCAGATATAGAATGGGCATCCAGCTGACATAAGGAATAATAAATTCTTTGATAAAAGGAATCTGTGTATCAATCCAGGCATAATTGTAAAATACATCATCTCCCGCTTGGCTGCCCAGGAACATGTAGATTGAGCCTTGAAGCGGTATACATAAAATGGCCAGTAGATGTCCCCAGCGCTGAAAGAATGCTTTCATAAAATCCTCCCTGATTTAATATGCTTATAAAAACGATTGTCATCCGAGTCTTACAGTCATTTGACGTTAGAAAGGTGAAGTGTCCCTGCAACTTTAAACTTAAGTATTACTATAATGGACAGGCAAAGGGTTAAGCCATACCTGATTTTAGGATAAAATGCAATTTGATAAGTCTCTTTTTTGTTACTTTTTATGTCTTTATCCATCTGAAGATGATGGTCATGCAAAGTATTATATTACGCATACCCTGAAATGGGTACACCTGCCTTGTAAGGTTTTAGAAGGCTGATCTATATCCCGTGTCCTCATAATCATGCCTGCTTTGTTTTCCGTCTGTCCCGCTGTCGTGGTATACTTCAGACAGGTGAAAGTCAGACAAGAGAGGTTTGACCACCGTGTAACAGGAGAACGGCAGGTGAAAAGATGGAAAAGACAGCGCAGGACGTGGCTGAATGGATGGTCGGAGAGATTAAGTTTACGGGCACACTTCGTCAGGAAGAAGCAATAGAGTATGTAAGAACTCATTTTGGAGAGCAGTTCGTCTTTGTTAACGAAAACGGTAATGCTTCCTTATCCAAAGAAGTGAAAAAGGCATTTCGCAAACTACACGGCGGGCGGGTTGCCTGGGATCGCGATGCTTTTATGTGGGCGTGGACCTAAATGAAATATTGTTCATATATTGGCTTTTGTAGTGCTCAACTGATTTTAGTCATAGCTCTTACTTGAATATATTGGATATGCAAGGACAGAACATTTTCGCAATTCATGTATAAGTTGGATTGTAACTGCATATCCTTTCATAAGGCTGTACACAGGCGATAGCTCAAAAGGTGACCACAGACTAGCTGTGGATATGAATTTATTAAACATGTATTTCCAAAGCTGTTTGAAAAGAAAATACAATGATTTGCTTTTTGATCCGATTAGAGGTATACTAAGAATCAAGTTGTACAGAGCAGAGTGGAAAACCTAATTCACATATTGTAAAGGGCGATCACTTATAGGTTTATGACTGGTACCTTTTTCAATGTGTGAATTTTTATTTGCTTGCTGCAAAGAACAAAGGAACATGTTAATCTTTATTTGGAGGTGTAATTCACATGCAAAACGGAACAGTAAAATGGTTCAACGCTGATAAAGGCTTCGGTTTCATCGAAGTTGAAGGCGGAGAAGATGTATTCGTACACTTCAGCGCTATTACAGGCGATGGCTTCAAAACGCTGGACGAAGGTCAACGCGTGCAATTTAAAATTGTACAAGGAAACCGTGGTCCTCAAGCAGAAGAAGTTGTAAAACTGTAATTAAAGCATAGCTGCCTTTAACATGTCATAATGGTAAAGGCAGCTTCTTTTTTATTTGATTAAATAGATGAAATTGGCCCAACCGTTGTCGAGGCAGAAGTTCTGCGGATGTTACACTACCGCTAAGCAGTGGCTTTTGTGAAATAACGTCAGTAAGATGTGTTTCCATAACAAAGGGGGTAGAAGTCATGTATAATCGCAAAAAACCGTTGGAAGAAATTCCACAAGCAGATGCGGCAATCTGGGAATGTACGAGTGATACGTGCAAAGGATGGATGCGGGACAATTTTGCGTTTGATACCGTACCTACTTGTCCAATATGTGCTTCTGAGATGGTGAGCACGACTAGGATGCTGCCATTGCTTGAGAATTCGAATAGTAACCTGAAAACGATGTCTAAAGGAAATCGGATTTAATATAGCTTACCCGCCTCTCGCGAGGTGTTTTTTTTTAGATAAAGTGAACATCCGATACTGAAGTATGGGATTAAATATGAACTTCCTGGCATTCGTTTAAGGCGGATGCCTTTTTTGTTGCAAGAAAAAAGAACCTCTTCGTGTTCCACGAGCGAACATGAAGAGGTTCTTTGCCAAGACAATTGCCAATATAATTGCAACAGCTTGCTGTTACGGAGATCTAAATGAATAAGAACGGAAGAAGGAATAGTGTAGCGATCAGGGCAACATCGTAACCGGCCCCATATCCGTAACCGCCATAACCGCCATAACCGCCGTATCCACCACCGTAAGGGTAGCCGCCATAGGCTGAAGATTTGGCTTTTCTCCCTGATGTTAATTTCTTTTTAGCTACTCTGCGCAGTTGTTGCTTGGACTGGACAGAAGACAGGCGTGGACCTTGAAAACATTCATTCAAGTACACCTTTCCATCCTGGCAACCTCCAAGTGTACCGTACATATGCGTGCCGTCTTTCATGACAACACAGACAGGGCGTCCCACATGCGGTGACACGGTTTCTTCACATACCGGATGAATTCTGTGCATGCATATCCCCCTCGTAATTGCGGTTTGCCGCTTGAAATCAACGGTTTGTATATCATAGTAGAAAGAGAAGCAATTGGTATGGACGAGTACCCGGTTATCTCCATAGTCAGGAGCCGTTTTTCGGTTTGTTCCATAGACTGGAGATAGGGGAAAGGAGGGGGAGTCATGGATTATCATGATTTGCTTGCTCGTTTGGGGGAAGGAAGTGCTCATCCTGGCGGATTCTCGGCAACACTGCAGTTGCTTGATACGTTATGGATCCCGACCGGGGTTCATGTTCTGGAAATTGGGTGTGGCACAGGAAGAACAGCATGTCATCTAGCCAAGCAAGGCTGTCGCGTAACTGCAGTTGATCTGCATCGTCACATGCTGGATAAAGCGGTAAGGCGAGCTCGCAAAGAGCGGGTTGATGTGCGTTTTATTCAAGCCGATGTAGCTGCACTGCCTCTGCCAGATAACCGTGTTGACGTGGTGTTTATCGAATCGGTCACCATTTTTACTCCGTGGCGTAAGGCGTTGTCCGAGTATATGAGAGTACTGAAGCCCGGAGGGTTGCTTGTAGACCGAGAAATGGTTTTGTCGGGAAGAAAAACAGATCTGATGAGCCGCAGGTTGAAGCGATTTTATGGGATAAGGACACTGGCCACAGTAGCGGCCTGGAAGAAACGTCTGAGGGCATGCGGATTTTCTCAAGTTGAAGTTAAAGAGCAATCGCGGACAATGGGCAAGTGGGGTGTCGAACATGACCCTTTGCGTGAGATGGATATGAACTGGCTGGAGGATGAAAATGTACAGCGGATGAGTCGCACCAATGATCGGTTGCTTCTAAAATACGGAAAAAGGCTGGGATACGCCGTATTTACTGCGAAGGTTCCTGCTGAGCCCGGACCCAAATGAAAAAGGGGTAACTCACATTATTTATGATGTGAGTTGCCCCTTTCGATTACGGTTATGGTGACCGGAGAGCCTCGCACCAAGTGAACCAGTTGCAACCGGGTCTACAAGTTACAGCATGTCGTTATCAATGATACGCCAGTGATGTTTGAGCAACGCTTCAAGCTGAGGTTTGTCCTTGGCACGAAACGCGCTTAGAATCTGTCGGTGCTCTTCGTTGACTTCGTGCAGTACCTCGGATAATTTTGGCTTGTTATCACTGACATAAGACTGGCGAATAAAGCTGTTCTTCAGTGTGTTTAACATTTCTATAACGGTGGTGTTGCCACAGCGCTGAATGTAAAGATTGTGGAACAGATACTGATTCTTGCTGTAGGCTGCGAGGTCAAGTTGGTTAATATCTTCGTCCATGCGGGCGATTAGGGCTTCCATTTCTATAAGTTCGGAGGGTTTAAGGTGATCCGCTGCGAGCGTGGCAGCCAGTGCCTCCAGCACACCAATCGCTTGCGAGAATTCAAGCTTTTTGCTTGTGTCAAAAGGAGCAACAATAAATCCCCTGCGTGGGATATACTGCAACAGATTGTCAGAGGTCAACTGAAATAAAGCTTCCCGGGTAGGAGTGCGGCTAATGTCCAGTTTTTTGCAAATTTCGGCCTCGTTGATCTTCTGGTTGGGAAGAAGCGTCCCGTTTTGGATCTTCTGGGCGATGTAATCATAGACGTGATCTTTCAAGGAACGGTATTTAGGTACTTCCATACCATGTTCTCCCTTCTATATGTATGTGATGGTGAATGGTTATAAAGCTATACAGGCCGCGCCATCCGGGGTGTTTCAAGTTTTTATCATCTTACCATCGAGGGAGGAGTTGGGCAAGCAAAGTTCGGACTTTTTGCGCTGTATAATGTATAGATTCAATAGAACATTTTCTGGAGTTAAAGTATAAAAATGATTATAAAAGCGTTGTCAAGCATGGAGGGGTTTGTTAAAATTATTGGTATAAATTTCATATATTATATTATGTATATTGTATACAAATATAATGTTCATACAATTTGCTATAGTTCATGCGCCTTATATTGGTTTATTTTTCATAAGCACTAATGTTATTTATGATCTGTTTATTCATAGGTGTTTCAAATTAGGCGACTGCGGAAAATGAGGAATCAAGTCGTAAACAAAGATCAGCTCGCATACACTGTTACTGTATTTTGTATACAATATTATGCGGAAGGTTGTGAAGGAATGCCGGATACCGATATATTCATTCAATGGTCGGAAATGTATGCTGCGCCTAATTATCATCCACTTCCCATTGTTATTGAACGTGCAGAAGGGGTATGGGTGGAGGACCCCCAAGGCCATCGATATATGGATATGTTAAGTGCGTATTCTGCACTGAATCATGGGCACAGACATCCTGTCATTATTCAAGCGTTGAAAGATCAAGCAGATAAGGTCACATTAACATCACGGGCATTTCACAGCCATTCTGCAGCAATATTTTATCAAAGACTGTCTGCGTTTACGGGTAAATCCAAAATATTAGCCATGAATACAGGGGCAGAAGCGGTAGAGACAGCAGTAAAAGCTGCGCGAAGATGGGCATATCGTTGCAAAGGAGTGCCTGAGAACAAAGCTGAAATCATTGTATGCTCTGGCAACTTTCACGGCAGAACCCTGACGGTCACCTCTTTTTCCTCATCTAAGGAATATAAAAAAGACTTTGGACCGTTTACACCGGGATTTCGAATTATTCCATATGGTGATCTGGACGCGTTACAACGAGCCATCACACCGAATACAGCCGGTTTTCTGGTTGAGCCAATTCAGGGTGAAGCGGGAATTATCATTCCTCCAGATGGATATCTGGCAGAAGCGTTTGCGATATGCAAACAGCAGCGAGTCTTGACCATGGCGGATGAGATTCAAACTGGATTTGGAAGAACGGGACGTCGATTTGCTTCCGATTGGGAGCATGTCGAACCGGATGTCTGGATTATGGGCAAAGCGCTCGGAGGTGGTGTGATGCCGATTTCTGCAATCGCCGCCGAAGCAGCCATTCTGGATCTGTTTGAACCGGGTTCACATGGTTCTACGTTTGGAGGTAATCCGCTCGCTTGTGCCGTAGCGATTGCTGCTCTGGATGTTCTGGAAGATGAGAAGCTCGCAGAGCGGTCAGAGCGTTTGGGAAATTATTTTATGAAACAACTTCAAGGTATTCAGAGTTCTGCGATCCGTGAAATTCGGGGCAAAGGATTATTCATCGGAGTTGAACTTTATAGTTCAGCAAGACCTTATTGCGAGCGTCTGATGTCTGCCGGGTTGCTTTGCAAGGAGACACACGACACCACTATTCGTTTTGCACCGCCGTTAACCATACAGGAATCAGACATTGACTGGGCGATCGATATTATAAGAGAAGTGCTTGGTGACCTATAAATTGTAGGAACTCCAACGAGCTATAGTTCGGCAACGATGATAAAGGAGCTGAAACCCATGAATAAAGAGGATATTTTGGCTGCAGGGGAGCGGGATATGGAACAGCTCTCTCGTAAACACATTTACCATACACCTACTAAACATAATGAAGTAGCGATTATTAAAGTCCCTTTTGGATTAGCTGGTGCGAGGAATGGAGCTGAGCTGGGCCCAGATGAACTAATCACTGCCGGGTTGAAGCGTGAGATTGCAAGTTTGGGTCTCATCGTGTCCAAGGAAGTGCGTGTGGATTGCCCAACACAGCCAGCTGTTCCAGCCGGACGCAAGACGTTAAAGTATCTCAATGAGGTTCAGCAAGTAAGTCAGCACGTATGTCATGAAATATCAGTTGCTTTGGAAAAGGGTGCTTTTCCGCTCGTCCTTGGAGGAGACCATAGTGTAGCTATCGGGACTGTGGCGGGATTAACTGCATATTATAGCAATTTAGGCGTGATCTGGTTTGATGCTCATGCAGACCTGAATACAGAAGAACATAGCTTGACGGGTAATATGCATGGAATGAGTGTGGCAGCCTTCTTGGGTCATTCGGCTTTTAACTTATCACAGATCAAAGGTGCAGGCTCTTTTGTAGATCCGTCTAATCTGGTGTATATCGGGCTTCGTGACCTGGATGATTATGAGAAGGAACAGATAAGGACTTTGGGTATTCGAGCTTTTACGATGCATGATATTGATCGGATGGGCATGAAGCAGGTTATTGAGCAGGCAATGGTTATAGCGGGAGGTGGAACGGACGGTATTCATGTCAGCTTTGATATGGATTGCCTCGATCCGCGTGAAGCACCAGGAGTAGGGACGCCTGTTCCGGGTGGGTTGAGCTATCGGGAGGCGCATTTTGCGATGGAGTGTTTAGCTTCAAGCAATCAGGTGGTTTCCATGGAATTGGTTGAAGTGAACCCGCTGCTGGATCAGAACCGGCATACGGCAAGACTTGGCGTTGGATTAATTGCATCCTTGCTGGGTAAGTCTATTCTATAGAAGAAAAAGAAAATGTTCAGAGGGAAAAGGTATGATCTGTAGGGGATATAAAGTTATATATTGCAGGGGGGGCTATGTTAACGATCGGTCGAATGTTGTGGCAGGTTGTAAACGTGACTTCCCTGTTTCTGATAGGTTGCGGGAGTTAGTGTTTGTTCAGTCAGTTGACTCGTTGTATTGTTATTCTGTTATTTTATTATAATGGCAGTCATCTTGATCTAAGTACACCGTTGGATAGGAGTTGGATGCAGCCAATGTGGTATCTTAGAAATTGTTATGCATAATTGCATGAGATGAGTAGCATAGATTTAATAAAAGTTATAATTTTTGAAATAAAGTCTTGCATTGTGATTTCATACATGGTATATTCTAATTCCGGCCAAGAAAACACGGTTTACACGGTGCGGCAAGCGAATGAAATAAGCTTCGAAAGAAACTTAAAAAAACAGCTTGCAAAGTTGGTTCGGACATGATATTATATAAGAGTTGCTGAAACGAACTGGTTTCGGTAATGGGGATAAGTTTGATCTTTGAAAACTGAACAACGAGTGAGTGAAACATTCTGCTTGCAGAATGAACGTGAAGGTTTTGGTACATGCC
>Ga0105246_10002120_pt1 | contig 11971 bp, 7 predicted proteins | sample KBSM64metaG_FD_99694 | JGI IMG/M metagenome (GOLD analysis project Ga0105246, IMG submission 99694) | Miscanthus rhizosphere microbial communities from Kellogg Biological Station, Michigan, USA - KBS M6-4 metaG | ecosystem: Host-associated > Plants > Roots > Rhizosphere > Soil | place: Michigan...
CTTCCGACGACGGCCGGCCAGGCGGGCGGTTCAAAACGCAGGGTGATGCTCTTGCCCATAGAGTTCGCGGGTATGTCCAGTTCAACGAGATAGCCGCGAAGGGGAGCCACGAGGCTTGCCCCTTGGGCGCTGTACCCCGGCCATGCCAACCTGCTGAGGACTGCTTTCCCGGCACCGCCGTCCAGTCCGTCCACCCGGAGAACGACCTCCTGGCTGTTCTCGGAGACCAGCGAGAGGCGGGTGCCGTCGGAAGCCCAGACGACCTGACCCGTGTTTAAGAGCGGCCTGTCACGCATCCATACGGCAGCATCAGCTGACCTGCTGGTTTCGTGCCATCCCGCCGGAGGGCCATCGTGAAAGATGTCGTCCGACGTGGCCGCTGGATCCCGCAGTATCTGGACCGTATCCAGGGATAGGAGATCCGCCAGAACTTTGCCGGTGGCTGGATCCGTCTCGAAAAGCTTCCTCCCGGCAGAGGAGCACGTCCATCCGTGGCTCGAAATGCAGAGGTCTTCAGCGTATTTAGCGAACATGATCGGTGAATACAGGTTCTGCACCTGGGCCGAATTCAGATACCAGGCATTTGATGCCAGGGTTTCGTTCCATATCTGCGAACCGAGCTTGGTCGGATCCCCCACCACGAAAGTTCCTCCCTCGGCGCCGGGAAGTTGACGGGAATACGCTTGCGGGGTGTCCGGCATCCTGTAATCCGGAAGCGGCGAGGCCTTGAATGCAGCGTGCTGTCCTGCAGCAACTACGAGGCTGACAAGAATGACGCCGGCGGCCGTTGCCGCAGGTGATTTAAGACGCGGCGCGGCCCGGGGAGAGAAAAGCAGGAAGTACAGCCCGCCAATTCCCGCCATAGACAGCAGCCCGAAAGCAGCAGCCATACGGATGGACGGGTATTGGCTCCAGGCGAGGTACAGGCCGGAAATGACGATGGCCGCGGTAACGGCCAGCCGTCCCCGGCTGAGGACGGCAACTCTGTACCGTGAAAGGAGTACAGCCGCCCCCAGCAGCAATGCCAGCGAGACGTAGGGCATGAGCCGGATGGGGAAACGGAGCGGCCCAAGGTCGCTCGGGGCAAGTGTCAGGCCTAACGACAGCAGCCCGAAAACGCCGATTGCCGCCAGCTCCTTGCTGCCGGCCCACATCCGCCCGTAGTCCACGATTGCGAGTACGGGCAGGAACCATGCCACATACAGAAGGGGAACAGGCGCGAAACCGCCCCACCAGCCCGTGATCTGTGGCAGGCTTCCCGGAACCCAGGCTGTGGCGAGTCCAGTGAGGTCAGGGGTCAGGAAGCCACTGTTCGCGATTCCACCGGTCCGCGCCGTTACAGGAGCGGTAAGGACACCCGGCAGATAGACGGCCAGGGCAATAAGCCCGCAAACCATGCCCGCAAGCAGGAGCCGGAACATCACGTTCCGGGACCTGGCCGTCAGCCATGCCTCTGCGAAGAGGCCGAGGAAAAGGACAGCCAGCATGAGCGTTCCGTGCACATAGCCGATGGTTATCAGCACGTACGCCGCAACCAGGGCCAGGAGCGGGTTACCGCCAGCGAACGCCATGCGGCGCAGACCGAACCAGGCAAGGGGAAGCAGGCTGAACACCATCAGCCCGGTAACCCAGGAGGCGGCGTCGATATACACCGTGAAGCCGGTCAAAGTGACTGCCACACCTGCAATGGCGGCCCATTCCGGCCTTGCTTTGTAGCTCTCGGCAAGCAGGAAAGTGCCAGCCGCCAGGACGCAAAGGCAGGTGATCTTCAGAACCGTCGAAAAGACCACAATGTTGGGGGACGTACTTGCCAGCCATCCAATCAGGAGGACGAGAGGATTCCAGATTCCCCATTGGCCCTCTGCAGCGTAATTGCCTGCGCCCCAGGCAGTGTCGCTGAAGAGCGGCCACTCGCCGGCACTGAGCTTGGTTCCAATTTCGAACCAGATTCCGAAAGCCCCGGCCTGGGTGTCGTCGTAGTAATAGAACCTGTTGTTAGTGGTTAGCGGGATCAATGACCCCAGCAACGTGACGCCTACGGTCCCTGCAAGCCACAGGAAGCTGCGGCTTCTGTTCAAACGGCTCACAAACTGCCCTCGGATTCGGCGTGTTCGGAACGCCGCCTCAGTTCCCTGACGACCTCGTGGACTTCGCCGTCCATGATGATGTTGCCGTGTTCCAGGAGCACGCCACGCTCGCACACCGTCGCAACAAGATCCAGATCATGACTGACGACGAACAACGTCTTCCCTTTTGCGGAAAGCTCCTTGATCTTTGCGATGCATTTCCGCTGGAACGGTTCGTCACCGACGGCAAGGATTTCATCGATCAGGAACACTTCCGGGTCCGTGTGCACGGCAATCGAGAATGCGAGCCGGAGGTACATACCCGACGAATAGAATTTCACCTCCGTGTCAATGAATTCCCCGATCTCGGAAAACTCAACGATGGAGTCGAACATTTCGTCGATTTGCTTTTCCGTCATTCCGAGAATGGCACCGTTGAGGTACACGTTGTCCCGGCCGCTGAGGTCGTGGTGGAATCCAGCACCCACCTCAATCAGCCCCGCGACTCGTCCCCGGGTGCGGACCGTCCCGCCGTCAGGCTGCAGAACGCCCGAAATGAGTTTCAGGAGCGTTGACTTGCCCGAGCCGTTCAGCCCGAGGAGGGCAACCGTCTCTCCCTGTTTTACTTCAAGGGAGACATCCTTGAGTGCCAGGAACTTCTTGGACAGGTCCCCTTTACGTCCCTTCACCAGCCATACGAGGGCTTCCTTCAGGGATCTGGTATGGCGCAGGACGAACTGCTTCCGGAGGTCAATGCAACTGATGGCTACATGGCCATGCGGCGTCATGTCAGAGCTCCTGTGCGAAATGGATGGCGAGGCGGCGGAAAGTCAGCTGTCCGAGGAAAAGCACAACCAGCGAGATGAGAATGGCGACCGGAAGCCAGATCGTCAGCAGGTCAGGGGGAATGGGTCCGATCGAAAGTTGGTCCGCTCTGAGCGTGGGTTCCCAAAACGCCCAGTGGAAGACTTCGACGGCGACTGTCATCGGGTTCAGCTGATACAGCCAGAACCACGGTCCCATCACGCTTTGAACCATCGACCAGACGTAGAGGACGGGCGAAGCCCACGTCACCACCATCACGATCATGTCCACAATGTTCTCTGAATCCCGGAAATAGACGTTAACCGCGCCGAAGATCAGGCCCAGCCCCGTTGCGAGTACCGAGACCATCAGGAATATCAGGACGACAGCCGCCAGCTGCAAGATCGATGGCGTCCAGCCCACAACAAGGCAGGCGCCGATCAGGACGAGAAGTTGCGGCAGAAAATGCGCCGCCGACACCCATACTGTGGCCACCGGGAAGAGCTCACGGGGCAGATAGATCTTCCGGATGAGGTCGCGGTTATCGACGATCGACCGTGTGGCGTTGGACAGCGACTCCGTGAAGAAGTTGACCAGCACGATGCCGGCAAAAAGGTAGATCGCATAGTTGGGGGTTCCGCGCTGAAGGTTCAGGAAGATGCCCAGCGCCACGAAGTAGATGAGGAACTGCACCAGCGGTTTTACGTAGGACCACAAGAGCCCGAGTACTGAGCCCCGGTAGCGCACCTTGATTTCCTTGCGTACCAGCAGTTTCAAAAGGAACCGGTCCCCGTAAACGTCCAGGAGACCACGGCCGCTCCCCGGCCTGATCAGCCGGTCGCCTTCGCCTGCCATTTAGCTGCCACCCTCGGAATTCGCCTCGAACGTCTTCTTCCACGCGTCGATCGAGCTGATCTCAGCCACTGCGCGGCGGTATTGCCCGGCAAGGTTGTCCCATTCACGGAACAGCTTTGCGTGCAGCATGGTGGCTTCCGTCAACATCGCTTTGAGTTTCTTTGGGTCACGCTGGTACCACGACGCGCCCGTGCCCTCCGCATTGGTGACCACGACGCTGTCATAGTGCGCCACCCGGTACCAGCGGTTGTCGCGGTGGGCCAGGTAGCCTTGGGGCCTTTCGGCACTTTCAGGTCCAGGTGCCTTGATGAGCTGGCGTGCGACCGTCTTGATGCCCCACGGAATCAGTTGCTTCTTGCTCGGCAGTCCGACGACGGTGCCGCCCATGGGTCCGCGGCCCAGCTTCGGTGACGGGAAGTCATCCACGTCTTCCTTCAGCTGCGCGTCCGGATACTGTGCTTTCAGGGCATTGATTTCCGGCAGCTTCGTCGATAGGACCTTGTGCAAGTCATCCGGGCCCTTGAGGAGGTCGCGCAGCGCATCGATGCGCCCCTGCTCGGTAAAGTACTGCATTGACACGAGGTGTTTGACATCGGTCTGTACGGACTCGCGCAAGACCCTTCCGCCCTTGGGATACGGGCTGTGGATCAGGGTGGTGATCAGCCGGTTGCGCGCGTGGAAGTAGGCCTGCCAGCCAACGAGGTCATCCTTGTCGATCCAGGACACGTGCCAGACGGCAGCCCCTGGCAGCGAAACAGTGGCAAAGCCCGCTTCACGGGCGCGCAGGCCATATTCGGCGTCGTCCCACTTGATGAACAGCGGCAGGGACAGCCCGATTTCCCGGATCACCTTCGTCGGGATAAGGCACATCCACCAGCCGTTGTAGTCCACGTCCACCCGGCGGTGCAGCCACGGGGTCTGGCGCAGGTTGGAGACACTGAAATCGTGCCTCGTCTCCATGTCGGCATGCGGCAAGGCCGGGACGATCCGGTACGGGTCCACAACCTCGCCGAAAGTGTGCAGAATGCTGCGGTTGTAGAGGTCGAACATGTGTCCGCCAACAATTGTTGGCTTGCGGCAGTAGTCAGCGAAAGTCAGCAGCCGCACGATGCTTTCGGGTTCGACGACGATGTCGTCATCGAGCAGGAGAGCATAGTCGCTGCCGTTCTCGACGGCCTCGAACATGCCGCGTGCGAAGCCTCCCGAGCCGCCGAGGTTGGCCTGGTTGATGACCCGGAGCTTACCGTCGAGGGCATCCCGGACCGCCGCGAAACCCTCCTGGTCCTCAACCTTCTGCGTTCCCTGGTCCACGATCAGGATTTCCTTGACGTTCTCAAGGACGTCAGGGTTCTCCGCCAGGATACGGGCATTGTTCAGGCAGAAATCGGGCTTGTTCATGGTGGTGATTTCGAGGGTCACCTGGCCTTTATTGGCAGGCAGGCCCGACGTCTCCCACTGGCCGTTCTTGAGGAACAGATCCCCCCTCCCGGCCGCCAGGTCGAACCAGTACCAGCCGCCGTCGCCGAAGGGCTTGAGCGACAGGTCGAACACGGAGGTGGCTTCGCCGTCGACGTGCTTACCGTCGACCCTCTGCACCGATCCGCGGGCATTGGACTTGTAGACGGTCACCGTTCCCGGGCCGCTGGTCTCAACGACCAGGCGGACGTCCCGCACGGAGGTCCAGCGGCGCCAATAGCTGGCCGGGAAGGCGTTAAAGTATGTGCCGAAGGAAATCTGGTCGCCCGAGCGGACGCGCATTGAGTGGCGGTCCAGGAGGTCTTCGAAGTGCGCTTCACGGCTCTCCGAACTGACCATCTGCAGCTTGTCTTCGAGCAGCTTAGGAGTTCGGGCGAGTTCGTCAGTCTCCCGGAGCCGTACGCCGCGTGCACTGCCGGCATCCACATAGAGGGACACCGTGTCGGTCTGATCGGCCGAGGGCAGTATGACACGCTGGATTGTTGCCCGGTCCGTAGTTGCTTCTTGTGGGCTCATGCGTCCACTCCTCCGCTTTCAAGCTTGGCGCCACTTTCGAAGTGCGGCCGGATTTTGTTGTCGAACATGGTCAGGGCCGAGCCGATGGCCATGTGCATGTCAAGGTACTTGTACGTGCCAAGGCGCCCGCCAAACAGGACGTTCTCCTCGCCTGCGGCCAGGTCACGGTATTTGAGCAACCGTTCCCGGTCTGTCGGCGTGTTGATCGGGTAGTAAGGCTCGTCGTTCTTTTCGGCGGCGCGGGAAAATTCACGCATGATGACCGTTTTTTCGGTCTGGTAATTGCGCTCGGGGTGGAAATGCCGGGGTTCAATGATGCGCGTGTACGGCACGTCCGCGTCGTTGTAGTTGACCACCGACGTTCCTTGGAAGTCGCCGACGTCGAGCACTTCTTCTTCGAAGTCGATCGTGCGCCAGGAAAGGTCGCCTTCGACGAAGTCGAAGTAGCGGTCCACTGGCCCTGTGTAGATCACCGGGATGTTGCCGACGACCCTGTTCCTGCTGTACTCGTGGGACTCGTCGAAGAAGTCCGTATTGAGCCTCACTTCGATATTCGGGTGCTCCGCCATTTTTTCGATCCAGGCCGTGTAACCGTTCGTGGGCAGGCCCTCGTACTTGTCGTTGAAGTAGCGGTTGTCGTAGTTATAGCGCACGGGGAGGCGGGAAATGATGCCCGCGGGCAGGTCCTTGGGGTCCGTCTGCCACTGCTTGCCGGTGTAGTGCTTGATAAAGGCCTCGTACAGCGGACGGCCAATAAGCTGGATTCCCTTGTCGTTGAGGTTCTGGGGATCCGTTCCTGCCAGTTCGCCGGCCTGCTCCCGGATCAGGGCCTCGGCCTGGCCTGGAGTCAGATTGGCCCGGAAGAACTGGTTGATGGTCGCCAGGTTGATGGGCAGCGAGTAGACCTCGCCCTTGTGCACCCCGTAAACCTTGTGGACGTAGTTTGTGAACGTGGTGAAACGGTTGACGTACTCCCAGACCCGCTCGTTGGAGGTGTGGAACAGGTGTGCCCCGTAGCGGTGCACCTCGATGCCCGTCTGCTCTTCGTTCTCGCTGTAGGCGTTGCCACCGATGTGGTGGCGTCTGTCCATGACGACAACCTTCAGACCAAGCTCGGTGGCGGCCTGTTCTGCGATTGTCAGGCCAAAAAAGCCAGACCCTACGATGACGAGGTCAGCAGTCACAAACTCTCCTGTGTGGTGGGGTGCAGGGCACACGAGTGCCCGGGTTTACTGGTCAAGGTTACCTTGACGTGGCCGCCCGACGGTTGCCGGCCGCATCCACATCGGGGCCGGCCGGCGGCGGCAAACAAACCGGGTGCAGGCCAACAGCTGATATTTACTGCCTCCGGGGCTCCCTCTCCGGGACCTGGAGGGTAACGACGGCGCCGGTCCTGGCAGACTCCAAAACGGCTTCTGCCACACGCAGCGTCTCCAACCCCTCGGCCATGGTGACGATATTCATGGACTTGCCCAGTACCGCATCCCGAAACGCCTCGTGCTCCATTTTCAGCGGTTCACGCTTGGCCAGCGCGAACCTGGTGCTGGAGCCCTCAGACACACCCCGGAAGGCCGCCATGGATTCCCACTCGGTCTGGAAGGTCCCGTTCTCTACGAACGTAAGGTCCGCCGAGATGGTGTCTGCCACGAAAGCGCCCCGTTCACCCAGGACAATCGCAGTGCGCTCTTTCATGGGAGACAACCAGTTCACGATGTGGTTGGTGACGATGCCGCCGCCCAGGTGTCCGATCGCAGTCACCATGTCTTCGTGTTCGCGTCCGCTGCGGGAGGTCGTGTGTGCCATCACGTCGACGTAGTTGCTTTGAGCCAGCCATGCTGTCAGGTCGATGTCGTGCGTCGCGAGGTCTTTGACTACTCCGACGTCTGCGATCCGAGACGGGAATGGCCCCTGGCGACGGGTGGAGATGTGGTAGACATCGCCTAGATCCCCGGACTCCAGCCGTTTCCGGAGGCTTTGCAAGGCGGGATTGAACCGTTCAATGTGGCCGACGGCACCAATCAGCCCCCGGCGTTCGAATTCAGCCGCGATCCGGCCGCCTGACTCGGAATCAGCAGCGATGGGTTTTTCCACGAGGCAATGGATGCCGGCCGCGGCCAGCTGCATTGCGACCTCCTCGTGGAGGTTCGTTGGCACCGCCACCACGGCAATGTCGATCCCCTGGGCGATCAAATCATCGACACTGCCGCATACCTTCAGACCATCGGCAGCGCCGTGCTGGTCGCCGAAAGAATCAGCCACGGCGACAAGGTCCACTCCCTCAAGCTCCCGGATGACCCGGGCGTGATGCCGGCCCATCATTCCGAGTCCTACAAGGCCGGCACGCAAGTTCACCATTAGCTTCCTGCCTTTGCGATGGCATTCACGGCCGAGACGATGCGCTCGAGGTCTTCCTGGCTGAGAGAGGGGTGGACCGGCAGGGAGAGGACAGTCCTGGACGCCTCATCAGTGGCCGGCAGGTCATCCTCTGTCTGGAACGGGGCAAGCCGGTGGTTTGGAATCGGGTAATAAATTCCGCAGCCAACGTTGTACTCTGCCCGCAAGGCCTTGGCGAAGCCGTCCCGGTCATCGGCGACCCGGATCGTGTACTGGTGATAAACGTGCTCGCAGCCCTCAGCGACTACGGGAGTAACGACGCCCTCAAGGTTTTCAGTCAGGAAGGCGGCGTTTTCCTGGCGGGTCTTCGTCCAGCCCAGCACCTTGGTCAGCTGGACGCGCCCGATGGCGGCGTGGATGTTTGTCATGCGTGCGTTAAAGCCAACCAGTTCGTTTTCGTACTGGCGTTCCATTCCCTGGTTCCGGAGCAGGCGGAGTTTCCGTTCGACGTCCGGGAGGCCCGTGCTGACCATTCCCCCTTCACCTGAGGTCATGTTCTTGGTCGGGTACAGGCTGAACATGGCGAAGTCGCCGAATGTCCCGACTTTCCGTCCGTTGACAGCGGCGCCGTGGGCCTGCGCCGCATCTTCAAAAACCTTGACGCCGTGCTTTGACGCAACTGCACCTATAGCCTGAACGTCGAACGGGTGGCCGTAGAGGTGGACAGGCATGATTCCTGCGGTCTTCCCGGTGATCTTCGATTCGACCGACGTCGGATCAAGGGTGAAATGCTCCAGCTCGATATCCGCGAAGACCGGCGTTGCTCCTGTGAGTGCGACAGAATTGGCTGTGGCCGCAAAGGTGAAGGAAGGAACAATGACCTCATCGCCTGGCCCGATGCCTGCGGCGAGAAGCCCGAGGTGGAGGCCGGACGTTCCGGAGTTGACAGCCACGGCAGCGCGCCCGTCCAGCAGGACGTCAGAGAATTCCTGCTCAAACGCGGCGACCTCCGTCCCCTGCGCCAGCTGACCTGTTGCGAGCACGGCGTCGACGGCCTTGCGCTCGTCGTCGCCGATAATGGGCTTGGCTGGGGGGATGAATTCCTGGCTCATACCTCTACCTCTCGAAGAATTTCATCGTGTTCGACATACTTTGCACCGGTTTCGGGGCACACCCAGTGCCCGCCGCTCCTGGTCAGCGGAAATCCGGCTTTTCCGACCCAGCCGCGGCGCTTCGCCGGGACTCCGGCCATGAGCGCAAAATCGGGGACGTCCTTGGTCACGACAGCGCCGGCCGCGATTGTTGCCCACCGGCCGATTGTCAGGGGCGCCACGCACACCGCCCGTGCACCCACGGATGCTCCCTGCTTGATGTTGACACCGACCGGAACCCAGTCATGCGCGCTTTTCAATCCGCCTTCCGGCGTGATGGCGCGGGGATAGGTATCATTCGTCAGTACGACCGCAGGGCCGATGAAGACTCCGTCTTCAAGTTGGGCGGGCTCATAAACCAGGGCATAGTTCTGGACCTTGCAGTTGTCCCCCATCGTGACTCCGGTCCCGATGTAGGCGCCCCGGCCGATGATGCAGTTCATGCCGAGCCGCGCCTCTTCCCGTATCTGGGCAAGATGCCAGATTCTGGACCCGTCACCGATGACCGCCTCAGCTGAAACATCGGCGTTTTCTGCAACCACTATCACGCGTGAATGTCCTTCCTCATAGACTCACGACACCGTCATTCATACTAGCTGGCAGGACGCGGCCCCCAGACATACAGGCGAAGCGGAGCTGGCGAATTATCCACATGCGGCAAAGGCGCCGGGACAACCTGGATGTCTCATGGCTAGCGTTAATTCACCCTGACCATGAGGACGAATGACATGCCATTGCAATGCACCTTGGCCGGCAGCCCGGGGTCCGGGCTGCAGGGCCGTCCCGTCGAACTCACCATCGATGCCCCGCCCGGGACGTCCGGTGCGGACCTGGAGGCAGGGATTGCCGCCAGGTTCGGAACCGGTCAACTCGTGGTCGACGGGCTACAAGTGGCTGAGATGAGACTCGGCGAACCGCCCCTGGTCCACGGTGCGATCCTCGTCGACGGCGCCGGCACCAGGTTCTCTCCCCGGTCAGGACGAACCGACTCCGGGTCCGCCTTTACCCTTGCCTTGGCCGTACACAGTGGCGCCGGCGCAGGAACTGTGGTTCCCCTGAGGCGCGGAACATACAGCATCGGGCGGAGCGGCACCGACATCCTCATCCCCGACCCCGAGCTCTCCAGGGAACACGCGCGCCTGATTGTGACGGATACTGCCATCACGATCGTTGATCTCGACAGTGCCAACGGGACAGAAGTGGACGGTGAGCGGATAAAAACGGCCGTCGTTTCGACCGCATCCACCATCCACTGCGGGAACTCATCCTTGTCCCTCATTTTCCGGGAATCACCCGGCCCCAACCTGGATGATGCAGGAAGCTGTGTCCAAACGCCCCTGGTTGTCAGCCGCCATGTAGATACAGGAAACCGTTCGGTCCTGCTGCTCACGGCTGCGCTCCCCCTCGTCCTTGGAGTCGGGTTGGCAGTCTTCACTGGGATGTGGATGTTCCTGGCGTTCAGTGCAGTCTCGGCGATCTCCATCGTGGTGCCCGTCTTTTCGGGGCGCCGGCAGCGCCGGGCATTCGCCGCAGCGCTTGCGTCTGCGGTCAGGGAGGACGAGGAACGACGACGACGGTCCGCGCCCCCGCTTTCTGACGTTGCCATCGCGGGGCGGCTTTCATTCGAACGTCCGGGTGCCCGGGAGGCCAGCGATCAGGGCATCTGGCTCCGGCTGGGCCAAGCCGTACAGGAAGCGAATGTCCGGTTCGAACCGGCAACTCCGGACAAAGCCATCCCCTCTGCCGGGCTGATGCCGCTGACGCTGGATCCAACCAGGCCACTGACCACAGTCCGCGGCCCGAGTATGGCCATTGACGGCCTGGTCCGGTCGGTCCTCATGCAACTGCGCGGTTATCCGCGAGGCCACGACACCTTCGTGGTGGTCCATGGCACCGCGGAGCATCTTCCGCTGGCCGGGCGATACCTGCCCGGTGTCACTCTCGCGCCCGACCACGCGGCCCTGGAGGCATTGGTGCTCAGGGGATACGGGCCGTCTTATCACCATGCTGTGCTGCTTCTCGACGGCGGCGAGGACGGCCCCGACCCCGGCTCGGGGAACATCGCACGCGCTCTCCGGGAGAACTGGCAGGTTATCCGCCTCTGGCGAGGCGACGGCGGGACGACGACGGCCGACGTCGAACTTGATGAACACCGGTCGCTGCTGCACACGCCAACGGAATGCATCCGCTTCGTACCGGATCTTGTACCTGATCAGGTCTTCAGTCGTTTTTGCCGTCAATTCGCCCGCGAAGCTGCCCTCCCGGGTCTCGCAGAGGCAGCAATTCCGGCAACGTGTTCCTTGGGCGCCACGCTCTCCCTGTCGCCTTCCGACATCTCTTCACGATGGGCAGGCAGCCACTTGAGCCAGGGTCTCGCTGTTCCTATCGGACAGGGCGCTGAGGGAAAACGGGTCCTGGACCTCCAAAGCGATGGCCCCCACCTGCTGGTCGCCGGCACCACCGGCTCCGGCAAGTCCGAACTCCTGCGCAGCCTGACCGTGGCGCTGGCTCTCTGCTACCCGCCGGACCGCGTCAACTTCCTGTTTGTGGATTTCAAAGGCGGGTCCGGGCTGGGACCGTTAACGGCTCTTCCCCACTGTGTTGGAATGCTTACCGATCTGACAAGCCACGAAGTCGAACGCTCGCTGGCGTCCCTGCGGGCTGAGATCAGGCTCCGGGAGGAACTCCTCGCGGCGGTCAAGGCACCTGACCTGGCGTCATACCGGGCCTCCCAGGTCGGACAGGACTCACCGCTCCCACACCTCGTCC
>Ga0105246_10002123_pt1 | contig 11954 bp, 12 predicted proteins | sample KBSM64metaG_FD_99694 | JGI IMG/M metagenome (GOLD analysis project Ga0105246, IMG submission 99694) | Miscanthus rhizosphere microbial communities from Kellogg Biological Station, Michigan, USA - KBS M6-4 metaG | ecosystem: Host-associated > Plants > Roots > Rhizosphere > Soil | place...
AAAGCTATTTCACAAGGACTTGATTCTGAAACAATTATTGCAGGGTATTATGTTCCTTTTGATAAGACGCGTTCCAATCTATCAAGCGATCAGGTGCTTCCTTCTGCGTTAGGAGATGTCTATCTGAAAAACATTGATATGACCCAAATTACTGGAAACGTTATTGAGCGTGCGGTTGGAAAAGGTCCAGCACCTTTGTCCTTGTCTGTTGTTGATGGTGTGGCTACTACGTTCTCTGCTGAAATTTCTTCGAAAGCAGGGTTGGGAGGTGCAGAGATTGCTGCGAAGCTAGGCACGACCTACCAGGCAACTCGTAACTTTAACAAAACATACGGCCCAATTCAAATTCCTGCAAATAAAAAATATACCATTTACTGTGCACCAACATACAACTACTACTCGTTTCAGATATGGAAACAAGGCTTTTTTTCTGATTCTTATATTGGTACTTATGAGTATAAAGAACCAACGGGGTTATACTTTTACTGGCAAGATACTACTGGTTGGTAACTAGACTTAATTTCATAATTTTGGTAATATGATAACGCATACAACAACGATACTATATTACCAAAGGAGAATTTAAATTTGAAAAGTAAAATGATTTCCTTGGTGCCCATTATCTGTTCTATTGTATTATTTGTTATTGGATTTCAGTTTATTGCTCAAAGTACTGATTGGGGTATGGACAAAGCTATGTTGGTTTTTGCAGAATACCAAAATGTAAAGTCTGATACCTTTGATATCTTTGGTAGTTTTATAAACTCAGAGATTTGGTCGTATAAAATTGAAGGAATATTATTGATAATTTTAGGGATGTTAATGTTGTATTTAGCAAATTCATTACGAAATAAATAAGGTAGGGGCTGTCCCACAAGTCATAAAATTGGCTAGGGACAGCCCTGTTTTCTAAATTGTAGCGCAAAAAGAAATCGTTTCTTGATAAAATGGAATTATGACCCAAAAGTTACAATAGTGAACAGTGTTTTTGCAATCAATATATAATGGATCGACTTGTCTTACCAATGGATTTGAAGACAGATATCCTCGAAAATCACCTCGTGCATGTCGTAAATGACGCGGTCAACCGTATAAGCGTATTCTATTTGCAACGCAGCGTATCCTGACAGAGGTCACCATAGCTATCATCCCATAATGCTCACTAATATCATCATCACGCGTACACCCAGTGTATCTATTCTTCTCAACAAATTTCCAAGGTGGTTCGAGAAAACATCATGTTCATTTGGCTTGCTAGGCGGCAACAACCGGATTTTTGCACAATCAATCGGTTCCGCTCGTAGCAGATGAAAGAGGTACTCGAAACCATGTTTACCCAAGTACTCTTGATCCAATATCCAAGTATTTGTTGGTATAAAGGATGAGAGTCGAAAGGAGCTAATATGAACAGAATTCTGAAAGTAGATAACTTGAAGATCGAATTTAAAAATGATCTGATACTAAATAATATTTCACTTTCTCTTAATGCTGGTGATGTTTATGCATTAGTAGGAATCAATGGTTCTGGCAAAACTACTCTATTATCCAGCTTAGCTGGACTTCTCTCACCAACCTCAGGAAATATTTCTATTGAAGAGAAATTAAGTAATTTAACCAAACGAGTATGTCATTCCAACCCACTTCTTTCTACTCCCATTTAACGGGTTACGATAATGTACGATTATTATCTCCTGATCCCCAAAGAGCATTGAAAATATTTCTTATATGTCATTCCAGCTCATCCAGTCTGAAGCTTAGATTTAAAGATCATCTTCTTCAATGAACTTAAAGTGAAAAATAATACAAGACACACAACTAATTTCACACCGATATCTGAGAGGCGTTGAATGTTACCAGCGGCAAAAACATTGTATCCATTGGTGACAGCTGAACTAAAATGATCCCCAATGAACAGATAATATGATCCGAAAATGACCATATGAGAAACTGTATACAAGATAGAGAAGGCGAAGGGCATCAAAGCGATGTAGATATTTTTGCTAATAACAAACAATATGAGTGTTTGAACAGCTAGGATCAGACCACCAATAAGCATGAAACTATTGCGCCCTGAAAAATCATAAGCGCCGCTGAAAAATAAATTCTCAAAAAGTGTAAATGAATCGAGGCTACCAAACAAGTTTTTAAAAAGGCCCAGATATGCCTGCAAATATCCTAATCCAAATAAAATGGGAACTGACAATAGACACCAACGATCAATGTTTTTGCGAGTTAGCAGTAAAGCACTGCTCAAGGCAAATAGAGTAATAAAGACTACAGGGAAAAGTTCGATCACTCTGTTATGAGCATCGTAATAATGAAGCACTAATCCTGCGAACAGGGAGCTAAAATATAGGATTAAGTTCATGATTATAAACTGTAGGATCAGTTTACTTGATAGACCGTAAGTCTCTTGAGTCAATTGAGTTCTTATGCTGGTCGGATCACCAAAGGACGCTATAGCTTTTGTGGTAGCTTCTTCTTCAGTGCATCCCTCATTGATATGATGCTCCTTGGAGGAGTGTAAATGAGTAGCCATTTCTTCGGCTAAATCGCTACGCTCTCGTTTAGATAAGAATGATTTCTTAAAAACTTGGTCTAAATAGGATTGAATTTCCATTCGCCGTTCCTCCTAAAAAAATATTAATGATATGTGTATTTTGTTCCCATGAAGTTTTGATTGCTTCCAGGCGCAGCTGTCCTTCTTCTGTGATGCGGTAGTATTTTCGTCTAGGCCCACCTTCTTGTTCACCCCAGTAGCCTTCAATGTAAGAATTGGCCTCCAACCTCTTTAATGCAGGATACAGCGTACCCTCCTTGAGCAGAAATGCTCCATCGGTGACTTGATTGATATATTGAGATATCTCATACCCGTATGCATCCCTTTGACTCAGAATTGAGAGCACAATACCATCGATATATCCTTTGATCATTTCATTTTTCAACTGATACACCACCTACTATGTATTTCTATGTAGTTAAATTAACATATATTTGAAAACAACTCAAGAAAATAGGATTATAAGCAGGATCAACGTTGAACAAAATCCTATTGTAAATAAAGTAGCCTATACTAAATCAACATTACTGATCATACCAATTTTTTCGGCACTCAGGTGCCAAGGCCACCAACTTTGACCGCCCCATTTTGTTTACTTATTTAGTTCGAGAGTTTTATTTTCAACTACCACGGCTTCTTCAGAGCCAGTAACTGAACTAGAATTTGTTCCTGTTTCCATGGTAATGGCCAGTATAAGAACGGCTGTCAAAGCAAGTCCTCCAAAAGCATAAGCAGCGTAACGCTTGAGCTTCTCATTACTTGAAAAGAACCAGATTACAGCTATGGCAAGCAACCCAAAAACAATCATTGAATACCCCCTATATACTGTTTTTTTACATGCATATATTAATACTATTTTCTGTTGGAAGTGTATAACACAATTTTAACTTTATTCGTAAATAATGTTAATGATATGTCATTCTTGGGTTCATTTGCTCTGATATAATACCTGCTAGGTAGACGAAAGGAGATTTTAGGATTGAAAAAAGCACTCGGTGTATTGATGGTGTTGAGTTTCATCTTGCTTTCAGGATGTGGTGGATCAGGTAAGCCTGTAACCGATACGCAAGGTTCGGGTGAGTCTCCCAGTAAACAAGTAACAACACAGCAAAATAGTGATTACTGTACTACAGAGAGTACAAGTTTGGATAGTGAAACTGAAAATTATTTCTATGGAACTTGGAAAGTTGAGAAGCTTTTAGGATTTGCAAATTCATATAATGACGCTTCTGAATATCCAACAGGGCAGAAGTTTATCGGAGATGAACTCATCATCAAAAAAGACTTATTTTCATCAAAAGGAATTAAAAACTACAGTCAATATCAAACTGAACTAAGAAACCCATTATATGAGATTACAGCGACATGCAATAATAAAGATTCTTTTTATAGATCATTTAAAATAGATATTCCAGACTTAAATGAAAATGATGTGGTAAAAGCAATAGATGTAAGTAACCCTTCTACAAAAATGAGTATACCTGTAAGTTTAAGTTTTTTTGTTGTTAATAACGAAAGGCTTATCTTGTTATCGGAGGCAACTATCTTTGAGCTTAAGAGAATTTCGGAATAAATAATTAAGGTTATGTTTAGGTTATATGCTGTTGTACTAGAAGATTTACAAGAAGCTGAGGATATTCTATAAAATTATGAAAATGCAAGAAGATCAGCCTCATGGCTGACCTTCTTGTTGTGTCACAAATTAAATGAATTAAATTGAATATACTGGATATTTGTGAGTATAAGGCTGACCCTTACAAAATAAAGTTGCTTCTTCATTTCTTCGTCTCGTTAAGTTTCTGTCATATGAAAATGCTTTGCTGACTAGTTTCGAACAATTATCTTTTTCTACATCTGAACGTGGGCCTTGAAAAGACGAATATATCATAATGTACGAAAGAAGATTTTTTACATCACTCGAATTTAGCACCCCAGGACCTGCATTAAAAGTGAGCGAAACAAGTGCATCAAACTGAGATTGTGACAAAGACATACCTGCTGGAAGTGTCACATTATTTACTGCTTTTACAGCACTTGCAGTGTCGTCATTAAAAAATGTATTTGCCTGAGACTGAGAAATTGGAGAGGTATAATTTAGCCCCAAAGAAGTTGATAGCGCATTAGCTTGTGCTTGGGTTAGAAGGGAATCACTTGGATTACCTGTTGTATTTTTAGTATATGTTTTAGATTTTGTAATCAGATGTCCCCATCCAACTGTTGGATATCCATAGGGATCTCCATAAAATTTCAAGGAAAATCCCTCATGCGATTTGATAAGTGTTGCACCAGAAGAACCTAAAGATTGATTTGCCATAATAATCACTCCTGAAATTATTTTTAGTAGAAGAACAATAGGGAGGAATCATAGCCAGAACACCATTCCCAAGTTTTCTGCAATGCCGTATTGCCTTCACATATGTATAAAGAGAAGTGAGATCTATTTTTTACAACTTTAAATTCTAATAAACGGACGTGAGTTGAAAAAAATCATAAATAATAGATGCCAATACGATATATAGACGGAATATTATTATTTAAATCTATATACTGTGCTTTGGAGTGGGTATAAGAAATTTTAAAGATACTAAACTTATGAAACTAAGCTCTTGCAAGCAAACATTAAATTTTGCAAAGGAACAAAATATGAATTTTTTGGCAATCTATCCTATTATGTTATACAAAGAGGGGGTGTATGCTGTGAGTGAACCGTTGCAGATCAAAGATCGAATTGAACGGGATAGGCAAAAGTTACGTCGGTTGGCGGAGAATCATGGCATGCAGGATTACAAAGTCCTCGAACAGTCCATGGTTTTGGATGAGCTAATCAATGAATATTATCGATTCCAATATAAACATATGATGAAGAGACAACCGATTGCTTAATGCAGTCGGTTTTTTGATGTGACCCAAAAGAAGCCGACTGCAAAATTGCATTCGGCTTTTTAATGTTTTCCGAAAGATAAATCACGCTACCCCAACTTACTCCTATAACAGCCCTCAGCCACTTCGTCTTCAAATTTCGTACTAAATCCATAGCTTACAGGATAGTCACGACATCTCTAAACTGGATATGATGACCTCAATTCATCCGGGATGGATGCATCTGTTTGTTCCAACGGATTAATCATTTCATTGAATCACAGCGAGGTCTCATACAATGATTCAACGAAGGAGGGGACAAGTAAATGACAGGGAGGGTGCTGAACTACATCCGTTCGATTCAAAAAAGCATAAACCTGCGCTCCAAGCTGCTAGTTCTTTTTCTGGCACTGACGCTAGTACCGCTTAGCTTGCAGGGGGTGATGAGCTACGCCCATTTTTCGCAGACGCTGGATCGCAAGACGGAGCAGTTCACGATTGATATGGTGCGCCAGATCAACACCAATCTGAACCGGATGCTCAAGGACTTCGAGCGGTTGTCGCTCTTGCCGCTTTATGACCTGACCGTTCTTGACATCCTGCGGAAGTATGATGGTTCGATGGGTTCAGGGACGTGGGCCAAGTCGGATGATTATCAGAAAATGAAGCTGTATACGTCAGCTCAAGCCTATGATCGGCCAGAGATTCGAGGCATTCATCTGATCAGCAACAGCGGCATCCTGTTCTCCAATCTGGACTCCCTTGCGGTCAAACCCGTATGGGACGGCAGCCAAGAGAAATGGTTTGCCGAATTGAGGGGCACCGAAGGCATATGGCACTTGCTTCCTCCGCATATTCCCGGCTATTACGTGAGTGGTCAGGAAGCGGAATACATCACCGTGGGCAGAGAACTGCGTGATCCAGGGACGCTCCAGCGGCTGGGGTACATTTTGATCGATATCCGGCTGGAGGCCTTTGCACAACTGCTGTCCAACCTGAATTTTGAACAAAAGGCAAGCCTGATGATCGTAGATAGCCAGCAACGTCTTATTTTTGAAAAAACGTCTACAGACGGGTTATCCGCTTATGCTCCTTTGTTATCCCATGGAAAGCTTCAGGATTATGCAGACAATCAGAAGATAGAACTGGATGGACGTCCCTACCTCCATGTAAGGCATCATTCAGAATACTCGGGGTTGTCTGTGATCAGCCTCACGCCAATTACGGTCATTCATAAGGAGTCGGGGGAGATGCTTACCTTCACCATGGGGCTTGCCCTTCTCTGTATGGCGGCTGTAGCGATCCTCGCCGTACTCGTATCTTATAGGGTCACACGTCCGCTTATTCGCTTGAAACATCATATGATTCGGGTGGAGCAGGGGGATTTCAGCCAGCGGGTTACTCAATACAGCAGTGATGAACTGGGGCAGATCAGCAGGGGATTTAACCGCATGATGGAGGAGATCCATCGTCTGTTCAATGAGGTGTATGTGCTTGAAATTCAGGAACGGGAGGCCGAATTGTCGGCGCTGCAGAGCCAGATGAACCCTCATTTTATATACAACACACTGGAGTCGATCAACATGATGGCTGTCCGCCAGAGGCATGCCGAAGTATCTGCAATGGTGACAGCGCTTGGCAGGCTGCTGCGATACACCATTGATAAGGCAGATCGCATGGTGACCCTTCGGGAAGAGCTGGCGTTTGTCGATTCTTATGTACGAATTCAGCAAGTGCGTTACAACGGTGAACTGGAGATCATCTATGACATGGAGGAAGAAGTTAACGACTGTCTTGTTCCCAAGCTGATCCTGCAACCGCTGGTGGAAAATGCGATCTGCCATGGAATCGAAGGACGGCTAGCAGGCGGCAGCTCGGGAGGCATGATCTGGGTATCTGCCGTTTTATTCGATCAGGAACTGCTCATCAGTGTTCGGGACAACGGCAAAGGAATGGAACAGGAGGAGCTGGATCGGTTAAATGCTTCTGTCTCTGGGCAGACCGTTTCTGGACAAAACGTGTACCCAACCGCTAATCCCATTCTGCATCGTCATGCCGGGGAAAGTCTGGGGTTGCACAATATCGCTCAAAGGCTGCATCTGGTGTATGGAAAAGACAGCGGACTAACTGTTGATGGCAGCCCCGGACAAGGGCTGGTTGTGACTTTATCCATTCACCTTCAACGGAAAGGGGATTGATACGCATGTATAAAGTACTGCTTGTGGAGGATGAAACGGTGATTCGTCAGGGATTACGAGAGTTGATTGTACAGGCATCCCCTCAGTTTCAGGTGGTGGGGGAAGCGGCAAGCGGAGCCGAGGCACTGGAGGTACTGCGCTGTGAAGTGCCGGATGTACTAATCACGGATATCCGTATGCGCGAGATGGATGGATTAACGCTGGTTTCATTAGCGAGAGAGATGTACCCTGATCTGCTGATGCTTATTATTAGCGGGTACGGGGAGTTCGAATATGCACGCAGGGCGATGGAACACGGGGTATTAAGTTATCTTTTGAAGCCCATCGAACGTCATGAACTGGTGAAATGTTTGCAAAAAATGCAATTGATGCTGGACCGCAGAACCGGTCTCTCCACACTTCCTATCCCCGAAACCTCTGGCGCAGCCAACGCGGAACACGGGGAACCACGGAAAATTATTCGTAGCGTGAAAGAACACATCCACCAGCATCCCGATGGTGATCTGCGGCTGCAGACGGTTGCTTCACTGGTCAATCTGAACCCGACGTATCTGAGCCAGTTGTTCAAAACGGAGACGGGCATCAACTATTCCGAATATATCGCAGAGGCACGAATGGAGCGGGCCAAGTGGCTGCTGGTCAACACCGGACTCAAAATCTATGACGTTGCCCGATTATCTGGATATCAGAGTCCGAAACATTTCATGTTGGTTTTTAAACAGCAGATGGGGTGTACGGCAGGAGAGTACCGTGAGGGATACGGTGCGCAGCGTGGGGAGTAGTAAGAAACAGAGAGTAAAGGTAAGAGATTAGCACTAGCACAATGCCTTTTGGTTTAGAGAGTTTGAAAGAGCAAAGCATAGAGAGCATTTAGGCGAGTGCTGTATGAGGGCAGAGCTAGGAGCCATGAGAAAACCTCTTTAAATTCCGTACCATTTCTGCAATTGGCGTGATTTAGGAGCAAGCAGCGCTTTCGATATACTGGGGTGGCATAGGAATACGATAACGTCCATAAGGGGGATTTTCATGAAAAAGGCAGGATTGACGCTGATTCTCGTACTTGTGATCACGGCTCTAATTGGGTGCACAAGCACCAATACGGGCGGGGGTTCTAACGCCTCTGGTGGAGAGAACGACAAGGTAGAGCTGAAATTCATGATGTGGGGTAATCAGGCACATATTGATGTCTACAACAAGCTGATCGATGGCTTTACCAAAGAGAACCCGGGCATCAAGGTAACGATGGAATCGGTACCCTTTGCCGATTATCAGCAGAAAATATCGGTGCTTGCCGCTGGCGGCTCGCTCCCTGATCTGGCCTGGGTATCGGAACGCATGATACCACAGTTCAAGTCCAATCACATCCTGGCCGACGTATCGGCGTTCAAGGATGATGCACAATTTAAGCTGGACGATTACATTCCCAGCACGCTGGATCTCTTCCGTGAGGGAGATCAACTGTTAGGCTTGCCGTTTTCCACACCGCCTGTGGTGATGTTTTATAATCAAACGCTGTTTGACAAGGCTGGGCTGACCGATCCCAATACGCTGGCGGCCAAAGGCGAGTGGACGTGGGAGCAGTTCGAGGCATCTGCCAAAGCAATAACCAGCAAGGATGCGGCGAATCGCATCTATGGGGCTAACTTTTTTCGGGACTGGAAGACCTGGGCAGTGCTCTCTTCATACTCCTGGTCTAACGGAAGCGGGCCGTTCAATGAAGATATGACAGCGTTTACCTGGAATGATGAGTACGGAGTACAGACCTTTGCCATGCTGGAGCGCATGATGTTTAGCGACGAATCTCACCCGAAAGCGGGCGAGCAGGTGAGCTTTGATGCAGGCAATGTGGGCATGTTCTTCGATAACTACAGTTATGTGTCCAAAGCAAGGGAGATCAAGGATTTTGAATGGAGTATTGCCCCTATGCCGTCCGGCTCACAGGGCAGCGTACCGATGCTGGGGCAGGCGGGCTATGCCATGTTTAAGGATAGCAAACATCCGGAGGAGACAAAGAAATTGCTGAAGTATTTTGCCAGTGAACAGGGAACGCAGGCAACCGCGACGTACTTTGTGCCTGCGCGTACTTCGGTGCTGAACTCCGACGCTTTCATCCAGCAGCCGAACAACCCAAGCAAAGAGCATATCGTGCAGGCGGTCATTGATGAAATGCCGAAAGCCCGTCTGATTCCGGGACATATCCGCTGGCAGGATATTGATAACGCGGTACTGCAGGGTTTTGACCGACTATTCGCCCGTACAGCTTCGCCAGAGGATAATTTAAAACAAATGCAGACCGAAGTGCAGCGCATATTACAACCCTGATGAGAGGCGGAGAGTGGAAGAGCGAGAAAAACAGGAAGATGACGTGGGCTGGGGAGTATGAAGATAAGAGAAGTGAGGGGATGAAACAGGTGGGTGACATGAAGAGGGTGAAGCAGACGGAGCAGACGGAGCAGATGCAGCAGCGGTCGCGGAGGACGGAACAGACACAGGATGCACAACAGAAGCAACATCCGCAGAGTCGGAATCCGCAGAGGGGGCAGAATCCGGAATATTCACATGAAGTCGGTCAACTTTGGGCTAAGCAACATATGCACAAGACAGGTCAACTGCAAGCTATGCTGGATCAAAAACCGATGTCGCTCATCGTCAGTCTGCCCGGGAATGATCTCGCACTGGCTCGGGCGGCATGGGAGGAAGGGGCGGATGCTCTGAAGGTGCACTATAATGTGGGCCATCGCGCAAGCGGCAACCATTTTGGTCCGCTGGATGAATACACCGAGGTGTTTCGTACGATTCGCTCGCAGTTTGGCGGCCCGTTCGGCGTTGTGCCATCCGGCAGTATTGAAGGGACACGGAGAGAAGATGTGGAGCGCCTGGCGGGTATGGGCTTTGACTTCTACTCCATCTATGCGCATCATCTGCCGTCTATGATGCTGAGTGACCTGGGGCTGGAATCTACGTTTGCGATTAACGATGAGTACGATGCGTCTCTGGTGGCATCCGCTGCACACTTCGGTTTTACTGCACTGGAGGCTTCGATTGTACCCGGCAAAGAATACGGTACTCCGCTATGCTTCACGGATGTACTTCGTTATCGGCAACTGGTTTTGCAGGCCGGGGTACCGGTACTTGTCCCTTCCCAGCGCAAGCTGGTGCCGGAGGATGTTCCCGTGCTTCACCATAGCGGTATCAAGGCCATTATGCTTGGGGCCATGGTTACAGGCAAAACGGAGGATGAGCTGCGTAGAGCCGTAAGCAGTTTCCGCAATGCGATAGATCGTCTGGAGCAAAAGGAGCCTTCGGGCTCGGAACAGTCTGTTTCTGAATCGTTAGCTGCTGGACATTCTATTCCGAAATCATCTTTTGCCGGACATATAGACCCTTGCGATCCCATCAATCCTTCTGATCCTGTGGAACTTTCGGATAGTTCGGGTTCAGGGAGGGATGGCTCGTGAGCCGATCCAAAAAGCCGAGACGCGGAGGGCCGCTCGCCAGGGAGGCGCAGATTGCTGGCTGGTTGTTTATTTCACCGATGGTGCTGGGCTTTACTTTGCTGCTCTTGTTCCCGATGGGGCTTGCGTTTTATATGAGCCTGACGGATTGGCCGCTGCTTGGGGATCATCATTTTATCGGAATGGACAACTACCGGGATATTATGACGGACGCCATGTTCTGGGAAGTGCTTGGCAATACGGTTTACTTTACGGCAGGTCTGGTGCCGCTGAATATCGTACTCGCTTTGCTGCTCGCCCTGCTCTTATCCAAAAGCATTCGAGGGATCGGCCTGTTCAGAACGGCCATTTTCGTCCCGGTTATGACATCATTAATTGTCTGGGCCATCGTGTGGAAGTTGATGTATGCAACAGAGTCGGGGTTAATCAATCAGCTATTGCTGATGATGGGGATTAAAGGCCCTGCTTGGCTATACGATCCGAACCTGGCAATGCCTGCGGTCATTGTGACGAGTGTACTGAAAAATGTCGGTCTGAACATGGTACTGTTCATTGCAGCACTTCAGCAGGTACCGCGTTCCCTGTACGAAGCGGCGACACTGGATGGCGCGGGAAGAAGGGCTTCTTTTTTCAACGTTACTCTTCCTATGATCACGCCGACCGTATTTCTGACCGTAGTGATGACCGTCATTGGGTCGCTCAAAGTATTTGGACAGATTTATGTCATGACCCAAGGCGGGCCGAGCAACAGCACGAAAGTTCTGGTCTATTACATCTGGGAAAAAGCATTTAAGCTGTTTCAGTTCGGCTATGCTTCGTCCCTTGCGTATGTGCTGTTCCTGATTGTGCTGATTCTGACGCTGCTGCAATGGCAGCTCCGAA
>Ga0105246_10002127_pt1 | contig 11937 bp, 12 predicted proteins | sample KBSM64metaG_FD_99694 | JGI IMG/M metagenome (GOLD analysis project Ga0105246, IMG submission 99694) | Miscanthus rhizosphere microbial communities from Kellogg Biological Station, Michigan, USA - KBS M6-4 metaG | ecosystem: Host-associated > Plants > Roots > Rhizosphere > Soil | place...
CTCGGCGACGGTTACATGCTTGGTCGCCCTTACGAACTCCCTGAATTGTCGGTTCGTCACGGGATGGAGGTCAATCCAGAAGCCATCGACCGTCACGCGATGCGCGGGGGCTTCTTCCGGATAATGTTTGTCCGAGCCCATACGGAATGTGCCACCTTGTATCCAGATCATTTTATCGATCTGCGAAGAGCCGTCACCAACGGTGGCATCGGGCTGGAACGTGGCTGAAGGGAAAAGCGCTGTCATATCGAGCATTGCCTTCCAGTGGATCGACAGAAATACGATCTGGCCGACCACGCTAGGCGGGAGCCGTGTCACATTCTATTGGACCGTGGTCCAACATCCGGCGGCAGGCCCGTACCGCTATCAAGGGGTGGATACGATGGGCAGTCCAGTCACAGGCTTTGCAAAAATGCGACCTGGGCGCTTCACGGCAGCAAGCAACGTTCATGGGGCGGGGACCGAAGAACAACCAACGAACCGGATCGGACGAAATATGAATCCCATTCCATTTGTAATGCTTTGCTTTCTCCTGATCGTGAATCCTGCATTGGCCCAGCAGCCTTCTGCAACGACGTCCGCCGGGCAGTCGTCGGCTGAACCGGCATTTGACAGGCTACTCGGCCGCTGGGTGCGTCTGCAGGGAGGTTACGTGATCACCATCCGGGCTGTTGATCCGGATGGGAAACTTGACGCGAGCTATGCTAATCCGAGGCCGCTGCCTTTTCATGTCGCCGTCGCGAGCAGGGACGGAAACACGATCAAATTGCTCTTCGAGCTGCGTGCCGGGGGCTACAACGGTTCGACCTACACGCTCAGTTACGACGCGGCGAACGACCGGCTGACCGGCGTCTTCGATCAGGTGGTCGCCAAAGAGAAGTTCGATGTCGTCTTCGCTCGCGATAAATCATGACGTCTTTCGATCCCGTCGTGCCGCTGCCATGCGCGAAGCGAACCGCTCGGTCAAAACCGGACCGAGCATTGCAGTTGTAAACACCAGTACAAGCACAACATCGAGCATCCGATCGTCCAGCAGCCGCTGACCGGCTGCGTTGAACGTCTGATGTGCGACCAGCGTAGCTGCAAGCGTGGCGGCGACTTGCGGGAGTGTGAGTGACCAGATCGTCAATTGCTCACTCCGATTGTATCCATTTGCCCGTCCGACAAGCCAGGCAGCGATCCATTTGCCGGCGAGCAAGGAGCCAACGATGCTTGAAACAAGCAGAAAATTGTCGAAAATTCCGTACACGAATCTGACCGGATCAATCAGAAATCCGGTAACGACGAAGAAGATTGGAATAAACAGAGATTTGCCGAGAAATTGAAGCTTGGCACTGGCAGGCGCTTCGCGCGCCGAGGCATTGACAGCAAGCCCGGCGAGAAATGCGCCGACGATACCCGGAAGTTGGATCGCATCCGCGAGGACGCCGGCGATCGCCATGATACTCAACATCACCACGAAGTAGGCGTCTTCCTCGTCCTTGACCTTCGACAGTACAAAGGCGCCAAGACGGCTGAGGCCGAACAGCACCAGCAGGATGTAGCCGACGATCTCGGCCAGCAGAACGGCCAAGCCTGATGGAGAAAATCCGCTTGTAAAGACGGAGACACAAACGGCGAATACGACGAGCGACAACGTGTCCGACATCACCGTTGCTCCGACCGCTACCGTGACGGGCTCGGAGCTACCGAGGCCGAGTCGATTGACGACGGGCAGACCGAGCAGGGTGTGCGAAGCCAGCAGCGATCCGATCACGATCGCCGGAATCGCCGCGTAGCCGAACAGAAGGCCCACGGTGGAGCCGAGCAGCAGCGGCAGCGCAGTTGTGGCGATGCCAAGGGCGACGGACTTCTGGCGGGCGCGCCTGAAAAGCGCGAGGTCGATCTCCAGGCCTGCAAAAAACATCAGCAGCAATTTTCCGAGCTCCGCCAGGAAGTCGGCGATCGGCCGGACCTTGCCGAAAATGTGCAGAACATAGGGACCGACGATAATGCCGCCGAGCAGCAGCCCCACGGCTGCGGGAATGTGCAGCCGGCGCGATGCACGCGGAATGACAACAAGCATCACCATCCCCAGCGCGAACTTCGCAAGCACAGGCAGGGTAAAGAGGTATTCACGTAAGAAATGAACGCTGTTCGACAGCATTGTCCGATGGCTCCGCGGGCAGCTCACCCGGGCGTCACAAACTTGACCGATAATCTGTTACAGGAGCCGGTGGATCGTGGTCTATGCGAAACCGGCCGGATGCAGGCTGCGACTTGGCATGTGTGATAAATGCGAGGGGCCCGCTTATTACCGGTGGGACTATCCAGATTGTGCCAACAATGTGCCGATCGATGCGCGCCGGACGAAAAATCCAGTCTTCGTTGCCTTTGCTGAAAGATTCCTCGCTAAGCGACGCGGCGACCCCTCGACAAAGCGTGGTAAGGTTGCAGGCGGCGAGGCGGAGGCTGCGCCAAAATTAGCGATTAGTGAGTTTGTGCAGTAGTATTTTCATAATGGCGGCCTTTTCGAAAATGGTTAGGACGCGCATCCTCTGGGTGAGCCTGGTTCTGCTTTTTCTGTTCGCGGCGGAGTCGAACGCCGCGGAGCCGAAACGCGTGCTGGTGCTGCACGCGTTCAATTATACCTTTCCCGCTACTAGCGTGATCGCGGAGGCCGTGCGCAAGCGGCTGCAGGAGCGCACCGGACAATCGGTCGAGATCGATGCTGAGTTTCTCGATCTTGCCCGAACTACCGGCGAAACGCGCGAACTGCGAACGGCGACGTTCGTCCGCGACAAGTATGAACAACGCCCACCCGATCTGGTGATGACGGTCGGCAGCGCAGCCTTACCGTTCATCGTCAAGTATCGGGACATCCTCTTTCCCCAGGTCCCAATCGTTTTCACCTCTATCTCTCCAAGAGGCTATGCTGCAGCGCGACCGCCGCCCGGGGTAACCGGGATCATTACCGAATTCGACCTCGCGAAGACGCTTTACCTTGCCGAACAACTCCAGCCGGAGGCGCGCCGTCTTGTTGTGATCGCCGGAAGCGGGGAAGCGGATCGCCGTTGGCAGCGAACTGCCCGAGAGCTCCTTGAAAACCACGAGCGCAAATTCGAGACGACATATCTTTTCGAACTTCCATACTCAAAACTCGTCGCCGAATTGGCGAAGGTTCCTGCTGATGCGATCGTGATCCTCCTAACGGTGTTTGCCGACGGCGAAGGCAAGCCCTTTGTCCCGGCACAGGTCGCGGCCGATCTATCGGCCCTTTCGCCCGCGCCGGTTTACGGACCGTATGACACGTTTATCGGCAATGGTGCGGTTGGCGGCTTTGTGGAGACGTTCGAGTCGGTGGGCGTTGCTGCGGCCGACATGGCGATCGAAATCATGGAGGGAAGAGATCCGGCCGCGCTCCCGCCTCGGCAAAACCCGGGACAACACTACCGCGTCGACTATCGGGCATTGCAACATTGGAATCTAAACGAAAATAACCTGCCTTCCGGCACGACGATCTTGTTCAAAAAGCCGGCGATTTGGGATGAGTATCGCGGCACCGTTCTTGCCGCAATCCTCGTCGTCAGCCTGCAAACGGCATTTGTAGGTGCATTGTTGATTCAGCGACGCAGAAGGCGGCACGCCGAAAGCCTGCTCCAGGATAGCGAAGAGCGAATGACCTTTGCAGCTACAGCAGCAAATATCGGGCTTTGGCAGTTCGACCGGGACAGGGACCAGTTGTGGATCACGGAGCATTGCAGGGCGATGTTCGGGATTGCGCACAATGCACCGCTCACCCGAGACGCATTTCTGGCCGCTGTTCACCCGGATGATCTCGAAATTGCAAGCCTCTCGATTCAAAAATCGTTCCGGACCGAACCACCGGCGGTCAGCGACGTACGAGTCGTCTTGCCGGACGGTGAAGTTCGTTGGATACGGATGCGCGCTCGTTCGTATCCGGAACGAAGCGGGCAGTCAGAACAGGTAGGTGGGATTTTCATCGACATCAGCGATCAAAAATTGGCCGAAACCGAGACGGCCCTCCAACGCCAGGAACTTGCGCATCTAATGCGGGTGGCTGTTCTCGGAGAACTCTCTGGTTCGATCGCGCACGAGATCAATCAGCCACTGACTGCGATACTCTCAAATGCCCAGGCAGCGCTCCATTTGTTGGCGCAAAAATCGCCGGATCTCGAGGACATCAGAGATGCACTTGAGGAGATTGTTCACGAAGACAATCGGGCCGGCGAGGTCATTCACCGGCTGCGCAGCCTGCTGAAAAAAGGCGAACGGAAGTTGGAATCGGTCAATATCAATGACCTGGTGAGGTCCACGGCCGCTCTGCTTCACAGCGAACTGATCGGCCGCGAAACAGCGGTCGGGCTCGATCTGGACAACAGGCTGTTACTGGTGACGGGCGATTCTGTTCAATTGCAACAGGTCCTGCTTAATCTTGTGATGAACGCGATGGACGCCATGGTCTCGACCCCGCTGGCTCAGCGGAATATCCTGATTTCGACACGTGGCACTGAAAGTGGCCTCATGGAAGTGTTCGTAAAGGATCGAGGCCCTGGCATCCGTCCCTTGGAAAACGGGCGCCTGTTTGAACCATTCTATACCACCAAGGCCCACGGTCTCGGTCTCGGGTTAACGATCTGTTCGACCATCGTACAGGCGCATGGCGGAAGGCTCACTTTGGTAAACCAGGAGGGCGGCGGAGCGATTGCGGGATTTTCGTTGCCGGTCCAGACGCCCGCAATCGATGCTGCATGACGGACAAATTCACAGTCCACCTTGTCGATGACGATCCCGGCGTCCTGAAAGCGCTTTCGCGTTTGCTCCGCGCCAAGGGCTATGAAGTGAAGCCCTATTCTTCGCCTCAGGTTTTCCTCGAAGAGCATGATGTGACGGTACCCGGCTGTGCCGTTCTGGATGTTTCGATGCCGGGTCTTGACGGTCTGGAGCTTCAGCGCGCGCTGACCGCCTCCGCCGGCTCTCATCGCCCCGTCGTGTTCATCACCGGAAAAGGAGACATTCCCACGAGCGTGCGAGCCATGAAGGCAGGCGCGCTGGATTTTCTGACCAAGCCGGTGAAGGACAAGGATTTGTTCGAAGCCATATCCCGAGCTGAGGCCAGAGACGCCGAGTCGCGCCGTCTTCATTCCGAACTGGAATCGATCCAGGCGAAAATCGAGACCCTGACCCCGCGCGAGCGCGAAGTTCTAGTACATGTCGTGGCAGGACGCCTCAACAAGCAGATTGCCGGCGATCTGGGCACCGTCGAGAAGACCATCAAGGTTCATCGCAGCCGGATGATGGAGAAACTCGGCATTCGCACCGTAGCTGATCTCGTTCGTATGGCCGAAAAACTCAATCTTTCGAAGTAGGGGAAAAAGTCCCTGTTGGCCCAAGGGCCAATCGACGGACGGCCAGTGCGACCGCAATAATCTTTCATGGCGGAAGCTTCCCTGAGGATTGCAGTTGTGGACGACGATCCGGCGGTCCTCAAGGCCTTGAGCCGGTTGTTGCGCTCGCGCTCTCTTCTGGCGCGGACTTTCGGATCCGGAGGGGAATTTCTTGCGGCGTTGAAAACGGATGTTCCCGAATGTCTGATTGTCGATCTACAGATGCCGGACATGAATGGATTGGAGCTTCACGAGCACCTCGTGAGTAACGGCATAAACATTCCGACGATCCTGATCACCGCGCACGGCGACGCGGTATCGCATCCTCACGGTGGAGGGTTCGTTGCCCGCCTCCGGAAGCCATTGCAAGAAGAGACCTTATTCGATGCCATCGACAAGGCAGTCGGCGGCTCGCGAGGCAGGTAGTGTGGGACATCCGCTTCATGGGAGCGGAATGAGGAGGAGAACAAAATGCCTATTTCAGTCTCGATGATTATTGTAAGCTCTCAGTTGGTTTTTGCTGTCGCTGATCGGGTGCCCGAGTTCGACATCGCTCGCAGCTGCAAGCTGGACTTGGCGTCCACGGCTGGACTGAGCGTCGACCAATCGTTGAAGAGCTGTGTCAACGATGAAAAGAGGGCGCGTCAGCAGTTGGGAAGCCAGTGGTCAAAATTCCCCGCCTCCGGCAAAGCACAGTGCGTTCCGCAGGAAAGCATCGGCGGTACGCCCAGCTATGTCAGTCTTCTTACGTGTCTGCAGATGGGACAGTGGGTCCGTTGAGACCTGTTGCCACTGACAGCTGAGCGTTGCCGTGTTAACGATATGGAATCGGACGTTCGACATCGTCGCTTGCAACCGGCGCGTTTATTCTATTCGAAAGGCGGCGTGATAAAGCGTCTCCGAAGGGCTTTCACCGAAAACCTTGCGATATTCGACAGAGAAGCGGCCAAGTTCCGCGAACCCGAAGTCGGTCGCGATCTCGGTAACCGTGACGGGTTGACCACGTGCCGCGAGCAATGCTCTTCGCACCTCGGACAGGCGCAGCATGCGCAGATGGCGAGAAGGCGGCCGTCCGAGGATTTCATTGAATAGCTTGCGAAGCGTTCGCTCGCTTACACCAAGCGCACGAGAAAGAGCCGACACCTGGAGATTGCCATCATAGGCGAGAGCCAGCTTCTCAGCCCTCTGGACGAGATAGCTGCGGGCGTCGTTGGCCCGTCGGCCAGAGTTCAGGTGTTCCACGGAATGTGTGATGGTCATTGTACGATGCCGGTAGCCCAACATGGAAACCGATGTCGGTGGACGTGAGGACACCACGAAGCACCGTCAGCGCGGTATTGCCCTTTAGGGCAATCCCGATCGGCCGTCGTCAGGCGAGGAGGACAAGCCGGGCTTCCTCGGAGATTTGCTTGCTCGGATCTTCCGTCAATTCGGAGGCGGCCCCACCGGGAGCGGGTCGTTCATTCCGATTGGCGCCTGTTGAAGCGGCGCCGCATTGGTGCCGGGCCTGTACCAGGGGTTGGCGAGGCATTCTGCTTCCTGGCCGGAAGCGGTTGCTTGACATGCCTGGAGGGTCTCGAATGAGCATCCGCTCCAGCCGGGATTATCAGGACCTTGAATGCAAAATGGATATTGCGAGATCGACCCCTGGGCCAAAACCGGAATCGGCTTAAGCGAGCCAAATCCGATTGAAACGAGCAATGCCAGAAAAAATGCGCGCATCATTTGTCGACCTGCCCGGCTAGCGTTTCTCGAACGGGAAGATCGCTTATGGAATGTTCAGCGTGGACCCGTCTATGCAAGTTCGGCATCGCTCCCCGGTTCTAACGACATTTTGGGGCAGGAGACACAACGTAGGAGCGTCATAATTCCCCATTCAAGCCGATTCTGCATAGTCAGTCGCCATAGATGCCCCATACGATCGGGTGCGACCGCACTCAAATTCTTGTAGCAGCCCTGCAACGGCGTTCTACTTGAGCAAACATCCGGGTGTCGCTTCAAATGAAGTTACTCGCACGAGGCCGGCGCTGGCTGCTCATTCTCGGGGCTGTGGTAATCGTTTATCTCCTGTTGGCTTATCTCATTCTGCCCGCGGTCTGGACGCACCACGAGCGTGAACCAGGTCTTGCCAGTTTGCCTATGGTGACACGAACCGCAGACGGGATTCCAGGCGACGCCCTGAACGTCGGATTGGTCGGCAGCAAGGAAGACATCATTCGTGCCATGCATGCGGCCGATTGGTTTCCCGCTGATCCGATCACGCTGCGGACGAGCATCGAAATCATCGGCAGTGTGATGCTTGATCGGCCATACCACGACGCGCCGGTCAGTCCGCTCTATTACCAGGGAAAAAAGGAGCAATTGGCTTTCGAAAAACCGGACGGCAGGAGCGCCGATCGGCGCCATCATGTTCGGTTGTGGCAGGTCCTTGAAAGGGGAACGGATGGTCGTCCGGTGTGGCTCGGCTCGATCACATTTGATCGGGGCGTCGGCCTCAGTCACGACACGGGGCAAGTCACGCATCACATCGGACCAAATATCGACGCCGAACGTGATCTTCTGATGCGTGATTTGCGCGAGGCGGGAATGGTCGAAGCGTTCTTCCAGATTTCGGGCGTCGGGCCGACGCTGTATGGACGGAACGGCGAAGGCGATCCTTATTACACCGACGGAGAAATCGACTTTGCTCGACTCGTCCTTGATGGTGCGAAGAGAGCGGAACCGCCGCCGGTGTTGCCCCCTCCGGCGCTGATCGCGCTCAAGGATCAGGTCTGGCACAGTGTTGGCCGGTCAATAATTGGCCGGTCAATCGCATCTGCGACATCTGCGGATTCGGATACCAAATAAGCTTCGCCAGGCTTGGCGCCGCTGAAAGTTTTTGGAGGGTTCGGTGCCGTAGCCGATGATGACAAAACTCCAGCGCCAGGAATCACCTTTTCAAGAGGGGGTGCGATAGCACCGCGAACACGAGAGCCTTCATCGTCGGCTGCGAAGTTCGAACCTTCAGCGTGCTCACCGGTGCCGGCGCGGTGCCGCGCGCTGCCGACGAGATCATCCCGGGCGTGTGCGCAGCCCGACGAGCGCATCGAATACCCGTCGATCGATCTCGATCCCCTCGCGATGTGCGCGTTCTCGAGCGCGGAATGCCCGTTCCGAGGGAATGCGAATCTCATCGATGCCGGGTTGGCGTGGCGTCGCCTTGATGCGTTCGATCAGCCGCGTCACCCGGCGGTTAAAAACATCCGCCGTCCCGACGAGGTCGGCCCGAAACGCGATGAACAGGTAGCCGTAGTCGCTGTCACGCTCCGAGCCGGATCCGGCGAGGACTCCCAACGCCTGCGTCATCAGCGCCAACCCGAAGCCCTTGTAACCGCCGAAAGGCAGCAGTGCGCCGCGCCGTGCCAGCGCCGGGTTCCTGGTTGGCTCTCCGCCGGGCCCGATGGCGACGCCTTCGGGGAGCAGCTCACCCAGCCGCTCGCGCAGCAACACTTCAGTCATCATGTAGGCAGAGGTGCCCATGTCGAGCACGATCGGCTCCCGCGATGACGGAACGGCAATCGCAACTGGATTGGTGCCGAGCTCGGCCCCGACGCCACCCGGCGGAGCCACCATTCGCGAGCTGGACGCTGTGTGGATCGCGACAAGCCCGGCCTTGGCCAACATCTCGACATAGTAGGCGCTACGCCCGCTCATCCAGGCATCGGTCACCGAGACCAGTGCGATTCCATGCGCAGCGGCCTTCTTGATCGCGGCCTCTGCCGCATAGAACAGCGCCAGCATCCCGACATTGTTGCCGCCGTCAAAGGCGACAGAGACGTCGGTCTCTCGCAGCACCTTCATAGGTCGGCGCGGCAGCTTGAAGTGCTCGCTCTCGGGTATGTTGAGAATCTTGGGCAGGCCCGAATATTCATAGCCGCACAACGCCGCATCGATGACGTGATCGGCGATGATGCGCGCCTCATCGCTATCATATCCGACGCCGCGCAGCGCGCCCTCCGCCAGGTCGCGCGCATCCGCGGCACCCAGTTTGATCCGTTCCGGCGCCATGGCGACCACCTCCGCCCGCAAGTCGATATTGTGAAGGCTTCCGGTTTGCGGACCACAAGTCAACCTGTTGATCCGCAACACCCGGTTTGCCGAATATCAGGGGGGATAGCGATCAGGCATCGAATCCGAGGCAGGAGTTCGAATCTCGTCGGGCGCACCATCTGCATTCTTCGACGACCGCGATTTCTCCAGCCGATAATCCGTCGCAGCGTGTGTGCACGTCATCGATTCGCCTCATCCCGCAGCCATTTCCTGCGCTCCGCCGAGCAGCTTGATATTGAGCTTGCCGCTCGCGAACAACATGTGGTCGAGCGCTTCGCCGAGATCGGCAGATGCGATTGTCGTGCCGCCGTCCCGACTGATGCTGGCCTGCGCGATGCGTCGCATCAGCTCCTTGATGAAGGCAGCGCTGACTCCCTTGGTGCGCCGTGCGGCTTCGTTAACCAGCGTGTCGCCGAGCGGCAGGCCCTTGCCATAGAGCTGGACAAGCTGTTTGCGACCGATGTCGTCAGGCAGCGGGATCTCGATCGCCTGATCGATGCGGCCCGGACGGTTCGCCAATGCATTCTCAAGCTGCTCCGGCCGGTTGGTCGTGAGCACGAACAGGATATCGGCATCCTCTTTCAGTCCGTCCATCTCGTTGAGCAGCTTGTTGAGCAACGATTCTTCGCAAGGTCCTCCCATCCTTTCGCGAGTTCGCGCGATCAGATCAACGTCCTCGATGACGACCATGACCGGCTGCAACGGGCGGGCAAGACTCATGTAAGCGCCGAGCAGCGCGACTTGCGCCGCCGTGATGATCAGCGTGGTGTGGCCGGGCAAATTGCTGGCCAGATAGCGGATCGTGTGAGTCTTGCCGGTGCCGGGCGGACCGTAAAGCAGGATGCCCTTGCGGGTTGACTGCCCAAGCTTGCGAAGCTGCGCGCGATTTCCCACGAAGTTCAGGATATTGCCGTCGAGTAATTTCAGTGTGGCTTCGGGCAGAATCACGTTCTCGCGCCTCACCGGCGGCAGCTTGTGGACCATCAGTCCCCGCGAGCTTCCCCGATAATTCGAGTCGGCATCGAACGAGAGCACCTTGCCGCGATAGGCTCGCGCCGTGTTCACGGCGTTCTCGAGTTCCGAGAAACAGCGCTTGACGAACGCCGCGCCGATCGCGCCCGCGGGCACGGAAATCTCGACACGAACGCCGGTTTCCTGGTCGTATTCGCGATGGGCGGAGAGCAACACCGCATAGCGCAACTCGTCCACTATACAGAGCCACAAGCCGTTGTGCAGGCACTTGACCGGTTCGGTCTCGCCGATGTCGACATCATAGTACTGAGCCGGGGCGATGCCGTGTGCGACGTCGCCATACTTGCCAAGCGCCGAGAAGGTCAGCGTCTCGTAGCGGTGGCGCTCGTGAATGCCGAAGAACCGGATCGGAGCGGCCGAGAACAGATTGTCGATCGCCGTTTGCACGTCGGCACGCATATGTCCCGGAAATTGCCGCGAGGTCGCGACCATCTGGTCATCGGGCACGCCGGCGAAATGCCACTCCAGCGCTTCGCTGGCGAACCTGAACTGCTTGGTTCGGGAGATGTCCGCGACATTGTCCGCGACGGCCAGCGTGCAGTCGTCGCAGATGGCCGCTGTCTTGCCGGCCAGCCGAACCTGGTTCTCGCCGGCAAAGTCGCCGCACAATTTGCAGGAATTACCTCCGGCATCGTCGCCTGCCTCGGCCGTCACCAGCAACGAGTGTCCGGATGCTTCGATGCGCTGTTGAGCGGTCTGAAACAGCACCTCGGCGACCGCGCGCGGATAGGTCCCGCACACGGCCTTCCCTCTCCTTTCGACCGTCGCCATCACAGAATTGGCGTCGTTCGACGACTGGCCAAAGACAGAGCGGACAAGGCCGACAACGAAATCCTGTGGCGTCTGGTCGTCGTCGTAAATGACGAGCTGGAGGTAATCGGCCTGAGCGGGAAGGGGGCGCATTGAAGGGTTACTCCTGAAAAATTACTGAGCGTCCGAGATTGACAGTGTGGAACATAACAAGAACAATGTCACGTCTTTTCGCGCTATGGTTGTAGGAATTTCGCCAGGGGCGGCGACGATGAAACTGGTGGCATCGGCTGCGCGGCCGAGCGCGTACCGGGTTGGCGGGATTTAGGTCAGCGCCCGATCAGATTGTGAATTAGGTCTTGAGACGTGGTCTGGGAGAGCTTCCGATGTCAAAAACAAACAGAGTAACAGCGGGTCTGATCCTTGGTGCGGTTCTTGGTGCGATTCCTGGTCTATATCCAGCCTCCGCTCATGCCGGTCCCTGCAGCAGCGACATTGCGCAATTCGAAGCGGCCGTCCGTCAATCGGCAGGCAACCCCTATGCCGGTCTGACCGCGCGTCAGTCCATCAGTGCTCAACTCGACCGCCAGCCGACGCCCGACTCTGTGAGGCGGTCCGAGAAACGGCTGAAATCCGAATTTTCCGCAAATATGGCGCGCGCAAAGCGACTCGACGCCAG